>Ga0265780_10008982_pt1 | contig 12065 bp, 17 predicted proteins | sample P1T30metagenome_FD_192432 | JGI IMG/M metagenome (GOLD analysis project Ga0265780, IMG submission 192432) | Plant litter microbial communities from East Loma Ridge, Irvine, California - P1 T30 | ecosystem: Environmental > Terrestrial > Plant litter > Unclassified | place: USA: California... | reverse complement strand
ATTGGCTTCGAGGTATTGAGCTACCATCGGTTTATGGCGTGTTAGGCATTCCTGAGCATCAGCTGTTGACCATGATCCGGTGTTGACAGCTTACCTTCATGTTCGCGAAAGCATCACATGAGATTCCAAATGTAGAATCCTCGATATATTTGGGGAAAGTGTAGAACCTAAACATAAGCTGATATCGATAACAGGATCTAGCTAGCTCACTCGTCCGAGTAAAGCAATATCCGAGCAAGCGGCTCATACTTGAGCATCTCCTTCAAAATATTACCAGTATTCAGAGCGACATCTGCATCTTGATACCTACACGTCAGCTTGGGTTGTGTCGGCGCGCATCACGCAGCTTACCCCTTGAGAGTATCAAAGATGATATCCGGACGTCCAGCGATAAATTCAACAGTAGGTGATCTAGATCCGATTGTTCGACGTAGTAGCGCACTATAAATCGTAGAGGTATCTTTGCGTGCCTACTGATCAGCTTAGTCCCGCAAGTGCCAGCTGACTCACTTCAAAGTCGAATTGACCAAGGTGCGTAACTAGCAAACTCAATAGATCCTGTCCGTACACCTCATTCGCTACTTGCGCGACGACATCCGAAGAGGGATCATGTTCTGCGTCCCCTACTAGAGCTATTTTGAGACTCGTGACTGATTTTGAGATATCATCATTGATCTACTGGTCAGCTATGACCTCTAAGTGGACATCAGCTTACTCGTCTACGCGTATCTGTCGAATTCGACTGATCTAGCTTGGTAATGAGATCACGAAGCAGCTTGACGTTCTCCGCCGGCGATCTTGTTTTCGAACGACCAAAGAAGTTCATACTGGGTGATCAGGGGGAGATGGGAGGCGGTGTTATGAATAGCAGGTCCAAGAAGCAAGTGCAAGTTGAGCTAAAGGATGTCGGAAGAATGGGTGATCGACTTGATAGATTTGTCTTTCGAAAGTAGTGCCTGATATATCACTCGTCGGACGATGATATGATGCTTGTACCTGGACTCAGTATGTGATGACTGATTGATGGATGATTGATGATGATATCGTTGTCAAATAGAGTGTTTCAGAATCAGACACTTCCTTGCAATGCTGAACGCGCTTGGACATTGACTTTCAGGGAACTATGCAATGTTTACGTAAACAACTCCGCCACTCGTCCTCGTCACTGTCCTCTCGCACTGCTCTCAATCTACTCACCGTCCACCATACTTGAAACACCCTCCAATATGGACAATTCACCTACGCAGGTCTTCTATATCCCTCCATCTGCCGAAATTGACTTCTAGGGCGTTATTTGAGAATTATGACCAGGACCTGAAACAGCTCATTGGGAGTCTGAAGGGTAAACTCGAAGGCGATGTCAAGCAGCTCAAAGGGGGTATGTCCTCTCTGTCTCCAGATCCGACGGGACTGATGTATAGAACAGCGGAAGTCTGCGCTAAAGAAGGTATCGGAGGAGCTCGATGAGGCCGAGGAGATTGTAGGTGCACATCTTGGCTCTGCGCAGCATATCTAATGACCAGGTGGCTCAGATGGAGGTGGAATTACCGTCTATGCCAGTATCGATTCGACAGAATTACCAGGGCAAGTTAGCTACTTCCAAAGCTGGCCTGGATAAAGTCAAAAAGACCTTGGTAAGCTAATGGACCTGGAACGACCATAGCTGACCGGAAAGAGGGACGTAAGAAGCGATGGACAACGAGCCGAATTACTTTCTGGACCGGGATACCCCTCCGACGACCCTTATACAGATGATCCATCTTCATACTCTTCCAGAGCACGCCTCTTACAAGGTACCGAAACTCTGCAAGACGGATCAAGGAGATTGGATAACGCACATCGAATCGCGTTAGAAACAGAGGACGTAGGGGCTGATATCCTACGGAACCTTAGGGGTCAGCGAGAACAGATTGAACACACCAGAGACACTGTATGCTCTCTACTTTCAAGGTGAAAACAGCTAACGATTAGCTCACACAAGCGGATTCTTCGATTGATAGGGCATCTGGGACACTGAAGAAGATGATCTTCAAGTAAGCTCTGATAACTAGGGCGTACGCTGACATGGCTGATGGATATAGGATGTATCAGCAGAAATTCCTGTCGGCTGCTATCATTGCGGTGCTGGTCATCCTCATCATCATCGTCTTGTGGTCAAAATTGCGGGGCTAGACCTGAGGGTGTGGGTACGGGAAAACTAGGTTGTATGGCTATGGATCACTTTAATCACTAATCGGCGCACATGGATTGGACAGGCTTGCAACTGGATGTGCTCGACAAAGGAGGCACTGAATCCGTTCCGCTTTTATCGATACAAAGGAATGAGAGTCTCCACAAAGGAGAACGAGTCGTAAGCGTACAAACGGTACATATATGAACTGACAGATCCACCTCATCCCTCTCATTGATTTACCTGATCAAAAATTAACGACTCAAGATGCCCAAATTCTCTGAACAGTCCGCAAACATGAATGATGTTTTCAAGACTCATCCTCGACCAGAAGTCATGAAAGTAAGTCACCCTCCTTGTTGCCAGAAATTGATAACGTAGGACTTTATCAAGTCATCCCGACTGAAAGCCCGAACAATCCTTCAAGAATCGATGCCAGCCTCCATCCTTCGTCTCCAAGCCTTGATCGCTCAAGAGGAAGACCCATCCTCGCCATTTTGGCCTGGACAAATCAACCAAGGGCTTTATCTAGCTGAAAACCTCAGACTGTATCAACCTGGACAAGTCATACCTGGTAACAGTGTCAAACAAGTGGTCGCGCCGGGAGATATCAAGGGAGTAATGAGTCAAATTGGCTTGGATGGAGATACGGGACTTGACAAAGGAGTCCAGGCGGATATGCAAGATGGAGTGATTACTAGGGGCAATGGAGATGAAGTTGTTGATTTGGATCAATCTACTTCGGGAGTTACCACCGAAGTACAAGGGGTGGATATGAAGCAGAAAGTCGGCGTTCATTGGTTCGAGATCTTCCCCAGGAATGTGAACCAGGAAGAAGTGACGAGACTTGTCAAAGTGTAAGTCGCCTATATCCTTCTCTTTCGCTTTACAGTCCAGCTCTCGATCACGCGCTGATCCCATAGCGAAGCAGAAACCCTGATGGCTCTCTTGAACGATCTTCGAGTATGGCTATCACTCGAGACCCCCATTATCGAAGATGGGAATTCGTTCGGTGCCGATGTTCAATCTCATTTATCCGATCAAATTGACAAGGCATTCAGTAAAGCAGGAACTTATATGAATGGATGTAACAGACATCATTCTGATCGTGCAGCTACTGTTAGGAGTTGGGTAACTATGCCTAATTTGGCGGATTATCCTGTTATGATCGCTGCTGTGAGTCGTCCATCTCACCAGGAACAAGGGCTGATCGAATAGTCCGATAAGAGCGATCACGTACTTGCTAGAGGGTATTTGAGGAATATGCTCATCATCTACGGAGGTCTGATGTCAAAGTTGGAGAAGAATTGGGGCAAAGTCATCAGTCCCAAGGGAAGTGGAGGAGGAGGTGATGCCATGTATTAGACCCAGGTCGAGGATTGCCTATGTTATGCATATATACAATTACACCCTTCCTCAAATCAACTCGCCCGATTATGCGTCTAAGAAGAGCCCGAATCCTCATTACCCATCAGCCTGTCATCAGCACCCTCCCTCAGTGCATCAGTGGGGACTTACGAAAACTCCTTCATTAGAGAACATTCTCCGCCATTATCCAGATCGATATTATAGGCCTGGAACATCCCTTCCGACGAAATAACCATGACCTGCGGTACCGTCCTTTTCATCAGCTCATGCTCAGCGGGTAGAAGTGGGATAGCTTACGGGCTCATAGCTACCACTGTCCTCGATCCTGGATTACGTAGTTTGATATACGCAAAATCCCTCTGTGGTTCCCACATTTCACTAACGCTCTTTGGGAGGTATCCCCCAACTCCACCTACCAAGGACTTTCCAAAACCAAACGATCTCTTCTTTATTGCCGAGGCTGTGGACCCTTCTGGTCGATGACCTGAATTGGGCGGTGGTGAAGCTGCGGATAATTCAGAAGGGGCCATTGAAGCGCCGTCATCTAAGCCCGGTGATGATGGTTCGAATTGATGGTTTGATCCTTTCGGGGAGGCTAATCGGTAGATATGTATCGTAGATGAATCGGATGACACCGCGAGCAGACTCGAAGCGAGATTGAAATTCAGACTAAAGATCCTAGCTGATTGGGATCCTCTTCTAAATTGCCATAATTTCTGTGCTCCCGGTACAGAGAATACCCTGACCACCGTTCCTTTGTCCGAAGCAGTTGCTAGCATCGTCCCCGTTGCGTTCAATGCTAAAGCGGCTATAGGGGCTTTGTGAGCTTGTATCACATTTAGTGCTGTGTTGTCTTTGGTGTCGAATAAGAGGACGTCGCCCGTCGTTGGTGCAGGGGCCTGGGGTGGGATTGCTGATAATGGTGAAGAAGAGGATGTAGGGGCTGGAGAGGGGTAGGCTAGGTATGCCCGATCAGAGTCGGATGATAGTGCACAGACCGCTACAGGATCAGTTCCTGCTCAGTTACAATTAGGCGGAGTGAACGTACCGTTTGGATTGGGCCCGGTTTCTATCGTGTCCAACAATTTCATACTCGAGATATCATAGATGTAAATCTCTGTCTCCAATACCACAATCAACCTCTTTCTATTCATCTTGACGCTCAGGACAGAAGTTGGGAAAATGAGTTCACATATCGTTGATTGGCGCTACAAGTCAGCACTTCCTCCGTGCGCCCATATACTTGGGCACGAGCGGACTTGGACTGACCTTTGTATTGACAATCTGCAATTTCCGAGGTGAATTCGAAGCCTGATTCTCTGCTGATCCAACAAGAGCCACGAGCGAGGTACAGAACAACATCTCTACAATTCCAGTAGCTCCTTGGTCATCTACCCATCAGCTAAGATCCCAGACGACGGGAGAATGAGCTCACTCTTTGAATGAACCTTGCCAAAGGGATCACAATTTAAGATAGTGTATCCCTTCTTGTGGCCTACAGCTATACATGAGAAATCTTGGTTGAAATTGCAGCACTGCCCTTCAGCGTTGATCTAAGTGGGGCGATAGTCTGTAGCTACGGAAGCTCGGACGCAATTGACGTACGAGAAGGTCTGGGTGCCGCTTTATTGGGCGTGACATTGTCTCCTGCTCGGTTCCAATGGTAGTGAAATTATAACAGCGACGATAAGAAGGGGGACGAGATGATGCTGGTCTATTGGCGTTATGCCTGTATTGAAAGGGTATGTGCAGTAGATAGTGCTCTGCGTCATCAACTCATCTCTCGGCGCCGTCCCATTCATTGCCGTTAGCGGTAATTGATTCCGTCTACCCCGGACATGAATTGCGGACGCGACGACTTATGCTGTGCCTACCATCCTTCACCTGAGAGTATATCACAGAGAACACCAACTCAGCAACCAAGTCACCACATGTTCCAAGTTGATTGTCAAAAGTACTGCCTTAATTCATACATATTGGACGCTACTAATGATTGACCTTCGGTTTGCCAAACTACAACCACTTTCCACCTTGGGCACCCCTGACACCAACAATACCAGCAGTAACCAATCCAACACCAGCCAACAACTTGGCCCATCCTTCACCACCACCCCCTCCAAGTCCATTGAGTGCCTTCTGGGCTAACTGATGTTGTCCGACAGCTACACCAAAGAGATCATAGGCGATACATCCTCCGAACAAGAGTGGGGACATGAGTGCGGTGAGAGGTGCTGCGACTGCTGTAAAGATCTTAACGAGAGTGTTGGGGGCTACACCGGGGTAGAAACCGGCTGAGTAGTTGTGGAACAGGTCAAGAACTCCACTAAATTGTTAGCTTGATCTCGGATCAAGATTTGGGTGGGCTTACATTCCGGCAAAAGTGATGTTGACGATGTTGGTCAACTTGGACTGATAAGTTGGGGTAGCGCTGTTTCGGAGAGCGAATACGTAGTAAAGCTGGGTAAGGGTGTTGATAGCAACAGGGACGAAAGCTCCCTTGAGGTTGTCGCTGTTCTGCCTCGTCAGCTTTGAAATCTCCTTGCTTAAAAGTGACTAACCCAGAAGAGCATCCAAGCGGCAATACAGGTATTACCAAGAGCATACCAAGGTACATATCTCAATGTGCCCTTCTCTACCTGACTCTCGTTCCTCCAGAGCTCTCGAAGCCAGAGTAGCTGGATGATCTGTTGAGGACCAAAGAAGCCTAAGATGGCGAAGGGTTGGGGGGAGAAAGAGGCTGGGTATTTATCGTGGAGGTCCTTCCTAATCATCAGTAGTGTCCCACATTAGAATCATATAGCGAACATGTTGGGTTTGGCCATCATCCCATAGTTTTGAGCAGCAAAGTCGACCCTGTAGATTAGCGGACGGCACAGGAACGACAGCAGACGAGACACGATATCGTTAATAACGACGAACGTCGTAAGAAACGTGTTTCTTATATTGACTTTGAAAACAACGTACAAGAATGAGATGGGCGCGATATACTTCGCGGTAGAATAAGAGAGACCCATATTGGCTAATGGAGCTGATAATCTAACAGGTAGATCGTAATCGTCGTTTGATTCAGTTGCAGGAGTCGGTAGAAGCGGTTCGATACTTTGTCTTCGATCTGGGTTCTGGTTCTGGGACATAACACTTGAGAGTATTGACGAAGTAGTTAACAGTTATGTAGATCTAGTAGAATCAACCGACGTCATTCACACCTGCTGACCATACTATACCAAGAGCATCATCATCCAAGTCTATTCGATCGGCGATGACACAACAACCTCGGCCATCATGGTGTCAGGCACCGGACCGCGGATTCCAGTACTGAGCATCCGGTCGATGGTAGTCACCTGTCCTCTATCTTCCGCATTTCATTGCACAAACCGACAACCAAGATGTCGATACTCGATACATTTGCAGATAACGTCACTCGCTCATTGTGTAGCATACCTATACTAAGCCCCATGATAGATTACATCGCGGGATCATCAGTCATGCGAATCGCGATCATCAACAAGGCTAAACGCGAAATGATCATCTATACTACACCCGCGATGCCCGCTCGAAAATGGCAGACAACGAGCGAAGCGCTGCTTGAAGCTGGATTCTCAGTTGCTGGTGAAGACTCAGTGAACATCACTTTGGAGAGGGAAGATGGAAAGTTTGAGGATATCTGTAGGCTTGTTGAGGAGTTCGCGAAGGGCGGGAAGAGGGATATCGTGAAGATCTAGGAGGCGAATCCAGGTCGACCTGACAATTGGGCGAAGATATGAAGCGAAAGAGCAAGGCAAGCCATTTCCGAGGGGTCAAGGCGTGAACCGATAGTCACGGGTTTCGACGGAAAGAACTAGACAAGAACAGCCGGGCGACCACTATCTTGCGTCAGGTTGGCTTCTGATCCACTCGGAACTCTAATCTCGGTTGGTCATAAGCGCGGTCGTCATCAAGCTTCCCCAACCTCATGCGGGCTATCTGCCCGACCGGGAGCTACACACGCGCCGCTTACAGTCAAAGCCCCATAAGCTCGCCATTCGTGACATATCAAGATGCATCATAATATCATAAACGCAGTATCTTCGAGTTTACCACCACGCCTTCTTCTTCGCCTTCTCACCCTCCCATCCAGGTGGAGGAGCCCCAATTTGAGGGGGATACTGCCCCGGAGCCTGAGGATGCGGTTGCTGCCAAGGCTGCTGATTAGGATTTGGGTAATGTTGATAAGCCTGTCCTGGGAGGTAATGTTGTCCTGGAGGTGGTTGTTGATACTGTGGAGGAGGTGGAGGGGCTTGTGTATGTCGTGATCGTAAATTGAATATTGCAGAGTTCGTAAGGATCGTCAAGAATGATAATGTTACCAATGTGAATGCCTGCTTGTTAGCTCATTGACTCCACGTTGCGGTGTTAGGTGACTAACCATTGTTTTCCAAGAAATTGGGTCTACGAAGCTGTTGATGACCCCTGCAAACGTCTCGGCAACGACATCAATTCGCCCTATGACAGTTGGGTCGCGGTTCATACATAGTTCCCAAGCTCTACAGGCAGCTTCCATAGCAGGTACCCTTAGGGAAGGATCACATCGGTTCGTGAGGTATAGATTCGTACATTCCGCAATCTCCTGCAACAGCTCTACACAATCAGCTTGGCCACAACGAGGTTGAAAGGACGCACCGACTGAATGCTCGCGCATACGATCTTGAACGTCCCGCTTGACTGTCAAGACGAATTGGACCGCTAGGAAGATACAGAACAAGACGATAGAGGCGTTTACGAAGAACTGGAGGTATCCTAGGAGGAGAGATGGGATTTCTGAATGTTGTAGAGCTTGAGTCGGCATGTGTAGATTGTAGTGATGTTCTGATTTCCCTTGCATGACCTGGCGCTGCTCATTAGTCTGTTTCCTGCGAAATGACCTGAAAGACCTGCCTCCTCTGGTTCACTATCGCTCCCTCTTCGATTCCTGACCTGCTTCTCCTTTTGCCGTTTACGTCGAACACGAGTCATAGCGCCCGAGGCAATCTTTCGTTCTTCGACTTCACCCTCAGGTTGCCCAACCTCGAACACCTTCCCACTCTTGCTTTTCCCTTGGTCCCTGACTTGACGTTCGTCCTCATGATCATTCTCATTGATATCGCCCGCAGTGGGAGCAGGCTCCGCCTTACCCCTAGGACTATCCCCAAACCTCATCTCAACGTCTTCTGCACCTTGACCACCACCCCCGAAACCAAACTTGAAATTCTTGCTAGCCCACTTGGAAGGATCATACGGTTCATAAGCTGGACTAGTAGGTCGTGGGGCGGAATGGAAGATGAATGGTGTATTCGTACCGAAATGAAGTGTGTTGGCTGATGAGGTGGAGAATGGTCGTGAAGGAGTATCTATATCCATGTGAAGTCCTGTCCATCAGTCTTACACCTATGAAACACGGGCAAAGGGGGACTGACGTTTTCTGGAGGGACCATCTTCTTGTGGAATCGCATATTGAGCCAATCGAGCCATTGGATCTGGATTATCCACTTCCATAGGCCCAGATTTATCTCTTGGCTCGTATCTGTACATCTCTAGTTGAGCCCGAGCAGCGATAAGATATGAGGTCGATTCAGGAGGTTGAAAAGGTATGATGTGGAAAACAAAATAATCGCGTCGAGTTAATCCAAAAGTCAATTCAATCATCTTGTCATTTAAACATTCTATCATCATGTCTACTGGTATGTACCTTCAAACACAATCAAGCACTAAGTGGTAGTCATGCTGATTACTAGATCTATCTCTACAGCCTCCCTCAGATGGGATTGCGTCATTATGCTTCTCGCCAGACTCCAGTCGATTACTGGTATCCTCCTGGGACTCTGTATGTTTCCTGAACACGCATTTGGATATTGCTGATAACGTAGTCTATCCAACTACACGATCTGAGTCAATCAACAGCTGCTCCCTCCATGTAAGCTACCCGACTCGGTCGTTAGGCGAATCATCAAGCTGACATCTAGCTTCCGACACGACGCACCGGTACTCTGTACTGCTTTCGGATCAAGTAACACCGTAGCTTTCTCCGGTGGTCTCGATAAACGCGTCAGGCAGTATGTTCAAACCAAGCTATATGATAGAGGTAGGAAGAGAGGCTGATAATAAGGTGGAACTTTGAAACTGGGCAATGTCGAGTATTGGGCAAACATGATGATTCAGTATCCGCAATGGTCTGGTGTCCTGATTTCAGTGAGTCCCTCGTCCTCGCCGTCCAATACAAACAGGAATTGATTATAGATGTCTTAATAACGGGGTCATGGGATAAAACAATCAAAGTCTGGGACCCGTACGTCCCTTTGCCCTCGACGTGTTCCGATACTGATATCAGATCCGCCGAGACCCCACTAAAATCAACCCACACAATGCCAGAACGAGTCTACAACCTATCCTACGCCTCTGCTACCCAAACATTGCTCATTTCAATGTCTCATCGACATGTCTATGTCTACTCCTTACCGGAATTGAGTGCGAGTGGTGATGACGCCAAACCACAAAGTTCAAGGGAGAGCGCTTTGAAGTTCTTGACGAGGAGTGTGGCTTGTATGGCCGATGGAAAGGGTATGTCTTTTTCCTTTGGTCCTCCGATCGCCCAACTTGCTTTGAATCAAGCGCGAGGAACTGAGCTGACGGATAGGATGGGCATCTGGATCCATCGAGGGCAGAATAGCAGTTGAATACTTTGATCCATCACCTGAAGCCCAATCTGGGAAATACGCATTCAGAGCCCACAGACAAGCAGTAGACGGTGTCGATCAAGTGTACCCAATCAACGCTCTAGCCTATCACCCAATGTAAGCTTCTCCTGATTGATACCGTCGACGAAAAGAGGCGAATGCTGACTTACAGCCACAACACATTCGCGTCAGGAGGTTCCGACGGCCTAGTATCTCTCTGGGACCACTTGACAAAGAAACGAATGAAGCAATATCCTAAATTCCCTACCTCCATCTCGTGCCTCGCCTTCTCGCCTGATGGTTCTAAATTGGCTATTGGAGCTAGTAACGAGCACGATAATAGCCTACCGCCTGTTGGAGAGGAATCGGGTAGGGTGGCTTTGATGATCAAGGATACCGTCATGGATGATTGCAAGGTGAGTCGCTCTCGTTTTGTGATCAAGGGGGCGAGACTGATTATATAGCCCAAGTCTAAAGCTTAGAATAGAAGGTAGAATGGGTAAGAGTAGATGCAGAAAGGTGATACAGAATTATACTTGCATGCATGAGGAGTGCAATCATTACTACCCACGGGAAAACTGGACTAGAACCAATCACCAGCATCTCCTCCCCAATCACCACCACCACCACCGCCACCACCTCCCCCTCCCCAATCACCAAAGAATCCATCATCAGAATCCGCATCCGGCTCGAATGGATCATCCATAACCTCCTCTCCGTCTAATGTATTCGTATCGTTCTCCCATCCGTCCTGACCCCGTCCGAGCTCTTCACCATATTCTCCACCCCTTGCTGCCTCTTCACCTGCATTACCCATACCAGGGGGAGGCAAGGGGACGTCAGGCCCGGCAGAGCCCTCGTTACTCGCTTCGGTATTGCCTCTGCCCATTGCGCCTGCAGCGCCAATCGCACCGGCTGCTCCGGCTCCACCTGGCATTGAATCAATTGGTCCGCTAGATGGAGCAGAGCCGCGAGTTACATCCGATGACCCATCTCCTCCTCCCCACATCATGAACGGGAGTCCGAAGCCACTGATCGTTAGCTCTTGGCTATACCAAGATAGCTTACCCAGCGCCAGAATGTCTCGAGAAGTAATCGAAATCAACTAAAGGCATTAGCTCTGAAGGGTACCTCCTGGAACATATAGCTCACTGGAAACAGCAGTAGCCAACGTCTGCGCATCAGCATGTCGTTTATCGTTAAGAGAGAGATTACTAACCATAGCCCTCTGATCCAAAGTCAAGCCCCCTTTACCTTCATCAGGTAGCACGAGTGTCTGGCCTTGTAGGTTTGCTTCGGAACCAGGCGGGAGAGCAAGCTCTGTACCAGCTGAATCGAATCGAATCACGTATTGTCCAGTGTCCGTAAACATTTCTCGTCCTAACCCTCTGAAATTACGGTTGATCGATGCTACCAGTCCTATTCCTCAGCCTTATGTCAAGTAGATGCAAGGTATGCTTACGATCTTGTTTATCTTTTAACCAGAAATCCCAAGCTAGGAATCCGGAATCTATACGTGCGAATTGGGAGAATGTTTCTTCACCTCGCCTTTTCGTCAGCTTCTTTTACGGTACTGAAAAGGGAGGCATACGATTGAAAGACGTTATATCGTCTACGCCATGGATGCCATTGTCTAACATCAGGTGTCTCCTCGGGCGACGATATGTATGAGAGCTTACTGTTGCGCTTCCCCGACTAATCTCGCATCATTACCCTCTGCGGCATGAACGTAGATCCTAGAATTGATGAAAGCAAATGGTCTCCTTATCTACCTATCAGCTCCATCTCCCAGATCGGGTGATATCCACTGACCCATAATATAGGTTCTCCAGCTGGAT
>Ga0265780_10008981_pt1 | contig 12065 bp, 8 predicted proteins | sample P1T30metagenome_FD_192432 | JGI IMG/M metagenome (GOLD analysis project Ga0265780, IMG submission 192432) | Plant litter microbial communities from East Loma Ridge, Irvine, California - P1 T30 | ecosystem: Environmental > Terrestrial > Plant litter > Unclassified | place: USA: California... | reverse complement strand
AAGCACCAGCCCGCCTCCATCCCCATCCATCTCCAACCCAAACCCGCCCCGGCAACCTCCTCCTATCGTATGCGGACCGAAACCCACATCGCGATCCGCAGCGTCGCAATCCGACAGACAGAATGCAACATGCACAAGGATACACGTACCCAGCCATACATCACCTGCGAGATTATTTCCTTCCATATAGCTAGGGCTGTCGTTTGTTGTATCCCCCCCCACCATTAAGTGTCATGTGCGACCAACTCCGCCGTCAATGTACCGAATTTTACCGCTGATAGGTTGCGCCAGTGGTGTACAATTATATCTTGAACTAAATCCGCGAGAACGCTTGCACCTTTTCACCCACCCTTACTCCAACGCGTATCCTTCACGATGGCTGTATGGCTATGAAATGCGGCGGTGCAGCGGTACTTGTTGATTCGCCTGGTCGTAGCTTCATGGAATCACCGACCTTCTTGTCTCCAACGCTCGGCATGTTCAGTAGCAGGTATGTATATAGCTAGGCTCATGGTGAAAAGCATCGGGACTTTTTACGTGCAGACGGGAACAATGACGCATCGTTGGCAAACGCGACGCTAGGAGGTTAATAGTCCTACCCGTAGCGTCGACAGCTTTTAGCACACATGAACGACTGGTCGGGTGCATGATGTCACGATTCCAGGTACGGGCGGCCGACTGTGCAGACTACTTACTTGGAAGCCTACGAGTATAGCGCGGAACCTAAATGTAGCCATAGCACGTTCATCAATTAGCACCAACTTCACGCAAATAGACACGAAAAAAGTAGCCTTTAGAAGCATTCTTTCATTTCCTCTTCATCCCCCTTCGTCAATATATACACACGCCTGCCCAAAGACGCCTCCCACACCATCGATCTCCACATTAAATATTACCACTCGCTGTATCAAGCCACACCTATAAAAAGGTGGCATGTGCAAACAAAACAAAGGTCTAGCCTCTAAATCACCAAGCCACCGCAACACATCTTGAAATAATTCCTTGCGGAAAACCACGAACGAAGAAGAAGAACAGGCAAAACAAGGTTTGTGAACATAAGAGTGTTACAGCGAGGGTATTGAAGAGTTGGTTTATCGTACAAAGAGAGAGGAAAAAAATATAGGAAACATATATGATCTCGCGCCTGATTGCTCCGGGTATGCTGCAGAAGGATGAAGAAGTTATGCGGGGAACAGCGATGGTGATGATGCAGAACCGTATGCGGCATGAGGCTTAGGTAAACAAAAATCGACGTCGCTTATTTGAGCTGCAATTGTACGTCCTCCACACCTCTCTTGAGAACGTCCTCGAGCTTCCACCTTGGCAGCTTGGGCTCCTTGCTTGCGGCATCTGCCGTCTTTTCGGCAGAAAGCTCCTCGGGCTCCGCGCCGCCGGCAACACCGGAGCTGAACTTGAGCTGCAGGATGTCGCCGACTTCATCGCAGGCGGCGAGCATGCGGTCGAGATCTTCCTTGGTGTGGGCGGCGCTCACACAGAAGCGTGCTCGACTAGAGACGAGAGGTGTGGCAGGGTAACCGACAACGACCACGGAGATCTTGCGCTTGAGCATTTCGTGTGAGAAGGCGGGCATCTTGGCGGGGTTGTAGAGCATGACTGGGATAATGGGCGAGTCGTCGTGGCCGTAGACAATGTATCCGAGACGCTTGAGACCTAGGCGGAGGTAACGGGAGTTGAAGCAAAGACGCTGGAGACGTTCCTCGCCCTGGCCAGGAACAATGTCGCCGTTGATGATGCGGAGAGCGGATGCGATTTGAACGAGGACTGGCGGCGATGGAGACTCGGCAAAGAGCATCGCAGCATTTTGGGTGCGGAGCTTGTCAATGATAGACTTTTCTGCGGCAATGTAACCTCCGTTGGCACCAAATGACTTGGTCAGAGTACCCATGAGGATGTCGACGTTGGAGGGATCAATGTTGAAGTAGTCGCAGACACCACGGCCACGGGGACCAACACCGCCAACGGAGTGGGCCTCGTCAACGAAGAGGTGGAACTTGTACTTGTTCTTGAGCTCGATGATGCCGGGGAGGTTGCACATGGTACCTTCCATAGAGTAGAGACCTTCAACAGCAACTAGGATCTTCTTCCATGGGCGGTGAGTGCGGGGCTGGCCTTGCGAGATGGCTTCACGGAGCTTGCGCTCGAGGTGTCGCATATCGTTGTGCTTGAACATGGTGACCATAGCACCAGAGAGACGTGCACCAAATCGGATAGACGAGTGGTTGAGTTCATCGGAGATCATGAGACAGCCCTTGCCAACAATGGTGGGGAAGGTGGTGGCGTTGGTAACGAAACCCATGGAGAAGACCATGGACGCTGGCTTGTCGACGAACTTGGCGATCAGGTCCTCGACCTCTACGGTAAGCTCGGAAGTACCGCTGTCGGAGCGAGGGCTGGCCATTGAGATTCCGTACTTCCTGATGGCGGCTTCGGTGGCATCGGCGCAGGGTCCTTCTGATTGGGCGAATCCGAGGTAGTTGTAGGAGCTCATGTTGAGGGTCTCGGTGGTGGTGCCGAGCAGCTTGAAGGTGTTGTTGCCGTCGTCGGACTTGCGGTCGAGTACGGTGATGAAACGTCCAGGGACACCAGTGGTGGGGCGCGAGAAGCAGTCGTTGATCCTCATTTTCAAGCGACGAGTGTAGAAATTATCAAAGTCGCTGTTGAGGGGCGCATAGCCGTCCCTCTCCTGGAGATGGCTGTAGTGTTGCTTCCTGAAGCGCTTGCCGAAGAAGTCGCGAACATGGCCGAATACGATTAAGATTAAGTAGCTGATGTAGGTTGTAAATAGAAAGTAATAGGGCGGCTCATCCTCGATGGGGTCGCCGAATTCGCCCTCGAATTTGCTATGGTACCTGTGCTTTTGCGAGCCGAGGGGTCCAAACTGTGCGTGTGCTCGTGCGATGCGTCGCTGCTCCTCGGGGGACGGCGGCTGGAAGAGGGTCTTGGGCTCGGTGGGCATCTTCTCGCCGGTCGCCGTGGTCAGGCTGATGCTGGGCAGGGACAGTGACTGGGGAGAGGGCGAGTTCAGGAGAGCTTGCTGTTGTGCGGCAAGAGCCTCGCGCAGGACGGCGGCGTCTGTCCGTGACTTGGGCGAGCCGCCGAACAGCGAAGTGAACTTGTTGCTGCCCTTGGCGAAGGAGGACCGGCGCTGTGTGTCGCGCTTCTCGTGGAGGGAGTCGAGGGGAGGAGTGGGAGTAGCGGCGGCGAACGGGTTGATGGTCCGGACAGGCATTGCAACAATTACTCGGAGAGTCGACGGAAGGGTATTGGCAGTCGAGGGTCAGTTGTCAGAAGGGGACTTGTGGACAACTAGCGCGGGTCGTGTGTCTGGTAGACAGACAGTGGTATCGAAGACGGTCCCAGGCGAGGAGCTGCAGGGCAGATGCAGGCGGTGAGGGCAGGCAAGGGAAAGGAGGCGACGAGGATGGCTAGATTCGGGCGATCAGCATGCGCCGACTCGAGGGTATCAATTTCAATTTGGGCGGCGACAAGGACTACAGCAACAGCGCGCGCAAGACTGGGGTTTAAGCAGAGGTAGCCGGAGGTGCGAGTGCAGAAAGAGCTGGTGGTGTCTTATGAATGTTGACGTGCTCTGACAAAGCCGGTGCTGCCGGATGCTCTTGGTAGGCTGCAATGGAGCGGGAGTCGCGGGCGCTTTGCTGGAGCTAGGAAGTCGCTAGGAAAGGCCACCTACGTTATCTGTGTGCTCTGTCGCGTGCAGTGCGCGAGAAGCAGAGCAAAGCTGGATGTTGTTGTGGGTTGGACGCTTCGTCAGCGCAGGTTGGCTGAGGGCTCCACAGACGCCCAAGGGTTCGCCTTGCCAAGTCTCTGTCGAGGACTCAAATTTGATCCAGTTCTGCGTGTCAATCCGGTCCGACGGGCGGGCTGGCTACAAGTACGGCAATCGAAGGAGTGGAAGAGTGTCGCGTGGGCAGAAACAGTGCCGTCGGTTTCGCAGGGACTGGGCGCTTTTGAAGAAAATACGCGCTGATGGTGCACGCTGCGTGAAATGAGGGCCCGCCGCCACCTCCAAGCGAGCTTCGTCAGGGGCAGCTGTTGCTAGCTCTAGCTCTAGCTCGCTGATTCTGAAGCCCCGACCGCCGATTCGCCGCGCCCTGGCCATGGCCTTGCTCTCTTCCTGCACGTCATGTCTGCTTCCCACGACCTGTCGCAGCATAGTACATACCTCTCTCTCGCTGTCCAAAAGAAACGATTCCCGAACGCGCTACGAAGCGCTCTGAAACTGACATAAGCATCCTCCTCACTGCGTCTGCGTGTCACCCTGCCGCTCGGCCCAAGCCCCACTCTTTCAGTCTCCGTTACACAGCCTGAACTCGGGGTTTGTTTGCCCTCCGCTTTTGGGGCGGATGGTCGCTGCATCCACCTGCCGTGAGGTGTTTTTCGCCCCCTCTGCTACTGTATGCTGAGCCCTCGTTTCCTTGCCGACGCTGGAAATGGTTGCGAGGCGCGCGGCCCAGACCCTGCACGTGTTCGTCGCCAGTGTTTCGAGTCGACGTCGCCTCTCATTGGCCGTGGTCCGAAGCTATCCCGTAGCCTCATCAGACGGTCGTTACGGTGGAAATAAAGCTCATTTGCAGCATTCAATCAGCTCCAGACACTGTACTGAGGCTGAGCAACGTGGAGAGATTGCGATTGCCATTCTTCTCGTTCCCGGATACGATACATGTGTAATTTCCCTGAAATATAAGGCATCCTCACTTCTGCCCATCGTTCCGTCTGCATTCGCCCTTCGTCACCCATCATCGAGACAAACACAAACAGGTGCTAGTAATGATATATTCTTCACTGACATGCAGCAGAAGCCTATCGCGTCTGAAGATCTTATAAGACTGCAATCAAGCACGCACAGCGGCTGTTCAACTACCAACACCCGCAGCAAGATCTCCTCAAAATTCAATCCTCCAACTGGCAGGATGTGACGGCCCATAGCGGCAACAAATGAAACAATCCAATCTCGCAACCAAAAAAAAATAAAACATGAGAAAATTCCAAACACAAAAGCCAAAGTTGAAACGGTCGAACTGAGGTCCAACTCCCACAAAAGTGGTAGCGCAGGTTCCACCAGTCCGCCTTTTCTGTATATAACCCTTCCTGTCCATGCAACGCCGGAAATGTAAACAAGCCCGCTATTGTGTTCGTTCAATTCGCGTTACGAAGGTAGGCTGAGTCGACGAGTACAAGGTTGTCTCTCTGTCGGCAGCAGAATAGACTAAAGGATGGATATGCGATATGTCGAATGGTCCGAGACCAATATGTAGGCGAGAACGCGGGCACAGATTAACTATGGGTGCGGCGTCGGTAACCGAGGGCAGCAAGAACTCAAGCCTATCTCAAAGCAGAGTCCCCGCGCTCCATGTCCCTGAGCCGATGCAACAAAGACTGACTGGGTATTCACGCGAGCGAAATGAATAGAGAAAGGAGAGACATGAGAACACCAACCTGTGCTTACATCTGCTGATGTTCAGGCGACAGGCTGGACGGATCTATCGTGCCGAAAGATACCATGTTCTGCATGTCCAAGTCGTCAACATTCTCCTCCATCAAAGGTGAATGGAACGGAAGGTTGAGACTTTGCTTCGCGTACATGTCAGTCATTTGCAGTGCTTCGTCTGACATGCCGTGCTCGTGCGACATTGGGTACACGTCGGCATGCGCATCACGTCCAAACGAGCTTAGAGGGGGAGACTGGTTCGCAATGATGGGGTCCTGGTGACCCATTTGTGGCATCGGCGAAGTAGCAGCTGCCGAATGGGGAGGTGGGCCCATTGGCGTGTGCACGTACGGGGGGATGTTGTACTGTTGACCAAAATTCGATGCGGGTATGTTGTCGTTGGACGGGCCAGACGTGAAGAAGGCGGGGGTTCCGTATTCGGACGGAGAGTTAGCCGTCGTGGCCGACATGGGGTACTGCCTGTAGTCCATGCCGTAGCCCGCAGAAGTGTCAATACTGAGGTGCGATCCCATGGGTCCTGCACTCTGGGGAACAGGGGCGTAGATGTCGGGGTTTGGCATGTACGGTGAGTGCTCAGGCTGGATCATGAACGACGGCATCGGTTGGCGAATCATCGAGAAGTCAATGGCAACAGGCACCGAGCGACTGCGTTGACGCTTGTGACCACGCTGAGGGAATGGACCAGGCGCAAGATGCGAGTCGTGAAACATGCCCATGTGGGGATGTACGAGATGATTGGGTTGCGATGCAGGTCGGTGGGCGATAGGCGAGACGGGTGCCGAGACTGCAAGAGTGTTTGGGTCGTACATGTTGTGTCGGTTCTGAAACGACTCCAACGAGACGAGTTTCGCCAATTGGCCACTGAGCACTTTGGGGTGGCCACCGAGGTGGTGCACGAGAATGTTCGATGCCTGCTGGTCCTCTGTGAAATCGCCGCATTGGAAGAAGCCTCCGGACCCAGAAGAATCCATGAAGAAGTTCGGCGGTCGGTTGAGCTCGACAACAAGACCCCCTGGCCGTTGCGAAGCGCCCTCGGCGTTGGCTGTCATGTCGCCATTCTCCAGGCTGATGTTCTTGATATATGCGAATGGGTACTCGATCTTGTAGCCAGCCGAGTCGTTGTTGATGTAGTATGTAATGCAGCACTTTTCTGGTGAGTAGAAAATGACTAGGTCCATGGCGCTCTGGCCAACTCGTCTCCAGTTTCCGATGCTAAGAGAGCGGCAAGCAAAGTGGTGAATGACTGAAATTTGTTAGCACATCCCAGTGGTAAGACTGCTTTGCAAGATTTACTTACCAACTTTGGAGGAGTTGGTGTCAGTGTTGAGGAGCATGCCGCTACCATAGGGCATACCACCGGTGCGGCCAAGGAAGCTGGTTCCGATTGACTTTCCCGACTCCATAGCCTGCAGTGCGAGATATCTCCGCATCGACTCGGGGATGTCGTTGCAGTCATCTCCGTTCTCAATGCTCTTCTTCGCAATGTTCTTGATCTTTGCGCGTCTGCACGAATATTAGTATCGCACCATAATAAACTAGATGCAATCCTCACCTGTTCTGGAACCAAATCTGCACTGATCGTTCCGTCATGTTGATTTCGGATGCGATCCTCTCCCGGGTTGCGGCAGTAGGAGTTGGGTTCTTGTTGAACTCGACTTCGAGTGTAACCAGTTGGTCCTGGGTCGCCCGCTGTCTCTTCTGGTTCCTCTGCTGCTGGGTGAGGGTGCTCTTGCGTGGGGGGCGGCGAGGAGCGGATCCATGGGTGGGAGTGGGGGTCGACTGGGCCCCGGGGGAAGGTGAAGGAGACACCATTGCGTCGTCGGCGGACTGCATGATTGGTGCTGGAAGAAAGTAGACGGAAACTGGGTCGGTGGGTTGATGTGCTGGGGAGAGGGAGCAGTCAAGCTAGGAGCCTCTGTCTATCGATGTCGTAAGGGTATCGTGAGGAGTAATGGGTCCAAGTGATATGGAGTGGTGAAGATAGGAGCTGATTGAAGCTTGCAGCGGGTCCAATTCCAGTGGGTCGGTGAGAATCCGGGGGCTGTCGAGGCGGACACGGTCCAGGCGCGCGTGATGGTGTCGAGGTAGAAGGTCTGCTTGCCGAGGAGCAGTTTCGAAAAAAGTCGTCCAAGAGCGATTCAGGTGGTCAAGGAGGGGAAGTGGTGAATTGTCAAGGAGTGGACAGGCAAGGCCTAAGTGAAGGATTGTGGAGAAAGGAACGTGGGCGAAGGCCGAAAGGAGTGGCAGCACTTCGCAGAAGTCGACAAGGAGAAGAGACGGTGATAGAGATCGCACCGACGATGGGGTGGTGACGATGCGGGACCCGGATAGAGGAGAGGCGGCGAGGTAAATGAGCGACTTGGGGGAGCGAAAGGGGAGATTAAGGAAGGAGCGTTCAAGCCAGCAGGCTAGGGGATGGCGCGCTAGCCGGACGTGCCCCATAACAAGGGCCAGTAAGCGCCCACCGCCCACTACCCATCACCAAGTTTAGTCTGCTAGCACGCCGTTTTGGTTGCGAACGCTGCTGGGAGAACCCTGCGATACTTGCTGCCCTATAGCTCTGCGCAAAACAACACGCCGCCATTACTCGCAGCGACAGAAGTGCGCGAGAGGGCGACGTCGGCACCCGCTGCATCGTCGTCACGCCGCCGCGAGTCTTCTCTGCCTATCCCATCAGGGGCACTCTGCGCGGAGGACCCAGCAGCACCTGTTCCGCTGGCTGGCCACTCACAGCGGGCAGCCTGGCCGGGATGCAGAGTTAGCCAGGGCGGGCCTGAAGAATTCTGACTGACGGCTGCATCGCATCCAGTCGAGTCCAGGGTGTTTGACGAGACGGGCAACGCACGCACCTGCACGTCGTTGTTCGAGCGCTGCCAAGCACAGGACGCCCTGCAGCAGTGCAGCCTCGCCAGGTACGGGACGAAAAACAACCCATGGTTGCACGTCTGCGTGAGACAGCCTCTGGCTCTGGTTCACCGGCATGACACGACAGACGCGCACCAACGGCCTGTTTGAATCAACCTCATGTCTGAGAAAAGCTCGGCATTCCACACGCTGCATGCTGGAGGCGCCCGCTCGACAGGCCCGCGTCGCAGACGCAGATCGCTCGGGACACCCGAGAGGAGACGAGACATCCTGACGAGCATCACAGCCCGTGCCATGTGCTCTCCACACCCTGACACGCCCGTCTTCAACTTACAAGCATCCCAGAGTCAGGCTGGATGAGGTTGTTCTTCGCGGCTTCTTAGTGCGGACACGACACTCCTCTAGTCTACTCGCCGTACCAATGCTAATCTAGAGCACCCACCACTTCCTGGTCACCCAAGATCGCGAGGCAGATCAACGACGTGCGCGTCGGCAATCGGTGTGGCTAAAGTGCACTTCATCAACACTAGATTAGACCCGATCGCATTGTGGGCCTGCATGTCAAATGTCAAAAGAAAGGGGCGGCCTCGACATGATCCCATAAACAGTAGATCGAATTCACGAAACGATGAACAAAGTCGCACACACTAGTTCTGAATCACCGCTCCGGTTTATGCCACATGATCGGACCTTCCTAGGATTAGAGCTGACGGCCATATGAACATACGTATGGTACCGACATTATGCCCTCGTCAGCACTACATCCCAGTCGCCACCTACGAACAAACAGTACGTTGTTGTCGACTTGTTTCTAGAATCTGCATGCATTCACCTTGTACTCGCATGACTGAATTCCAATTTGGGCGCGGGCAGAAGAGGCAGAGCGAACAACCAGCTAACACAATTACGTCCTCAACTTACACCCGCATGTCCTTGTTGGCGAATGGAAACAACCACTTGTACGAACCTTGGGGTCGGCCAAGCATCACACTGCACGTGGCCATCATCACGACTAAAGTATCGAGTGGAGTGGATTGTCCCTGATTCCAATTGTCCTGCAGCTCCCGCGAACATTGGGCAGCAGCAGCTTCTTCTCGAATCAAAATGACAACCCAACAGAACATACATTAGCTGCCAAACTAACCTGGCCACGTTCTGTACCCACCGTTTTCTCGTAGTACAGCCAGACTATAGGGCCTGCATCAGGCACGGCGACATGAGTGGTCGGTGGTTTTCGATGCTGGTAGCGAGCGAGAATAACCAGGACGCCGGGCCCTGATCATCCAACAACGGCACGCTCCGGCAGTTGCGGATCGATTTAGCCTATAGCCGTTCACCGTGATATTACGACGACATGTGGGCGTTGGACACCTTGCTGAGCCACCCAACCTATGTGCAGCTGTATTGTTGCTGCATTCCGTAGCGTGCAGGCCTTGGGCAGGCGGGGCGCTACCGCATTGAAAACATTCCGAAACGTCTTGATTGCGACATGTAACGAACAGCCATGATCCCCACACATGAAGTGCCAGCGTCACACCATTTGGGGCGAAAATGCAGCGCGCCTCTCACCGCCGGTTTCCGAATACGGCCGTCGCTGTCATGAACAGGAAACACATGGTCGTGAAGCTTGGACATCGCCTGGTAGTCTTGCTGACTCGTCGCGTCTCCACCTTCCCAACTCGCCCATTCTGCTGGAAACAGTCGATCGAATGCTATGGCCAATGACCATATACAGTAGACAACTATGCTTCCAGAAGCCTAATAGACGGAGGGATATCGCTGCTTCAATTCCCTGGGTCGCTTTTTGTTGGTTGGCGCACGTCATGGTGTCGCCAAGTTGACGGTGTGCAGGCAGATGCGTTCAACGCTCAGGAGGAGTACTGCAGCTCGATACCGACAGACCGGAAGATTTGCTCTCTCTTCTTGAGGTCCAGGCTCGCCCCCAAGGTAAACAGCAGTTCCTTGATCCTGCCCTCCCACAGCAGTCCAACGCGCCCATCCTGGTCAACCTTTGCTTTAAGTACACCAGCGACGTCGTTATCGGGCGAGGCGGCGGGCCGTTTCCAGTCGGGGCGCAGCTTTTTGACAGCCCACTCGGTGTCGGTGTTGCCGCGGCGTCGCCATAACTCGCACCCGAGCTGCAGCTCGCTTTCATAAGAGTAGAAGTTGAAGTCGAAACGCGAGCACAGCGCCAGACTAGGACCGGCCTTGACGGCATAAGTGGAAGAAAGATTGCCCATCAATGGGTTCAGCGTCAGTGTCATGGTATACGGAAAGCCCGGATGGTTGGGAAGGGTAGTGAACCGCAAGCCAGTGCTCATTCCTCCACTCTTGTTCAAGATGCCGTAGTACAGTTCCGCACCCGCGCTGAAGCGACCATGCACGGGTTCCACCTGCTCTGGTCTTGTTGGTTCGGTGGGCGCAACTCTGGGATCTGGACCAAAATTGTAGAGCCCCCGCAGGCCCATCAGCGCCGAGTCTGTGCTGTACATGTACTCGGTGCTATATTTCCCAGAGTCGGTTTGCAGCAGAGTAAGGATAGTGCCGCCATTGTTGAGGTTCGAGTCACTGACGGCGGCGATTCTGAGCTGTCGTGTCGGGGCGAGACGGCGCAGATACAGGGCCTCGAGCCTTGACTGGGGGAGGAAAATGCGCCCATACAGTAGGGTGTCTGTAGTGTCTTAGCTATGGCTCGGTAAGACAGTAACAGCACCCTCACCTTTTCGGTCCACCCGCCTCCCAGCATGCCACTGCTCCCACGACCATTTCTCGTCTGGCTTCCGCAGCTCCTGGAGATGTTTGAACCCCCTAATCACATGATGTAGGTCTATCCTCGAGCTCTTGAAGTCTTTCCGCAACGGCAGCGACGAGTATAGGTACGACACTGAGCCATCGACGACACCGACACTGCCAAGGGTGTACGAAGTCGCAAAGTTGGGCGCGGCGAGTGAAGAGATTTGCAGGCGCAGTCCGCGCGGGCTGTCAAAGTCCAGCAGGGCTATATGTAGGTAGTTAGCATCTCAACGTAGGCAGAACGGAAAGTGAAATGCACCTCGCGCAGTCGCATTCAACGCGCCATAGGAATTGTCGACGTTCCAATGCGATGCTTGGTAGAATGCATGCTGCACATTGTCCATGAAATCCAACATGTCTCTGTCACCGGCGCAGCATCATACTAAGCTCTTGGTGGGATGGAGCGTGGGGAGTGAATGCGGACCTGCATCGCGGAGCTCGCGCCGCGGCTGCCAAGTGCAGTGTCGGTGGTTCGCCAAAAATTCCCCGCTGCTTTTCTGCGACCTCGAACTTTTTTCTTGGGTGCTACAATCTACCACGATAACAACCGCAATACCGCCAACATGCCCAAATCAAAGCGCGCGAAGGTAGTGCACCTTACCAAGACCGATAAGAAGGGCAAGGAGCTGTCGCAGAAGCTTTTCGCCAATGTCCAGGAAGCGGCGGACAACTTTGAGCATATTTTCGTCTTTGCCGTCGAGAATATGCGCAATTCGTACCTGAAGGAAGTGCGCGCTGAGTTCTCTGACAGCCGGTATGTTACTTCTTGCGCGCTTGGCCTGCTCGTCTAATTTTTGTGCAGTTTCTTCTTCGGCAAGACCAAAGTCATGGCAAAGGCGCTCGGCCAAACGCCAGCGGAAGAGCACCTTACCAACCTCTCTAAGCTCACCGCATACCTCGCTGGCAACGTCGGTCT
>Ga0265780_10008980_pt1 | contig 12066 bp, 8 predicted proteins | sample P1T30metagenome_FD_192432 | JGI IMG/M metagenome (GOLD analysis project Ga0265780, IMG submission 192432) | Plant litter microbial communities from East Loma Ridge, Irvine, California - P1 T30 | ecosystem: Environmental > Terrestrial > Plant litter > Unclassified | place: USA: California... | reverse complement strand
CCTGGTAGCTCAGTTGGTAGAGCAGAGGATTGAAAATCCTTGTGTCGGTGGTTCGATTCCGCCCCGGGCCACCAAGAACATCGTTCACGCAACGCCCACTCATCGAAGTGGGCGTTGTCGTTTTTGCTGTTCGCAGTCCTCAGCTCCGGTCCATATCCGGCTGAGCGGCCTGCCGTTTGACCATCGTGAGCTCGCACTACGCACGAGCACGAGTCAAAAAATTCAATCTAGCAGGCACTTTTCACTCTGCGCGGCCGATAGCAGTTTGCGCGCCGTTAAAGCGCGTTTGCGGACTGCCCTTAGCGCAGTGCACGGCTCACACGCTTACTCGGTGCGCATTACTCATCATCCAGTAGCGGCCCACTTAGTAAATCGGGGCCAAGACCTATACAGTAACGCGGTATTGGGCACCAGAAAAGATTGCTTTTCCACAACGGAAAGCATGATGTAAAATGACCTATCACTAATCTTTTCCGGAACTAACCCATGAAAATCCAACTCTTTGGAACCCCGCTTGAAGATGAGGTGCTTGGTGCCCTTTACTGGACCGGAGTAACCGATTACCGGTACGCTATCGAAAAGCTTTTTCCTCTGGTTCAGAGTCTAGAAATTCAAAGAAATCTTCAAAACCCATCGTTCTATTCACGACTCCGAAATGATTTGAAATTTGGCTGTATCGTGCCGCCAATCACACTCGCGTTCATCATAAACTTCTCATCGACGCAAGTAGATCAAAAATACATTACTGACAATATCGAAAGCGGATTCGTACTTGATGGAATTCAGCGGTTAAGCGCAATACACCGTGCATTCGAAGAGCTAAACGATGAGAAAGAGCGCGAACGATTTCTAGATCGCCCGCTCCATCTAAATATTATCGTATCGCCATCGATGGATCGCCTGTTATATCGAATGATTACGTTGAATAATGGGCAAAAGCCCATGTCGCCACGACATCAAATAGATATTCTATCCGAAACCATCTTTGACTTCGAGAATTTGTCGATCAAAAACCAGCCTCATAAAGATCGCCAGAATGGAGTGGACAAGCTAGCGGTTCATAGATCCGATGTCATCAAAGGATACATCGGTTACCTAAGCGAAACCACAGCCATCGACAATAAATTGATTATTGAAGAGAAGATGGATAGCCTGATCGCGGAGAAGATCATTGAAAGCGACATAGGTAACGAAAAATATGAGTTTATGGAGGTCTTAAAGTGGATTGCTCATTTGTCGTCTGAAATCGAAATATCCGAATGGTTCGTTTCAAGCAATAATTTCATTGGAATTTGCGTTGCTGCCCGCAAAAATTTCGGTTACTTACATACGCTTTCCGGAAGCGATGTAAGGCATGCGCAAAATCAATTTGAGACTATTTTTTCGAGCTTTGATAAACGCAAGATAAAAGTCGGCGATTTTCGACGCAAAATGGTGGCCGAATACTTCGGGAATCTAAATCGTTTTAGCACTATGTCCGCTTCCGATGTAATTCTTGAACTAAGTCAAAATTGATGGCTGCCGTTAAATACACTCCCCCATCGCAACTGCTTACCCCGTCATACTTCGCCGGAACATTCGCTTCCCTGGATCGCCTGAGGGCTTTCTTGGTGCTATCTGGCTACGGAACTATTGAGCGAAATGGCAAAAAATATTCTCTAACCAAAGACTACATGTCGATCCCAGTCCAGGCCTCCAGGAAGTTCCGAGTGGTCGATTTGGCAGCGAAGATTCCAAATTGCACAACTGCAGAACTTAGGTCTCTGATAGCAAAAGCGGCAACAAAAAATACGCGTATTCACCAGAATATTTATCAGGAACTTGTTCACTGCTTAGCACAATTTGAAACAGGATCCTACGTTGCCAGCTTTGTACACCTCTATCGACTAATCGAGCACACAGCGCTTTATCTTCCGCTAGTAGCCATCGTATCGAAAGGCGTTAACAATCTGACCTTTAACGACTATAAGGAGGTTATCGACAATAAAGCGAAAGCCGACTTGTCGGTCCTAAAGAAATTTAGTGCAAATATATTAAGCAGCGCACTCGGAGATAGCACGGTAAGCTACTCATTTGCTGCCACTAGTAAGCCCCAACAAAATAAGATAGTTGCAATCGCTCAATTTGATAGCAGTCAGATTTCGAATGCCGGACCAGATTTTTTTGAGATCAAATTGAAAGATACAGATCGGCTCATAGTGAACTTCCGCAACCAATTCTTCCACTATCTTTATCACGAGAAAAATATATCTCTTCAAAACCTTGAGGATCCCGACGAATTCCTATCGATCTGCATGCCAAACTTCCTAAACTATTTTGCAATTTTATATAGAGAACTTTTGATTGCCGAATGGGAGCTGTGGGCATAAAAAATTTCGAAGTCGGCGTTCTTCATGCGATTTATATCTGCCGCCTGACTTCACTCTGACCCATAACATTACATTCCAATAGTACTCGACAGCAAGTAACGAATAGCCCACACGGTGTTCTAGAGACCCCGTCGAAAACCCCCATTTCCGCAATAGACGAAGAGATTCGCCATATTACAGAATATACTTAAAGGCAGCATAGCTGGGAAAAGGACCTGCTAAAGTGGATGTACTCAGTACTAAGCAACGAAGCCGGAATATGGCGGCAATCAAGGGGCGCAACACGAAACCCGAAATTTTGGTTCGCCGAATGTTGCACGCTCAGGGTTTCCGCTTCCGGCTACATCGAAAGGACCTTCCGGGTCGCCCAGACATTGTTCTTCCACGGTATAAGACCGTTGTATTTGTTAATGGTTGCTTTTGGCATCAACACGCAGGTTGCAAGTTCGCGACCAAACCATCGTCTCGCACGGAATTTTGGGAAGCTAAGCTAGGGCGCAACGTGGCGCGTGACTGCGAGAATGCTGCCAAGTTAGCAGAACTTGGTTGGCGAGTAGTCGTGGTGTGGGAATGCGAGCTGCGTGATGCTGACGCAGTAATTACACGACTCGTAAGCAGTTTGACGCTAAGCGTATAGCTATTCACCAAAATATAATTCAACCACTAATTATTATTTTTTTTCGCCAACCAAACCACAGGAAAAACGTTAGTTTGCCAACTCTGAAGATGGGACGCACATAGTCTGAACTATCTCATCAACAATCTCACGATCAAGAGTGGGACGAGATGAAATATCAATAGTGTACCTAACGGCGGAAATTCCCCGCGGCGGGACGTAATCGTCTGCTAGACGCGGAAATGTTCCCTCAACTTCAAAGAATTGTGCGTCCCGAAGATTGAACTTCTTCAATTCAGCGGATTGCCGCAGCCCATCATGCCAGCGCATTTTCGCCAAGCGAGATTCAAAAGCATCAATCGCTTTTCCGTCCTTGCCGAGAACCTCAATTACTTCATCAATCAACACAGCTAAAGTCATGGCACCCGCCTCTGACTTTTCTAGTTGGATCGAAGCAAACAGTAACCTTTTCCCGCACGGCGCGCGCAGCTGATCCATCCGAGAAATTTCATGCTTGTCTTCGGACCGAGTGGTAGTTTTTACCTCGATATGAGCGCTGTGACCGATAAAATCATGCCGTTCCGAATCCGGTCCACTCCACAAAAAACAGGCGCGTGTGCCAATGTTTGGAATCAAGACATAGCGGAGTACCCAAATTTCGCCGAACAGTCCAATCTGTTCGGTTAACGTAAGATCTGGCTTAACGGGTTTCAGTGCGCCACGGAATTCTTCAATAGTTTGCACTACCACATCAATGGGTTTCCGTCCCTGAACTGTAACCCCCGCGAAAATCTGGTTCGCTAATGGAGTAAAGACCATCTCGAAGTGCCCCTTGGCGTATATATCCAAGTAAAGCTGATCCGTTTCAATTATCCGGACAACAATGGCTTCCAGATCTGGCGGGATCTTATTCGGCTCCTCCCCAATCGCTATCATAAGGTGTAGTGTTCCGTCGTCATCTACACCTATCAAACAGCCAGGGATTGAAGGATCTACGCATTCAACCAAGGTCCCTCCCCCTTGTAACTGACTTCGAAGATCTTGCCACCTTACCGCAGAAATATCACTCATCAGCTACCCCACGGTTTACAACAAACGATATACCCTCGTCGGATGTTTTGGGAAGAGACAGAGCGACACCAATTACCGTCTGCACCGGCGCATGCAAAGGCAAGGGGTCCAGTGGATAGAGTATTAGTAATCCTTGCGTCGATGGCCTACTCTGACGCATAGCTCTAGCATTATATGTGTTGCTTAATCTGTAAGATTCCGGGCCGCCGTGCAAGTCGACACCTTCGTGACGCGGCTCCGTGAGGATACCAATTGATTCTGTGCCAGTCAGCGAACGACGGACTAAGCCATAGGAGCGGTTTCCAAGTAATGTTTGGCGGTCCCGGGTAGGGTTAGCTACAAAGATTGTCCACCTAATCAGCTCTCCTACAGCAGACCGTTCCATAATCCAGTCTGCGAGCATGTCTCCCCGGAAGGCCAACGTCGCCTCATGCACGATGAAGGTTCTTAGGTATTCGCTGATTACAGTTGCAGGTACATCGTGCGCTAAGGATCCGCCATACGCATCCTGAGAGGGGGGATAGGCAGTTAGCAAAGACGCCGTGATGTCAACATTGTGGTTGAGGATGGTGGCGTTCCGTAATGGGAAGAGAATTGTCTGAGGGTTTTCACTGGACCACGAACGGTTACTCTTGGCCAGCATCTTACTTTTGCTTTTACTGGTCAGCAAAAGGTCCGAATGAGCCCTCATGCGAATTGCCATCTCGTCAGGTCGACGTCCGGCCCTATTCATCGCGGTGATAGAATCTCTTAAAGACTCCTCAACCAGTGCAAGTTCGACAAACCACTGTGCAATACCCTCGGTTGTCCAAATACGGATTAGATCCTCATAGCCTGTCCGGAAACCGTACCACCGAGCCATCTGGAGGAGAGAATCTGCCATGCTTGTGGTGCGGAGGAAATAAGCTACTGTTAATCCCTCGAGAGTCAAGCCACGAGAGAGGCGGTTTCCCCCAACAGCGATCAACTGACGCTCTGGTTTTTCCTCGTATTCCAGCTCTTCGCCCGTAGTACTGTTCAGGACCACAACCTCGATCCTTGACAGGTTGACAACCGCTTCATCCAGTACTGATTCCCGATCAGCTGGCAAAATGATCTCCCCCAGGTCGTTTAGGGCGGAACTAAGCATAGCTCTCAGACTTCCAGGCGCAATGCGTTCATGGTCCCGCCAGCCTTTGATCTGGCGCTCTAGAGCATTGCCTATCCGGATTTGATCGGTCTGCATTTGCGACACGTGAATCAACATCGTATGCGGCTTACCGACTTGTTTGCGCAAAAGCCTGATCGCACCGGCTACAGCGAAGACAAGGACAGCGTCGCAAAGTGACTGGGGCAGACTTTGCTCGTATTCCACTACCAGTGGATCACGTTTCTTTCGACGTTTTGACTTCAGGCTCTTTACATCATTGGCATCAACTGAGCGCATAACGTCGCGCCCTGCCGATGAGATGCCGAATAACTCTTCGGTTCCAGTATAGCCATCGGGCCGAGGTAGTTGGACGACGAAGTCTTTAGGAAATAAGTCAATTCCTACCTCACTGTCGACAGCATTAGGGTCAATAAGAATATTTGCAAATGGGGTGGCGGTATAGGCAATATACGTGGCGCGAGGAATTCTCTGCAGGGTATCCCTGATTAGCGCGTTCGTGATCGATGGGTCGCCTGTATCGAGCACTCCATCGTCATCAACGCTGGGATCTGTGCGATTTCCCTTTGTATTTATTGAGGCTTGGTCTGCCTCGTCATCAATAATCAAGACAGGAATGTCACCGAGCTGTCCTTCAAGTGCCTTGATCCACTCCTTAAGACGACGAAGAACTGGGGGAATTTTCTTGGCAACTATAAGAACTGTGCCAGCGTCAGCAAAGCCATTCGCCACAACAGGGATCTGAAAATCCTGTGTCTCATTTGTTAGCGTAGTCCATATATTGCCGAGGTTGACTAGTTCCGAATTAAGCCGTTTTTGAGTTTGATTCCTAAGGGAATCATGAATTCCTGAGAGAACGATAATCAGTCGATAGCCGACGTCTGCAGCACGAGCAGCAACTGCAGTGAAATTCGCAGTTTTACCACTCTGCACATAGCCAACAACCAGCCCCCGACATTGAAATTCCTGGCGCTCGATTGCAGCAGTTTTACCGATAATCCGCAGGGATTCTTCGGCGACGGAGTCTACCTGATGAGGCTTCCACTTGGGTTGGCTCCGAAGGAACGCTTCATGTCGTTCCCAGTTCGACCATAGGGTACCGTCGGTCCAATTACGAATCTTCGGTTTTATGGTAAAGCGCGTGATGATCTCAGCCATCGGAGAGGATCGTCAAAACATCAGCCTGTTCGAGTACCTGAAGAAACTTGCAGAGCGCGTCCTTAGCGGCGGGATCAGCGTCAATGGCCCGGACGAGCTCCACCAGCGCAGGAATCTTTGGTGTCACCTCGACATGTTCACCAGTAAAACTTTTTTTCCTCAACCATGCTGCAGTGCCTGACTCAACGATCCGGATTGGATTCGCTCCGCTCTTCGCAGCCTTCGGCTTCGGACTTCCCGATGGCCCCGGTGCCGGGGTACCACCAGTACCACCTATATTCGAACTTCCCGTTGACGATGAGCCAGAGCTTGTTCCATTAGGTACCGGGACTGATATTGGGGCCTTGTCTTTCCCGGTTTTCCGGTAGCGCGTCCGCGCTTCTGCTCGGGGTTCCTTCACAATATCGCGGATATATCCGCTTACCGTTACGGGCAATTTGATTTCCTGCTTGGAAATGTTGACCTGTAACGAGTCGTCGGATTTCCGATCAAAATCAACCGCGACGCGAAGCAACTTGGTTTTTTCATCCATCGCGAAGATGCCTTCCCACCCACCCCATTTGATCAAACGATCTAAGCGATAGAAGTACAGACCCTGCGTTTCGTTCCAGCGACCACCGAGCGAGATACGATCGCGGGCATTCCGGGCGGATTCGGGCCCTTCGGCACTGTGATGCCGTTCGACTTCGTCTTCATTTGGCGTGACGTATGCTCGAACCGAGATAACCGCCTTCTTGGCAGGGTCGGCCCCATTAATGGTGATGGTCCGGGGGTCATACGCTTTGGTCAAAACATGGCCCATGGGACTATTGGGAACCAGTGGGTCGCCATTTAGCCTGATCGTAACTTTCTCGCGGCCTTTGACTATGCCTTCGAGATAGCGGTGGAAGACCAATTCGAGATGTTCGCGTAAAGAGGTAACCTCTACTGTGTAGGGGTCAATATTCTTGGCGGTTTGCATTTCGGCGGGCGGGCGCATTTTGGTCAGAAGAACAGCTGTCCCCTTATTTCCGATCGCGACCTCAGCAGAGTATTTGGGGTCTACAGGGTCAGTCAGAACGTCCCATTTTCGTACCTTTGAAAGATGATCCCTGTCCCAAGTCATCAACGATGCGTCTGTATCGGCCGTCTTGGACACAACTGTCATGCAGTCTGCCTGCGACCATGAAGCACCCTTGAGACCATAGCCGAACTTCCCGAGGTCACTCCCGCTATAGACTCGCTGATTGCCGACGCGCATTGCGTTTCTAAGGGCGTCGTGGGTCATCCCATCACCGTTGTCGCGGATGCACATCCAGCGCCCCCCATTATTAGGATTAGGGAACTTAATATCAATCAATGTTGCGCCAGCGGAAATACTATTATCCACAAGATCAGCTACAGCACTAGGAAGACGATGTCCCGCCCGTGCGAGGATATCAAATAGTCCGACGGGATCAGGTTCAAGGCTGTTTGAGTTCATAGCTGCAGAATTTATGATTTCGGTTCTGGGAAAGAGATTTGGGAAATGTTCGCCTAAAATATGCATGGTATGCGCACCGTCATTCCCGAACAGTGCAATCATGCCCGACCGATCTAAGCGCGCGCTTTCTCCGTGATTTATGATGCTGTCGCTTGCAGGATGATTTTTGGGAATAACAACCCACGCTGCGGTTGCTGGTGACATAGAAGAGTCTACCGACATTGCAAAAAGGACGCCCGGCTCGACAAACTTGAAGTACGGGCTTTTAGGACAATTTCCTTCCAGCCTCCAGTTTTTCTTCTGTCTCTTCAACCATTGCTGTTTCTCGACAACCATCGTTTCGTCGTCTAGAAAACGGCAATTTATTAAAATTCTGTCATTATCTTTTGCCGAGGGAAAGACTCTGTCAACGACGTCCCAGTCAAAGTTGATCGCCCTTTGCTTGGAACCTTCACGCCCGTCGCGATATGCATGAAACATCCCTAATTCACTGTGAGTCAACTGGCGCAAAATGGTAAATTTCATGCTTTCCCTTCTGTCACTGCAATCAAAGACGTGTCCAGTTCCAATAATTCCGTTCGCATATCAGGAATTGGAGGGGCACCCAAACTATTTCTCATTGCCATCGCAATAGCATACGCAAAAAGTGCAGGCACCGCGTTCCCAATCTGTTTTAGCGCTGGGTTCATTGAACCCTTGAAAATGAAACCATCGGGAAACGACTGCAAGCGTGCCGCCTCTCGGACCGATATAGGCCGCGCTTGTTCAGAGTCAAAATGGATGTGAGAATAAGAGTCCTTACCAAGGTGCGCTAGCAGCGTCCGCACAGGTCTTCTGGAATCCAGTTTCCACCATTTATTAGGAAACTTCGATGGATCATAGGGGATCCGCCATAGTTTAATGTATTCACTTACTTCGGTGTCACGTAAGTCAGTTGAAAGTCCCTGCCACTTTCTCAACTCCAGCCATTCAGCGATTTTCTTTTCAATATAAGCGTGTATTTGGGGGTAATCCCAGCCTTCAGATATTTCCGCAAATATTTTAAAATCCCGTGGCAGGTAACGAATTATGTGACCCGTGGTACTTTGTTGCGTCGCAAAACCGTACCAGGAACGCATTAGTCGGGAGTAAGGGGTAGACGGCGTAGGGTTTGAATAGCTAACTATTTCGAGTGGATTTTTTGCCCCACGGCGCAATTCACCACGGTTGAACATTTCCAGGGCATAAATCGGTGGCAGATCAGCAAAGGCTTCTCTCGCAGTTGTTGCCGGTGGCAGGGATGCGTGTGGATCGGTAACGAACCGATGATGGTCTGAGCCATGATTTCTGATTACCTGCCTAGCAGTATTTTTCGTTCCTTGATACCCTTGCGGCAGCACTACGTGGTGTGTGGGTGTGGGGAAAGATGGCTTAATGCCGGAGTCTCGATGAAATCCGATCAGGATCATTCGCTCCCGGGTCTGGGGAACTCCATACCATGACGCGTTTAATAGCGTATAGGCAACTTCGTAGCCTTCGTCGGACAAGCTTTTGGCTACCATTTCTGCTACGTTTTTCCCTCCGTGATTGAGAATGTCCGGAACATTCTCCATCAGCAGGGCGACGGGTTTGGTCATGCGGATGTAATGAACATACCGTTGCCAAAGGTCAACCCGGCCGTCGACGAGAAAAGCTTGCTCTGCTGTTTCTTCCAGGCGCAGATGTGCTTGTTCGCGTAGTTTTGCCCTTCCAACCCTTGCAAAGGCTTGGCATGGGGGGCCGCCCACGAGCACGTCTATTTGATCATCCACCGGACCATGCAAGCCAAGTTCCGCAAAGATCGTCGCCGGGTCCTCTTTAGTAACATCTCGGGCAAGGTGGTGTGCTGGGTGGTCGCCTCCGATGGAGCTGGAACCAAAGTTGGCACCATGTGACTGTGCGGCGTGAGGATCAATCTCTACGGAAGCCACTGGATGAAAACCAGCAGTCAAGAAGCCAAGCGAAATACCTCCACAGCCCGCGAAGAGGTCCATATAACGCGGCCTTTCCCCTGCTTGGATACGTCGTAATTTTTTAGTGATGAGGGTGTTGCTCAAGTCCATATCCTGCTTTGATATGTGCCGTTTTCATAAAGTACTGGCACAATGTGAATTGTTTACCTTCATTTACTTTTCCCCACAGTCTCGTCTGACGATCGGCACCTATACATCATCAATGTACTTCGGCATACATGGTCAGATGATTGCAAAGCCGCAGTTGGTAACTGGGCTATCGACACTTTAGTCCCGTGCGGCATCGACAAGCCGGCAGCACGAAGTACCGCTACTACAACGAACCGTAGGGTGCGCGTTGCTTGTTGACTCAGCTTCAGTGACGCTAAGCTCGTATTTCCGCTGCAAATCTTGCATCAATGATGCAGCTGCGCTTTCTGTTCCGGCTGAACGCGGTTCCCAGTACCGCTGCGGACGAGCCACACGTCGCTGCTCTGCTCGCCCGATTGTGAGGCGTCGCTCCTTGAAGACTTGGTAGTCCCCACGCTGTTGTCTACTCTTCACGTGTCGTCTTCCAGTTTAGCAGACCGCCATTTTTGTGACTACGAAGAAATAAGTTTAAGCTAACTTCGCAGGGGCACATCTCTGGTTGGCGTTTCCGCTTTCGAGACGCCAGTTTTCGTATCTTGTCAAGGCGCGGTTTCCCAGCGCACTCCGTCTTTCGAGAGCCTTGAAAGCTCGCGTCTATTTCGCCCTGCCAGAAGAATCTGCCGGAATCCTGGACATATATTATTTAATTGCCAAGCAGGCGACTAAAGCCCAACGCCCGACCGGAGTTCTGGGCTTTTTTATTTTATATAGCCATTTCCGTCTTCTTGTCTGCGTAGCGCTCCCTCACGGCACAATTTTTCAAAAAGCCCGACATCGGATGACCTCGGGCTTTTTTCATTTTTATAACCATCAAATTAAGGATTTCAACAGGGTAAAGCTCGACCTAAAACCTTCGTGGCAGTCGCAAGCCAAGAACAGCGGCCATGGTCTCGGCAGCACATTGATCGGCACGGCCAAGGCTTTGCCGATAAAGCAGGTCTTGCTACCCCGTAGCCTCGATCTGAATGGCTCCCTCCAGCTCAAGTACCGCCGGTGATGCGAAACCGCATCCTCGCATACGACTAAAGTTTTACATTCGTGTTTCGCAATCCCCGTGACTTCGCGGTCATAGGGATTTTTCTATGTATCGGCACCCTAAATCACACCCGGAGAACCCCATGAACAAATCGACTCTTGCGGAGCAGCCATTTGCAACCCTTGGACCGTCCGCAGACGAGGAGAACCCATTGACCAGCACCGACGCTGCGGCAATCTCCCTGGCGAAATTTTGGCTACTAGCAGAAGGCACCGCTAAGAAGTTGGGGCTGCGCAGCACCGGTAGCCTCAGCTACCAGGTGCTGGCCGACCATGACCGTAAGAACCTGTTCATTGCCCTGACCAAGAACGACGGTGGCGGTTACTACAGCAAGGAGCGGGTGAATCTACTTTCCGTCGAAGCCTGCCTGCAGGCGCACAAGGCAGGCACCCCGTTCCCCGCAAAAGCCCTCAAGGACGCTTATGTATCCAAGTCCAGCAACAACACCGGGTTCATGACGGCGACGCTCCGTGCACTCGGCCTCACCGTCGCAGCGCCGGACGCGGACAGCAAGCATATTGTGGCAGGTGATTGGGACGCTTGGCGAAAGAGGATGATCGTCGAGGCCGGAATCCTAATCGATCTGCCAGCCGATGCGGACGACGAAGAGCAGGTCCAATCCGATCCGTTACCGGACCATAAGGAGCACAGGAAAAAGCTCGAGCTTTGGATCAGGTAGGTTGCTGACGCAACCAGCGGCGCACAGTAAAAAGCGCCGGTCTTTGTCCGGTCTCTCCGGAGAAAAGTGGGTTACGTACGACGTCCGATGCGACGGTATTGAAGGTACTTCGCCTCTGGGAAATCTGCCAGGGAGGCGAACGGTCGCTCTGCATCAAGGATCGACCGGCCTGAAGTCATGAAATCTGCTGCGTGCAGGAACAACACTCATGCCGCGCTCTTGCGCGTATAATCCTCGCTCGACGTTCGACTTGAAAATCCTTGTGTCGGTGGTTCGATTCCACCCCGGGCCACCAAGAATATGCATCACGAAACGCCAGCCATCATCGGTTGGCGTTGTTGTTTGTGGATCCGCAGTCCTTGCGTCCGCCCCGACTTTCCCCCTCGACCAGAGAGCACGCACACCGAC
>Ga0265780_10008979_pt1 | contig 12069 bp, 7 predicted proteins | sample P1T30metagenome_FD_192432 | JGI IMG/M metagenome (GOLD analysis project Ga0265780, IMG submission 192432) | Plant litter microbial communities from East Loma Ridge, Irvine, California - P1 T30 | ecosystem: Environmental > Terrestrial > Plant litter > Unclassified | place: USA: California... | reverse complement strand
AGCCGAAGAGGATCTGGGGTAGCTCCTCGCGGACGCCGGGCTCTGACTTGAACCGCGCCACGAAGCGCGGGGGATGCTGACGGGCCACCGTCGTGGACCAGCTGTCGCAAGGTCGTGCGAAGACGACTTCGTCAGAGCGCGTGCTCGCTGGCCAGCCGCCGTGTCGTAGGAAGACGTACAAGGGCGTTGGAAGAGTGACCGACTGATGCCCGTGCCAGGACCGGATCTGGAACTCGAAGTGCCTCGGCCCGTGGGCTCTCAGATAGGCGACCAGTAGGTTCGAAAGCGCCTCCTTTGCGGAGTTCGGAAGGAGATGGTGCTCGAGTTGGCCCGGTACTCTCCACGCCTCGTCATGCATGCTGTATTCGGTTAGAGGATAGTGCAGCTTGTGCCCTGCGGCGTACTGGGTCCAGGTCTCGTCGAACCCAAGCTTGGAGTTGCCAGCGCGTAGGAACGAGCTCCAGTAGCCGTTTGGCGTGGCCGTACGACGCAGGCTGGCAGCTATAGGTTCCAGTCCGTCCCGGACTTTCAGGATCTGCAAGAAGCGGATCCAGTCTTCGCGCCGATCGTCCGCACGGGCGCGCGGCCAGTTGGAAAAAGCGATCAGGAGGCGGTTGCGCTGCGTCTTGCAGTCCGGAGAAACCGGCGCGGCCTCGTCGAAATACTGCTCAAGCGTTCGTCCGAGGGCACTCCACGACGAGGACAACAGCGCGTCTTCGGCGCGCATCCAGCTGCCCAGGCACGGCACGTACAAATCGGCCTGACGCAGCGCGGCCTCGACTTGCTTATCGCCCATCGCGAGCCAGACGCGAAAGGCCCATGTCAAGGCTTCCTGTCGCTGTTTGTCCGTTCCAGACTCTAACGCCCCCTTGAGCGCCTCCAACGCCCCGACGGGGTTGTAGCGTCGAAGGAGTCCAGCCTCCTCGAACTTGTTGATGACTTCTTCGGAGACATCGACATGCTGGTTCAGGAACCGGAACTTGCGCGCAATGGCCGAAGGGGGAGTGGGAGGCCCCTGAGTGCGTTTGCCGCGTGTGCTGGTCATTCGCGCAAAGACAGGGGGAGCGTCGTCCAGGACGTCTGCGGTTGCGACCAGAAGCTTGTCATTGTCGCCGAGAAGCATCTTCTTGCCCGCCAATGCTGACAGGTCGAGCTCCGACGCGGCGAAAATCGAAACCACGTCTTGATAAAAGTCGCGCCAACCGGACGCCCCACCCTTTTTCTTCTTCGACGAGAGATATTCCGCCATCGCCTCGACCCAATAGCACAGCACGTTCGAGTGGAGGTCGAGCGGCATGGACACAGCGGACGCGAGCGCCCTGATCCGGGCCAGCTGAGTGTCGGATACGCTGTCAAGAATGTGGGCATTGGCGATCGATTCGAGTCGCGATGGAGTCATCTGCTTGGTCCGGACATCCGGCCATGCGTAGAGCTCGCTCAGTGGCGCCCACCTTATGCCTGTGCTAGACCTGGCGGGCCAGATCGCGGCGACTGTGATCGGCCGTCCGAGCGTCTTGAACGCTTCGACAATCGCCAACATCCTCGGGCCCGACCAGGAAGCCATGTCGACAACTGCGCTGGCTGGTACGGCCAAACCCTCGTCAACGATCGCTAAGCAGGCCCTCGCCGCAGTGTCGGCCGCGGCATTGATTAGCAGCTTGTTCAGCGGTAGGTCGGGCTTGATAGTGCGCCGATCGATATCCGCAAAGAACGGCGCGTCGATGTGGCCGGCCATTGGCGACACTGCGTGGTCGTCCATCGGAAGAAAGTTGTACAGGCGCGGCACGACTGCCTTGTTGAGGCACACGGCGATCGAAACGACAGCGTCGCCCTTCCAGGTAAGCCAGCGCTTAAGTGGCGGCGCTGCCGGAATGCTCTCCGTGACTGCGGCGAGCACGGCGTCCTTATGTAGCGTCTGTCTAACAACGAGAAACGTGCTTCCGTCGCTCAGCGTGACGTGTTGCATTCGAATGGTCGTCGACGGATGCCGCAAGAGCGGTTCAACCGCCCTGGACAAGGTCGCCTTTTTGATCTCGCCCCCGGCCCGAACGATCGAGACTTCCAGCGACGCGAGCCGATCGAGAAAGAGCTGGACTGGCACGGCCGCGTTGGTCAGCGCAGCTACCTGCGTCTCGGCCAGTTTGACCTCACGCGACGAAGCCAATGGCAGGCAGATGACGGTCGAGTACCCCAGCGAGGCAAGGCGGCGCACGTGGACCGACTGCTCAGTAACGGCGACGGGCACAAGGTAGCGTGGAATGTCGGCGGCGACCTTCGCAGCTGCCCCCGGAGAGGCACCAATCTCCTCCAGACGCTCTGCGATCTCTTCAGTTGATGCGAACCGGAAGCAGTAGCCATCGAACATGGGAGCCGGTGTTTGAGCGCCAGCGGAAAAAATGTGGACATCGCTGGTGAGCGCCTCGACGCTTCGAAAGCCGAGACCCTTGTTTCCGATCCCTTCGCCGATTTCCTTATCGCTCGTTCCGATGTTGCGGATCGCCTCGAAGTTCGAGTTGGAAAAGGGGCGCCCTTTGTTAGCAACGAGCAGTAAGCCCGTGCCGTCGTTGGCGACGACCAAGTGGATGGCGACCTCGCCCTTCTCGCCGGCGGTGTGCGCGTCGTGGGCGTTCTGAAGCAGCTCGAAAAGGACGCGGTCGCCGTACTGGGTGCCGATGATCTCGTTCAAGCTCCTCAGGCTTTCGTACACCTTCAGGCCGCGCCGCTGCCCGTCTAAAGCATGCTCAAGCTGCGAGCGCGTGACGTTATCAATGAGCGCCGCGGCCGGTGTGAGCTGCGTCGCAGCTGAAACCACCAACTTCTCGGCGTAGTCGTCGTCCGTTTGTATCACCGCTTCATCCATACCTGGCCCCTTCATTTGGACTCGCCGATCAATCGTTAGCGCTTCGCAGCTATTTTTGCAAGCAGGTAGCTCGCCACAGTGCCCATGATCTCGATCGAGGCTTTGGCCTCGTCGGCCGTCACCGAAGGTAGAAAAGGACGCCCGTGTCCAGTTCCTTGCTTATTGCGCAAGCGGTTGACGGCGATGGCCGAAGTAAACATTCCTCGCTCCATGCCTTTTACTGGCGACTCCCCTTGCTGTTCAGGGATCTCCGGAACCGCCAAGTTCAGTGCCATGAAAGCCATGCCGAGCAATGGATGAAAATGCGCGCCGGCCGGATAGCTTCCGTTAATGGTTTGCAGCACATGCGCCGCGGTCGCCTCCAACAGATCTTTGCCTGTACCCGTCAACAGCGCCGCATCTTGCGAGCCTTTTTGCGCCCGTTCGGCGTATGCCCGCAAGGCGGCCGTGAGCTCCGCGCCTTGAAGCGAATCGAGCACCTTCGGGCAGATCGATCCGTCAGCGGATAGGACATAACCGTCCGCGTCGAAAGCGGCTTGCGCGTTTGCGATGGCTTCGGCTCCGACAAAGTTGGGCGAGCTGTCTCGAAAGCCGCCACACGCCTTCACCTTCGACAAGATCGAGGCAATCAACATGGGTCCGCCAGACAGGTTTTTTTCGAGCGCCTCATGCAAGATCGCGCGAAGCCTCTTGGCTTTGCCAACAGTTTGCCCTTGACCTTTGGGGTCGAAGGCCGCAAGGCCGGCCTGATTGACGTAGAAATCGATATCCGAGTGGGTGGGGTCACGGTATTGGCCGTTCGACTTCGAGTCGTCGATGAGCTGAGCCACGGCCGCGACGATCGTGTCATTGATGGGAAGCGCCATGGCCGTCTCCGTTTTTTTCGTCCACAAATTCACTCTCCGAAGCGCTGGCGTGGTTAACGATATTGCTCACCCGCTCATACAGTTCGTCGAGGGTGATAATTTCCGGCCAAGCCGTGTTGCGGCGGTAAAGCAGAAGAATGGTCAGCGTAAGGAGGATGAAAAAATGTGTCTCGGTCATAGTTCATGCTCGTGTTAAAAGTTATATTTCATGGCAGTCGATTCAGCGATTCGTCTACCGGCGCCCCGTTCAACCCGCTAGGCATCGGCATGCCAAGCGTCAGCATCAACGTCTCCATGGCTTCACGCCACCCCAACCGTTCCTGCTCAAGGCGTACACGTTGACCCCAGGTATGAGCTCTCAGGTTGTCGTAGCAGGACCGTTCCTCCGCGGTCAGCGCTTCCAACGGCCCGTTGGGGCATTGAGACGCTTCCTGCACCCACAGCGCTCGGTGGGAATGCAACGTCGCTTCGTCCATCAGCACGGACCGCAAATGCGGCACCGCTCGGCGAGCGCGGTCCAGGATGGCAAAACCGTGTGTGTCGATGTCACCCCAGTACACTGCATAGGCTTCCAGTAGCCAAGGCAGCGCGCCGAGTGCGCTGACTGCGTTTCCCAGACCCATCACGACGGCCACACCTGACACGTTCGGGAGCGCCAACCCGGTCTCGAAGTTCTCCACGATGACCACGGCCTTCGGAGCAATGGGCAGCTTTGCGAGCTCGCCTACCGGCGCCTCGATGTCGCACAGCCCGCCAACGACTGTGCGCAGAGCAGGACAAAGAAGTCGGACGCGAACGCGATGCGCTGGCTTGCGCAACCCGCACAACTCGTGGAAGTCGCTTTCATCCTCCGGGGCCGCGGCGCGCAAAGCCCGAAGAAGCGTGGCAACCAAGCCGGTCCGTTTCTCAAGCCACTTTGTGTCCAAGCCCTCCACCGGCAACTGTCGGAGGTAGAGGCCAGACTTCGGGTTCAACTCCAGCCACGCCAGCAGCGACATCAAGCGCTCGAAGTCCTCGCCCGCATAATCAGCAAGGACATCGAACTTCGACGCCAGCACACTTCGCTGCCCGAGCAAAGGCCAGCGGCGCAGCATCCGTTGATAACGTTCCACCGCTGTTGACCAGCGCCTGGCTTGGCCAACAGCCGCAGCGACTTGGCGGGCATCGGCGAAGGTCAGGCTTACCGGCAGCCGATGTTTTCCGAGCCGAGCGAACTGCCGCTCTTCAAAGACGACCTCGCCTGGTCCCATCTTGGACTGCCACGCGTTCGCCCAGCTCCTAACCGCACCGGGGGCTTCGGCAATGTCCTTCTCTGTCGGAGCGCCCAACGAAACAGCCAGCGGCCAGTCCCCGCCCCCAGCCACCCAAGTCCGGTGCTGGTTATTGAAGCGGCGAATCAGGAACTCGCGTGCGGCCTCAGGAGACAGAAGCTTCTTCGGCATTGCTTAGGTCCTGCGTCAACTTCAGGCGCTGAGTCTCGCCGTCGTACTCGATAGGGATGACGGCGGACTTCTTACGGTCCTTAATGTGCACAAAGCACGCACCGCCAATGAACGGCTCGAGCGTCATCACCGACTTCAAGGGTGTGGCAACAATCATCTGAAACCCGAAGGTCTTGAAGATATTCATCGCCATCGCCGTGAACTCGGCATCCGCCTTGTCGAACGCCTCGTCGAGCACGACGGTCGAGTAGCTCGGAAGTGCCCGGTCTTGGCCACCCAGCTGGTAGCGAAGGGCTGCAGCCAAGCAGGTGGCTGCGAGTTTCTGGCGCTGCCCGCCTGACTTGCCGGCGCCGCTGCGGTAGACCTCGACCTCGATGTCATCTTCATCCAGCTCTCGGGCCACGAACTCGACGTGCTGCCTCACATCGAGCACGAGGCTGCGCCAATTCTTGTCCACGGTTTCCTGGCTTGCGAGACGCTTCACCAGCGCGGCCAGCGCCTTGAAGCGCTCTTCGGCCAGGTCCCGGTCATTCGAGAACGAGTGGCTGAGCGACTCCCTCAAACTAGCGCGGAAGAGCCGGACGTCTTCAAGTGACTTGTCAGTGGTGTCGATGACCAAGTGCGTGCCCGTGTTGAAGGGTGCAGTCCGGAGGCTTTCGTTGACAAGCTCCATCCGCGCCCGAATAGCCGACCGCTCTTGGTCAAGCTTGGTGGCCAGGAGTGTGAGGTTCTGGTCACTCTGCTCGCGTAGCAATGCAAAGAATCTGTCCTCGTACGCAGGCAGGTTATCATCCTCCAGACGCTTGAGCTTGGCCAGGTAGTCCTCGGCGCTGGCGAGCGTGGCGTCCAGGCCTCCAGCGACTGCCGGCCAAAGCCGATTGAACTCAGCAAAGCGCTGCACGATAGCGTTCCGTAGGTCGGACAAACGGACTTCCAGCACACGGAGCTCGGCGTTGAGACCTCGCTCTACTAACCCTGTCACCTGGTCGACGTTTTCAAGGACCAATTCCTTACCGGTGGCGACGTAGCGCGCAGAAATTTGATCTGCGAACGCTGGCGGCCGGTCACAGCCGGGCCACAAGCGCGAGATTTCGGCGAGCTTGTCATTCAGCTCGCCGATTTCCTTGGCGATACCGCGTCCCTTGGCGTCCTCTTCATTCTTCTTGCCGACAGCCGTCGAGTGAATGCCTTCCTGCGCCTTGATGCGGTCGTCCAGGACAGCAAGGTCGGGCCTTGCCTCCCGCTCTACCTTCAACCGCGCCTTTAGGTCGTCGATGCGAGTGAGCAGGGAGCCAACGTCGACATCGTTCCAGGTCAGGTTCGACAGGTTTTGGCAGTGCAGCAGCTGTTGTTGTTGGAGGTCCTCTTCTTCTCGAATCTTCTCCAGCGCCGTCTGCAATTCGGAGAGGCGCCCACCGAGCTCTGCCGCCTTGTTCTTGTAGAGCGCCAATTTCTCCTTGTTGTCGAAGCCCAGCACCCACTGACTGACATCATTGACCGAGTGGCGGTCGTTCTTCTCGTGCCGCATCGTGTTGTGCTTGACCGAACCCTCCCGAGTAACGGCGCGAGTGGCGCTGCGAAATGCCTGCATCGTATCGGCGCACTCGAGGTCGAACGAATGCTTCAGTTCCTCTCGCACCCAGTCGCCAAAGCTGCCCCCGGCCAGGTTCAGCTTGCGCACCAGCGAGTTGGGCCCAGGCGTGCGCCCTGGGGATTGTTGGATGGTCCGAAAGTACACCAACCGCTCGCCGATATTCCGCTCGTTCAGGTACGCCGAGACAGCCGGGTAGTGCTTGTCGTCAACGAGGATGGAGCGTGCGAACCCGCCCAGAACGCGCTCGATGGCTCCGCGCCATTCGGTGGCGTCGGGCCGCACCTCGACCAATTCACCGACGAACGGAAGCTTCTCCTCGGGGATCGAAAGGTCGCGCGCCATGCGCTCTCTCAGGTCGACGAGCCGTGCCGGCAAGTTCGATTTCTGGCGTTCGAGCGCCTTGACTTCGGCCACCGTCCTGGTGAACTCCTCGCTGGCCAGCCGATAGTCGGTCTTGAACTGGTCCTTGCGATCCTCGACCTCCTGCTTGAAGTCTCGCGCCTTCAGCACGCGTTGTTTGGCTGCGTCCACACGCTGAACGAACCACACAACGCTGTCAGGCACTGCCCACCCCATGACCTTGCACGCGGCTGCGGCCTGGTCGCGCTTGGCTATTCGAACCGGCTTCTCTGCTTCCGCCGCCTTGATGTCGTCTTCAAGCCGGTCAAGAACATCCGCACCGAGGTTGAGCTTCTGGCGCTGCAAGTCCGTCAACTTGACGAATTCGTCGTCTGCAATCTGCGTCAGGCGCAGGATCTCCTGCCTTGAGCCTTCCTTGTCCACCACCAGCTCCGCAATCCGTTCATCAACGAGCAGCTTGCGGCGATGCTCGCGGTACTGGTCGATGGCCGTCTGGATGGCCTGGAGACCATTGCGTTCGTTGTTGCCCCGGTCAAGCTCCAGGTACTCGTCGCGCGCCGGCTTGAGCGTCTGAATCTGCTTGCGGGCAGCCACCACCTCCTGATGTGCCTCGTTGAGCTCGCCAAACTCGTTGACGAGACTGGTGGCAATGCCGAAGGCCTCGGGCTCGTCGAGCATGAAGTCGCGCAAAAACACGTTGAGGTCGCCCAGATTCTTCGCCGACTGCGTCTTATGCAGTAGACGAAGAGCGCGCTCGTTATCGATGCCCAGCAGCCGACGGAAACGCTCCTGGTAAGCACTGAACTCGGTGTGGACCTTCGCATCCGGCAAGTCATGCTTGAAGCGACGCACGTCGAATTCGTTCTTTGCGAAGAACTCCAACTCCTGGACATCGAACTCACGCTCGAGCGTGAGGAACACTCGCTTTGCGTCTGCTGGCGCAGTCGAGTTTCCCCTGACCCACAGTACCTGCGCTAGCACCACGACACGCCCCTGCTCATTGCGGTAGGTCTCTGCGATGGCGGACCAGGTCGTGCCACTGCGCAGGTATTGCGAGACGTACTCGCCTCCGTCACCTGTCTGTTGAGCCCATGCTCCACGCAGGTAGGTCATGACATTGCGGTCGCGGCCGTGCCGCTCGGCCTCGCGTGCAGCAACGTTGAAGTCCACCCACTTCGGCGGTGTCATTAGGGCCGCATGCGCATCGAGGACCGTTGACTTTCCCGACCCGGAAGGACCAACAAAGAGGTAGCCCTGTGCAGGGATGGGAAAGTCGAAGACGTTCGAGAACGTCCCCCAGTTGAAGGTCTGGATGCGTGCCAGGCGGAACTGGTCGCTCCCGCCATCGAGTGCCAGTGTCGGTTGAAAGGGATTCACAAGCCCTCCTCATCTTCGTCGGCCACGTCGACCGGAACAGAGTCGTCCGGCTCGCCCGTCGTCTGCGGCGCCTGTGCCAGCTGTATATAGGTTCGAGCGAGCTGCTGAATCTCCTCGGCCGAGAACAGCAGCTTCAGGGTCGGCGCAACTTCGTAGCGTTCGTCGGAGCTACGGATGCGCTGGAGCAGGCTCAGCTTCTTGGCCTTGTCCACAGCGTTGACCACCTGGCGCCCAAACCTGGCGTGGTCTGGATTGTTGTCGCGCTCAAACACACCCAGGTGCTCCTGCATGTCCGACAGCGACACCACTGCGCGCTCGCCCTGAGCGTCCGCTTGGGTCAAGCGCTGTCGCAGGAAAAGGAGCAGTGCGGTTTCCAGGAACGTCAATGAGGCCTTGCGAAGAAGAATGGGGACTTCGAGCTCCTCCGCGGTCACCTGGCGCGTGAACGCGACCTGCTGCTCGTGGTCGATGACCACCTCGAGGAACAGTTCGTGCATACGCGAGCGGATGATTGCTTCATCGCGCAGCAGCACAGGCCATAGCTTCGATTGGCGATGTGCATCGACCGAGGGCCCGAGCAGCAGTTGCACCAGTACCCGCCGAGTGTCAACGGGCAGTGAGCCGGTATCGCCAAGGAAGGCGGCAGACTCTTTGCGCTCCACATCGACAGCGGCTTCACGACCGGACGCAGTGTCGTTCCCAGCCGCATCGACCGCTTCAGTCCACGAGTTCAAGATAGCGCTCCCTCATGAAATAGATGGCAGGTACCTTGGCACAGCGCTGCGCGGCGTCCTCGCCCTGCCATTTAACAACTTCGGAACCTTCGGTGACTTCGCCGTGCTTAGCGCCTAGCGCGACGTAACCGACAACGCTGCCAAGTCCTTGCTCGGCAGGGAACTCCGCCAGAACCTGGCCGATGGTGGCTTGGGATTGGCGCTCGAGAACCGAGCGTACATGCTGTTTCAACGTGCGAAAGTCGATTTCCGATTGCCGCACGAGTTCGCTGACGGTTTCGAGGTCAAGATCGGAAGGCTCCGCTGCCAGCATCGACGAGTCGGTAAGCCGCTGTGCCGGGTCGAACAGTACCCACTGCGACACCGAGCGGATGCGGCTGCTTGACTGCATCAGCTCAAAATCGACCTGCTCATTCGGGCGGACCATGTTCTTGGCTGCAAGCCCCGCCTGTGTGGCCTCCTTGAGCAAGCTATGCAGGCGCCGGTGCTCAAGGAATTCCCTGCTTTGCACGAAGCTCTTCAGGCTGCGCGCGAAGTGCTGGAGCACGTCGTGCACGCCTCGCCCTTCGTTCAGGAGAGCACCGGTCAAGCCAAGCAGGAACTTGCGCTCGTGCGATTCCAGCTCCCGGGCAAAGGGCCGACTCGCCACGTCGTCAAGTGACTCACGCAACGTAGCAGCCTGCTCACTGTCCGTGAGCAGGCGCCAGAAGGCGTTGAACGTACGTCCGGCATCGCTCTCCCCGATGAGATCGACACCGGCGAACAGCTGCTCCAGAACGTCTCCCCGACTGCCCTCGTTTTCCATCAGGCTTTGGCGCAGGCCGCGGTTGAGCCGCTCGAACTCATCGCGCACGCTCCTGAAGTCAGATGCAAGTTCTTGCGCCAGCGCGATGACCTCTCGGGCGCGTTCGATGGCGCGGTCGTTAGGCAACGTCTTCACTCCATCCTGCTGCACTTCGGCAATCGCTCTGTCTATTCGGTCGCGCTCCGCACGCAGCGCGGCCAAGCGCGCCGAGGGGCTGCTATTGGTCTCGTCCGCGAGCCGCGACAGCTGATGGATGACTACTGACAGTCGGCTTTCCGTTGCGGTGGTTCGCGGTTTTAGAAGCCCCATGACAAAGCGCAGGGCCGTCAGCGTGTCTGCCGAAAGCTCGTATTCTTCCTCAAGAGCCCCCGCAGGGAATCGGCGCGTCAGCCAGCCTTGGGTAAGCCACTCCGCGACATAGGCCTGTGGCGTCTGCGGAAGATCCTCCCCTGCGGAGCGTAGGGAATCAAGGTCGCGGGTCAACCGTTCATGGAGCACGGAGCTCGGGAGTACCTTCTCGGTATCCGCGAACAGCGACTGCAGTATCGCGATGACCGCTGGCGCCTTTATGGCCGCGAGCAGGCGCCACAGCGGCTGCTCGCGCAGATTTCGGAGGGCAGCAGCACCGCGAAGGGCTTTCAAGGCGCTCTCCTCACTGCATAATTGGCTTTGCCGCAGCTCACGCGGACCTCCGGACCGATATGTGTTGCCAGAAGTATATGACTAGTTTCTGAACGCGTCTAGCTTTTGTTCCCACGCCAGAATCGCTGGATGACAAGAGCACGGACGTGTCTTCCAGGACTTAGCCGAACCGCTAACGTGCCGGTCTCCTGGCCAGTAAATTACGACCGGCGAGTAGAGTTTATCAATTTCCGGGTTCGGTAAGACTGCAGGCCTCGCGGGCAGGGCTGGGAGCTCCCTGTGTGGAAAGCTGACCAACCTTGCTGGCGTTGTTGGCATACGTTGAGAGCAGCGCCGGAACTGCCGTGATCGGTGAGGTGCACGGTGACGCCGCGCTTTGCGTGAACCTCCGCCGTCAGTATCTGCCAGACGCTGGCTTTGCCGGCAGCGCCAACTTATTGGTGATGCTCTCGCTCGACGCCGCGAACATTTTATTCAGTGTGCTCAAGGCCGGTCTGGCAAAGGCGTGACGGTCTGCCCATCGTACTTAGTGGCCCCAAGCCGGGGCATATCGTCAGCCCAAGTTCGACCGTGCGACACATTGTCAACATGACGGCGTTCGCTGTAGCCGCAGCCGAACAAGGCGCCGGGGATGCTTACGGGGATTCAGCCAAGGGCATTTGATGCAAGTACACTGCGAAAGCACCACGACTCCTTGTCACCTTTAATGTGCTTCGCGTTCTTGGAGGTAGACCTACGCACCGCTGCCTAGGTCAGCGACTGTGTTGTCAAAAATCAGTTCTCCGAGGTGACGGCGCCATGAATCTGGATGGTCACGCAGCGACCCTCTTGCAAAGTTCAGTACTGCCAACCGGTCGCCACTGTCCACCCCATTTTCAGTGGCCGTTTGCCCAAGGGAGTTGGAGGCCCATCGATGTCGTACACCGCTTGCACTTAATGTCTTAGCTGCAGTTGTTGGCACCCCAAAACGAAGATGTTCTGGGAAGGCAAGAACCGCTTGCGACAGCTCAATTCCTCTTTCCGCAAGCAATTTTTTCAGAAGCGCAATGGCCTGCTCTACAAGCGTCTGCAGTGAGTAGGCAATGGTAGAGGTATAAATCCCCAGCAGCATATCGACATCGATATTGGCAGACGCAGCAATTTCGACGAAGCGATGCCCGCGCAGCCAAGCTTTAACAATTCCATAGAGCTGTCGGCCGGCCGGCAAGGCGTCAACATCTGGCTCAAGTCTGAATGCGGTCCGGACATCCATTTGGAATTCTAATTGGCTCCAGGCCCAATTGAATAGCGCGGCGGCAACGTTTAGGTCGACCGGCTCTGTAATGGTCCCCCAGCTTACATTGGCGACAAGTAGGTTAGACTCCACCGATTCTATGAGGCGCGGGCGAG
>Ga0265780_10008978_pt1 | contig 12070 bp, 12 predicted proteins | sample P1T30metagenome_FD_192432 | JGI IMG/M metagenome (GOLD analysis project Ga0265780, IMG submission 192432) | Plant litter microbial communities from East Loma Ridge, Irvine, California - P1 T30 | ecosystem: Environmental > Terrestrial > Plant litter > Unclassified | place: USA: California... | reverse complement strand
GTCCGGCATGTTTACATAACCCATCTTTCGGATGATGTATCTATCTTCGCACTTGTATGAGTTCAGTGATGCTGACGGGTGAGAACTGCCCATCATGCATCTTGGCACGAGATAGGCATTACTAGGAACAATTACAACCGATAGCTGGACGTGTTCTAAGCAGCTTTTTAGACGAGTATAAAGTAGACTCGAATTTACTTGTGGTACACCGCTATATTTCATTCACTCCGAAGAGCTTGCTTCAGGCCGATTTCTCTGAGATCGAACAAGGTCCAGTAATATATATTCCGTCAAGCCGTCCCATCAAACACAGACGTCCAAGATGCGGTACTCCGTACAGCTTCTAGGTCTCTTCGCCTCCCTACTATCAGCTTCACCCATCGACCTCACCAAGCCCTACCCTCACAACCTCTTCATCCGCCAAGACATACAAACCCCCATCAACGCCTACCTCCCCAATGTCACGATCTTCGCCACCGGCGGCACAATCGCCTCTCAAGGCTCCACCAACACGCAAACCACCGGCTACTCCATCGGCCTGGGCGTACAACAACTCATCTCCGCCGTGCCCGAACTGCTCAACATCTCCAACATCGCCGGATACCAAGTCTCCAACGTCGGCTCGGGGGATATCAATCAGACGATCAGTCTGTCCCTCGCACACATGATCAATGAAGAGCTAGCAAAAGACACAGTATCCGGCGTAGTCGTCACACACGGCACCGACACCCTCGAAGAAACCGCCTTCTTCCTCGACGCCACCATCTCCTCCCCCAAACCCGTGATCCTCGTCGGCGCCATGCGTCCCGCCACCGCGCTCTCCGCCGACGGCCCGCTGAACCTCTTCCAAGCCGTGACGCTCGCCGCTTCACCCGCAGGCCGGGACCGCGGCGCGATGATCGTGCTGAACGACCGCATTGGCTCGGCGTTCTACACGACGAAGAACAACGCAAACACGCTCGATACGTTTAGTAGCACGGAGGCCGGCCAGCTCGGCGTGTTTATCAATCAGATGCCGTTTTTCTTCTTCGCGCCTGCGAGGCCCGTGGGACGGGTCCATTTTGATGTCGCGAATGTGACGGAGCTTGCGCAGGTGGATATTTTGTATGCGCATCAGGATATGGATCCGTATCTGTTCAATGCAACGATCGACGGTGGCGCGAGGGGCGTGGTGTTTGCGGGCGTGGGAGCGGGTGGGACGTCGTCGGCTGCGGCGCTGAATATGGAGAGGGTGTATAATGCGACGGGTATCCCGATTGTGAGTAGTCATAGGAGTGCGGATGGGTTTGTGCCGCCGAGTACAGGGGACTTTGCGATTGCGAGTGGGTTTTATAGTCCGCAGAAGGCGAGGATTTTGGTGCAGTTGGGGTTGAGCACGGGGTTGGGAGTGGAAGGGATCAGGGAGGTCTTCGGGAAGAGTTATCCTATGCCTTGAGGTAGATAGGCTGATGAATATGACGAAGTTACGATCGTAATCGCACGTTCTCTTATACGATGCATCGATAATCGTGAAGTGGGTCCCTCTATTCGAAACGTAAAAGACTTGTTGTCGTCCAGCTGTTGAATTCGCTTGTAGTGGTAGGCATAGAGGAGCAGCTTGTGGTGGGGTCTGGTGACGAGTGGACCTCGCTTATCCTCTTCGAGACGGAATTGTACAAGAAGGCGCGTTACTAGTGTATAAGTGTTGATGTCCCAGTCTCTTAATCACTAATAAACTTCTGTCTTTACTTGACTCTCAGTGTTAAAATACACCAAAAACCACCCGCAGTTCCGTACACCATGTGTCCACCCTCCTCTTTCGCGGATCCCGCCCCCAAGTCAGCTTCAAAGCCGATTGATGCTATCAGTGTGATACCCGAAACACAAATATCACGATCCGCCTACGCTCATGCATCTTCTCTCCTACCTCCGTCGATTCTAAATCACAGCATCAGAGTCTACCTCTACGCCACTACACTCGCCAAACACACCAGATCTATATATGCTTCCGATGCAGCAATGCATGATTTCTTGTTCACTGCCTGTCTCTTTCATGACATTGGGACCACGGACACCTATGACGGCTCGCAACGCTTCGAAGTCGAAGGCGCCGATGCCGCTGTGAAGCACCTTTCACAATTTGATGTGAGCGATCGAGACAAGCACGATATCTGGGCGGCGATTGCAATCCACACGAGTCCGCAGATTGCAGAGAGGATTGGGGAGTTGTCAAAGCTGGTGAGGCTCGCGGTCATTACGGACTTTGGGCGGAAGAGCGAGGCGTGGGATGTATTGGAACCGTTGCGAGAGAAGTTAGAGGAGGACTTCGAGCGGTGCGGGATCGAGAAGGTGCTTGGTGATGCTGTGGTGGAGCAAGCAAAGAAGAAGCCTGGAAAGGCGCCGATGGTGTCCTGGCCTGGAATCATGTACAAAGCGCATTTGGCCGAGGCGGAGTGGGAGGGTGTGAATAAGGCCTTCTGAAGCCTTGGTGTTGCATTTCCGCAGTGTTATCCAGTCATACAGATCCATCTCGTTCTGCAGTGTATGCTGTCTTCCTCTGATTCGCCATAGTTCCTCAACCACCATCGCTCCTCTCCAAGAAGCCAGGATCCCTCTCAATCTTGTTCTCAAACTTCGTCCACCACGCCTGGAACGCCTTCAACGGCACGGTATCTCCACTGCCCCAGCTCGTCAAGAAGTCGTAGCAATTCTTAATAATCCTCTGCGCAAGGACCTTCGTCGTAACCGTCGTCTGGCCCCTAAGGACAATCTCATTGCCCGTACTTGGCGCAATTGCAGCGTTTTGCGCCTTTTGTTGCTCCAACGCGGCTGCTACTTGTTGCGCAGGTTCAATGGAGATGCCCAGTGCAAGCACGCCACCGCCGTTCATGCTCTCGTCTACCATGACGTCTTCTTCGCCAAGACCTCCACCTGCTGGCCCACCGGCCTTGTCTATGACTTTGAATATCGCGCTGGGTTTCTCGTTTGCGATCGCGCCTAAAAGCTTGAATTGCGCTCCGCCTGGCAATTGCGCGTAGACGGCGGCGGCGGTGCCGTCCGGTAACGTGATACCGGGGAGGAGGAAGACGACGATGTGCGAGAAAGACGGCTGGGACGGGATTTGGAACGCGAATTGTGTTTCCGACACGACGCGCGCGTCTGTAAGGACCGGCCGACCGGAGACGATGACGCCGATGGGTACAGTAGCCATGGTGATAAGGAATGTGGTTGTTGTATACGTGTGCAATTCAATGCGACGCTCGCAGGCGAGGCTGAATGAAGACAAACATGAGTCTGTTTGTTGTCAAAGAGCTTGTTGTCGGAGCTTTCGAGAGCTTTCTTAACTTTTCTGCGTCATTGGTCAAAGCTAGGCTTCACCCCACATTCATCCTCGCTAACGCCATTGGGACACTCCTCTCATTCTACACCATACAGTCGTAACTTCAGTTGCATCGTCATTCTCTGCATACTATTGATACTCACTCCGAATTCTCTACAATGCATTCGGATCAACACACGTCAAATACCCCCTCGTCTTACTCATCTCCTTCACGCATCCATTCGGACACGGATAGCTCTCATCATACTGCCAGCTAAAGAGCGGATCCGTCTCATTGGTCAAAATCTGACCCAGCATAACCGTCTGATACCCCGGCAACTGACGAGTCTGCTGGAACACATCATAGCTGGACATTGTGATCACGCCCCAACCAGCATTGTAGTTGTGCTGTATAGTGGTGCCGTAAATATACTCCTTGAATCCGGACCAGCGGATCGCTGGCGCGCACATGGGGCACGATTCTGCGTTGGTGTCTGCGTTGAATGTTAGCAGGGTTCGTGGAAGCGAGAGATGGGTCGTACAAATTGACAAGTCTGCCCATGCGGCGAAGATTTGGGTGGCTGTCATGTTGCGGGCTTGGAAGACAGCTGTGCAGGCATTGATTGCGGAGATTTCGCCGTGGATGCTGGAGTGGAATATCAGTATATGTACATTTGCTTGAGGAGGGAGATCATGCGTTGGATCACCTGTGCGGAAATTTGCGCCTCGACAAACGACCTCATCGCTTGTGTGGTTCACGATCATGGTACCGTATGCAGCAAATGGACATGGGCCACTTTGCTCGAAGAGAGCTTGATTTGCCTAGCAATTTTGGTCAACCAACGACATTGAGGAAGGGCTCGAAGAACGGGAGAGGCATACCAGTCGCATATACTTCACGCGAGTGCTGTACGGGATGCCATTGACGACGATGCCCGACATGTTCTGGTCATCATTCGGGACGACGAAGTGTGCGGCAGCCGAAGCAGCGAGAAAAGCAAGATGTATGAAGTTTGGAACAATCATCTTGTGCAAACGTCTGTGTGTAGTTGACCGATGATGTTGACTATAGCCAGGTATGGACCCGGCACTTTGGTTCCTCAGTGCTCTTGTATGGTCCCAATCGCTTGACTCGATGTGCACGGCTATGTATGGCTCGTCCGATATCTCGAATCATGGTTATGCCACTAACAATTGCCGGAATCCTTGGATGGAAAAGGCTGTACTTCGACTCGATCTTTGTCCACACATTGCAAATGAGTAAAGAGCCTCGCAGAGCCCTTTCCACATGGAAGAACCGCACGCTTGGAAATATGATCTGCCCCGGCAAAAAGCACGCAAAGATCGGAAATAAGTAACTCATGTTTTGGCGGAATCCCAGAGACCCGGAGTAATAGCACGGCATGATAAGACAAATGGGTCAGCTGGGATGATGTGGAGTATTCATTTAGTGTGTGATAACGAACGATAACATCGGAAGGCTGAGCCGATGGCAATTCTTGGTCACGATTGCCGACGGCAATTTTTGCTCGTGCTCAAACACAACACAAAAGCAACTATTAGTCAATTCGTCTCGAAGATTCTGCTGGTGCTGTTGCGTAGAGACGATGTCCGAGTTACTTGGCATAATGGTGCTTTGGTGTAGTTGGATTTTCGCAGCCAAACCACGAAGTTGGATGTTAGGTCCTCAAGGATACAAACAGCGACATCATGGCCTTCTGATTCACTATGGATACAGGTGTCCGCTAGGAGTAATTCGTGCAGCGTAACGAGTGATTGCAGCAGGTCTCTGTGTCGGGTACATCGCTGTGTGAAACCCCGCTGCACAATGTCATCAGATCTACCACCCGTTCCTTCTCGAAGGCGATCATCATCCCTTTATATACCACACCCACTGCCCTCAGCCCTAGCAACAGAACTCCCGTTCCCCACTGCCAGCATAAACCGCTCACGTCATACCTAACCAGCCCTTCGGCACCCATTCGGACTCACTCCCCTTGGCAGGGGCACAACTCCCCGAAACGCGCAGGTGTAATATTATACACTGTATAACCCCAGGGATAGTAAAGAAATGAGGTTGTTGGATGTTTTCTGGGTTCATGACTTTCTCTTTTGAGAAAGAGGTGGGTATATTGGGCTGAGCAGGGCTGAGCATAAGGACAGGGGTGGGGCGGTCTTGCGACATCGTGCTTTTGAGCGTGTTGGGTGGGGTTGGTATGTTGGGTCCATGTGTTAGGGCTGAAAGAATAATGCATGCACGAGGTCGCTGGCGAGGTTGCGTAGAAGATCATCGACTAAGCGCGGTAGGCGCTCATCGTGTGATTTCACAGGCGACGTGATGTTGACACTCAGGAAGAGCATCAAGACTAAGATGTGCTGACAATAGAACTGCGGACATATTCACACGACCTGTCACGAAATCAAAGATTGTAATGTAATGTAATGTGATGTTGAGCGCAACAATGTGTATTTTCTCGTCGGATTTCTGTAAAATGCTGAAACACAGATATTACTGCTAGCTGACAACTTGCCAGCCAAACGCCTCCAAAAGTTCCTTGAAAACTTTTCCGCTGATAGGGTATTCGCGTTAAACAAAAGAAAAATCTATAGACCGAAACCCAATGGTATCACTGTAACACCATTACACGCCCACCAGACTGGTATGAAATGTGAAGTTCATGACAAAAGAAAATGTACGACAAGTACAACAGTTTTTCACGGGCTCGTGGTTGGCCTGCTCTTCACTTCCTCCAACTCATTGCTTCCTAGCAACGAGATAGTGGACGCGAATGTCCTCCGGTATGCTGCTGTCTGAACGAATTGCTCTTCGTAATGGTTCTTGAGCCTCCTTTGGCGCGCTTCGCTCTTGCGCAACCAGAAAGCAACACATGCGAGCGCAACTATAATCGTGCCGAAGAGACCACCGATGGTTCCTCCTACAACTGCGGTTTGATGCCTCTCCTTTGCGCATGTGTCAGGACTTGCTGCGGAGGTAGCTAAAAATGATGAGCCGGTAGATACTGCAGTAGCGGCGACGTCCTTAGGTGATGATGATGTTGACGAGGGTACTGGAGTTGCCGTCGCGACGGGTAGTTGAAGTGAACCGAGCGAGGATATTGTGACTTTGGGTGCGGATGAGCTGTTGCAGCAGCTTCTTTTGTCATTGGGTGCTCGACAACAGTAGGTTCCAAAGTCGCATTGTTGGATGTTCCACGATTTTATAGCGGTCAGGCCACCGAAGCCATTGGATACTAGATACTGTTAGCATTGAAAGCAATGTTTGAGTACAGTGATGCAACATACCACCAGGACACACTCTTGGACATTCAACAGCCTTCCCGCTCTCGTCCGTACATCCAGCCTGCCATATCATGCCCGTTGACTCTCCGATTGTTGACATGCATAGACCACTGTCCAGGCAGAGTTCGGCACCAGATGGTCGATTGGTGGCGCAACAACCACTATGTTTTGCAGTCGGATTGCATGGCGCAAATGTGTTGTCGAGTTTACTGCCATCAAGCCCGAAGCATTGATGGCTGGCGCTGAGGGCGACAAAGGTCGCGAAGACTGAAAGGAAGGAGACGCGTGAAAACATATTAGACGGGACGTATTAGGCGTGTGTAAAGGAAGGACTCGAGTAATGAACGACTATGACATAAAGCACAAAATCGGGGGACGAACGCGTGGTTATACACTGATCGAAGGGTCAGAATCTAGGGCGGTTCGGTCTTGATATCAACTCCACATCTAAGCACCAAAATTAGTCTGGGACCTCCATTTCCAATGTCATCATGCGTTGAGCACGCCTGTACCACCACCATCAGCGCAACAACCAGGTCTCGACAGGGCTTGCTCGTCTCCAGATGAAACAAGGTTGCGCACATCCCCGTATGCAAATCACGGGGAGATCCTGGTAACACAGCCTAGTCGCAATTTGACGCAGACGCGCAGGTTCAAGTTGCGCCTCCAGTGGCAGAGGACTGGACAGTAAGCTCTACGGTCCGAAGAGCGCGTCTTTTTTCGAAAGGAGAATGAAAGGACTTCGTGGGTACCCGAAGTCCGGACATGGGCGCGAGCGCTTGGTGATGCAGATGCGCGGTGCGCGATGCGCTTTGTTGTTGGCACATGTGGATGTCACCATGGCGTTCTAGCCTCATGCGCAGTCTGCAAGGCAGTCGACGGCTGTCTAGCAATTGGATACGTTGTACGACCAAGAACTAAAGGGGTGGAGGCGCCAAGAAGGTTTGAGGTTGGGAGGATGAGTTGGAAAGACAAGGGGCCATTGGTTGCAAGGTTTAGCGGATTGCCCGTGCATCGAGCCAACTCCACCACTTCGTCAGGGCTATTCCTGGTACCTCGACTTCGCAAAAGCATTCTCCCGACGACATGGCAACGCTGAAGATCATGCTCGGAACGATTAGGTCTTACCTTCAAAACTGAATGTGCACTCTGGGCATGACGACGCATTGTCTTAATCCTCTTTACTGAGTTCAACACCCAGATTGAAGCGCCCAACAACAAAGACCAGTATCTCGAACCTCGTCGACCATGTATACAGGGCTGACCATCGGCCTCTGTTATTGATTCAAGGACCTCGCCAGGCCAACCCGGATACCTCGGATGGCTGTCGCGCGGCCCGCACCAGGGTTTGGCCGTGACGCCGGACGTCACTGCGGTTACCGCACAGCTCCCAAGGCGTTTCGTGCACCTCGTACCTCTTAAAGAATGTTTTCTGCCTAAACAACGAACCTGGCGTGGGGGCTTATTTCTGTCCGAGCACATTACTGTAGATCAGCAGCTCACCAAATCGTGCCTTTTCAATCTTAGCGGCCCGCCAAGTCTTCGGATGGACAACAGCTCCAGCCTTACAACGACTCATGCTTCGATCTGGATCCCTTCGCAACGCTGTTCACGATATGTCCTCTGCTCCAAGCTTCAAGCATGCTAGAGTATGCGCTAATACTGCGGTTATAACGTTTGTTTTTCTGAATAGCTATCTTCCAAAGGTCTAAGCATATCAGCTGACCTTTCTACCTACCAACTATCTGACTCATATTACTATTCTTGAATCGTATCTCTCCGTCGAAAACCCGATTGTGGGGAGTACACAAGATACAGCTGAAGCATTGCCAACAAGCTGCCATGGCCAAGAATCAGAATCGGAGGCATCAAATCCGGAGGCATCGGTCCTACTTGGTTCACAGCCCAAAGTCAGCCTTCCAACTCGAGTAACAATTCTTCGATCCTCCGGACTTCATTACGTGGCCCTCCGTCAACGACCCTCCATTCTAGCAAACTCTCCTTTGCCTTTCCGGCCCACATTTTTGCCTCCTTCACCATCCCGTGGCTGGCGTACACGTACGCCAGTCTCTCGTAATCCGCCGCGAGGAGCACATCTAAACCTTCTTTGGAACTGAGGTCCATGACCTCTTGTTCCCAGCTAACAATCTGCTGCGCATTGTATGTCTCGGGCGTGAGATTTTCCAGCTTCTTGCGCACTTGCGCAAACCTCGCTCTGCGCTGATCGCTGCCTGCAATGGCATAGGTTGAGTCCGTACACATGTCGCAGGTGCATCCAAAGTTCCAGCCTTCCTTGTAGAGCTTCTGTCTCTCGGCATGAGGCAGATCGACCCTGCCATAGCTGATGCCGATCTCTTCGCCAGGCTTGATATCTCGCAGTGCTTTGATCTCCATCATTAGCGACGTGGGAATAAACCTGGCATGTGCATTTGGGCGGCATGCGTGGTTGATCCGCGCCACGGACGGGAAGAGACACATGTACGAATCGTCTTGTCCGCCGTCATGTAGCTGGCATGCAAACGCATTGGTCTTCATGACGTCCTCAATGTCAGAGCCTCCAAGACTCTTGTCAAGACTCAGCACAAGCTTACGATCAACGTCCGGTAATTGCCGGAGGGCATTGTTGAATAGCTCCGCGCCCTGGCCGTGCGACAGGTACGACGGAAACTGAGCGGACGCAATAACCCGTGGAGAATCGAGCAGAATGGTAGTTGTCTTGGGAATGAATTGGGTAGCAACGGCTCCGAATCCCTTGCCTTTGATGACGCGCACCTCAAACGGTTCGACGGAAGCACGTCCGGGAGATTCTGTGAATGACAACGGGGCGGCTATGGCATTGGCGGCTGTTGGCGTGGAGATTAAGCTTAAACCATGGCCGCGATGCAAGTTTAATGTCGTTTGTGTGCAGTATTCTTTCCCTCTTCGGGAGAGACAGTAGGGATGATGTGACCAGATGCGGTGTTCGTGAGGCTGAACCGGCTCGTGCTGACAGACTGGAGCCCGATCTGACAGAATCTGTTGTTGGGTATGTGCGCATTGGTGTTGCAACGTCGACGCGGATGCATTAACTGCAACCCCACAGAGTAGGACAGCAAAAGAGGGTACTGGCTTCATTATGGTTCCTTAGCTGAGGAAAAGACGAGGCGTCAGAAGTCGACATGTTTGTTCGTCTCCTGAGGACTGCCCAGACGTCCGTAACGTGAGTGAAACACGAGACCTGTCGCGTACCTGATTGCGCAACATCCTCTCTTCTCTGAACCTTGACGTGTCTCTCTGCCCGAGGGAATCCACATCCCGAGGTTGAAATCCTCCGATCTCACTCAGCTTGTGGCCCTATCGGTAGTGTCTGATCGCCACAACAAGAAGAACCGAAGCCATGTCGCGATCGCACCCCAGGATATCCCAGGACCCACAACCAGCCCAGCGTCCCGGCACTAAACCGGCCCCATCTCCAGCGATTCCTCGTTACACCATCGCACGCATCCCGAACTCGCGCCCGCAAGCCACGGGGACTCGAAATAGGCTTTGGATCCTCACCACATCCGGCTCGACAAAGTGACGGCGACACGTCAAAGCGGACGCATCCGGCCATCAAGTGCGAAATTGAACGATGCAGCCACCAACTGCAGCACGAACCTGTCAAATTTCGCCTCGTTGTTTATATTATCGTCACACAGGGCTGGCGAGCAGGCAGCCGTCGAAGGAAATTAAATCCGTGCGACAAAAAGCAATATGCTGTTGGGAGTACAATGGCTTGAGAGGGCAGTGACAGGTGCCACACTATCATCGACAGGCAAAGACCTGGTTACCGAATATGGCAAGTAGATGTCTTTGACCTGGAACTGGGGATGGGATGTGTTCGCGTGTGCATTGGGCACGGTGCTGGAGCCATGTCGCGTGCTAATTTTGTGAAGCGCCGACGCGACTTTTGCTGCTGGAGGCTCTTCCGATCCCTCGAGAGCGGTTGTCTTTGTGCAATGAGGATGAAGCCATTGATGTACCATAGCTAGCTCCTTGCGCTACGTTGCTACACATCCACCCAGTTTACCCATGAGCAGCGCATCCACCTTCGCGCCTTTCTTCAGGCTGCCATCGCCCTGAGGGATACAGAGTAGCGCATTGGCACCCTTGAAGCTTCCGATGCGTGAGCTTCTCTGTCCGCCAGTAGATGTTGCGTACAGCTGTCCGTCCCCCTTGGCCACGACGAGCGCGCGGTGATACTCGGGTCTTCCCTTGTCCATCCTGATATCCTCATCCAACGTAGCCTTGACTCTTGGAAGCCCCGTAGGTTTGATACCAGCCTGATGGTGTAGAGATGGGAGTACAAAAAGGTGGAAGCAAACGATGGCAGATGCCGGATTACCGGGCAGGCTGAAAATCACTTTGTCCACGCGGTGACCGTCGTCATCTTTGACAGGCACAGTGGCGAAGGTCGTGGGCTTTCCTGGTTTCATGTTCACGCGACCAAAATGGATAGTGCCACCGAGACTGCGCTCGATGGTGGGCTTGAGAAGATCGAGCTCGCCCATCGAAACGCCACCGGACGTGATGACCATGTCACACTTGCGCAGAGCATCGCGGAGAGTTGCTTCTAGACTCCCAGGCCTATCGTATGTCAGTGATGAATACATCGGAGCCTAAAGCGAAAACGAGTACATACTTGTCTGATGCGACTCCAAGGTCGATAGCATCGAAGCGATGACTTCGAACAGCAGTGATGAGTGTAGGCCGATTTGTGTCTCTGACCTCACCCAGCCTCAGAGGACCTTCTCTATTGTGCTCAATGAGTTCATCACCTGTACTCAACACACCTACCACCGGTCTCCTGTAGACCAAAACCTTCGTAGTGCCGACTGAAGCCAGCAAGCCGAATTCGCCCCCAATGACTGTGATGCCCTCGCCTTTCTTCAGAATGGTGTCGCCTTCTTTGACATCACTTCCTACTTCACGAACGTTTTCACCAGCCTTGATCTCGGCGGTAAGAATCTCAATCTCCTTCTCTTCCTTCCCATCGTCCGTCTGGCTTTTAAGTACAGTGTCTTCGACCATGACAACTGCATCAGCCCCAGGCGGTAGTGGTGCACCGGTCGTGATTCGGGCAATTTCTCCATCTTTGAGTTCCTTGACTTCTCCTGGCTGAGCATGCGATATGATGGTGACTGGATATACACCTTTCTCAAACTTGCCCGAGCTCGGAATTCTGACAGCATACCCATCTACGATACTTGCTCTGAAGGCAGGAACAGACTCGGGCGCATTCACATTTTCGGCCAATACAGCGCCTCCAAGTTTCATGTCAACTGGAACCTGTTCGACAGTAGGGGCTGGTGTTTGCTCAGCAATAAACTTGAGGGCATCCGGAACTGCAAGCATGGGGTACGGCGAAGACCGATACCTGCTACTAGGTCCTGTAGTAGGATCATTAGACTGAGGTCGCTCTTCTGGCTTTGTGTGAGGTCGCGGACCGGCATG
>Ga0265780_10008977_pt1 | contig 12070 bp, 8 predicted proteins | sample P1T30metagenome_FD_192432 | JGI IMG/M metagenome (GOLD analysis project Ga0265780, IMG submission 192432) | Plant litter microbial communities from East Loma Ridge, Irvine, California - P1 T30 | ecosystem: Environmental > Terrestrial > Plant litter > Unclassified | place: USA: California... | reverse complement strand
CACCGGCTGCAGCCTGTGGTGGAGGAGGTGCTTTATCCGGCGATGGAGGATCGCGCGCTCGACCTGATGATCGGCGAGGGGCCGTCGGCGCGCAGCGTGCGGATCGACCTCCCGCGCTTTACTTTGGTCGGCGCGACGACGCGGCAAGGCTTGCTGACCACGCCGCTACGCGATCGCTTCGGGATTCCGGTGCGGCTGCAATTCTATACGGTCGAGGAGCTGGAGCGGGTGGTGTCGCGCGCGGCGCAGTTGCTCGACCTCGGCATCGCGCGCGACGGGGCGATGGAGATCGCGCGCCGCGCGCGGGGCACGCCGCGGATCGCCGGGCGGTTGCTGCGGCGGGTGCGCGACTTCGCCAATGTCGCGGGGTCGGCAGTGGTCGACGCGATGGTGGCGGATCGCGCGCTCAACCGGCTGGAGGTCGACTCGCTGGGGCTCGATGCGATGGACCGCCGCTATCTGATGATGATCGCCGATATCTATCGCGGCGGCCCCGTCGGAGTGGAGACGCTCGCCGCCGGGCTCAGCGAGCCGCGCGACACGATCGAGGAAGTGATCGAACCCTATCTGATCCAGCTCGGGCTCGTGGCGCGCACCGCCCGCGGCCGGGTGCTGAATGCGGGCGGGTGGAAGCATCTCGGGCTCAACCCGCCGGCGGGATCGCAGGACGGATTGTTCGACTGAGCCTGCCTAAACGTAAGAAATAACGTCCTGATCTAGATTTACCACTTCGTAACTTTTTGTTAACCTTCTCCCCGCTGACGCAATGACGCGTCGTTTTTTGGGGGGCAGAATGAACATCAAGGCATATGCAGTGGCGGCGATCGCGTCGATGACGCTGGGCGTGCTTCCGGCGTCGGCGGCGACGATCGTATCGACGCTGGCGAGCTATAACGGTCCGTCGGCGACCAATGGCTTCCCGATCGATCGCGGGATCATCGGCACCTTCACCTATGCCATCGCGCCGGGATCATCGATTACCTCCGCTTTCCTCGAGGGCACCTACGGCACCTCGGTGGCTCCGCAGAGCACCGCTTCGTTCAACGCCTCGATCGACGGCAACACGGCCTTTGCGGTGTGCGGCGCGTTCGCCGCCAATTGCTATGGCGGTGGTCCGAACTATCGTTCGTTCAGCATCGCGCTGTCGAGCGCGACCTTCGCCTCGCTGCTGGACGGCAGCGCGTCGTTGCGGTTGATCCAGACCACGAACACGAACATTCGCTTCGGTACGCCGACGCTGCGGATCGTGACCGCGGCAGTGCCTGAGCCGTCGACCTGGGCGATGATGCTGATCGGCTTCGGCGGTGCGGGCGCGATGCTGCGTCGCAGCAAGCGCAAAACCGCGACGAAGGTGCCGTTCGCGCTCTGATCGCGACGAATATTCCCGACTTGACGGCCGGCGATCCTTCGATCGCCGGCCGTTTTGCGTCGCCGTGCGGCGGCGCTGCGAAAATAAATTGCTGCGTGGCACCCAAGCCACAGGTCTGATAGCCACAGGCTCATGCCCGTGTCCGCCGCCCGCTCCGCCCGCGAAATCCTCGTCAATCTGCACGACGTGATGGCGGCGCGCTCGAACGCGCAGGCCAAGCTGAACTCGGTGGTCGAGATCATCGGCGAGGCGCTGGATAGCGAGGTGTGCTCGATCTATCTGCTGCGCGAGGGCGTGCTGGAACTGTTTGCGACGCGCGGGCTCGATCCCGCCGCGGTCCACGTCACCAAGCTGGCGATGGGCGAGGGGCTGGTCGGGACGATCGCGCAGCACAATGAGGTGCTCAACCTCGACGAGGCCGCCAGCCATCCCGACTTCGCGTACAAGCCCGAGACCGGCGAGGATCGCTATCACAGTTTCGCGGGGGTGCCGATCATCCGGCGCGAGCGTGCGGTGGGGGTGCTGGCGGTGCAGCACGCCGACCCGCGCCGCTACGAGGATGTCGAGATCGAGGCATTGCAGACGGTGGCGATGGTGCTGAGCGAGCTGATCGCCAATGCCGGGCTGATCGATCAGGCGAGCCCGCGCGACCGGCCGCAGAGCACCGCGTCGACGCGGATCCCGGGGCAGAAGCTGGTCGACGGCATGGCGGCGGGCTGCGCGGTCTTCCACCAGCCGCGCATCCATATCGAACATACCGTCGCCGAGGATACCGAGGCCGAGCGCCACCGCGTCTATGCCGCGTTCGACAAGATGCGCGAGCAGATCGACCGGATCGCGCGCGAGGCGGAGTTCGGCGTCGGCGACGAGCATCAGGAGGTGATCGCCACCTACAAGATGTTTGCCTATGACGAGGGCTGGGCACGGCGCATCAACGAGGCGATCGACAGCGGGCTGACCGCCGAGGCGGCGATCGAACGCGTCCAGCAACGCACCCGCCAGCGGATGCGTGAGATCGACGATCCGCTGCTCGCCGACCGGATGCACGATCTGGAGGATCTGTCGAACCGCTTGCTGCGGATCGTCTCCGGGCAGATGGGGACCGCGGCGCAGATGGGGCTGCGGCAGGACACGATCCTGATCGCGCGCAACCTCGGCCCCGCCGAACTGCTCGAATATGATCGTCGCCGGCTGAAGGGCGTGGTGCTGGAAGAGGGGTCGCTGACCGCGCACGTCACGATCGTCGCGCGCGCGATGGGCGTGCCGGTGCTAGGGCGCGTCCGCGACGTGCGGCGGCTGATCGCCGAGGGCGATCTGCTGTTGCTCGACGTCACCGAGGGCACGCTTACGGTCCGTCCGACCAGCGGGATGGAGGAAGCGTTCGAGGCCAAGCTGGCGGCGCGGCAGAAGCGCAAGGCCGCCTATGCCGCGCTGCGCGACGTCGCGCCGGAGACCAAGGACGGTCACCGCCTGACGGTGATGGTCAATGCCGGGCTGCGCGACGATGTCGCGGCGCTCGACGTGACCGGCGCGGACGGGATCGGGCTGTTCCGCACCGAATTCCAGTTCCTCGTGTCCGCGACGCTTCCGCAGCGCGAGCGCCAGCAGCGGCTGTATCGCGAGGTGCTGGATGCGGCGGGCGCGCGCCCCGTGATCTTCCGCACCGTCGATATCGGCGGCGACAAGGCCTTGCCGTATCTGATCCACGCCGAGGACGAGGAAAATCCGGCGATGGGCTGGCGCGCGCTGCGGCTGGCGCTGGAGCGCGACGGGCTGATGAAGGCGCAGGCGCGTGCGTTGCTGGAAGCGGCGGCCGGGCGGACGCTCAACGTCATGTTCCCGATGGTGTCGGAGGCCTGGGAGTTCGACGAGGCGCGCGCCTTGTTCGAGAAGCAGCGCGATTTCCTCGCTTCGCGCAACAAGCGGCTGCCGCTGGAGGTCAATTACGGCGCGATGCTGGAGGTGCCGGCGCTCGCCTATCAGCTCGACCTGCTGCTGCCGTCGGTCGATTTCCTGTCGATCGGCACCAACGACCTGACGCAATTCCTGTTCGCCGCCGATCGCGCCAATCCCAAGCTCGCCGAGCGTTACGACTGGCTGTCGACCTCTATCCTGCGCTTCCTGCGCCGCGTCGCGGTGCCCGCGGCGCAGGCCGGGGTGCCGGTCGGGGTGTGCGGCGAGATGGGCGGGCGGCCGCTGGAGGCGATGGCGCTGATCGGGATCGGGATCGACCGGCTGTCGATCACCCCGGCGGCGGTCGGGCCGGTCAAGGCGATGATCCGCTCGCTCGATCGCGGCGCGCTGACCGTGTTCATGGACGAGTTGCTGGCGCGACCACCGCGCGATCTGCGCGGTGCGCTGGCGCGCTGGGCGGCCGAGCAGGGCGTCGAACTGGCATAGTCTTACGACGGAGTGATCCAGCGTCTTGCGGCGCGGTGTGTTGACACACCCGTGACGCTTTGAAAGACGATGCGGACGCATCGCGGTTAATGCAGGGGTCGGAGACAGGAATGAGCGAAGGCGAGCATCCGGCGCAGGCGACGCCGCCCAGCGGCGCTCCGCAGCCCGGGACGGTCGGGGCCCGTTTGCGTGCCGCTCGCGAGGCGCAGGGCCTGTCGGTGGCCGAGGTGGCGGCGCGGACCCGCGTGACGCAGCGCTTCCTCGAGGCGCTGGAGGACGACCGGCTCGATCTGCTGCCCTCGCCGACCTATGCCTCGGGGTTCGCGCGTGCCTATGCGCGGGCGGTGGGGCTCGACCAGGCCGAGATCGGGCGCGGGATCCGCGGCGAACTGGCGCGCGGCGCGATGCCGATGCGCCAGCATCATATCGAGGAGATCGCGGACCCGTCGCGCGGGCCGTCGCGCGCGACCGTGATCGTCGCGGCGGGAGTCGCGCTGGCGGTGCTGATCCTCGGCGTGCTGTGGCTGTCGACCGGCATGTTCCGCGGCACCGCGGAAGCGCCCGAAACCGCGGCCAGCCCGACGACGGTGGCGCGCAGCGCGCCGGTGCCGCCGCCCAGCCCGACCGCGGCCCCGGCGGGCAAGGTGGTGTTGACCGCCAAGAGCGAAGTATGGATGCGGGTCTATGACGGCGCGAAAAAGACGCTGTTCACCGGTACCTTGCAGCCCGGCCAGACCTTTGAGGTGCCGGCCGGGGTCGACCAGCCGATGCTCAACATCGGGCGGCCCGATCAGGTCGAGGTGACGGTCGATGGCCGCGTGCTCCCGCCGCTCGGCGACGGCAAGCGCGCGATGAAGGACGTCGGCGTCAGCGCCGAGGCGCTGGCGGCGCGGTTCGCGGGCGTCGCTGCGCCTGCGGCGACGCCGGGCACCGCCACGGGTGCCGCACCCGCCGCGGGCAACACGGCGGTGCCGTCGGCCTTTCAGGCGACCAGCGGACGGTGACATGGGGCGGTCGCCTGCTTCAGGCTGGCGACAGCTGTAATATTCCAGAACATTATCCGGTGCCGATCCACCGGGGGACAAGCGAATGACCAGATATCTAGCGGGCGCTGCGATCGCCCTGACCCTCGCCAGCCCCGCGCTCGCGCAGCGCGACGCGCCCGTGACGGCGCGCGTCGACAAGCTGGAGAGCGAAATGCGCGCGGTGCAGCGCAAGGTGTTCCCGGGCGGCGCGGGGATGATGGTCGAGCCGCAGATCGCGCCGAGCGCACCGACGCCGGTCGAGGCGGCGGGCGTGCCCGCCTCGGGCGCGATCACCGACCTCACTGCGCGCGTCACCTCGCTGGAGCAGCAACTGGCGTCGATGACCGGGCAGATCGAGCAGAACGAATATCGCCTGCGCCAGCTCGAAGGCCAATTCGCCGATTACCGCAAGGCGACCGACGCGAAGCTCGCCGCGCCGCCGGCAGCGAGCCCGGCCGCGCCGGTGGGTGGCCCCGACGTCACCGTTCCCGAAGCGCCCGAGCCGGCCGGCACGCCGGCCAGCGGCGCGGCAGTGGCCAAGCCGAGCAGCGGCGACGCGGCCGAGGACGGCTATGTCTACGGCTTCCGGCTGTGGGAAGCGAAGCGTTACGGCGAGGCGGTGACCGCGCTCAAGAAGGTGGTCGCCGACTTCCCCAAGCATCGTCGCGCCAGTTATGCGCAGAATCTGATCGGGCGCGCTTATCTCGACGACGGCAAGCCGAGCCTCGCCTCCATCGCCTTCTACGACAATTACAAGAAGTTCCCGGATGGCGAGCGCGCGCCTGACAGCCTTTACTATCTCGGCAGCGCGCTGGTGAAGCTCGACAAGGCGGCTGACGCCTGCAAGGTCTATGGCGAGCTGACCGATGTCTATGGCGCGACGATCTCCGCCAAGATGAAGGCCGATGTCGCCAGGGCGCGTATCGCCGCCAAGTGCAAGTGAGGTGACGCTGCGTCCGCTGCCCGGGGCGGCGGTCGCGCGGTTCCGTGGCGATGTCGAACGGCTGGTCGCGCGGGCTTGCGACGGAATGACCTCGGCGGACGGGGCGCGGCTGGCGCTGGCGGTGTCGGGCGGGGCGGACAGCATGGCGATGCTGCGGCTGGCGGTCGCGGCCTTTCCGGAGCGGATCACCGTCGCGACCTTCGACCATCGGCTGCGTGCCGACTCGGGCGCCGAAGCCGCGATGGTGGCCGGCGCATGCGCGACGCTCGACGTGCCGCACCATATATTGACGCCCGCCGCGCCGATCGCCGGCAACAGCGTGCAGATGCGCGCGCGGACCGCACGATACGTTGCGCTCGGCGATTGGGCGCGGGGCGAGGACGTGAACTTCCTGCTGACCGGGCATCATGCCGACGACCAGGCCGAGACGTTGCTGATGCGGCTGCAACGCGCGTCCGGTCTGTCCGGGCTGGCGGCGATCCGCGCGGTGCGGTTCGATGCGTTCGGGGCGGTGTTGCGGCCGTTGCTGGCGTGGCGGCGCTCGGAACTGCGCGCGCTCGTCGAGGACAGCGCGACGCCGTTCGTCGACGATCCGTCGAACCAAGATCCCCGTCACGACCGGACGAAGATCCGGGCGCTGCTCGCGGCGACGCCGGCGCTCGATCCCGCCGCGCTGGCGGCGTCGGCGGGCTATCTGGCCGAAGCGGAAGAGGTGCTCGCGCGGCACGCCGAACTGCGATGGAGCGAGGGGTGGCGCGGACCTGATCGCGGACTGGCGATCGCTGGCGAACCGCGCGATCTGCGTCGCCGACTCGTGCGTCGCGCGCTGGCCGAAACGCGCGCGCGACTCGGCGTGCTGCACCCGCCGTTCGACCCCGATTCGGCCAATGTCGAGCCGCTGCTCGACGCGCTGGCGGCCGGGCGGACCGCGACGCAGGCCGGGATCATGGTGCGACCCGGCTCTGCTGGCTGGATCTTTTGCGCGGCACCGCCGCGTCGATCACTCTAACCGACGTTGTTCCATTGCCATTAACCCGTCCGAGCCTACATTGTCGGCGACGGAAAGGTAGCCGATGAACGAGAACGACAGGCAGCCCGGAAACGGCGGCAACGACAATAATGGTTAGGGCGGTCCGAACCCGTGGATGAAGAGCCTGCTGATCTGGGTCGGCGTGCTGCTCTCGCTCGCGGTGGTGGTGACGCTGTTCGACGGCCGGTCGAGCACCGCGCAGGGCAATACGATCGCTTACTCCACCTTCCTCGACAAGGTCGACGAAGGGACGGTGAAGAGCGTCAACGTCAGCCGCGACATGATCTCGGGCAGTTTCTCGAGCGGCGACAAGTTCCGCACCTATCCGGTGCAGGACTCGGGGCTGATGGACCGGCTGCGCAAGTCGGGGGTCGAGGTCGCGGGCAAGCCCGAGGAAGGGCCGTCGATCTGGATGGTGCTGCTGTACCAGTCGCTGCCGTTCCTGCTGTTCCTCGGCATCGCCTTCTTCGTGCTGCGCCAGATGCAGAAGGGCGGCGGCGCGGGCGGTGCGATGGGCTTCGGCAAGAGCCGCGCCAAGGTGCTGACCCAGAAGGAAGGCAAGGTCACCTTCAACGACGTCGCCGGCATCGACGAGGCGCGCGAGGAACTGGTCGAGATCGTCGACTTCCTCAAGGACCCGACCAAGTTCGCGCGGCTCGGCGGCAAGATCCCGAAGGGCGCGCTGCTGGTCGGTTCGCCGGGCACCGGCAAGACGCTGCTGGCGCGCGCGATCGCGGGCGAGGCGGGCGTGCCGTTCTTCACCATTTCGGGTTCGGACTTCGTCGAGATGTTCGTCGGCGTCGGCGCGAGCCGCGTCCGCGACATGTTCGAACAGGCCAAGAAGAGCGCGCCGTGCATCGTCTTCATCGACGAGATCGACGCGGTCGGGCGTCATCGCGGCGCCGGGCTCGGCAACGGCAATGACGAGCGCGAACAGACGCTCAACCAGCTGCTGGTCGAGATGGACGGCTTCGAGGCCAATGAGGGTATCATCATCGTCGCGGCGACCAACCGCCCCGACGTGCTCGACCCGGCGCTGCTGCGTCCGGGCCGCTTCGACCGGCAGGTGGTAGTGCCACGGCCGGACATCGACGGCCGCGTCAAGATCCTCGAAGTGCACATGAAGAAGGTGCCGCTGGCGCCGGACGTCGATGCGCGGACGATCGCGCGCGGCACGCCGGGCTTCTCGGGCGCCGATCTCGCCAATCTCGTCAACGAGGCCGCGCTGATGGCGGCGCGCAAGGGCAAGCGGCTGGTCGCGAACGCCGAGTTCGAGGAGGCTAAGGACAAGGTCATGATGGGCGCCGAGCGTCGTTCCATGGTGATGACCGAAGACGAGAAGCGGATGACCGCCTATCACGAGGCGGGCCACGCGATCGTCGCGCTCCACGAGCCGGCGTCGGACCCGATCCACAAGGCGACGATCATCCCGCGCGGCCGCGCATTGGGCATGGTTATGCGGCTGCCGGAGCGTGACAGCTACAGCTATCACCGCGACAAGATGTACGCGAACCTTGCGGTGGCGATGGGCGGGCGGATCGCCGAGGAAGTGATCTTCGGCTACGACAAGGTGTCGAGCGGCGCGAGCGGCGACATCCAGTACGCCACCGGTCTGGCGCGCGACATGGTCACCAAATGGGGCATGTCGGACAAGGTTGGTCCGGTCGAATATGCGCAGCCGGAAGGCGAGAGCTTCCTCGGTTATTCGTCGAGCCAGCCGGTGCGGATGTCGAACGCAACCGCGCAGCTAATCGACGACGAGATCAAGGCGATCGTCGAGGGCGGGCTGCACCGCGCCAAGCAGGTGCTGACCGACCATCTCGACCAGCTCCACACGCTGGCCGGGGCGCTGCTCGAATATGAGACGCTGAGCGGCGACGAGATCAAGCGGCTGATCGCGGGCGAGGAACTCGACCGGCGCGATCAGGGGCCAAAGACGCCGTCGGTGCCGGCGGTCGGCACCTCTGTGCCGAAGACCAAGCGTCCGTCGGGGCCGTTCGGGAATCCGTCTCCTGCCGGAGCGTGATGCTCTGATAGCGATGCGGGTGATGAAGGAGGCGGCCTGCAGGTCGCCTCTTTTTTTGTGCGCGTCACTGCGAGTGTGGCGAAGCAATCCAGCGCCGGATTAGACGCTCTGGATTGTTTCGCTACGCTCGCAATGACGACGGCTTTGCCGTGGGCCTTTTGGCGGTCGGTTATGATGCGATCCGATCAAACCATCCGTCGCCCCTAACCTGAGCCGGGATGACGGTTCGCCAAGCGCTATTCTCCCGCGCCGGCGACGATCGCGTTCCACGCGGCTTCGTCGATCACCGTAATCCCCAGCTCGGCCGCCTTGGTCGCCTTGGATCCCGCGCCGGGACCGGCGACGAGCAGGTCGGTCTTCTTCGACACCGACCCCGCGACATGCGCGCCGAGCCGTTCGGCCTGCGCCTTCGCCTCGTCGCGACTGAGCGTTTCGAGTTTGCCGGTGAAGACCACGGTCTTGCCGGTCACCTCCGACCCGCGCGTCTCGACCACGAACGGCGGCGGGGACACTTGCGCGAGCAGATCGTCCCACACCGCCTGATTGTGCGGTTCGTGGAAGAAGTCGGCGAGCGCATGGCCGACCGCCGCCCCGACATTCTCGACCCCGATCAGCTCGGCGATCGCCTTGTCGAGGCGGGTGCGATGGCGCTCGGACGTTTCGCCGATCACCGCCGGCAGCGCCTCGCGCAGCGCGATCACCTCGTGCGCCTTGTCGGCGAGCGCGGGGAGGGTGACGTAGCGTTTGAGCAGGTCGCGCGCGGTAACGATCCCGACGTGGCGAATGCCGAGCCCGAACAGCAGCCGCGCCGCATCGGGTGCGCGGCGCGCCTCGATCGCGTCGAGCAGCGCGTCGACCGAGCGAGCCTGCCACCCCTCGCGCCCGACCAGTTCGTCGCGATGCGTGGCGAGGCGGAAGATGTCGGCGGGCTCCGTGATCCAGCCGAGGTCGATCAGTTCGACCAGCGTCTTCTCGCCGAGCCCGTCGATGTCGAGCGCGCCGCGGCTGACGAAATGCTTGAGCCGTTCGAGCCGCTGCGCCGGGCAGACCAGCCCGCCGGTGCAGCGCACGTCGACCTCGCCTTCCTCGGCCACCGCCTCGCTGCGGCAGATCGGGCAGTGATCGGGGAAGGCGAACGGCGGCAGCTCGGTGTCGCGCGGCAGCACCGCGACGATCTGCGGGATTACGTCGCCGGCGCGTTGCAGGATCACGCGGTCGCCTTCGCGCGCGTCGAGCCGCGCGATCTCGTCGCGATTGTGGAGCGTGGCGTTGGTGACGACGACGCCGCCGACCGTCACCGGGGTGAGGCGTGCGACCGGGGTGAGCTTGCCGGTGCGGCCGACCTGAATGTCGATCCGCTCCAGCGTGGTCTGCGCCTGTTCGGCCGGAAACTTGTGCGCGATCGCCCAGCGCGGCGCACGGCCGACGCTGCCCAGCCGCTCCTGCCAGTCGAGCCGGTCGAGCTTGTAGACGACGCCGTCGATGTCGAACGCCAGATCGGCACGCTGCGCCTCGATCGCACGATAAACCGCCAGCGCGCCCGCGGCATCGTCGCAGCGGGCGAAGGCGGCGGCGACCGGGAAGCGCCAGTCGCGCAGCGCCGCGACGACCGCGGCCTGCGTGTCGCCGGGGATCGCGCTCGCCTCGCCCCAGCCGTGCGCGAGGAAGCGCAAAGGCCGCGCGCGCGTGACCTCCGGGTCCTTCTGACGCAGCGAGCCGGCCGCGGCGTTGCGCGGGTTGGCAAACTGGCGCGGCTCCTTGCCCGCGGCCGCTGCCTCTTCGGCGAGCCGGCGGTTGAGCGCCGCAAACGCCGCTTTCTCCATATAGACCTCGCCGCGCACCTCGAAGACGTCGGGCGCAGCAGCGGGAAGCGTCGCGGGGATGTCGGCGATCGTGCGAACGTTGGCGGTCACGTCCTCGCCCACCGCGCCGTCGCCGCGGGTCAGCGCCTGCACCAGCCGACGGTCTTCATAGCGCAGCGAGCAGGACAGGCCGTCGATCTTGGGCTCGGCGGTGAGCGCGACCGGCTCCTCGGCACCGAGCCGCAGGAAGCGGCGGACGCGCGCGACGAGCTCCAGCACGTCCTCGTCGGAGAAGGCGTTGTCGAGGCTCATCATCGCGCGGGCATGCGCGACCTTGGCGAGATGCGCGGCGGGGGCGGCGCCGACCTGCCGACTAGGCGAATCATCGCGGATCAGCGCCGGGAACGCCTCTTCGATCAGGCGGTTACGGCGGACCAGCGCGTCATAGGCGGCGTCGCTGATCTCGGGCGCGTCCTCGGTGTGGTAGCGCCGGTTGTGGTAGGCGATCTCGGTGGCGAGCCGCGCCAGCTCGGCAGCGGCGGCGGTGTCGTTGGCGGGCAGCGGCGCGTCGGTCATCGCACCGGGTTAGAAAACCCGCGCCGCAGCGTCCATCACTTCACGCCGCGGCGGCTGCCACTTTCTCGGCCGTCGCGTCGGCCAGGCTGGTGCCGTCGAGGATCCGCGCGGTTTCGTCGCGCACGCGCATCATCGCCAGCCGGATCGCACATTCCGCCTCGCTCTTGCAGTCCTTGCACGGGCGGTAGGCGGTGCGGCTGACGCAGGGGACGAGCGCGAGCGGTCCCTCGATCACGCGGATCACCTCGCCCAGCGAGATCAGCTGCGCAGGGCGCGACAGGACATAGCCGCCCATCTTGCCGCGATAGCTGTGCAACAGCCCGGCGTCGCGCAGGTCGGCGAGGATCAACTCGAGGAATTTGCGCGGGACATTCGCCTCCGCCGCGATGCGCGTCATCGGCGTCGGCGGCGCGCCGGCCGGCGCGGTCGCCAGAAACAGCATCGATCGCAGGGCGTAACGAGAGCGCTGAGTAAGCATAGCCCACTATATACAGGGATATTGTGGCGGGCAAATGGCCGCTTGGCCCTTTTCCAAACGCTTCGGATGGCCTATATCCCCTATCGTCGGGTTCTACCCGGCTATGGCGATAAACTGCGGCGTAAAATAGACGCAGCGGACCCGGGGGCAGTACCCGGCGGCTCCACCATAAGTGGTGGTGTATCTGGACACCGTTTCTGACGGGGCCGAACCAGGATCGACGTGTGTTGAAAGGCGCTGTTTTCGCTCGGAATGGGACCACCGCAACGGCCCATTACACAAGTGCCAACGATAACGAAGCACTCGCGATTGCGGCGTAACTGATGGCCTAACGGCCTGACGTTACACCAAAATAGCGCGGTTGGACCCCACCGGGCAACAGAAGGGGATTCCAGCGGTACGGGGAGCACCGGGCAACAGA
>Ga0265780_10008976_pt1 | contig 12071 bp, 10 predicted proteins | sample P1T30metagenome_FD_192432 | JGI IMG/M metagenome (GOLD analysis project Ga0265780, IMG submission 192432) | Plant litter microbial communities from East Loma Ridge, Irvine, California - P1 T30 | ecosystem: Environmental > Terrestrial > Plant litter > Unclassified | place: USA: California... | reverse complement strand
GGTGTTCCTGCTCAACGCCAGCGCGGATGCGCGCGGCGACGGCAGCGATCAGAACGTGCCGACCGAATCGGCGATCAAGTCGAACAAGATGATGCAGTATCGTATCTTCTTTCAGGCGATCGCGATCTTCATCATCGTGCTGATCCTGTTCATCGGCAGCGCCCGAAGCTGATGGCGCGCTGATCGGATGGTCAAGCTCAACAAGATCTACACGCGCACCGGCGACGACGGCACCAGCGGGCTGGTCGATGGTTCGCGCGTGTCCAAGGCCGATCCGCGCATGGCTGCGATCGGCGATGTCGACGAGGCGAACAGCGCGCTCGGTCTCGCCGTGGTGGCGCTGCGGGGAGCGGAGTCGGCGGCGGCGCTGCTGCGTATCCAGAACGACCTGTTCGATCTCGGCGCCGATCTCGCCACGCCGGGCGAGGATTTCGCGCCCTCCGCGACCGAGTTGCGGATCGTGCCCGCGCAGGTGACGCGACTGGAAGACGAAATCGACGCGCTCAATGCCAATCTTGCCCCGCTCACCAGTTTCATCCTGCCTGGCGGCAGCCCCGCCGGTGCGGCGCTGCATCTTGCGCGCGCGGTGGTGCGCCGCGCCGAACGCACCGCCATCGCCGCATCCGGGCATGTCGCGCTCAACCCGCACGCGCTCGCTTACCTCAATCGCCTGTCTGATTACCTGTTCGTCGCGAGCCGCGCGGTGAACCAATCCGGCGATGGCGACGTTTTGTGGGTTCCCGGCGGCGCACGGACGTAGGCGCGCCGCCGACCGGCCGTTGACACCCCCGCGCGACCGCCGGTAAGGAAGAACATTATGCGAACACGTCTCGGCCTGTCCCCATCTTCCGAGGCGCTTGCGGCGCGGTTCGATGCCGTGCGGCGGCTGAGCGCCGCGTTGGTCGAACCGTTGTCGGATGCCGACGCGACGGTGCAGTCGATGGAAGATGCCTCCCCCGCCAAATGGCATCTCGCGCACACCACCTGGTTCTTCGAGACGTTCGTGCTGCGCGATTTCGTGGCCGGTTATCGTCGTTTCGACGAGCGGTTCCCGTTCCTGTTCAACAGCTATTACGAGGCGGAGGGCCGGCGCCACAGCCGCGCGCGGCGCGGGATGCTCACCCGGCCCACGCTGGCCGAAGTGCTTGCCTACCGCGCACACGTCGACGCCGAGATTGAGGCGGCGCTGCCCGATCTGCCACACGACGCGCGCGAACTGATCCGGCTGGGCTGCCATCACGAAGAGCAGCATCAGGAGTTGTTGCTGACCGACATTCTCCATCTGATGTCAGAGAACCCGCTGGAGCCCGCGATCTGGCCGGGCGCGCGCAAGGTACCGGTGGCGATGCCGGGGCCGATCGGCTGGATCGAACGCGACGGCGGCATTGCCGAGATTGGCCATGACGATCCGCATTTCGCATTCGACTGCGAAGGTCCGCGCCACGGCGCGCTGCTCACCCCGCATGCGCTTGCGGATCGGACGATAACCAACGGCGAATGGGCGTCGTTCATCGCCGATGGCGGCTATACCGATCCGCGCCACTGGCTGTCGGATGGCTGGGCGTGGATAAAGGCGAATCAGATCGACGCGCCGCTTTATTGGGAGCGGCGCGAGGATCTGTGGACGCGTTTCGGTCTCGACGGGCGACGGCCGATCGATCCAGCCGCGCCGGTGACGCACGTCAGCCTCTACGAAGCCGACGCTTATGCGAGCTGGGCCGGCGCGCGACTGCCGACCGAATTCGAATGGGAAGCCGCCGCCGCCGATCATGACGCGGGCGCGGGCAACCAGCTCGACAGCGCCGGCCCGGTCGAGCCCCGTCCCCCGGCGGCAGGCCCCGCCTTTTACGGGGACGTTTGGGAATGGACCGGCAGCGCGTTTCGCCCCTATCCCGGTTTCCGCGCGGTCGAGGGTGCAGTTGGCGAATACAACGGTAAGTTCATGAGCGGTCAGTTCGTGCTGCGGGGCGGTTCCTGCGCCACGCCGCGCGGCCATGCACGCGCGAGCTACCGCAACTTCTTCTATCCGCACCAGCGCTGGCAATTCACCGGCGTGCGTCTGGCAAAGGATCTCTGATGCTAAAGCCTGAACTCGAAGACGGTCAGGTGGGCCTTGCCGATCCCGCCTTCCGTGCCGACGTGCTGCGCGGCTTCGAGATGCGCCCGCGCGCAATCCCGGCGCGCTGGTTCTACGATCGCCGGGGATCGGAGTTGTTCGAGGCGATCACCGACCTGCCCGAATATTATCCGACCCGCACCGAAACCGCGATCTTGCGCCGCATCGCACCAGAGGTTGCGGCGCTGGCGGGGCCGGGCCGCGCGGTGGTCGAGTTCGGTTCGGGATCGTCGATGAAGACGCCGATCGTGCTTGGTGCGGTCGCGCCGTCCGCCTACGTGCCGATCGACATCTCGGGCGATTTCCTGCGCGAATCCTCGGCCTCGCTTGCGAGTGCGTTCCCGGGGCTGGCGGTGCTGCCGGTCGAAGGCGATTTTATGAAACCGATCGCGCTGCCCGCGCAGATCGCGCACGCGCCCAAGCTTGGTTTCTTTCCTGGTTCGACGATCGGCAATATGGTGCCGCATAGTTCGGTTGATCTGTTGCGTGCGATGAAGGCGTCGCTCGGCGAGAATGCGATGCTGTTGATCGGCATGGACCGTATCAAGGACGCGGCGGTGCTGACCGCCGCGTATGATGATGCGACCGGCGTGACGGCGGCGTTCAACCTCAACCTGCTGGAGCGCATCAACCGCGAGCTTGGCGCGACCATTCCGGCCGAGCGCTTCCGCCATTTTGCGCGCTGGAACGACGATCGTGCACGGATCGAGATGCACCTTGAGGCGCTCGACGATCTCGATTTCACCATCGACGACCGGCCGTTCTCGATGGCGGCGGGCGAGACGATCCACACCGAGAACAGCCACAAATACGGATCGCGCGACGCACGCATCCTGCTGCGCGCCGGCGGCTGGACGCCGGTCGCGGAGTGGACCGACGAGGACGCGCGGTTCGCGGTGATCCTGGCGGAAGCGCAGCCGAGCCGGCTGGCGCCGTAGCGCCCGGCCTTTCCTGAACGCCTACCCTGCCCGGCGAAGCCGGCGCAAGACTTCGCCTCCGATGGATCGCGCCGGGACGAAGTTACTTCGTCTGCAATCGTACCCGCCACGTGTTGAGGAAGCTTTCGTTGCCCCGGCACACATCCATCTGCGCCTGCTCGATCAACCGGAACATGCTGCCATCCCAGATGTAATGCTGCGACACGCCGCAATCGCCGTCCCGTGCCTTGCGCACGTAGCTGTAGAGCGACCCGTTCGCATAGCTGCCGTTGGTGACGCGCGGGATACGGGTCCAGCTCAGGCCAGGGATCGCGTCGAGCCGGGCAGGGCGCGCATTGCCCTTGCCGTCGACCAGGAACACCGCCGCGGTCGGATTATCGCCGGTGATGCGGCACGGCACCAGCGCGACGTTGCGCGTCTTGTCGAGCGAGCGGACCTGCGCCTTGGCGATCCCGCGCGTGACATGGCACTTGGCACGTCGCTGCAACGCCTTGATGCGCGCGGAGGTGAGCGTCGGCGCGCGGCCGCTGGGATGCACCACCGTGACGATCGGCAGCGTCGGCGCGGGCGGCACCGCGCTCGCCGGCTTGCGTCCGCGCGCGCTTACCGCCGTCACGGTGCCGGTGCGGCCCTGTATGTCGTCCATGTAGCGCAACGCCTCGTCGAGGCCATCGGTCGAGATCTTGGCGAGGTCGCGCCCGGTGCCGTCGACCACGGCGATCCGCCGCGCGGCCGACAGCGCGGCGGCGATCGCGCGTGCGGTCGCGCCCTCGATCGTCGCGCCGTCGGGCGTCGCACGGAACGGGCCGCCGATCTGCACGCCGCCGATCTCGATCGCGAACGGGTCCTCGTCGGTGCGCGCGGTCAGCCACAGCTTCCACCGGCCATCCGGGCCGCCCTCGCGCATGACGGTGAACACCTCGCTGGGCGGCTCGCCCTCCTCCGGATCGAGCGTGGTGAGCGCACAGCGTTTGGCATTGTCGCACGCCACCGCCCAATCGCCGAAGGTGGCGAACGGGCCGGGCTTGACCGGCATGGCAGGCGCCGCCGCGAGCAGAAGCGCGAAAGCAAACATCGGTAACAGGCCCCTCTCACTCGCGGCTAGCGGGTCGGCGAAATGCCGCTAAAGCGTTTACGCGATGAATCCTTAGGCGAAGGACCGGACGATGCAAACAGTGGGTGTGGTTGGCGCAGGCCAGATGGGCGCGGGGATCGCGCAGGTGTCGGCACAGGCCGGCCACCGCGTGCTGCTCGCCGACGTGTCGAGCAAGCGGGCCGAAGCGGGCAAGGCCGGCATCGCCAAGCTGCTCGACCGTGCCGTCACCAAGGAGAAGATCACCATGGCGGCGCGCGATGCGGCGCTCGCGCTGATCGAGCCGGTCGAAAGCGTGGCGGCGATGGCTGACTGCACGCTGGTGATCGAAGCGGCGACCGAGCGCGAGGAGATCAAACGCGCGATCTTCGCGGAGATCGGCAAGGTGCTGCGTGCGGACGCGATCCTTGCCTCCAATACCTCGTCGATCCCGATCACGCGGCTGGCGCAGAGTGCGCCCGACGCAGCACGGTTCGTCGGCGTGCATTTCTTCAATCCCGTGCCAGTGATGGGCCTGATCGAGTTGATCCGCGGTCTCGCCACGTCGGACGAGACGGTGCGGACCGTGGAAAGCTTCGCGCAGACGCTCGGCAAGCAGGTCGTCCACGCTAATGACGCGCCCGGCTTCATCGTGAACCGCGTGCTGATGCCGATGCTCAATGAGGCGTGTTTCGCGCTGGGCGAGGGCGTGGCGAGTGTGCGGGACATCGATCTCGGCTGCACGCTCGGGCTCAACCAGCCGATGGGGCCGCTGACGCTCGCCGATTTCATCGGGCTGGATACGTGTCTCGAAATCTTGCGCGTCCTGCACACCGGCACCGGTGACCCGAAATTTCGCCCGGCCCCGCTGCTGGTAAAATATGTCGAGGCAGGCTGGTATGGTCGCAAGACCAAGCGCGGCTTTTACGATTATTCGGGTGCGGAGCCGGTGCCAACGCGCTGAGCCGCATAGCGTGCTGTCGGTGCAGGTCGCGGCGACGCTCGCGCCGCGCTGCCGCCGGTGATAAGGTCGCGCGATGTGCCATTGCCGCGTGACCTTGCTCCTTGTGTCTTATCGCAGTAATACACGTATGGGCCGCGTTCGGGCTCGGGCGGAGTGAGCATGCGGCATTTTCCTTTCGGGCCCACCGACGATCGCGAGCCGCCGTTCGAGCTGACCGACGGCGTGCCAGCGCAGCCCGACCGCGTGCGCCCGTACGATGCGCGCGTGCGTGAGGATCACTCCGTACCCTATGACGACCGCGAGGATGAGCCGACCGGCAGGCCGCGCCGCCCCATTGCTTACGGCCGGTGGATCATGCGCGGGCTTGCCGCGCTGATCGTCCTGTTCATCCTTGCGGTTGGCGTGCTCGCCATCACCGCGCCGCTGTCCAAATCGCTCCAGCCGCCGACGCCGCCGAGCGTCACATTGCTTGCCGACGACAACACGCCGATCGCGCGGCGCGGCGCGTTCATCGGCGCGCCGGTCGATGCGACCAAGCTGCCCCGCAACGTCACCAACGCCTTTATCGCGATCGAGGATCGCCGCTTCCGCACACATTGGGGAATCGACCCGCGCGGCATCGCGCGCGCGATGTTCCACAACGTGCGCGGCGGCGGCGTGCGCGAGGGGGGCAGCACGATCACGCAGCAGCTCGCCAAGAACGCCTTCCTCGATTCGGATCGGACGGCGGCGCGAAAGATCCGCGAGGTGATGATCGCCTTCTGGCTCGAAGCATGGCTCAGCAAGGACCAGATCCTGTCGCGCTACCTCTCCGCCGTGTATTTCGGCGACAACGTGTACGGGCTGCGCGCGGCGGCGAAGCATTACTTCAACCGCGCGCCGGAGAACCTCTCGATCGGTCAGGCGGCGATGCTGGCCGGGCTGGTCAAGGCGCCCTCGCGGCTGGCGCCGACCGGCAATCTCGCCGGCGCGCGCGCGCGGCAGAAGCTGGTAGTTCGGGCAATGGCGGACGCTGGCTTCATCAGCCGCGACACCGCCGACGATGTTTCCCCCGCGCGGCTCTCGGCCAGCCGGATCACGCCACTGCCGAACGGCACCTATTTCGCCGATTGGGTGTTGCCCGACGCGCGCGACCGGGCGGGCGAGATCGTCACCGAAACGACGGTGCGCACCACCCTCGACCGCCGCCTGCAACGCCTCGCCGAACGTGCGGTCGCCCATGCCGGGCTGAAGACGGCACAGGTCGCGCTGGTGGCGATGCGGCCGGACGGGCGCGTGGTGGCGATGGTCGGCGGCAAGAACTATGCGGCAAGCCCGTTCAACCGCGCGACGCAGGCGCGACGCCAGCCGGGATCGGCGTTCAAGCTGTTCGTCTATCTCGCGGCAATGCGCGCGGGGCTTACGCCCGACACGATGATCGAGGACGAGCCGGTCACGATCGGCGACTGGAGCCCGAAGAACAGCGATGGCCGCTACGAAGGGCAGATCACGCTGCGCCGCGCGTTCGCCAAATCGAGCAACGTCGCCGCCGCCCGGCTGATCCAGAAGGTCGGCGTGAACGCGGTCATCAAGGCGGCGCGCGACCTCGGCATCTCGACCCCGATCCCGAGCGAGGCGACGATCGCGCTCGGCACCTCCACCGTGTCGCTGCTCGAACTCACCGCCGCCTATGCCGGTGTCGCCGCCGAACATTACCCGGTCCGCCCGCACGGGCTGGAGGTCGAACCCGAGGAGCGCCACTGGTACGATGCGATCACCGGCAAGACGCATGCGCTGAGCAGTACCGAGCGTTCGGAGATGCTGGACCTGCTCTCCGCCTCGGCCGAGACCGGCACCGGACGACGCGCCGCGCTGTCGATCAAGACCTATGGCAAAACCGGCACCACGCAGGACAATCGCGATGCCCTGTTCATGGGTTTTGCGGACGATCTCGTGGTGGGTGTATGGGTCGGCAATGACGACAACACGCCCAACCCCGGCCTGTCCGGAGGCGGCGTGCCGGCGCGGGTGTGGCGCGAGTTCATGACGCAGGCGCTCGGCGTCGGATCGGCCACGCCGCCCGATGCGATCCCGGCAGCGGTCGATCCCGATGCGATCGACGGGGGCGACAACACCATATTGCCGGCCGGCGGCGACCTCGAAGGCATGGGACTGCACCTCCACGTCGGCCGCGACGGCAGCATTTCGCTTGGCGGTGCCGAAAGCGGCGACGAGCGCGAGGGCCGCGACGAACGCGAGGACCGCCGCCGGTTTTCGCCGCCCGACGTGGAACGCGACGAGGATGAGCAGTAGCGCTCGCCGCTGCGCGTACGGTTTTGCCTCTTCGCATTCTTGATCCCGAAACCTGGTTGACGCTCATGCGCGTCCGCCGCAAGGCGAGGCCATGCGCTTCTTCTCCGATAATGCCGCCCCGGTTCATCCCGCCGTGTTCGAGGCGATGGCCGCCAACAACACGCTAGACACCGCCTATGACGGTGACGCGCTGAGCAAGAGCCTCGACCAGCGCTTCTCCGATCTGTTCGAAACCGAGGTGAAGGCGCTGTGGGTGCCGTCGGGCACGGCGGCGAACTGCCTCGCGCTGGCGGCGTTGTGCCCACCGTTCGGCGGCGTGGTCTGCCACCGTGACGCGCATATCCAGAACGACGAATGCGGCGCGCCGGAATTCTATACTCACGGCGCCAAGCTGATGATCGGCGAAGGCGACGGCGCCAAGCTGACGCCCGACGGCATCCGCGCGGTGATCGACATCATCGCCAACGACGTCCACCGCGTTCAGCCGCACGCCGTCTCGATCACCAACGCGACCGAATACGGCATGGTGTACGCGCCCGCCGAGGTGCGCGCGATCGGCGATCTCGCGCGGGAGCGTGGGCTAGGTTTCCACATGGACGGCGCGCGTTTCGCCAATGCAGTCGCGCATCTCGGCTGTTCGCCGGCGGATCTGACGTGGCGCGCGGGCGTGGATGCGCTCAGCTTCGGGTTCATCAAGAACGGCGGGATGACGGCGGAGGCGCTGATCTTCTTCAAGCCCGAGCTTGCTGCCGACACGCTGCGTCGCCGCAAGCGCGCCGGGCTGTTGCTGTCCAAGGGCCGCTACCTCGCCGCGCAGATCGTCGCGCTGATCGAGGACGATCTGTGGGTCGCCAACGGTGCCGCCGCCAACGCCGCCGCGCAGTTGATCGGGCAGGCGGCGGGCGCACGCGCGCTGTATCCGGTTCAGGCAAACGAGGTGTTCCTGCGCGCGACGCCGGAGGAGGCGGCATCCTTGCGCGCGCTCGGCTTTGACTTCTACGATTGGGCGCCCGGCGAGATCCGGCTGGTGACGTCGTGGAACCACACGCTCGATCAGGTCCGTCCGCTCGCTGAAGCAATCGCCGCGCTGTCATAACCGGGGCTTGTGACGCGATAAGCAAAACCCGCTTGTTGCGACGAACCGTTTCGGTAGTGCAATCTTATGACTGCCGTCCCGCCGCCGCCCGCCACGCGCCTCGCCGTGCTGATCCCGTTCGCGATCGTCACGCTGATCTGGGGTTCGACCTGGCTGGTGATCCGTGGGCAATTGGGCGCGGTGCCGCTCGGTTGGTCGGTGACGTACCGCTTTACCATCGCCGGGATCGCAATGCTCGCCTACACGCTGGCGCGGGGCGAGCGGATCGCGCTTGATGCGCGCGGCTGGGGCTTCGCGGCGACGCTTGGGCTGTTCCAGTTCTGCCTCAACTTCAACTTCATCTACCGGGGTGAGCAGCACGTCACCTCCGGGCTGGTCGCGGTGGTGTTCGCGCTGTTGCTGCTACCCAATGCGGTGTTCGGGCGCATCTTCCTCAAGCGCAAGCTCGGCGCGCAACTGCTGATCGGATCGGCGGTGGCGATCGGCGGTATCGCCTTGCTGTTCATCCACGAAGCACGCGTCGATCCGCACGGACCGGCCGAGGCGTTGACCGGCATCGGCCTGACGCTGATCGGCACGTTCGCCGCATCGGTCGGCAATGTCATGCAGGGAACGCAAGCGGCGAAACGCTACCCGATGATCCCGATGATCGCGGCGGCGATGCTGCTCGGCGCGGTCATCAATGCCGCGTTCGCATGGGTGAGTTACGGGCCGCCGGTGTTCTCGACCGCGCCGGCCTACCTGTTCGCGACATTGTACCTCGGGCTGTTCGCCTCCGCGCTGGCCTTCCCGCTCTACTACGGGGCGATCCGCGCGATCGGCCCGGCCAAGGCGGCGTATTCGAGCGTGCTGGTGCCGGTGATCGCGATGGCGCTCTCCACCGCATTCGAGGGTTATCGCTGGGCGCCGCTGTCGATGCTCGGCGCCGCGCTGGTGATGGCCGGGCTGCTGATCGCGTTGACCGAGCGCAAACCGGCGCGATAGTCGCCGTAGCGCGGGCTCCAGCCGAGCAGGCGCTTGGCCTTGCCGTTGGCGATGCGGCGGTTCTCGGCATAGAAGCCGCGCGCCATCGGCGACAGATCGGCAAGCGCGACCAGCGGTGGCGGCGGGACACCGAGCAGGCGCGCTGCGAAGCCGACGATGTCGTCCTGGCTGGACGGGCGATCGTCCGCGAGATTATATGCCCCAGGCAAGCCGCCGAAGCCGGCGATGACGCCCGACACGATATCATCGACGTGAATGCGGCTGAACACTTGTTCCGTCAGGCCGGTACGGTGCGCGCGGCCGTCCGCCACCCGGTCCAGCGCCGAGCGACCCGGACCGTAGATACCGGGCAAGCGGAACACGCGCGCGCCGAGCGCGAGCCAAGCGGCGTCGGCAGCGGCGCGGTCGGTGCGGCGGCCGCTGCCGGTCGGGGCGGTTTCATCGACCCACGCTCCGGCAGCGTCGCCGTAAACGCCGGTCGAGGAGAGGTAGCCGAGCCATTGCGCGCCTGCTGCCGTCGGGTCGAAATATCGCGCCAGCACCGGGTCGCGCGCCGCGGCGGGCGGCGCCGAAGACAGCACATGCGTCGCCGCCGCCAGTTCCCGCCGCACGGCATCGTCATCGGCGAAGTCAATTGTGCCGCCGCGCCCGGTCCCCGCGACGTGCCAGCCCTGCCCATGCAGCCGCGCCGCCAGCGCCTGACCCGTATAGCCGAGCCCGAAGACGAACAGCCGGCTTATTTCGCCCCCGGTCCATCATAGAGCAGCCCGAAGAAGTCGCCCTTGTTCCAGCGCGGTCGCTCGGGCGCGTCGGCGATGGCGCGGGTGATCGCATAGTTCGCCGCGACGAAGCGCAGCCCCTGCGCCCAGTCGATCGGCTGCGACAGATCGTCGGAGGGCTGGTGGTATCGGTGCTTCAGGAAATTCTCGAACGCCGCCTTGCCTGGCCCCGCCTGCCCCGGCCACAGGAACACCGACGGCACGCCCTGCTGAACGAAGCGGTAATGGTCCGATCGCACGAAGAAGCCCTCGGCCGGATCGGGATCGGCCGACATCCTGACGCCCAGCGCCGCCACCGCCTGCCCCACGATCGGCCCGAGCGTCGAACGATCCGCGCCGAACACGGTCATGTCCTGAAACGCGTACGATAGAATCGGCATGTCGAAATTGACGTCGGCGACGATCCTGCCGGCCGGAACGGTTGGGTAACGCGTGAAATATTCGGAGCCGAGCAAGCCCTCCTCCTCAGCGGTGACGGCGAGGAAAAGGATCGAGCGTCGCGTCGGCATGTCGCTGGTCCGGAAACGTTTCGCCGCTTCGATCAGCGCGGCGATGCCGACGGCATTGTCCTCCGCGCCGTTGTAGATCGCATCGCCGTTCACCGGCAGGCCGACGCCGAGATGGTCGAGATGCGCCGACAGCACCACTACTTCGCGCGACAGAGCGGGATCGGTGCCGGGCAGCAGCCCCGCGACGTTGGCGCTCTCGAGCGGCTCGGAGGCGGTCTTCAGTGCGGCGGTGAGCATGCCGGGAAGCTGCTCGGCCTTGAACGTGGCGGCCGGATCGTCGGCATGCGGCGCGATGCGATCCCAATCCGCCTTGGCGTGCGCGAACAGCTTGGCCGCGCCAGCACCGCTGACCGTGGCGATCAGCGGCACGCCGGCGACGTGACCCGTGCCGTCGGGATAGGCCCAGGTCATGCGCGAGCGATCCCAGCCAGCTTCGCTGACGCTGCCCGGCTCGATCAGGATCGCCGCCACCGCGCCACGCTCGGCGGCGATCGCGGTGCGGGTGGCGGGGCTGGCGAAATGCGCGCGCTCCTCGCTCTGGAAGCTGGTCGGCGTCTCGCCCAGGAACGCGACGATTTTGCCGCGCACGTCGACACCGGCATAATCGTTGCGCTTGTACTTGGGCGCGACGATACCCTGGCCGACGAACACCACCGGCGCATCGAGCGTGAATTGCGGTTTGCCCGGCACCGCGCCGGGCAGGAAATCGCGCCCGAACACCAGCGGCATCGGCGTGCCCCCCTTTACGGTCAGCACCACATCGCCGTGGTCCGCCGGCTGGTAGCGCAGCAGTGGCACAGTCTGGAGATAACCACCCTTGTCGCCGGCCGGCTTCAATCCGGCGGCGAAGAAGCGGGAGGCGACATATTCGGCGGCGATGCGGTATTCGGGCGTGCCGGCCTCGCGCCCACGTAACGCGTCGGAGGCGAGGAACATGACGTGCGCCTTCATCGCCGCCTGATCGTCGGGGAGCTGGACTGGCGACGGCGCCGCCGCCTGCGGCACCTCTGCGACGCGCGCCGCCGCGGGGGCCGCGAACGCGAGCGCCAACGCCGCCAACACTCTGCACGCCACGCTGTCCCGCATGGGCGGGCGGTACCACAGCCGCCAACGCGCGCAAAGGCGGCGATTTGTGTGGCACCGGGCATTCCGGCTGCTTACATCCTTGAGGATGCTCGATATCCAGACCGCCACCGCCCAGCCGCATGTCACCCGCCGCGCGGATTACACCCCGCCGGAGTGGCGCGTGCCCGACATCGCGCTCGATTTCGATCTGGCGCCCGAGCGGACGGTGGTGCGCGCCGCGCTCGACGTGGTTCGG
>Ga0265780_10008974_pt1 | contig 12072 bp, 8 predicted proteins | sample P1T30metagenome_FD_192432 | JGI IMG/M metagenome (GOLD analysis project Ga0265780, IMG submission 192432) | Plant litter microbial communities from East Loma Ridge, Irvine, California - P1 T30 | ecosystem: Environmental > Terrestrial > Plant litter > Unclassified | place: USA: California... | reverse complement strand
GGATCGGGTATCGTGGCACTCGCTAGGTTCGGGGATAAGGAGGGCATCTTGGAGCGCGTGTTTGGTGAGATTAGTTGCAGACGCTGCAAGCGATGGAGCGGGGATGATGTGAAGCAGGCGAACTCGTCCTGGCGCTCGCAGTGATGTTCCTGCTTTCTAAATTAGGCAGGCACTAACCGCATATGGACACAACCCGGTAATTCCTTTCCAATTATCGTCCGGCAGCAGGCGCAGATCTTTTTGTACATTATTTCACGGTACACGCTATGCCTACTGGGCTCCTGGTCTTCATTTGAACTAACTTAACCTCGTGGTATTGGCGACAGCGCAATGTCCTCAGACATAGCTAAGGAGATCAGCTTTCTCTTCCCTTCGGTATACACGCTGGTCTACGCACGTCACGTGACGAAAACGAGTATCAACTTATCATCGTATCGATCTATGAGGTCGACAAGCTGGTACCATGTCAGAAGCAGGTCAGCAGAAAGAACGAACTGCTAGATGTAGTCCACGTGTGTATAATCTCAACCAGGGTTGTAGGCACTCATTGCTAACTAAACTCAGGCTACCGCTCAAGCTCTGACTGGCAATCTCGATGCGTTTGTCAGTACAACTGGAGGAAGTACGTTTTTCCTTTGCCCCGCTCCGCTCCGCAAAGCAACTCAAAATACAGGCTTTCTAAGTCGTCGTATTCAACCTCATGTCTGGGCCGATGAAGCATCATCGAACATACCCGGTACATTCGCTCGTCTTCTCTGCACAGTAGCCGCGCAGGACGAAGTTGAGATACAAACACAACGACCCCACACAAGAACACGGCTGTTTGAGAGTCAACATGTCTCGAATCCTTTGCAACCTATCCAGCTGCCCGGCGCTGACTTGGACGCGCGCGTGGCAGCCGATTGTCCTCGTGTGAGAGATCTTTCTCTCGAGCCACCTTCGAATGGCCATTATGAGCAAGACGATTGATTTCCCGTGTTCTGACCAACCGATTCACAGCAACTCTAGACCGGTAAGCAGCGGGGAAATATTGGGCGTAGAGAATCCCGTATCAGAGTAAGAGGAGACGATTTTATAGCGATTTTAATTGCAAAGTCATACCTAGTCTATCCCAAACTAAAACTCATGCAAAATAACAAACTCCAGCAAACTCCAACGAAATCATGAAACCAGACCGACACCTCTACCTCCACCTGCTTCAGCGCAATGGCGGACCATAGCAACTCAAAGCCTAATGTAACGCCTCCACTTGCCAATTCTCAGATAGTCTCTGCCCACTAACTTGACGAAATTGATCGCCGTATCGCGAGCCTAACCAATCGCGGTCACGATACCCTCAGCCGCAAGCGTAGTTGCGTTCATTGGAATAGCGGAGTCGACCAGAGCACCATAACCGCCGGCCAGGCCAAATATATCAAATAGCTCATTACTAGGATCATGAAGAGCATTTTGGGCAGCTTCACGACCTGCGGTCGTGCAGTAGCTGAAAGACCTCCAACCCTGACGTCGATAAGTTCGCCCTGGTATGACTGCCAATGGCTAGAGAACTGCCTGCGTCGCACGTCGCCTTGAGGGGAATAGTCTTCTTCTATTATGAGAATGAATTCTTCCTCGACAACTGAAGAGAGGTTGCGGAGGTTGTGGCTGCGAAGATTGTGGCTGCCTATATTGGGTATGTTCAGCGTAGGTTCATGCTCGAGCAAATCCTCCTCGGATAGACTATCAAGGTAAGCCTGTTGGTGTAATGCCCCGTTGCCTCGGCCGATTTCGATGACGCCGCTGTTGATTTCAGCTTCTGCTTGTTGGGCCGCTTCCTCTTCTGCTACCTGATGCGCCAATTCTGCTCGTTCGGCCGCTTCATCTTCTGCTACCTGTTGCGCTATTTCTGCCTGTAGAGCCACTTCTGCCTGTTGAGCCGCTTCTGTCTGTCGAGCTGCCTGAAGGCTAGTGGCGACATCGGTCCTCATGTTGGTGTTGCTGCCATAGCTCCGCATGCCTCCCCTACCGGTCGATCGAATAGCCATTGAAGTTGTGCGAGTGGTGTTAAGTTTGAGTTTTGGGTGGTGATATCGGTCCTGAGTGAGGAACAGGTTTGGTGGTTCAGTGTGGAGGAAAGGGGAGATGTGCTGATGCTGAGTGAGTACCCGGTGTGGTGGTCTGGTCCGGAGGGAAGAAGAGAGGGGAGAGGCCCTCTTAGGTATTTTATACAAAGCCTGCCTATAGGCTTTTGCTGTGTCTGAGCTATCTCGAGCCTTCTGAAATAGTCTAAGACGATTTCTTTGTCATCGACATAGCAAACTAGCACGCGAGACTTGGTCAGTAGATTCGCGCTGCTTCTGTATACAGGCCGGAGTAGACAGGAAGTTTTAGACGGGACATGGCTGGACACTGTGCGCGGGCGAAAGCGCGAGGTTTTGGAAAGTCTTGCACGACGGTAGGGTACAGGAAATGATGAGAGACTCCTCCTCTAGCATGCATCACACAGGGAATCAACTATCAGCATGCAGAAGATCAAGGCTCAATTGAGTGCCAAGTCTATCTCTTCTCCCCCTCCGACGTCCTACCGTATCCATCTCAGTTGCCCCTGCATTGTACACCGAGTCTGGAATGACCGAGCTGATCGGGAACTTGACGTCGAATCAATGACTGACACGATCGATACTAGCCCTCATGTACCCAGATAAGACTTCGTTATGGGCTATGCGCGCGGCCTTTGTGGGCCTGTAGAGCAGGTACTTATTGCCCATGTACATTGCAGTACCCGCTGCAGCAACGAGCACGGTATCCTACTATGTTTAAGTGAGTCTTAACAGTTAGCTACTCATAGATTCTGGATAGGGGCTCTTTCAAAATCGAATTGGAAAGCGGCCCGCCCGAGGATGATTGTTGTTCACGTGACATGGGCCCGCGTCAGACGCGGGCTTAGTAATCAAGCTGTAATTAAGCTTTATTTCACGGCGAACAAAACGACTAAACCACATTCAGGCACCATGTCTTCTCGCTGCTGGCCCTGCGCTCTGAGCAGGCTAGTCTGCACACTGTAGACATTGTCGTACTGACATGCAGCAGTCTTATTCAGATTTCTAATATCAATATCGAAGCAATACCTGCAACCCGACGCGTGGGATTCTCAGCAAAACCGACATAATGCTGTACGGCGATGGAAATTAGGGGATGTACCAGTTAGTGGAACACGCTGAATCAGGAATTGCGCGCTAAGCGTCCAGCTGTTGGTTGAATTCGACGTAGAGCATTTGAGTCTCAATTGGGAAAGCGTTAGTCCGCAAGCACACGAAGACAGTGTTTACTCTGTCTATACCGAAGAAACAAGAAGTGCACACATGCACAACAGCTGCGCCCAGGTTCAGGGACCTGCTGTCTTCAGCATCATCTCGTCTCCGTCGACAAACACTCGTCATATCACACAGCCTCTTTGTTTCCTTCTCCACCGTCTTGTCAGATTGCTGCCTTCAAAATTCTTCTCAACTCCTGTCTACATTCTCTTTCAATATCTGCCTATCTGAGGCATTCCCGCCAGCAAGTAAGTCGAGCGCTCAACGCAATTTCATGCATACACAGCACAGAGCTAACTGTATTATGTAACAGCTCTAGCTACCAAGATATCACACATGCAAGTGTGTATAAGATGCCCGCATATAGACGGAAAACTTACGCTGACAGATATCTACACGCTTCTAGGGCGCCGTCCCGACCCTAATAAGCACTTAGACGTGACAGAATTCCTCGCAGCAGCGAAGCCTATAATTGCTAAGATACCCGCAGACGGAGGTAACGATGAAATGCCTAATGCGAAGGAGTTCTACTCGAACCTAGCTTCCATCGTAGCTAAAGAGCGTGCTTGGTCTCCGTCGCATGTGAATTCTGAAAGACGGACAGATTTAGGACTTTGAGTTTCACATGAACTTGCTATCTTACTACAACTGCGGCAAATGCATTTTAGACGCTCTGCGGGACGAACTTTAGGCATACATCAACTTCCCTACCGCAAACCCCACCTCTCCATCTGACTCGTCGAGCGGCTCCATAAAATGCCGCAACCCCCCTAAAGAACCTACCTCGCCAACTGAATTTGCGAGTCGCCCTACAAAGCGCCGCTTCTCGCAAGCTGATTCCTCTGCGACGCACCTCGACTAACAAAGACGGGTGCAGCAAAGCTTGGAAGTGCGCGGGGTTTCACTCGACCCACCGAAGACCACCAACAACCCCGGCGAGAGTAGCCCTGTGCAACAGCAGCCTCTACAGCAACCTCTGCCTCGTATTCAGCTACCTCCTCAGTCTCAGCCTCTGCATCAAATTCGGTATCAGCCTAACCCAAATCCATGCGACGTTTCTCTACGACAGCTAGATCTATTCTTCATTGCGCTCCAGACTCAGAACGCAGAAGCTGCGGCACGCCAGCCCGTTGTGCGTCACGCAGTCCCCGAATCTGAGCGTTCACCCTCCCATGCATACGACACAGTCGTCCCCGATCGTCATCAGTATATGCCGCATCAATCTACCCAGCACCAGTGGGAAGCACCTTGGAGCGATCCGTATATGCTCCTCACGCCGGCGCCTTGAACAATGCCCGGCACCTTCAACCCTGCTCACGGCGCCTTCAACAATGCTCGCGATAGCGCTTTCGACCCTGTTCACGATAGCGCCTTCAACAATGCTCACAACAGCGCCCTCGAACCTACTCAGCACTCCAAGAATACGTAGTTCGTCTACCCGCACCCGCCCCGCTCAGTCCGCCGACCGTGCCCAGCAACACGACGTACAAGGAGAACAAGAACACCGAGAGCGGCGTCGTGGTTTCAAACAACCAGGCGTGCAGAGCAACGTGCAGCGGTCACTGGCAGGCGTCATGGTCATGATGCGTCGGGCAAGGTCAAGCAGTGACGGGACTTGGAAGGTTTGGTGGTTTTCAGGACGGCGTTGGGGTAAAACTATGCGGGATGTGGAGCGGTTGGAGCATAGTTCGTTTGGGACGGATTTCGTCAAGCGATTTCCGCGATATACGCGTACCAGGGACTTGTATATTCTGATCGGTTCGAGGCGGGTTGGTTGGAAGCTTTTGTCATAGCGGGGTCAATCTATAGTCTTGATGTTAGCGATTGATAACCAGCACAAATGCGCTAGGTATACCTCAAGAAGTCTCTGTCCATAGCTAACTGCGGCAAGTTCTGAACCTTTGCCTGCCTCGTCGAGGCCGCATAATAGGCGACGCCTGGGCGCGATTCCGGGGTCAAGGCGTGAGGAAGATGTGGTTTGTTGGCGCGCCAACAAACTTGCGCTTTGATTGAAAGATGCGTAGTGCGCAGTTACTCAAGGTGAGGTCCGTTGGAATGTGCGGCGTCGTAGAAGAAGTGAGGATTCAGTCGCCCTGCGCGACCCTCAGACATTGAGAGGCAGCTCTTCCATGCCCGGACAAATGGTTTGCCCGGCCGGGCTCAAGAACAGGGAACGGAACATGATCGCGCAGCGCAAAGTCAATAGTGATTTTTCCTTCATCCACGCGTCCAAAATACTGCGTAGTTGCGATGGTCCAAGTTAGCGCGTGTTAGAGAGGAAGCCGGTGGAGATTCCTGGCGATGGAGGAAAAAGTTGGACCGAAGTGGACCCGCCGAGCCTCAACTTCCAACTAGGTGGATGGCCTTGGCCGCGCACGTGCCTCCACAAAGACCTACCGACAAGCCTCGATGTTCAGATGCGCGCTTGAAATGCCCGGGCCCGTCGAGATCATCGCTCGCGCTAGTAACCCGGAGAAAAGTATAGAACGTCCATATGGCAGTGTAAGCGTCGACGGCGTCGGTACTGTAAAGGGTGACTGACTGGCTGTAGCTGCTCCACAACGCCGAAACTCTCGAGTCCCGTGCCTCCCTTCTCGTCACTCCAAGCTCCTTCACTTTCTTCTAGAACACTGCAAGACGTCGGCGGCGCTACAAATCTCCGCTCTGTCCGATTAGCCTGCGTTAGCTGCGTCTTACGGTTCGCATTAATGCAAGGGCTTATATAGCACACCGAGGACTCGTAACAGCGCACAAATCGATGGCTCGTAACAACGCACCAGACTCGGTCCGCTCCCGGTGCGCTCCGTTATTGCGGTGCGTGTCAGATCTGTCGCCCAGATCGCCGGCTGGGAGCGGCGCTGTCATTGGAGTCGCTAGGGTGTGTGGAATGCAATGGCTATAAGCAGCCACAAGATTATGCGGCGTTATGCTACACGATTACAAGCTGCGCTGACATTGCTTACAATAACTGGGCATAAACCTCCCATCAACACTTACATCAGAGCCTCTTGCACGAGAACGCCTGTCGGGTTCTTCACCGTCGCTTTCATCGGAACCTGTATACGCGCCTGTCTTTCCAACTCCCGTCTCGTCCTCGCTGCTACCCCGTTGGCGTTGCCGATATACAGTGCGCCTTGGTCGGCTTCCACGACGATCAAAATTGTGCAGTGCGCGGGTTATACGTTGCCGGGCAGCTTCGGGGGAGACGACTGGACGCGACTGAATTCCCGGTAGCGAGTCTATATTTGGGCGATTGGTGCGGTTGGGATAGGTAGCCCGCACAGGTTCGGCCGTTCTTGATGTGGTGATTGGTGTGGCAAAAGGGCCATTTCTGGTGAGGGTAAGTGGTCCCAAAAGCGGCCGACCTTTATGGATTCTAGGCCTAGAACCGCGCATCTGTTTGCTGACTTGAAAGCGGTTTATGGCGGGTTTCGATCCATGTACTGGATGTGCATCCTCAATTTCGTCAATGTTCAAGCTTACGCTGTCAATGCCACTCTTTTTGTTCCTCATCCCGTCCGATTTTCCGTCTTTCAAATGTGCAGGAGTGTCATGTTCAGAGTGCGACGGTAGCCCTTGTTTCGCCTTCCAACCGGGGTACGAGAGCAGGGTTCGATGTGTTGGACGTTTATCTTCGTCGATATCTGGATCCCAACTACCCTCTGGGGCGTCATCGCTGGAAGGCGGCTTTCTCGGAGCCCTACAAACACGGCTTGGCTTGCTCGATATGCGACCGTCTGCCCCAGAAGCCTTGTGTTCTTGACTGCATTCCTCAGTTGTCTCGCCTCCGCTCTGGAAGTCGGCCTTCAAGTTGCCGCCTTGAAAGCCATCCGATTCGCAGCAGCTCTCATCCTCCTCTGCATCTTCGTCTAGGAATATTTGGTCGTCGTCTGAGCCGTTGTCTTCTTCGCTGAGCTCCTCGTTCCCAAATTCTTCTGAAGTAAGACCGTTGTCATCTTCACGGGAATCTTCGGCTTCTCCGCCCTCTTCATTGCTTAGTCCATGGCTTGATTGTTGATATGTCTGCCACACGCAAGTCAACTGGAAGAGGCAATGCGTCTGATGTATTGGCGAGGCAAGATTCGCAGTGTCAAAATTAATAATCTGTCTGGTCCTTCTCATATTGAAGGGTGGTAGTGTATAGATAACTGGCAAGCTAATGTAAGTGGCGAGGTGCAAATCGTTCGAGCGCCAGTTTAAGCACATCAGTCGCCAATATAAGTCTACCAATTCAAGCTTAACCTCATAATACGCTGTGCGTCGTTGCTTCTCGAACTTTGGTCATATCGTGATAGCGCCCTTAAAGCTTTGCCGAATATTGTCAGGCATAAGAGGGACGGGATCAAGGCTCGCAAGGTAAGATGGATGGCGAACGATTTTGGTTATTTCCACGGATAGGATTATGGCAGCAGTCGATCGAGACATGGTTCCCATGATGGAGTGAGGTTCTGATTAGCCAAGAAGTAGTGGCGGTGGTCTGCTCTGTGGAATGTCAAGCCCGCTCATGGCGTGTGATTAGACTAATAGGCAAGAGAGAGGCAAGAGACGGGCGTAGAAGAATCCTTTGCATTAGGGAATGCTAGACACACCTTATAAATTGGCTACCTGTGCACATTTGCAGATCCTTGCTTCTAGTTCGACTTGGTTGCTGCTCGGCAAATAAGTAGAAAAATCGGAAGACATGACTAGATCGTTGCGACTAACTGCAATAAGCTAAGCGTTCGCAGTCGAGGATATGTGGGTCTCATGCGTTGCTGACTGCATTTGACTTTTGCGGACCGGTTTGCCTAAACCTCTTGATTTGTCGAAATGTCAGACTCCTACACAGCAGTCGAGCTCGATCATTTCATTGAGAGCAGTACGCAGATAACTCGGGAACTGTCTACCGAAAGGAGCGACTGGAACGAAAGACCGCCTGTGGTAGAAATGGGTACTCCGCCTCTCTCTTGGCCCGACAGCTACATCGTCTCCAATACTCAGATTGCAAGGGAACTGAATATCGTCAACCAGGTACGAGTGGGTATTTTTGGAAAGCACCAGAAAGAACGCTAACCGTCCTAGTTGGGGCCTTGTCTGTCACCAGAATTCTCAACTACAGGCACGATTCCGATCACTAGCAAGGCTCAGTTAAGATGCACCATACCTTGCGACCACTCGGAGAAACAGAAACAATGTACGCGGGTCGTGTCCCATGTCCAGCACCGGGACATACAGTCCTTGGAAGCAGAGCTGGTTCGAGCTTTCCGACAAGCCAATCCGCGGCTCAGTGCGTCACAAGCCCAGACGTCAGTCAAGAGCTGGATCCTCTACTTTGCCAGCAAGTGGGCTTGCGTTTCGGAAACGACAGATTGCCAACAGGGCGTGTGCAGTCGATCTGGCACAGAAATGAGTCGCGCAGAAGAGCGCTCATCGATTATGTTCAATGTCAGAATGAAGGCAGTCGAAATGCGCGCATATCTTAAGAAGCAGCGGAAAGGGTACTCAAATGTCCCGCTACAGTTGGAACAGTGGTCAAATTGTGGCAGCGAAGAATGATGTTCCTGCTCGCGCCAGCAAGTAGGTAGTCAAATGACGTTGGGCTCGCTCTCTTGGTACTGTTCCCCACTCTTCACGATTGGCTGTGAGTCTGGGCCTGTGGGCTCCTTGGAATACACTGTCCCAAAACGTCTACGGGTAATGTGCGATCAGGTGACACGGGTGTCTCCATTTTCCTGCCATCAGTCAAAAGATCTGTCAACCTGAACAGCTCTATTCTGTCATGGAAAGACGTACATAATTGTAAAAAATAACCTTCCTTTCGATCTAGCCGGAGCCCACGGTTCAGTCAGCACACGAAAACGCTCAAGAGGACAGCCAGCCTCATTCCTCCGAGCGACGTCAGTTCGACACGTACACTGATCTGAACCCTTGAACCGCCCAAGTGCCACCTTCGTTCCACGTTCAGCCTCCGACGATCGTTCGCCTCAGCCCCATCAGCCCCCGGCCTTCATCCTGAAGCCCACTATCGCTGGTCAGCCTACCGAAAGCTCTGTCCTAGTGCTGCAAAGTACCAACATCGCCCGCCGCATAGGCCTGAACTGTCAATACGAAGGCGAACATTATCAGAACACAGAGATGAAGACTGGAGTGACCGAACAACGGCAAAGAGAGGAAGCGTGACCGACAACATCGCGGCGAATGATCGGACCAGAATCGCCTGGGTCTTCGTACGTCAACCCAGGCGATAAAGGCTGAAATTGGAACATGATTTTTTTTTGCGACTTTTCACTATTTCCACGCCCATGTCGTCACTAATTAACACCATCTAGCAGCATCTTTGCGTTTACAAGGCCTCGCTCATAATTATGTGTATAGGCAGAGTAGGAGATATGACGCGATCTGCAACCCCAGCTCTTTCAGTCATACGACACCTTCCTGATGAACATCAAAGCGCTCAGTAACACCATTTGCAGACTTCTTTGAGCAGATTAGTGCTGTTGTGCGGGTTTCGACTCGAGGTCAATCGTGATGTGATTCGACTCGAAAAAAGCCAGATTGTCCAGCCGACGTTGCAGAAATCTAGATGAGCAAGGTCATCATACTTTGCCGGCCTCACGCCCCACGCCTCCGCGAAAGTGGCTCACGATAACGACAACAGTAGAGAAGTGAACCAAAATTTCGCATGGAGACCCCTTCAGAGCAGCATGTAGGATCGTGCGCCCCACGCCTTGCGAGTTCAACCCTGTTGGATTGACGTTGGATCAGAAGTACCACTTCCCGTACAAGTCCTCGCCCGATCGACAGGAAGACAACCAAATATTGATTGTCTACCTAGGTAGGTACTGCGCCCTGTTGCACCTCTTCCTCGCTTTCCACTGTTGCCTCTGGACTACCCGACCAGCTTAGGTCTATCCGCGGTCCGCTGTTATACTTCTTCCCCCGCGCTAAAGTTACCTTGGAAGCCTCCGACTAGACTTTGTCCTTTTCCACCCGCCGTTGTACATCTACCTCGCTTTCCACACTGGCCTTTTAGAGAATTTGACTTGTCCTCGTCCTTTTGCAATTCGTCTGTGCACCTGTTCTGCGCTTTTCACAGTTGGTCTTGGAGCCTCTGATCCGTCTTTGTTCTTTTCTCGCGTCGGCTCCACACTCCAGCCGGCGCTCCTACAGTCATGGCGAAATCCGAGCGGAAGGCATCACACCATTCAGTGCAAGCTGATAACCCAGAAATACGCTTCCTGTCCAATGGTGATCTTGCTTCACTCTCATCAATCGTCACGCTGGAACCTACCCAGTACTACCAGGTGGGATTACAGGGCCTCTCATCGCCAGACTATGATGGCGAGTCTAGCAAAACCTCGGCGGATGCAGATGGATTAAAACCCCGGCTAGGGTGGGGGGTTGTTTGGCTGTCGCAAGGCCCCTCAGAGACACCCTGCTCCACGAATTGCCATCTCCAACGCGCCACATGGATCTCGCTGGGCGGGTACATCCGTGATGAGTGATATATTTGTCACTGAACCAGCGCAATCTTGGAAAATTTTGAGACCGTATCCTAACTCTCGCTGAGCTGGCTACTGCTCCCAACTATACCCCAGTCTCAGCTGAAAGCGCTGCAGCTCTCGTTAGTAAAACTCCTCTAGGACGGAAAGTCCGTTTCTCAAGGTGCAAGACCACTCCGTGGCAGCGACTTTAAACTCGATGCAATATCGTGCCTCGGGAACTGTTTCAGCGGTCTCGATGCAGATGGTTTCGCATACTGCCTCTATTGTGAGAGAGGTTGGCATAATAAGTCTCTCCCTGGAAATGCCGCCCTTAGCCAGCTTCGCATCTAACATTGCGCATTACTCGACAAATCTGACAAGAAGATGAAATGCTTTGATTGCCACAGGTGCGTTAGATCTACGCAGATCAGGCAGAGCGACCATGAAACCGGACGCTATACATATCCAGCCACTTTCACCCTTCACCGACGGGTCCCTTAGTATTATCAGCCATAACTCGAGGAAGCGACAGTAAGTTGCACAAGCGCACTCGTTGCATGAGGCGGCTCAAACCACAAACTGGATTCATCACGTCCCTTTCGAAATAAGGCAGCGCGATGTTTGCGCTCCTTGACGCGTCACCAACGCAAGAGAGGGCCATGAAGCAGTCGACTGGCTGCAGCATCATCTTCGATCGTGGCATACCATTTTCAGATGCTCGGACGCAGTTTCTTGAAACGCTCGGAAAGCCAATGACCTCAATCAGGCGGCCTCTTCATCTACTGACAGCCCATGATCGTCAATTGCCTCGACTCCTAGCCCAAGATAAACAGAAACGGTCCGCCACCTGCTCTTTGCTGCCAATTTTATCATCGCAACCTAAACCCCGGTGACACCTCGATGTCTTCAATGGAAAGCTGTGTACAGATGTACGACAATAGACTAGCAAGTTGTTGAAACGTCGTGAGAATTGAGGAAGATGACGAACATGTCTCTAACGCAACACATACGTATGCTGAGCCGGACCATCTCTTGCAAACGCATGGAAGTATCGTATACTGGGACGCAGATGTTTGGTCGCATATCGAGACACCCACATTCCTTGAACTTCTGAATTTGCTGGCGGAAAAGCATCAGCATCAAAGCTTAAACTTCATCTTTACTGCTTTGAGTAATGCGTCAGCATTCCATGGAGTCCTGGGCAACAGGCTTATCGCAGTATGAGCCTTGCGCCCTTAACTAGACTGCAAGTTTTCTGTGGATTGCGTCCACGTCCAGGGCGTTCATAGGAGTCGTTGAGTTGGTAAACGAGGGGC
>Ga0265780_10008973_pt1 | contig 12072 bp, 14 predicted proteins | sample P1T30metagenome_FD_192432 | JGI IMG/M metagenome (GOLD analysis project Ga0265780, IMG submission 192432) | Plant litter microbial communities from East Loma Ridge, Irvine, California - P1 T30 | ecosystem: Environmental > Terrestrial > Plant litter > Unclassified | place: USA: California... | reverse complement strand
GGCGTCCGCTTGAGGTCCTCCACTCGATTCCCATGTTCTCATTTTCTCGCATCAATAATATGGCGGTGTCCTGGTACTCAAAAGCGGGAGTCTCTCACCGACTTGGGGAAGCCTCAGGATTAGTCTAAAATAGTAATGGGTCATTTCCAGTAGCGCGTGCAGACTTCACCATAGTCATCATAGTCGTAATCGCGCGGCTCCAGTATATAATATCCTTCAATTCATGTTTGCTTTGCCGCACCCTTTCGCTAGCATGTGTTATATGCGTTTACCGTATCTCATGGGCTTTCCACGGCCGAGTGAACAAGCTGATCCCCGCCAACATCTGTTGGTGATGCCGTACATCTTACAGGTTTGCATGTATACCAGCATGCATATACTCTCGCACCAGGAGTACTCCATCCGCCCAGTCTCTAGACATCATGTGAAAAGATAGGTCGCATGCATACAATGCACGACTGCAGTCCAGGGTAGCGAGGAAGTATCAACGGTTGAACCAGAATGCAAGTGGCACGACTCTTTCAAACCTTATACATGTCTAAATGGAAATTACCACTGTCACACTACAATTGGGAATGCAATGAAGACACCTCCTCCCTGCGCTACAGTCATATCTTGATTTGCAGCCATAAATGTGTCTTTTAAAGACGGACGAGGTACGCGCTTGGCACCGCATTTCGTGTAACATGCCATGACGCAATCCTGATTTCCACATGCCAATCTCCCATATCTTAGTCTAGAGGCAGGCAGAAAGTTGCCAATCTCCTTCTCAGTGATTTCCTTTGTCTTCCTACTACAGCCTCGACTCTACCAAGCACCATGTCACCGTACGACCGCCCCCATCCCCACCAACTTGGAGTTCGCAATCCATTCTCTGAGATACCCTCTCTTCACAACTGCCCGACACCCATTGCACAACTCATTGATCCCCTCATTCACTTTTTAGGCATTGGCCCCGGTCTCTGCACACGCTACAATCTCTTTGGTCTCGGCTACCTGGTGCTTCTAGCGATCAATTACGGGTTAATTCCTTACGCTGTTTATGCGGTTCTAGCCACACTTGCGAGGTTGTGTGGTCGGTGTAGGGGAATCGGGAAAGTGCGGATGCCTTGAGGTTTTTTTCGTATGGAGTAGAGGAGGCATTGATGAGAAGAGGAGGCCAAGGCTGATCATGTGAGCAAAGATTAGAAGAATTATGAAAAGATGATTTGATTAAGGGGAGGTGCCATTTTCGCGCATGAAGCGAGGGTTAGATGGCGACAACTCAGCTATACGACTGCGAAACTTGGCAAGTGCGCCCTGCCCGTACATCTCCTTCTGCTCTAGAAATCCCTCTAACACTACGAAGAAGAACTCATTAATGGTAATATGACAGGATTGTTCCAACGCAATAGAACAAAGGGGGGCGCGGCAGAGGGGTGTGTGCGAAGGGAAAGGTGAAGAGTGAGCGTTCGTCAAAAACTGCCCTCACGCACATGTCCAAAAGCTGCGGCATCATAAACATGAACTTCCATCGGTTACTTTGAACTATCTGTGCAGTAGCCTTGATCGAGTGATGGATGTGCGTGTGTACAGGACTGGACTCGGTGGAAACTACGTCTAGATCTAGCAAACAGGCATATGAGATTTTCAGCGGGCCTTCGTAACATTTTCTTCCTTGTCTTTTTACTAACATGATTGCGCTTGCTATCTTCAAGAGGCCTCTTTGTTTAGCTGAATGTTGAGATGTGTCTCTTTGAACCATGGTTCCGTACCAGGGATAGCCGCGCAGCCATGCGGAAGAACCAACACAACTCCGATTTCATTTTTTCACTCTCGCATTCATCCTCTTTTTTCCAACACGGCATCATGCTACATTTCCGTGGATCATCCATCTTCATCAAGTCCCCGTGGGCTATTTTTCGTCTCATGTGCACACCGAGAACCACACCCGAGGGGTATCAAATGCGGCCGTTGACGACTAAGTATCGGCATGGCACAGTCGAGAGACGACGTAAGGGAAGAAAAAGGAAGAAAAATGACGCGCACTATACGTGTGTGGCATACTCGCCTGCAATCGACTACACAAAGTCCAAGAAGATCTGGAGAAGTTACTGGATATAAAGGTCTCTCTAATCTGGCCCAGAATCGACAGTCAGAGACTTCAAGAGAGAAATTCAGGAAGTGTGTGCCGTATACCCGAGAGAAAAACTTAGTGAGTGATATGAGGTGGACTTACTTCGTCTCACAGGCTCACTCCCTTTCACCTCTTCTACGTCTTTCTGGGTGGAGATTGCGCGACTCGCCTTCCGTTACCACCTCCCACCTCACCAAACAAAGCCATATTCACTATCGCCTACTACATCTCGCGCCATTCCCAAACATGCCTCCCATCCTTACAACGGCCACGCCCAGCGACAGTCAGCGCGACTCAATCGATTGGGCCCAACTCTTCGTCATTCTAGCCGTCGTCGGCATCCTCCTCATTCAAACCGTCCTCGCCATTGCATACATCCGCTTCCTCAACCTGAGCAGCAAGGCGCGTTGGAGGCGTCTCCGGCAACGCGGCGTCGTCTTCGTCAACGGACCGGCACTGATCTGGACGAGCACGATACCACCTGCACCATTGACCTCGACGTTCAATTTACGCCAGATACCCCAAAACTCGAAATATCAAGTGGCACAGTAGCAGCAGTTTGCTACCTCAGACTCAACTGCAGCTTCACGCGGCCTTGTCATCGCACTGCTGTCCCCCAATCACCTACTCGCCACGCAACCTACCTATAGCAATCTAATGAGCATTCTCGTCCCCATCCCAACGCCGATTACAGGTAGCTCCAGAAAGCACCAGTCTACCTTTGCGACAGTCATAATTCTCGTCACTGTTACCGCAGTCGGGCTATTGATCGTGGTTGGCTTCATCTTGTTTGTCACTTGGTTCAGGATGGAGAAGAGAAGGGAGTAGCACGAGGCTGCCATACAGTTGGAGGAGCTGGCACGTACTGAATCCCCCTTTGGACAACCGGCAGGGCACGATGTGGGCGTTGCGCGTTGTAATACCGAACACAGGTGTTGATCAAACGGATACAGGCGTTGAGGTGAAAGGCTCGGCGCATATGGTCTGTGGGCAAAGACAGATGGATGTTGATGATTGAGCTTGTTGCCTTGCATCTGGCTTACTTCCTGCATAGTATACATTGACGGCAAAAGAAATGATGTTATGATTCAAACTCCTTCACATTCATGATATAGCGTATGTGATACGGTGGAAGTTGTGCCAGCGTTATGCCCCAGTTGTGCTATGACAGACCATTCTTTGGCTTGGAAATGCATCATTTATGAACTATCCGCGCGCGCAACTTAATTCATTGCCGCGTCATATCAGAACTTTGATGGTATCACCCATGCGATCTGCCTTATCTCATGGTAGCGTGATAAGCGCGATACCGAATCGAGGAGTAGCGTTCCGCGTGGCGAGTCTCACAATGGCTGCAAGAGGGCAAGCGCAAGCCAGCCTCGAATGTCCCAGCGGGGTCATGTGCACGGCGTCCCTGTGCCCTTATATCTCATACCTCTCCCCCTTTGCGCCCACGTTCAACCTTGGTCAACTAGCAAGCCAATCTGAAGAGATCAACTGCAACACCTATCATCTCCCAGTCATCCAGAATGTCTTCTCAGGGCTCTGGTAACGCCTCTTCCGACAGCAGGGGATACAGCATCACCAGCTCGGGTACCAACAGCCAGGTAGACTTTGGTACCACTTCATGCTCGCGTCTGTACTGATGTACTTTTCTTAGGGCAACCACTTCTGCACTCGTGACTTCGGCCCCAGCGCCGCAAACCCAAACTCTTACCACTACTCCAATGCCGACGGCTCCTATTATTACAGTAACCCTAATGTAAGTCACGACCAACGCCATGGTTGAAAGCCCACTGAGTTTGTATTAGGGCTCGACATACTTCAACAACGGCAGAGGAGGTGCGGTTTATACTCCCCCTGGCAAATAGATACCGCTTGCTACAAAGTTGTTGGTAAGGATTTGAGTTTCGATCAAAGTACTCTGGATATAACAAAGGTGAGGAAGGGACAGTATGCGGCTACCCAGAGTAGACTTGAAATGTACAGGATCGTCTCTTATTGCATCTTTCTCTGCCCATGTTCTTGTGAGACACGGCCGACTAATCCAACCAAAACTTACAATTCTCCGGCGATTGTAACTGCCGAAAGACATATTCACTCGCATGCGCAAAGCGAAAAGCCCCAGTCCTGCGGAAGTGGTTTTTACCGGCAGGTTTCAACAAAATGCCATGCCCTGTATAATCGACTTCTTCCTCGGGCTCAGCCTCTACCAGCTCGTCAATGCTCGCGAGCCGATGGGTATCTCTATATACATCTCTCTCCTGTTTCTTTGGTTCTGGTACTTGGCTTAAAAACGACTGTGGGATGTAGACTTGTTTCGCAGACAGTACAACATAATACGGCCACACGTCGACCGGATCTCTCAAGTTGGGAACGGTATCGGGGAAAGCTTCGATTTCGAAATCTGCGGTACTGCGGACCTGCAGCGTCCACTTGTCGCCGGCATCGTTACCCTCTAGTTTGCCCCGACCAATATGTCCCTGGACACGGATCGATTGGCTGACGAGCTTGGGTTCCTCATCGTCGTTGACCTTTTCAGGGATAACGCTTCGGTGGAAACCTTTTTCCCCGCTCAAGTCTCCGTGCTCCTTGCGCGACTGCACGTTTCGGCGCTGGATTTCTGCTCCGGAATCACTTCGCATGCGTATAGGCGCGGGCGGAGCTTGAGGGGTGGTCCTGTTTGCTATGATGTTTGCAAGATGCTGCCTCCCTTTTATGTTGAGCTGTATTGGTCGACCATCATGGTCGGTAACTCTGTAATGTGGTTTGTCTGACATGCGGTCTGGGACAACGATTTCGCCGTCCATGGACGCCCACGACCAGGAAGGAATATCTCTTGCTAGGTTCCACTCTGGACATTCACTGGGCCGCTTTGTCATTCTGCATTCGGCCACATGCCATGCTAATTGATCTTCTAGGTTTGCTTGCCACAGCCCGTTGGCGTATTCAACGCCTAGAGCGTCTCGTACTAGCTTTGCAATACCCCACATGGCGATTAACTTGTCGCTGCCGTTGGTAAGGTTGCAACTTGTGTATTTCCGGACAGCTGTTTTCCAGAAGGATTCCATTGGCTGGTCTATTGCCCCTGCCAAGGGCTCATCACTGCCTTCAGAGACTTGAAGGCGACCTCTCCAGTGGCGGTCTGGTCCTGCTACTCTGTCCATCGGTTGCGGTAAACCACCTGGGAGCGTTTCACACGCGCTTAGTGAAGGACAGTCCCAAAAGATCTGTTTCTCAGCAAAATGGAGGATGCGCGGTGCCAGCATTCGCTCTGCTCTATGCTTAGTGTACTGCAAAAAAATCAAGTTCAGGATGGCCTTACCTTGAAATACCCAGCCACGAACATACAAGAACGACTGAATGAGCTCACGCTCCCATAGGTCTTCCGACACCACTACCCATTTCTTTTCCTTATTTCCAAACAATGGCCAGTTTCCAGTAGGCTTGTATTGTACCGGCGCAACGTTTTCTGGGTTTCTGTTCCGAAACGCTCCTCCAGTGCTATCTTTGGAATCTACAACAGCTATGTTGCAGTAGCTGTTCCGATACACAAGATGCATGCGACCTGCTTCTTTATCCCAATCTGCCTTGCTTTTCTGGATGATGCATAAGCTATCTATCCATATGTAGCCAACTTCCAGTGACCGAGCAACCTCAATCGCGTCCTGGAAGTTCTTTGTGAAGAGATGCCATGGGATGCCCTCTTTCATGAAACGCTCCCTATTCGCATCCCGGAGCTGTTGAAACTCTATCAAGCCCCAGCAGTGCGACAACGTACAGTATGGTCCTTGCACAGATGTCGTTGCAGTCTCGATGACTCGTATCGGTTCTCCAGGCTCTCCACTGATATCCAGCAGACGGGTAGGTATGAAGCGCTTAGACTTGGGCGTGAGTTTCCTACGCTTCATACAGTCCTCGTGTGTAGTATCGCAATTCTGAACCCAAGCTCGTATCTGATGGCCCCCGTTGTCTACTGGATTCGTTGAAGGCCCGAGGTCCTCCAGCTTCGGCAATGGCTGCATTTCGGCTTCAGGGAAGAGAAAGAATGTCCGCGTTGGCAGCGCAACTTCTGTGTGCGCACTGCTCTTGATCTCACTCACAGGACGCACATGGCGGAATGTCACGACTACCGTCTCCAGGCTCTCCCGGATCTTAGCTAGACTTCTGATGTTCCATCTGTAAGCGGGCCATGCATTCTTTCCATGCTTTAGCAACGGAGAAAACTTCTCAATATCCTGCTGCAGAGTCCAGCAGAACAGACATCGATCTTTCTCCTTCATATTGGTTACTTTTGGCTGTTCACGGGGATGTGAAGGTGTATCAGTGTCCCATTCGCCTCTCAGCGACTCCCATGACTGACGATGGTAGTCCCATGAATTCTTGCTCTGTAATACGTTTTCAGTGCAATATGCGCAGAGCTTCATGGTAAATTGCGCTGTTCAGATCAATCCAGCAAAAGCTCTTCGGAAGATCACCTGAACTCCTGGCGTCCACCGGCAGCTGCCTAGGTAAAGTGGTCTCCGGGATCCGGTCAAAGGCAATGAACCATCGGGTGGCTACCAAGCCTTGGATATAATAGAGTTGGGCACCAATCCTTGCCATGGCGTTGTTCACCCACACAAAGTTCGGAGATTGCCTAGATTCAGCCCTGCGGGGGCGAAAACAAGTGTTCGTGTGGTAAGTGGGGGCCGAAATGGCGTCGGTCGTTGCCTGATTAAATTCCCACTACCCTGACTAGATATTCAGGCCCAATCAACCCTTGTATATATGAATATAGGTTCTTAGTATCAGTGTAAGCACTGTAGCGGCTAACAAAAAATATGCAGGGCCGAACAAAGCTGGTGCGCCAAGAATAACAGACTTGGCTTTGTATGCGTTGAGAAACTGGCCTGGCATCACACCGCATAATGTTGACTTGACTTGAGATACAAACGTTGCAATTAATTCTGTATGCATCCAGGGAGTGGGTTTTCTCTGACACACTATCGTACAAGGCTGAGCTGCTGTGAGACACATGTCGCGAGCGGGTCAGATTTGTGCGCCCTGAATATGCAAACACTACGTCCAATCACGGGTATCCTTACGAATGATGAACGGCTGAAGAGGCTGTGTGATTGATCTGCTCAGCGTGTAAGGTGTGATTGGGTTTGGCGTTCCTAGTTCTTGTCGATGAAACGAAGGCTTGGGGATATCAATTTGCTGAGAGACGCGATGTATTGCTTGATGGTACCGCTCAGTAATGTAGCGGAAGAAACTTGGGTGAAATGCCGCGAGTCGCAAATTCTCTGTATCGGTTGGTGTGCTCGAAAGGAACCCCCGTGTAGCTTCAAGAATGTCCTCGCCACTGCGAATATCGAGCTTGTGTAAGATCTCTCGAATAATCGGGACTTCTTCTCCTCTGATGTCTGTCGCTGCAGCTGCTATTGCCTTCAAAGCTATCTCTTGCTGATCATTTGGCTGGCTCTCGATGCGCTTGAGGCCAGAATCAAACATTGTGACGATGTTGGCTGGCAGTTGGTCTCGTCTTGCTTCTAAATCATCGAGGGTTTCCATTGTATGTACCAAGTCGAGTCTTGCTTTTGCCATGCTAATGTTCCCTCCAGCAGCATCGATAATCTCTTCCATGTACTTCTGAACGGACTTGCTGGCCGTCCTTGAAGTCAAGACCTGGCCTAGAGGTGACAGTGGAGGTTTTCGAGCGGAGCTGGCGAGTCCGAGATCGCCATGCTCTCGCTCAAGATCCCATGCAACGTAGTTTCTCATAGCCGCTTCTGGTGTCATTATGTTGATAGTGACATGATCGTAAGGTTCCAGTAGTTGATTATCCTCGTGCCTAACGTCACGTTCAGTATACGTACGAAGCCCTCGCATGAAAATACTCACCCATTCGGACACGATCGCTTTGCACTTCTGCAAGGCATGCAGACTATGTCTTTGCAGATGGAGCATTTATAATACATGCTTAAAGGCGGCCGATCGTCCTCGGGTATATCATAATCGGGGTCATCGGGATGATCGCAAACGGGATGCACGCGTTTGAAAACAGCGATGCGCGAAGTGATGAGTATGCTCAATCCCAAATCAAGAAGCTTTGAAAGTTCATCATCAAGCAGTAGACGCTGCGTTTGGTCGCACCTGTCAATGCCGTCTAGTAGAAGAAAAGTACGCGCTTGTTTCAAGGCCCCAAGTAGCACGCTAAGCGCCGCTCGTAGTGATTGTAGCCGTGTTTTGGCTCTGTATCCTTCAGGTGCATCTTCGAGTGAATAACGCATTTCCTGATAATCATAATATGCGTCGTATGAACAATTGCTTTCAAGCACTGTCGTCTTCACAAGGTTGTCGTGCAGGGTTTCCAAGAAATCTTCAATGAAATATTTTTCGTGATAAGGAATATCGTGGGAGATACACATTTGTATAATAGGGTAATTGTGTGTTTCAGGGTGTGTAGTCAGGTGTTGGTGTACAAGCGAGACCAGTGTAGTCTATCAAGACGATTAGTGCAAGCCCAAGTTTGTACCACGAGTATTCACCTTCCCAGCACCGGGGCTTCCAATGCAATGAAGTGGCCATGTCATCCGATCTTTGCGCCATCGCACGAACGCTTCTTCTGTAAAAAACCAATCGTAAACACTCGGAAAGATATCATAGGATATGCCCGCAGAAGACTGCAAAGCCATATTTTCCATGGTGAAGGTATCGTGGGCCGCAGACTCAGATGTGCTCATATCGTCGCTCCAGTATGCCTTGGGTGCCCGGGGACCGATGAGTAAGCCTCTGGCTGGAATATTTGACGCTGGAGGCTGTGGGCAGGTGGCCTAGGGAGCACAATATACCCTGTCATATCCCTAAATAGGTCATTTTGGGGGCTGAGATGGCGCACGGGACTGCTGTACGTCCTGCGACCAAGACTTGGCCCCATCAGACGCGAGATGAGATATCGCGCCACCCTGCAGGGGAAAATCGATGATATGGTTCAGTGTATAAGCGTCCAGTATGTCTGCAGTCAACTCTAGTTGTCGCTCATCACCTTCCACTCTTTCTTGCAGGTTGTCTCAAGATGCTATTCGTCAAGAGCCTAGCAGTTGTTGTGTGGGCAGCGTGCAGCGTCGCGCGATCGCTTCCCTCAAAACTCAAGCCTCGTCAGGACGGATCATTTACCGACCCGCAATATGTTTGCGGCGACATCATCACTTCTGTGAATAATGATGGTAAGTGCAGGGTGGTGACGGTAACGGCTGACCGTTCAGGTTCACGCTAGTGGCATGTGCGTTCATCATCGCTAACTCCTTCGAGACTCTACAGTGTTTCTAGCATCAGACGCATACAGCTGCCTAACCAGCGTGCCTTTCAATTCTGCAGTCGCCACGCGTTTTGTCAAATACTGGAACGAAACGATACAGTTCCAGTCAACTCTTGCGTACCTCAAAAACCCCCCCGAGGGATACCAACAACCTGCAGTCGATATTCCGGCAGAGCTTCAGAGGATACAACAGAAAGTTGATGCGAACCTATATGTGAATCAATATGAGTTCGAAGCGGAATTCCAGCTTTTGGTGTATGCCATACACGACTCTCATGTCTCATTGGACGCAGGCATTCTCTCCGCTTTCACATTTGCAAGCCCGATCGAGATTGCTTCAGTGTCCGTGGATGGAAAACAAGAGCCTAGAATTTACATTACTGGTTGGTTTTCATATGCACGGAAAGTTTCATGTCTAACAATGAGCAGACGACATTATCGATTCCCAGACTGAAGGCTGGCAGCCTTCTGCAATAGCCACGATCAATGGCACTGAAGTCAATGAGTTTCTGACTCGTTTTGCCACCCTCAATTCATGGGGATATGCCGAACCCCATGCTGAATGGAACTCTCTAATGTCAAATCCGACGTTGGATATACAGGGATCCCTCACCACGTTCTCCGGAGGCGCCACTTTCTACCCTGGCGACGACCTTACGTTTACTTTTGAGAACGGTACCAAGTACGAAACTTTCTGGGTGGCCATCTACAATGGATTCGCAAATGAAACTGGCCCTTTGGCAACGGGGGGTGACTTCTACAACTACTTCGTTCTCGGCCTATTACCTGCAGCCCTTGACGACGACACCTCACTAGACTCAGCCTCATCATCTGAAAAGAGAGATGATGCAGATGACTCGGTCACAAACTGGACCGAGGATAGTTTTGGCGCATTCCCCGATGCCGATATCGTACAGCCTGATCTAGGTTTGTTCGGTACAGGAGTAGTTACCGGGTACTTCTATGAGGAGATTTCGACTGGTGTCCTCAGTCTTCCCACATTTAATATGTAAGTTGACAGAAAAGAGCATGTTCTATTGATGCGTGTACTTACAATGTTTTTTTAGTCTTTCAGACTCCACAGGAGACTACATCCAGACAATAAACGACTTCATCGGAAATGCGTCAGTTGCGGGTCTACAAAAAGTCGTTATCGACCTCCAACAGAACTCTGGGGGAACAGTCTTTCTTCCATTCACCATATTCAAGAGCTTCTTTCCCGACTTGACGCCATTTGCTGGAAGCCGTCGACGAAGTTTCCCCTTGGCGAACGTGATTGGCACTACAATCTCAGATTACTGGGAAAGTCTAGATGATGAATGGCTCAAGAACTATCTACTAGCGGATGAGTGGGTCATCAACGCTAAATTGAACGCCGCCACGGGAAGGAACTTCTCGGGGTGGCCTGAGTATCAGGGACCGATTGAAGCTAACGGAGATGCTTTTACACTCACGGAGAGATATGATCTGGCCAACGAGAACTTCGATGCGGTATGTTTGTATCTACCACATTTCTAAAACGGAGACTGACACCTCTGCAGGCTGCCTTCGAGTGGATTCCTACAATGTATCTGGCCGACGCTATAAAAAGCAACTACACGCGCGTATGGAATCCAGACCAGATAGTCCTCCTTACAGATGGTCTATGTGCATCAGCTTGCGCGCTCTTCGTCGAAATGATGACCCGTGCTGGTGTCCGTACAGTTGTTGCAGGCGGTCGTCCTACCGCTGGCCCCATGCAAGCAGCCTCCGGCACTCGTGGCGCGGCGTCCTACGATGCAGACAGCCTGGATGAAACCATGGACTATGCCAAAAGCCTCGACACTTATTCCAAGGCAAGTTCAATCGCTACAATCCCAGAGGAGCGCGACTCGGGCATGTTCTTTTCGTATCTCGGCGTCAATCTCCGTGACCAAGTGCGGGAGAAGGAGACCACACCTCTACAGTTCGAATACGAAGCAGCCGACTGCCGCATCTACTACACGATGAAGAACTTGTACAATATGACACAGCTGTGGCATGATGTCTCTGCCGCCGCCTTTGTAGACTCGTCACTCTGCATCCAAGGATCAACTGGCTTCTCAACTACAAACAACACCAACCCGTCTCCACCCCCCAAGCCGTTAGCACAAGAGCCAACTTTGGAATTGGACTTCAGCACTGGTAACGCAGTGGTCGAGCAAGCAGAATTGGACAGCAATCCCGATGATGGTCTCCGCGACACGGAGGGGCGAGGCAAGGGTAAAGTCAAGTTCACACTCTGTTCACCAACCGGTACATGCAAAGACCCCTTGCTTACTTGCCGTGAGGCTCCGGTACCCTGTCCGGGAGAAGTGAGGTCGACGCTGAAGAGGTCGGTATGCTTGCCACGCTGCCAAATCTCGGCCAGAGGATCAACTTGCGGAACATGTCAACCACTCAGTCAAAGAGACGCCAAGGTTGTGAATCAGAAGTTTTCGTTTGGAGAAAAGGTTAGTGTTGGATTATGCTTTCCAGCCATAGGCACAAAAGCATTAGGATGTCCTAACGATGCGCCGCGCTCGTCAATCTAGCGAAACGTTGAAGTTGCAAAGGAAAAGGTTATGGCCTTGTGATTTGACGATTCTGGGTAATAATTTTAATAGTGTTTGCTATGATAAACCTTTTTTTTTCT
>Ga0265780_10008972_pt1 | contig 12073 bp, 9 predicted proteins | sample P1T30metagenome_FD_192432 | JGI IMG/M metagenome (GOLD analysis project Ga0265780, IMG submission 192432) | Plant litter microbial communities from East Loma Ridge, Irvine, California - P1 T30 | ecosystem: Environmental > Terrestrial > Plant litter > Unclassified | place: USA: California... | reverse complement strand
GATTATCAACTAAGCAAAGACGGTAAATTTTTAGCTTATGCAGTAACTGCTCCGCGCCGTTCAAAAGATGTACAGTCGGGTGTTTATTTTTACGATATTGAAAAGGATGCCGTTAAAGCTATTAGCAGCGGCCGTGGTACTTACAAAAATTTAGTGTTTGATGAAACCGCCAAACAATTGGCTTTCACCGCAGAAAAAAACCCGGAGAGAGCACAGGTTAAACCGTTTAAATTATATTATTACAATACGGCTAAAGATAGTGCAACTGCAATTGCAGGTCCGGGTATGGCTGGTATCACCCAAAAATGGTCGGTTAGCGGCGATGGACGAGTATATTTTAGCAAGAACGGCAGCAATCTTTTCTTTGGTACCGCACCTATCCCTAAAGCTGCTGATACTACTTTAGTTGATTTTGAAACCGCAAAACTCGACATCTGGAATTATAAAGATGAATACTTGCAGCCACAACAGTTAAAAACCCTGCAACGCGATCTGCGCCGCAGCTACCTGGCTGTTATTCACCCATCAGAGTCTGATTTGAAACTTATCCAGTTAGCTGATAGGTATATTGAAAATATTTCTCAACCCATAGGCAACGATTCGCGGTATGTATTGGGTACAACCGATACCGGTACACGTGTACAAGCGCAATGGGAAGGCGGTGGCAACCAGGAAGCATATTTGATAGATACCAAAACCGGCGAACGCAAAAAAATCATTCCACGTACTAAAGCTCGTTTCCAGTTTTCAACAGGTGGTAACTATGTGATCTGGTTCGATTCTAAAGATCAAAACTTTTATTCTTACAGTCTTGCTACAGGCAGCAAAGTTAACTTAACCAAATCTTTGGGTGTTAAATTAGGCGAAGAAGACAATGACGTACCTGATGACGCAAACGCATACGGCGTTGCCGGTTGGACCACAGGTGATAAGAATGTCTTAGTTTATGACCGTTACGATATCTGGAGTATAGATCCTTCAACCGGTGCAGCTAAGAACATCACCAATGGTGCCGGTCGTAAAAACCATTTGATCTTCCGTTACCCAATGCCAGGTGGTGGCGCTGGCCGTTTTGCTGCCTTAATGGGCGGTGTTGATGAAGAAGATCGTTATATCTCACCTAAGAAACCATTGTGGTTATTAACTCAAAATGAGGATAACAAACAATGGGGTTATTACAAACAATCTTTCGGCTCGAGCAAAGCGCCTGAAAAAATTGTAGGTGGCCCCTTTTCTTATGGTAATTTAACTAAGGCAAAAAATGCCGATGTGTATATTTACACCAAGCAAAGCTTTGACAAATCGCCGGATTTATACGTATCTACCGATTTGAAGAAAGAAACCAGACTGAGTGCTATTAACCCGCAACAAGCTAACTACAATTGGTTAACGGCCGAGTTAGTAGAGTGGACAACACCTAAAGGCTACAAGTCAAAAGGCATTCTTTATAAGCCTGAAAACTTCGACCCTACAAAGAAGTACCCTATGCTGGTATATTTCTATGAGAAAATGTCGGAAACTATCTATGGTTACAGAACCCCCGCTCCTTCTCCATCAGCATTGCCTATTGCCTACTTTGCAAGTAATGGCTATTTAGTATTTGTACCAGATATTAGTTATGAAGTTGGTCACCCAGGCCAATCTGCCGTTGAATTTATCAATTCAGGTGTAGAATCATTAAAGAAAAATGCTTGGGTAGATGGTAAACACATTGGTATACAAGGCCAAAGCTGGGGAGGCTACCAGGTGGCATACTTAATTACACAAACCGATATGTATGCTGCTGCATGGGCTGGTGCCCCGGTTGCCAACATGACCTCGGCCTACGGTGGTATACGTTGGGAAAGCGGTGTTAACCGTCAGTTCCAATACGAAAAAACCCAAAGCCGTATTGGTGCAACCCTTTGGGATAAACCAAACCTGTACATTGAGAACTCTCCTATCTTCCAGTTCCCTAAAGTGCATACGCCGGTGGCTGTAATGAGTAACGATGCTGATGGTGCCGTGCCATGGTATCAGGGCATTGAAATGTTTACCGCTTTACGCCGCTTAAACAAACCGGTTTGGTTACTACAATATAATGATGAAGCACACAACCTGGTTCAACGTCGCAACCGTAAGGATATTACTATCCGCGAGGCACAGTTCTTTGACCACTTCCTGAAAGGCGCCCCTATGCCGGTATGGATGGACAAAGGCGTTCCTGCTGTTGACAAAGGCAAAGACTGGGGCTTAGCCATTAGCGATAACAGCAAATAATTATTGATTAAATATTAAAGTGGTAAGTAATTGCCACTTAACTTAAAAGGAGCTTTAGATTATCTAAAGCTCCTTTTAAGTTAATGGTCTAAGTTTTTAAATTCATAAATACTCCCTATTCAATCCCTCACTATTACTCTAAATAATAATGTCTGATCTGGTTAAGCCGCTCATCCAATTCATATACCCAGGGCGTTGCAGTGGGAATATCTAACTGAGCCACCGCTTCATCGCTTAAATTATCTATATACTGTACCAATGCACGCAAACTGTTTCCATGTGCACAAATAATTACCTTTTGATTTTGGCGTAAAGCGGGCACAATGGTTTCATGCCAAAAAGGTAATGCACGGGTCATGGTTTCGCTCAGGTTTTCTGTAAGGGGTAACTCCCGGTACGTTAAATCATCATAACGTAAGTAATGGCCCGGAAAACGTTCATCTTCCTCAGTTATAGCTGGTGGATGTTCTTGTGGATCGCGCCTCCATTTGTGCACCTGTTCTTCGCCATATTTTTCAATGGTTTCCTGTTTGTTTAAACCCTGCAAAGCACCGTAAAAGCGCTCATTTAACCGCCATGATTTCTGTACCGGTATCCACATCATATCCAATTCTTCCAGTACAATGTGCAGCGTTTTTATGGAGCGTTTAAGTACTGAGGTAAAGCCTACATCAAAGGTATAACCATGCTTTTTTAACAACTGGCCAGCATGCCTCGCCTGTTCTACGCCACCTTCAGAAAGGTCTACATCGGTCCAGCCGGTAAAACGGTTCTCTTTGTTCCAAATACTTTCTCCGTGTCTTAATAAAACCAGTTGCTGTGCCATGTTGCAAGATAACGGTTAAAGCCATACACAGTTTGTAATTTTTTTGCAGATTAGTATTGAATACTTATATTGCATGCACTAACCAATTATAAACCAATATTTAAGATGATTCCAACTACACCTGTAGTGGTTAAGGATGGCATTGCCAATCCGGCGCCGCTGGGCCTTTGCGCCTTTGGCATGACCACCGTTTTATTAAACATTCATAATGCCGGCTTTACCGAGCTTAGCTCCATGATATTGGCCATGGGTATATTTTACGGTGGCACCGCACAGGTTATTGCAGGAGTTATAGAGGCTAAAAAGAATAATACTTTTGGCCTTACAGCATTTACTTCCTACGGCTTTTTCTGGTTATCGCTGGTGGCACTTATTGTAATGCCAAAATTAGGTTGGATGGAACCCGCCAGTAATGGTTCAATGGTTGCCTATTTAAGCATGTGGGGCTTGTTTACATTTTGCTTGTTCTTTGGCACATTGCGTTTAAACCGTGCATTGCAGTTTGTATTTGGCTCGTTAACCATCTTATTTGCATTATTGGTTTGGGGCGATGCCTCGGGCGATGCAGGTATTAAACACTTAGCCGGCTATGAAGGCATTGTTTGCGGTGCATCGGCTATATATACTGGTATTGCAGGTGTTCTGAACGAAGTATATGGAAAAACTGTTTTGCCAATTGGAACGGTAGAGCCTAAGTAACCCGTAGTTTTATTAAGTTTGCAGGGTGAAAGACTACAAAAAATATTACACCATTGGTGCCACACCAGACGAAATTTATTCGGCCTTAACCAATCCGTTAACACTCGAGTTGTGGACCGGAGAGCCAGCAGAAATGTCGACAGTTCTGGGTAGCGAATTTAATTTATGGGGCGGCAGCATTACCGGTAAGAACATTGAGTTTGAAGAAGGTAAAAAAGTAGTGCAGCAATGGTACTTTGACGGTCAGGACGAACCATCAATAGTAACCATTAAATTGCATGACGATAAAGGCAGCACCTCAGTAGAGTTACGCCACAGCAATATACCAGATGAAGCTTATACCGACATTGTAGAAGGCTGGAACGATGTATACTTCGGTGGCATTTCCGATTTTTTTGAGGGATTTTAAATCCTCTTGAAAATTCAAGCTTCTATCTTACCTATTATATTTACAACAAAAAAAAAGCCCCGGTCAGAATACTGACCGGGGCTTTTATATGGAATGTTTGCTGTGTACTAAAACAATGTAAACTCTACACGACGGTTTTGTTGACGACCTGCTGCTGTTTTATTGCTTGCAATAGGTTGTGACTCACCATAGCCTGTAGCTTCGATACGTGATGCATTAGCACCTTTACTTACTAAGTAAGCTTTGATGGCTTCTGCTCTGTCTTTAGATAATTTAAGGTTTAAAGCATCAGAACCTGTATCATCTGTATGACCTGCTAATTTTAGGCTAAAGTTTTTGTTAACCAATAACTCAGCTACACGATCTAAACTTGGGAAAGATTTATCGCGGATGGTAGCTTTGCCTAAGTCAAATTCGAGATTTGAAATCGCATCTTTAACCACACGTTTGTCTTCTTCGGTTACATAAACTTTAGTTACTGGTGCCGCTAACGGACAACCTGAACCATCAACCTTAGTACCACGAGGTGTGTTAGGGCATTTATCGTTAATATCAAATACACCATCAGCATCACTATCAACCGTTAAACGGGCAAGGTTAGCATTGGTAGTATTTAAATCGTTACGTAAACGCTCGTTTTCAGCTTTTTGCTGATCTACCTGGTTCTGTAACATACGCTCGGCAGTTAAATATTCTACACGCATAGAATTTACTGGGTTATGCGTAGCTAATTGTGGCTTTGAACGTTTACCTAAGGCAAACTCTAAACCAGCGTGAGCGTAAGAAAATTTATCATTTTGGCTGCCATGGTTGTAACCATCTAAGTTGTCGCTTTGTACAAAGTTAACCTGGTAACCCAAATCAAGATTAACACCTGGCGCTAAGTTTACTTTTAAACCTGCTCCCAGTGGAATGTAGAATTGTTGAAAATCATCTGTACGTGCATCGGGCCCAGATGAAGCATTACCTGTATATAATGAAGTACTATAGTTCATGCTACCACCACCTACACTAATGTAAGGCTGCATAAAACTTTTGTTGTTTTTCCAGTTAATGTTAGCAAGTGTAATATTAGCGCTTATATCAACTGCATACTTAATCTTTGTTTCAAACTTATTGTAGATGTTCAAGCCATCCGGAGTTTTACCTTGCACATGACCGCGGAAAAAGTTGGCTTGTAAACCAAAAGAATGCAGGATCTGTTTTTTGATGTAACCACCATAACCTAAACGTTCGTTAGGTGTTTTGTAATCTTCTTGTCCTCTAAATATGGTGTAAGGAGACATCATACCGGCATGTAAACCAACAGACCAAGTACGGAAATTTTGACCACCCGAAAATGGCTGAACGTAGTTTGAGGTATTAATAGTAGTATCTGTTGGAGTTTGTGCAAATAGTTTACTGCCTATTACCACTCCCGAGAGTAACAAACCAGCTTTTTTTAAATTTAATTTCATATTCTTCAATTTGATTATACATTACAAAGTTTAGTGTACTAAACCTTGTGCATCCGTATAGTCAACATTGGTGCCAGTAAGAATTTTGTTACAAAGCCGGCCCTGATATCTTTAAGTCAAAATTAAATTTTGTAAAGATATTAACACTGTTATATAGGCCTTTATAGATTCTTTCTTGTTGATATAAGAAAATCAATTATACATTAGGTAAAATATAAAAGCCGGTGTATTGTACACCGGCCAAATAAAATTATGTTTGTTTAAAAAGACAAATTGCACTACGCCATAACCGATACCATGCTTAAAACCGGTTTTAAAAGCTCTTCATCACCTTGTATTTCAATCGCACTTTGTACTTCATCGGCTGTTATAGCTTTAGTAAATAATTTCCAAGCTACACCGGTAGGCATAAATAAGGTGGCCGATGGTTCGGCCATGGCTAAATTTTTCACAAAGCGCCAGCCTGCAAAGGTCTTTTCAATAAACCATATTCCACCGCCTTCGCCGGTTATTTCAACTTTAATTAAAGCACCAATGGTGGCATCAAAGTTTTTATAGGTGTATGGTAGCGCGCGCAGAAATGTATCAATACATGGATTAAACAACTCTTGCGTCATGAGGGCATGCTGTAAACCGATAGCCTCCCGTATTTGTTGCTGATGATGCCATTTCTCGGTATACTCACGGGCTATGTGAAACCAGTTTTGTGATTCGGTTTCGCCTGCCCAGGCCACCGGGAATACGGCAGGTGCAAACATATCAAGCTTTTGTAGATAAGCATTGTACTCGCTGCCGGTGGCCTCAAGCATCTCTATTAATATTTTAGGGCTTATGCGTTTATAGGCAAGCACCCATATGGTATTAAGATCGTTTAGATAAGTCACCAGGTCGCGGTACGAATTGATATTAACCGGCGGATCGCCACGGTAACCATCACGTGCAATAGACAATGCACGCAGGTTACCGTCGAGCAAATGGGCGGCAATATCTTTCACTGTCCATTGTTTAGACAGCGTTGGCATATCCCAGTCATCGGGCGACAAGGACTTTAAAAGCTCAATCAGCAATTGATCGAGCTTGCCAAATAAGTGTATAGTTGGTATAGGAACAACCGGTGTCATGATATATAAAAAAACTTAACCAGCACTTTTTTCAAGCGCCTGGCTAATATCGGCAATAATGTCATCCACTTTCTCTAATCCTGTTGAAATACGGATCAATCCGGGCGTTATTCCTACAGCCGCACGTTGTTCATCGGTCAGTTTAGAATGTGTGGTACTTGCCGGATGCGAAGCTATGCTGCGCGAATCGCCGAGGTTGGCGGTTACCGACAACATTTCTAAATTATCTAAAAACTTACGACCTGCTTCTAAGCCACCCTTAATTTCAAAGCACAACACGCCACCACCCTGAGTCATTTGCTTTTTAGCAATTTCATACTGCGGGTGCGTAGGCAAGAAAGGATATTTAACCCAGCTTACGTTAGGATGGCTTTGTAAGGTTTCGGCAACTTTCAACGCGTTTTCACAATGGCGCTGCATACGCACATCCAAGGTTTCCAAACTTTTGCTCAACACCCAGGCATTAAACGGCGATAGCGCCGGGCCTGTGTTGCGGCAAAACAAATAGATTTCTTTAATCAGATCGGCACGGCCAACAATAACGCCGCCCATTACCCTACCCTGTCCGTCAATCCACTTGGTGGCCGAGTGTACTACCAAATCGGCACCGTAATCTGTAGGGCGTTGCAATAAAGGTGTAGCAAAACAATTATCTACATTTAAAATAAGATTATGCTTTTTAGAGAACTGCCCGGCCCACTCTAAGTCAATTAACTCTAATTGCGGGTTGGTAGGTGTTTCCAGGTATACCATTTTGGTATTGGGCTGTACGGCAGCCTCCCAAGCCTCTTTATCATTAGCCGGTACCAGTGTGCAGGTAATACCATATTTAGGCAAATACTTAGTAACTACCGTAAAGGTGCTGCCAAATACCGAACTACAGCACAAAAGGTGATCGCCCTGGCTTAGTAATGCGAACATGGAAGAGAAAATAGCGCTCATCCCCGTTGATGTGGCAAAACCGGCTTCGGCATTTTCCAATGCACACATTTTAGCAATAAACTCATCAACGTTAGGGTTGCTAAAACGGCTGTAAATATTAGCCTCAGTTTCGTCGGCAAAGGCGGCACGCATAGCTTCGGCCTCATCAAACGTAAAACTGCTGGTTAAATACAGCGGTGTAGAATGCTCTTGTTGAAGCGTTTTAGGTGAACGTATGCGGATGGCCTTACTTAAAGGATCTAAATTATCAGTAGACATTTTATAGTATGTTATAGAGATGATTCGGCCGGGTGAATAATTACCTGCCAATTAATAACTGCACCAGCTTTTTCTAAAGTGGCCGCTACAGAGCAATATTTGTTAATGGAAAGCTCGGCAGCACGCTTGGCTTTATCTTCATCGATATTTCCTTTTAAATGAAATTCGATAGTTATGTTTTGCCAAAGCGATGGTTCAACTCCAGCTTCGCGGTCGCCACTAATTTTCATTCGATAATCCAGCACTTCCTGGCGTTGCTTTTTTAAAATGCTGATCACATCAATAGCCGAACAGCCGCCCAAACCCATCAGCAGCATTTGCATGGGGCGTACACCGTAGTTTTGTCCGCCGCTTTCGGGGCTGCTGTCCATTTTTATGGTATGACCGTATTCGTCACTGGCTTCGAAGCCGTAATCGCCGCTTACGCGTGTTAATTCAATGTTGGGCATATATGTTAGGATAAGAAAAAGCTAAATTATTATTTTGAGTTGAAAGTTTTGTTTACACAGTATAAAAATGATAGTTTTATCAGCATTATATATTCATGAAGAAATTATTCCTGCTAGCGGCATTGTGTTGTATTACTGTTTTAAGCTACGCGCAGCAAAAATTTTTATCGTACGAAGACATCGTGTATCTCGAAACCAATAATCTGCATAAGATCGATGATTTTATGCAATCGAAAGGATATACAGCCATAAAAACCAAAAAGCAAGGAAATTTAAAGTTCATGCTCAAAACAGGCGGTAATACTTCTGAAATAGAAATCAGGACTGATGGCAGACGGGTTTACATTTACATAGCCACTGATGAAATTCAACAACTTACCCTGCTCAATAATTCTATTCAGCCGTACTTACAAGGTACCGAAGAAGAGTCGGGCATTACTATTTATAAGGTAAAAGATCTCGGAAGCATTTACATTACGTCGAATGATAAGGTTCCATACAGCCCTATCAAACGTGATTACGATATCAGGATAGTATCTGACAAAAACATTACCGCTTACAACTAATTTATACCACACGCATGGCGCTCAATTACATTTGGATAGGCTTTTTTGTAATAGCATTTGTTATTGCCTTAATTAAGCTAATATTTTTAGGCGATACCGAGATATTCAAGGTTTTGATTGAAGGTATATTCGATTCTTCTAAATCATCAGTGATGGATATTGCCTTACCTCTGGTTGGAACCATGGCCTTTTGGTTAGGCATTATGCGCGTTGGTGAAAAAGCAGGGGCAATAAATTTTTTGTCGCGCATTGTGGGGCCATTTTTTGAGCGTTTGTTTCCCGAAGTACCTAAAAATCATCCGGCTGCCGGACAAATGATGATGAATTTTTCGGCAAACTTACTTGGATTAGACAATGCGGCAACACCTTTTGGTCTTAAAGCTATGGCCGGACTGCAAGAACTAAACCCTCAAAAAGAGACTGCTTCCAACGCACAGATTTTGTTTATGGTGCTGCATGCCTCCGGGCTTACAATACTACCTATCAGTATTATAGCTCAAAGAGCTATATTAGGTTCGCATAATCCTACCGATATATTTATACCCTGCATAATAGCTACTTATGTAGCTACCTTGGTTGGGTTACTGGTTGTAGCCATAAAACAAAAAATAAACCTGTTTGATAAAGTGGTATTAGGTTGGCTGTTTTCATTAACAGCATTCATAGGGTTATTAGTTTGGTACTTTGCTGTTTACTTAAGTAAAGAACAAATAGGTACCGTATCAAAAGTGGCAAGTAATTTAATTCTTTTTGCTATACCTGTATTATTTGTATTAGGCGGCGTACGTAAAAAGGTAAATGTGTTTGAAGCATTTATTGAAGGCGCTATTGGCGGTTTTGAAACTTCTGTAAAAATAATACCTTACCTGGTGGCTATGTTAGTTGGTGTTAGTGTGTTTCGTAACTGCGGTGCACTAATTTATTTAACAGATGGTTTTAAATGGATTTTTAGTCACTTTAATATTGATACCCGTTTCACGGATGTATTACCAATCGCCTTTCTAAGACCGTTAAGCGCATCAGGAGCACGTGGTTTAATGCTAGATAATATGAAGGTATTTGGTCCCGACAGCTTTGTTGGCCATCTATCGAGCGTATTATATGGTGCAGCCGATACTACTTTTTATATGGTTGCCTTATATTTTGGATCGGTGGGCGTTAAAAGAACACGGTATGTTATACCAGCAAGTTTAATAGCTGATTTGGCCGGTGTGGTAGCAGCTATTTTTGTAGCGTATCTCTTTTTTGGATAATCATAGTTTTTCTTCTACATACTGCTGGTATTCACTGTCTTTAGATGAAATATGTTTTCATAATATTTAAACATATTACTATCTAAATTAATGTATTTAGCTACAACCTTTCCCCTTTCTCGTCGTAAAAAGGCTTAGTTGCTTATTGTGACTATGTTCATACACTTTTTACATACTTGATGATTAAAAATTTTACCCGGGTTTTTGCAGGGACGCTTGTGTTTTTGTGTTGTATATTGGGGGGTATACAAGTTTTTGGTCAAACCGTTACTATTCGCAACGTTGATCCCGGGCCTTATGGTCAGGGATCGAGCATAGCCGCTGAGATCACCGTAGATGAAACGGGCGGAAACGTTGCGTTGACTAACCAATATAATTTATACTTATCTGACGCGAATGGAAACTTTGCTTCACAAACCCTTATAGGCTCTTTCAATGGTTTTTTTACCGGTTTTGTAAACGGTGTTATTCCTAGTAATACGCCTGCCGGTACGGGCTACCGGGTTAGGGTACAAAGTACTGCTCCTGCCTCTACCAGCGCACCCTCAACACCTTTTACGGTAAATGCCGTTACAGGTGTTTTGGCACAAGCAGCATCAACTAGTACCTCGTCGGCATCTGAAGAAGTATTCGGAACCTGTGTTGGGCAAAACGGTAATCAGTTTACGTTAACCAGCAAGTTAGCCGGCACACACACGGTAACCGCTACCTTATATAACGACATGACCCGCCAAAGTGAGGGCAGCACAATTACTATTAATACGATAGGGCAAAGAACACCTGCGCTCAGTACTTCCAGCTATACAGTGCTTGTTAAAGCTGTTAACAGCGATGGAACCATTGGTACCAAAGCCTACCTCTTAATTAATAACATTATTAATATTATTTTTGGTGCCCAAAACTCGGGCTCCAAGTGTTTAGTTGATGGCGAAGCACAAGTAACCTACAACGTAGATATTTCTACTCAAGCAGGTATACAAAGAAACTATCCTGGCAGCATTTACACCGTTAACTGGGGCGATGGCATTACTGAAAACTTCACCTTAAAGCAAATCCAGGCAGTTAACGGCATGCTTGCACATGCTTACAAATCATCTTCTTGTGGTGCGCGTAACGCTCAGGGCAGTATTACCAATCAGTTCCAGGTACGGTTTAGTGTAAGTAACCCTTACTGTCCGCCGCCGTCTAATGCCGATAATCCAAATACGATTACCACCAATCAAACGGTATTATTACCGCCTTCAAATAATATTGCAGGTCCGGCTTATATATGTTTAGGCAGTGAGGCTACATTTTTAAACGCTTCATACCCTGGTCAAACTATTACTACCGGTAACTCGCCGGGTTGCTTGTTCAATAATGCTTCGTACACCTGGTCTGTTGATGGCGAAGTAAAAGCTACCGGTAAACGCTTAACCGAAGAGTTTAAATGGACCTTTACTACCCGCGGACCGCATACTGTAACTATTGAGTTAGAAAACCCGCAGAGTGATTGTCCTCCAATGCCGTTCACGAAATCTGTTTGCGTGCAAGACCCTCCCCGCCCTGCTTTTGACCTGGATGCTGCACGCTGTACCACAGATGGGCCGGTTATAGCAGTAGATCGCTCGGTGCTTGACAACGGATGTAACGATAATTACACTTACACCTGGACGGTTACACCTGCTACAGGCGTTAGCTATGCCAATAACACCAATGCGAACAGCAGAGCTCCGCAATTTGTATTTGCCAATACCGGCACTTATGATGTATATCTGGAAATCACAAATACTTCATGCGGTACTTTTAAGAGTGCTGTTAAACAAATAGTGATTACCAGTTCTCCGGTAGCTAT
>Ga0265780_10008971_pt1 | contig 12073 bp, 11 predicted proteins | sample P1T30metagenome_FD_192432 | JGI IMG/M metagenome (GOLD analysis project Ga0265780, IMG submission 192432) | Plant litter microbial communities from East Loma Ridge, Irvine, California - P1 T30 | ecosystem: Environmental > Terrestrial > Plant litter > Unclassified | place: USA: California... | reverse complement strand
CCAAATGCCTCGTGTTGTTTCTTCAAAGGTGGATTTGAAAGAGAAATGAATGCCGCTAGAAAGCCAACAAATCGCTGAAACATAGCACAAATCCAAAGCACACATCACCCCTTTTCCCTCTTCCATGCTTTATCTCGGCGGCGTGACCGGTCCATCCTCCACCGCCTTCTCCTCCTCAACATACTCCCCCTCCCCCAACCTCACCCCCCCAAAATCATCCACCTCCTCAACCTCCATCCCCTCATCCTCATCCTCATCCTCCTCCCTAATCCCCATAATCTCCCCACTCCTCCTCCCCTGCACACTCTGACTCCGACTCCCACTCTCTCCCGCGCGCCTCCACCCCGCCCCCAGACTCTCCCGCGTATGAACCGCCAACATCGGCCCTTTAAACGGACTTTTACGGCGCTTCGCAAAGACCAATCCACCCGAGGGAGGGAACGCGGGACTCAAAGGTGGCGCATATGCTCCCTCGCCGCGCTGGACGCGAATGTTACTAGGGAATGAGGACGATGTGGGTGTTGCGGGGAGGACTTTGATACTGCTGTTATGCGGCGACTTAGTGAGTTTGCGCCCGGAAATAGATACAGCAGGGGACGCAATGGACGCGGAAGATGTAGACGACGCCTTGGAGTGCGAGTGGTGGTGCCGCGGCATCGAGCGGATAGACGACACGGACGAAGACGTGGATTTCCGGCCGCGCAGTCCGCCGCTCGATCGCCGGTACGAGGAGCGCGGTGTAAGTGGCGCCGGGCTAGCAGATAAGCCGCGCACGCTGCCTGAGCCATGTGTCGAGACGCGCGGGCGTGGCGGAACATGTGTAGGTGTGTGTGAGTGTGAGTGGCGATTCGCAGCGCTGAGGCGCTTGCGTGAGTCTGGGGATTTAATATTGCTGTCGGGCATCTTGGGGCTCTTTTGGGATGTGCTGCTTGCTTTGGAGTTTGGGCTGCGGGCGCGCTTGCTGGTTTCTTTGATCCAGTTGCGCAGGCTGAGGAGGTGGTTTAGGAAGGGCTGTTTGTGGTTGCGTTGCTTGGGGACGAAGCCGTTGGGGTGGAGGAGGTCTGGGTTGGACACGACTTGGAGCATGCTGCTGCGTGAGCGGCGTCTGTCGAGGTCTTTTGCGGGTGGAGGGGGGCGGGAGGTTGAGTGGGAGTTGCGGGTTCGGTCGATTGAGGGGAGGGGCTTCTCGTTGGATGGGAGGACGATGCTTGTTCCAGACTCTGGGAGACGTGGAAGATCCGGGGCGGCTGTGGTGGTTAGCTAAGTACTTTGATTCTTGACAGGACGATCTCACTGTGTAAACTTCTCCGATTCGCACTCCTCCCTCGACTCTTCGGCGTCTCAACAGACGTCGGCGAATGCAGCCCTTCCTCGTCCGTCTCTCTGATCGTCGGTGCAAGCTTGTCCAAACGACTACTCGCCGCGCTGAGCCGTCTCAAGCTCTTCGCCTCTGCCTCCCTCTCTTTACGCTTGCGCTCCCTCCTCTTCGCCTTGCGCTCTTCCTTTTCAAGTAACAGCGCCCACCACCCAGCAAGCGCATCGCAACGCTGCGCCAGAACATTCTCAATCACCATATCAATATCCACCCCAGCAGCGCGCATCCGATGCAGCACCTCCTTCTCCAGATCCGTCGAGAACGGCGCAGGCTGCTGCAGCTTCAGCGTCTCCTGCTGCCGCGGCGCATGCTCCGACAACCACGGGTTCTGCAGTATATCCGCCAGCGTGGGTCTCAGTATCGGCCGCTTCGACAACAGCGACTGACACAGCTCCTTCGCCTGCGGGGGAAAGGTGTCCGGATACTTCGGGTCCTCCTTGAGTATCTTCATCTTCGTAACCGACTCGTCGTCCTCATCAAACGGCAATTCGCCCACCAGAAGCGCATACAAAATGACCCCCAAACTCCACACATCCACCTTTTCGCCCGCGTACTTTTCGCCTTTCAGCATCTCGGGCGCGCTGTAGCACACCGTCCCGCACCATGTCTGCAGATAATTCGCCTTGCCCTCGTACTCGCGCGTGAAGCCAAAGTCGACCAGCTTGACGTCGCCGTTCTTGTCCAGCAGTATGTTCTCGAGCTTCAGGTCGCGGTGCACGCACGACTTGTTGTGCACGTAGGACACGGCGCCGACGAGCTGCGTGAAGATGCGCTGGACCTTGCTGGGCTCGAGCGCGCCGTGTTGGAGGAGGTAGTTGTACAGCTCGTCGCCCGGGCAGTATTCGAGGACTAGCCAGACTAGCTGCTCGGTCACGATGACCTCGTATAGGCGCGCAATGTGGGGGTGCGTGAATTGGCGGTGGTGGTGGATTTCGCGGGCGAGGTTGGCGTCGTCCTTTTTCGCTGACTTGAGCACGACTTTGGAGCCGTTGCTGAGCTTGTGCGATGCGAGGTAGACTTTGCCGAAGCTGCCTTTGCCTATGAGGTTGCCCAGCGTGTAGTTGCCCACCGTCTTGAGGTCCGTTGCCGCGAATTCACTGTGCGCGCGTTAGTCTGGTCTCTGTGGGTGCAATGCAGTCGCTGTCTTACTCGAGGAGTTGCTTGTACGAGTTTGCGAGCTGCTGTCACTGTCTTAGCACATGTCCACAAACTCTACCAGAAAATTCTCCGAATCTTCCTCTGACGAAAGGGGACAGGGAAGACTCCGGGTACCCGCAGAAGCGCATCAATTCCTCCAGCACCAGCTCACCTTTTTCCTCTGAGCCTGTATCTCAGCCTGCGCTCTTAGATTAGACTGCATGTGATTGCGCCGCTCCGTCGTGGGACACACGGCGTCATCTATGGCGCGCTGGGGAGATGAGATTCGCGGTCGAGCGACGCCGCGGAAGTGGTGTCAGACTAATTGGTAGTGGTAGTGGTAGACGGTGCTGCACAAGCCAGCATGGGGTGCGTGGAAGACGGGACGCTGCGCTGCTAATAATGATAGAGTGACGTCTGGTCTGGGTAGACACGTGCAGAGGTCATATAAATGGTAGCATTCGTGGGCTGTCTGTGTGAGATTGCGACCCGTCTCCTGAACTGAACATTACTTGCGCTTTAGATCCTGGCGTCGATCATCCGGAATCCGCTGCTTTGGTCGACGATCGTTGACAGCGGGAACTTTGACATGCAGTACGCAATTGCGGACACGAAACTCTGCTTCATGCCGTTGTTGAAAAACAATAACGTTTTGTGTGACTGCCGCTTTGAGCCATGGTTTCCCAAAGAACGTTTACTCTCACACAAGTACATCCCAAGCCTCGGCTTGCAGCGAATGGATACCAACTCATTCATCTACTCTACAGCTTACTACTACTCCCCCCAATAAACCCCTGCCCAACCCTCAACATATCCACCGCCTCCTGCACCATCTCATCCACAATCTCCTTCGCAGGCTTGATATCCCCAATCACGCCCGCAACCTGGCCCATCAAAAACGGAATATCCACATCCTTGTCCTCCTCCATATCCTTCGCAAGCGGCACAATACCCTTTTCCAACAACTGTTTAATCTCCCCCTCCCGCGCGTGCCAATCGTTGATGTACTCGTTATACTTGACGCGCAGCGGCCGCCCGCTAACGACTAATGTGCGCCCCGTGTCTGTGAAGTCCGCGGACACGACGTTCTCTTTGTGCATCTGCGAGCACCCGGCCTCTGTTGATGCGACGAAGCGTGTGCCGACCCAGACGCCTTGCGCGCCTTGCATCAAGCTACTAGCTAGACTGCGCCCGTTGTAGATTCCTCCGGCGGCGACGACCATGGCGGGTTGGCCGGTCAGCGGGCTCTTGTACTTGCGCGCGACGTCGACGACAGAGGGGATCAGGATGCTGTTTGCAATGTCGCCCGTGTGGCCGCCGCCTTCGCCGCCCTGGGCGCACACAATGTCTACGCCGGCGTCGAGGGCTTTCTTCGCGTGCTTGGGGTGGCCGACCATGTTCATGATGAGTATGCCGGCTTCGTGGAGTCTTTTGATGGTGCGTGCTGGGGGGACGCCGACGGCGCTGACGAAGAGCTTTGCGCCGTTCTTGATGGTGACTTCGATTAGGTCGTCGAGCTGGCCGTGGGTGTAGTCGTGGTTCGTCTTGCGCGCGCTGCCGCCGACTTGTGGGAGGGCGAGGTCGACGCCGAAGGGGAGGGACTTGTCGTCCAGGTTGGACTTGAGGTCGTCGATGATGGATTGGAGTTGTTCGGGAGTGTATCCGAGTCCTCCAATGACACCGAGACCGCCGGCATTTGACACAGCGGCTGCAAGGGGACCGCCGGATGTTCGTGCCATTCCTGCTAAGATGATGGGATACTGGATCCCTAGCAGCTTCGAGAGCGGCGTCTGGAGGGACGGAGGAGACATGGTGGGTGGCGACGCGATGTAGGAGGGCTCAAGGCGGGTATAATAATGTAGAAAGTGAAGGACACGCTGCCCAAGTGTCAAGATCTAGTACAATGCGCATTGCGAATCTGGGGTGTTGGTACTAAATAGTAGCTGTGCCTCGCGTGCAAGGGTCATCATGGAGACAACGCGGGGATGGACACGTCCAGCCGAGCCGATGCTGCCGAGGCTTTCTTTTCAGCTTGTGCATCTGCACGTTCGACTCGCGACCATTTTTTTATTGCCGACGGCCTACTTGCCAGGAATGTCCAGCGTACTACGAAATTAGATACTTTGATGTTAGTAGAAAGATCTTTCGTGGGGAATAGTTCTGGACTGCAGTATGACGAGATGATAGACACCATAAGAACTGTCATTGCTTCGATTGCCTGTATGCGACCCGTGCGACTTATCCAACGCTAAGAATAGCCTGCATCGTTCCAAGACTATCCGTAGAATGTTCTACGTTTGGACCGTCGATTGAGTTTGAATCAGATTCGCATTGCACTCTGAAAACAAACCAACGACGACACGCTGTTAGCGCTTGACTCCATTCATCTGCCCATTGGGTTGTCTATGGCCGTTGAGTTTGCCGTTCGCTGTACTTTGCGGCGGCGGTGGAGGTGGTGGCACTGGGCCAAATGGTCGGCGCTCCGGTACAGGCTCTATGGCATCCTCCTCCGTATCGTCGTCGTAGTCGCCACTGCCCTCTTCTTCGTAGTCTTCTTCATCATCGTAGTCGCTTTCGGTGACTTCTTCTTCTTCTTCTTCTTCTTCTTCAAGCTCGGTCATGGGGACTTGGCCGCGACCTTGTGCTTGCATTCCTCGACATAACGTTTCGAGCCTGGCGATCTTCTTACGTTGGTCGTCAGCCTCCTTTGTCTTCCTTGCGAGATCCTCCTGCATCTTGTGGCGCTCCTCGACCATTTCGCCAATATTACGGTTCGTGATCTCCTTGTGGCGTTGCAGTTGCTGGTTGTCCTTCTCGAGGCGCTTAGTCTTCTTGGACATTTCTTCCATCTCCTTGCGGAACGTGAGGAACAGGTCGTTGGAATTGTTGAGCGTCTCCTCAACCTGCATCTAGTCAGTATTAACCATGATGCCACTAAACGAACTTTGGGGTAAGGGTCACATACCTGTTTGAACTTCTCTACGTATATGTTCAGTTGCGTGCGGAGTTCGGTTTCGGTTTGGGAGAAGGTCGAGACCTGTCGGGTGAGTTGGTGTGATTTGGAAGATTCGGCTTCCTGGTGCTTGCGCTGCTGCTCGAGGCGGGCCATCTGGTACTGTATTTCAAGTTCCTTGGTGCGCAATAATGAATGGAATTGTAGCTCGCGTAGTTCGTACTGGTCGATGAAGGATTTGAACTTTTGCCGGAATCTGCAACGTGTAAGTGGTGGCTTTTGCGTAGGATCAGCAACGTACAGTTCGTCCAGTTCGACGTCAGCCGGATTCTGTGGTTCGGGAAGGTCCTGCGCGGCGATACAGTCGTCTACATCCTTCAACAGGTACTCCAGTCTATCATGTAGTTCCTGCCGGGCGGTCGACTCGCTGTTCTCGATCTTGTGCAGTTCGTCCTTCAGCTTCTTGTTCTCCTTGGCAAAGTCACGCGACAGTTTGTCCAGCTTGTCCTTCATCGTGGTGACCTTGTTGAGCTCGGAGCGCTGCGCATCCTTCTCCTTCTGCAGCTGGTCTCCGCGCTTCTTTGCCTTTTGGTGCTCGCGCTCGGTGCGCTTCATGTCGGAAAGCAGCTCGGTGTAGCGCTTCTGGACGACTTCGAGACGGGACAGCGGGCCGTCCATGTTGGAGAGCAGGGACGACAGCTCGCGATTCGCTTTCTTGACCTCGCGCTCTAGTAAGGCATGTCAGCCAGCGTTCCTTAAGACTTGTGCCCTCGTGGTGCAGCATTCAACCCGCCACTCCTACCACCCGCCACTAGCACAACGCAAGAGAGTACCCACCGATCTCGAGTTCCTGCTCCTTGTCGCCCGCCTGGTCCAGTTCCAGCTGGGCTATCTTGGCCTGGATCTGCTTCTGCTGCTCCGAGGGGTCCGTCGCCTTCTTCCCCTTGCCCTTCTTTGCGGGCGCAGGCGCGGGGGCCGGGGCCTGCTGTGCGGGGGCCATGGTTGCGGACGAGGACGAAGACACGCTGCGGCTTGCTTCGTGGTGCGGGCGGGCGTGGGCAGACGTGGGCTGTCGCTGTTGGGCGACGGTCGCCATAAGACCGTGACTCGTGGGGCGGTCGCCTCAGTTCGACAGACTCCCTGCGACCCCAGCAAACTATTCTATTCCCCGCTGCTAGCAATACACGGGTAGACTGTGTTCAATATGATTCCGAGTGCGCATTCGATGTCCTGGGCCAGCTTGGTCACGATGCGCGCCAGACGGTGGTTCGTCCGCTGACGTCTCGGAAGTGCTTCGGGCGGAGAGCGAGCGACTCGTGTGGTGGTGCGGCGTGGGCGGCCAGGTGCGATGCTTGTGGTGTGTTGTTAGAGCAGAGCGCACATGTCAGACCGGATCGGGCAATATCTCGTGGCGGGACGATCAGAGGGAGGGAGGAGGGGACGCAGAGACTTGGTGGTTTCGTAAGTCACGATTCGCACCGACACGAGCTTCACGGCTCCACCACGACCACAGGGCAATATCCACAGCACGCGGAATCTGGCACCTCAGGGGACCGACATGCGGTACTAGACATCTACACACAGCAACATGAGCCCTTACAGGCTGCACCGCGCTCTCGCTCTTAGTAATTTTGCGGGCTAACCTTGAAGAGTCCCCTCGGCCAATCGGCGGCGAGTGCCACCAGCGATGATGCGGCGACGATCTGACATTTTGTGGTACTCCTCCATTTGACATTCACTCGACCGATTATGCTGCGCTCTGCCCGTTGCCGGCTGCGAAACACCCGGACGCCCACTGCGACCCTATCACAGTCTGCACACATACTGCGGCGCCACTATGCGGCGGTGACAGACGTCGCCAACTTTCCCAAGCCTGGCGAGAAGCTGCATGGCTTCACCCTCCAGCGCGTCAAACAGGTCCCGGAGCTGGAACTGACGGCTCTGCACCTACAGCACGACAAGACCGGCGCCGAGTACCTGCACATTGCCCGTGAGGACACCAACAATGTCTTCTCCATCGGCTTCAAGACGAACCCGCCAGATGCGACCGGCGTGCCACACATCCTGGAGCACACCACGCTGTGTGGAAGTGAGAGGTATGAAGTACAGTAGGATGTAAACACCATACACTAACAATCCAGGTACCCCATCCGCGACCCCTTCTTCAAGATGCTGCCGCGCTCGCTCTCAAACTTCATGAACGCGTGGACCTTCCCCGACCACACCGGCTACCCCTTCGCCACCACCAACGCCCAGGACTTCAAGAACCTCATGTCCGTATACCTCGATGCGACGCTACACCCGCTTCTCAAGGAGAACGACTTCACTCAGGAGGGCTGGCGGATAGGGCCCGAGAACCCACTGGCCGCGAAGACGGACGACCCAGACGCGAAAAAGCTGGTGTTCAAGGGCGTCGTCTACAACGAGATGAAAGGCCAGATGTCTGATGCGAGCTATCTGTTCTACACACGCTTCCAGGACCAGCTGTACCCGGCGATCAACAACTCCGGAGGCGACCCTCAGAAGATCACAGACCTCACCTGGGAGCAGTTGCGCAAGTTCCACGCCGACCACTATCATCCCAGCAACGCTAAAATCTTGACATATGGCGACATGCCGCTGACGGAGCACCTGAAGGAGGTGGATGTCCGCTTGAACGGCTTCGACAGGATCAAGGTTGATCAGGACGTCAAGGCGCCAATTGAGCTGAATGCACCCAAAGAGGTTGTTGTCTCCGGCCCTCTGGATCCGCTAGTACCTCAGGACAGGCAATACAAGACCTCAGTCACCTGGCTGATGGGCGACACGGCCGACTCCGTGGAGAATTTTGCCCTGGGTGTGCTGAGCAGCTTGCTCATGAGTGGCTATGGATCGCCATTATACCGCAACCTCATCGAATCTGGTCTCGGCGCCGACTTTAGCGCCAACACCGGCTACGATAGTGCTGGGAGACGCGGAGTCTTCTCAGTGGGGCTGGACGCTGTGAAATCTGAAGATGTCATCAAGGTGCAAGAGGCCATTGCAAAGTCTTTCCAAGAGGTGCGCAAGAACGGCTTCGAGAAAATCAAGGTGGATGGCATACTGCACCAGTTAGAACTGTCGCTCAAACACAAAACGGCCAACTTTGGCATGGGCATTTTGCAGAGATTGAAGCCTGGCTGGTTTAACGGGATCGACCCTATGGAGGCGCTCGCTTGGCAGGAGACTGTCGACGCTTTTCAGGCAAAGTACGCCGAGGGCGACTACCTGGAAGGCCTGATCGAGAAGTACCTCTTTACCGGCAACACTTTGAACTTCACGATGCAGCCATCCGAGAGCTTCAGCCAAGAGCGGGTGGACGAAGAGAAAGACCGCTTGGCTTCCAAGATACTAGAGACTACGAAGCAATTTCCGAGCGAGGAAGAAGCACAACAGTACCTCGAGAAGAGGGAACTGCAGCTGTTGGAGGTGCAAGAGAACGCCCGCAATGAAGATTTGAGCTGTCTGCCGACTGTACATGTAAAGGACATCCCTCGAGAAAAGGAACGCAAGCCGTTGCGTTCCGCTCAGATGGACGATGTGCAGACACAATGGCGAGAAGCACCCACGAATGGCTTGACGTATTTCCGCGCCGTACACAAGCTGCAAGACTTACCCGACGAGTTGAGAGAGTTGATCCCGTTGTACACCAGTGCTATCATGCGTTTGGGGACAAAGACGAAGACAATGGAGCAGCTCGAAGAGCTCATCAAGCTCAAGACCGGTGGCATATCTGTGGGCTACCACACATCACAGTCGCCTTACTCACTCAGAAGATTCTCAGAAGGACTTTCTTTCTCGGGTTATGCCTTTGACCGGAACGTTCCAGACATGTACGAACTGCTGCGAACGATCATACAAGAGACAGACTTCGACGGACCTGAAGCGGAGAAGAAAATCCGCGAGCTGCTTCAGAGCTCGGCAAGTGGCGCAATCAACTCCATCGCAGAATCGGGCCACTCGTTCGCTATGCGATACGCCGAAGCTGGTATCAATCCGGTCAGCAGACTGGCAGAGGTGACTGGCGGTCTGACGCAAGTCAAGCTCACCACCAGCCTGGCAGCACAGGAGTCACTCAGCGACGTGATACAGAAGCTCAAGAACATTCAGTCCTTCACCATTGCAAACAACAAGAACATGCGCGTTGCCATAAACTGCGGCCCCGAGAGCGCATTGCCGAACCGAAAGGCTCTCAAACGCTTCCTAGCAGAACTTCCAGACAAAGTCGACGTCCCAACAACGACCCAGCAAGCGCAATACCCACGCAACGCAAAGTCCTTCTTCCCCCTCCCCTACCAAGTCTACTACTCCGCCCGCGCGGTGCCCACCGTACCCTACACCGACCCCTCCTCCGCACCCCTCGAGATCCTCGCCAAACTCCTCACCTTCAAGCAACTGCACCCCGAGATCCGCGAAAAGGGCGGCGCATACGGCGGCGGCGCCTACTCGCGCGGTCTCGGCGGCCTGTTCGGCATGTACTCGTACCGCGACCCGAACCCGCAGAACTCGATGAAAATCATGAGTGAAGCGGGTCAATGGGCGCGTGACCGGGCCTGGACGGCGCAGGACCTCGAGGAAGCGAAGCTGAGTACCTTTCAGGGGTACGACGCACCGCAGAGTGTCTCGCAAGAGGGCATGAGGTATTTCTTGAGCGGCGTGACGGATGATATGTTGCAGCAGCGACGGGAGCGTTTACTTGATGTCACTGCTGAGCAGATTAAGAGCGTGGCTGATGAGTTTCTTGTGAAGCGCGCGGCTGAAGCTAGTGTTGCGATTTTGGGTGAGAGGAAAGACTGGCTGAATGAGGGGAATGGTTGGGAGTCGAGGGATCTAGGTATGGCGGCTGAAAAGATTGAAGAGGCGGCGCAGGCGGAGGGTGTTGCGGTTGAGGCGCCGTGAGTTCACGACTGACGTATAGATCTTTGTGTATACTACATGTAACATACTCAACTCCGCATCTTGGGCGCAGCATTTGGTAAGCGAATACAACAGCACATCGTTCCTGCCCTCTTCCCCATCCCTGTTCACTTTCACTTTCCTCGGCCCCACGTTTTTCCGCCTCCGAACGAATCTCTACATAACCTTACCTTACCCTTTCTCTCTTCCTCTCCACACAATCAACCAGCGCAATTCGAACAGAACCACAGAGCGTCCAGCACTATACCCATTAGCTGCGACGTTCTGTTCCCCTCGGGGAATACGCGCGAGATCAATTCAGTCGTGCGGGCCTTGTTTAACCAGCGTAATGGCTTGTTGTTGGACACGGCTGCGCCGGCTGGGACTACTGCTTTCAGACCTGCCTTGTGAGTGAGACTTTTCTCTGGGCGGACTAAATGTGGGGGTACATTTGTTGTGAATATGTGTGGTGGAGTGAACTGCATCTCTTGCCATATATGTATTTCGTACTATTGGGTATACTATATACCTTCACCAATCTACAACTCCCCCTGCTCCTCAATCCCATGCAACTCCCTCCGCCTCGCCTCCTCAGCCCTAACAATCAACCGTCTATAATCCACCACCGCCTGCTCCAACTCCCTCCTCCTCAACGCCTCGTGATCCGAATGCGCCACAAAGATACTTCCCGGCCCGTACAAATACCGCTTATGCTCGCCCGCCAGCAGCGGCACATCCGTGCCATAATTGACCGTCAATTTCTCGAAACCCTCAACGTCGCAGTCAATATCGACAGGCGCGTAGCCCTCGCTTCCCCACTCGATGTCCAGATCGCCGCCCTGTTGCTGCGCGCCTGCTTTCACATCCTGGAGCGCGTCGACGACAAGACCCTTCACGAGATCTGGCGATCCAGCAGCGAGGCGCGTCGCGATATTCGCGCGCGCAGTCTCGGCGACGACGTTAGCTGCGACGCCGCCCTCGATTCTGCCGAAATTCATCGTCGTGTTACCGTACTTGTCGCTCCAGGGAAGATGCTGCCGTAAGTCCAGCAACTTCGCCAGCGCATCGACGAGTATATCGTTCGCACTAACGCCCAGCCACGGGTAGCCTGAATGCGCTGCTTTCCCTGTCGCTTTGAGCGCGAAGCCTAGCATACCCTTGTGTCCGCAGACGAGCTTGCCTTCTGTTGGCTCGCCGAAGATGACGATGTCGTATGCGGGCGAGGGCCGGTGTTCCCAGGATGAAAAATTGCGCATGCCGTCGCCGCCTGTTTCTTCGCCGACGACGAAGAGCAGCGATATCGCGTCGCGGAGGTGCGTGCGTAGACCTTGCACTGCTATGATTTGCGCGGCGACAGCGCCTTTAGCATCGACGCTGCCGCGCCCGCCGATCATGCCGGACGTTTCGTTGTAGTAGTATGGCCAGAATGGCGGGACGGTGTCGATGTGCGATGTGACGAGGATCGGGGTGGAGCGGTGTTTGCGCGGGTGCGCGAGGATGTTGAAGCGCGTTTTGGAGACGTGTTGCTTTTCGACGGTGTAGTTTAGGGAGGTGAGGTAGGAGGCGAGGAAGGCGCTGACGGGCTGCTCGTTTTGGGTTATGGATTCGGTTTCGATGAGGGTGCGGTGGAGGTGGAGGAGTTGGGTTGATGAGGGTGGGTCGAGGGTTGGGGGGTTTGGGAGTGGGGATTGGGG
>Ga0265780_10008970_pt1 | contig 12074 bp, 11 predicted proteins | sample P1T30metagenome_FD_192432 | JGI IMG/M metagenome (GOLD analysis project Ga0265780, IMG submission 192432) | Plant litter microbial communities from East Loma Ridge, Irvine, California - P1 T30 | ecosystem: Environmental > Terrestrial > Plant litter > Unclassified | place: USA: California... | reverse complement strand
CCGACGGCCCGGCCTCCGATTTCCAACGCGGCATGACAGCCCTGGGACGTTTTGGCGAGCCGAAGGAAGTCGCGAACGCGGTAGTGTTCCTGGCCAGTCCGGCAGCCAGCGTGATCACCGGGGCGATCCTCACCGCCGATGGGGGCGCGATCGCCTGAACGGAAAACAGGCAGCCCAGGACAACCATACAGATCCTCGCCGGCTTTGCTCATTTGATTATTTCGAGAATTTTCCCGCGCGCCAGTAGGAAAAATTAAGCAAATGGTAAAGCCGGTTGAGAGAAGCGCGATGCTGCGACGCAGCACATTTCTGTACCCATAAGACCTTTTCATTCGAAAAAGAAGAATATCGCATCGCACAAAATCAATGCTGGCACGACGCTTGCGTTAGAGGTGACACCCTCCTTTAATCCGCAACGAAAGAACCGACATGAACACATTATTCGTGACTGCCAGCACAGGCCCTGCGCGCAGCGTATTTCCAGCAACTGTGGGTTCGATCGGAGCCAGCCTGATTGCCGCCGGTGTCCTGCTCGGCCCATCCGCTGCGTTTGCCCAGCAACAGCGCGCGCCACTCGATGTCGTCAAAGAGTTCCTTGAAAATACGGCGCCGGACAAGGTGGGCGCCGCCGCCAAGCGCCTGGTCGCACCCGACGCAACCTATGTCTCGCTGAACTTCGACAACCCGGAGCTGAAGAAGATCGAGCCCTGGGCGGGAACGTCGAAAGGTCCGGACGGATTCAGCAACACCTTCAGCCGGGTGGCCAAATACTGGAAAATCGAAGACTTCAAGGTCACCGACATGTTTGGTAGCGGCGAGAGCGTCGCCGTGTTCGGGACGTTCACGTACCGTTCGGTGGCGGTCGGCACATCGTTCCGTTCACCATTCTCGATCCTCGCGAAAGTCAGGAACGGTCAAATCCATTATTTCCAGTTCATGGAAGACACCTATGCGTCCGCAGCGTCGTTCCGGCAAAGCGGCAGCTGGATCGTCAAGACCGATCCGGATGCGCCGGCATTTGAAGTTGGCAAAGGCAAGTAAGCAGCATGCCGATCCTCAGTGGTGGGCAAGGCGGCGTGGACGAGACGGGAGCATGAAAGTGGACATCGACGTATTGCAGACCTTCGTCGAAGTTGCCGGCGCAGGCGGTATTTCGCCGGCGGCATCGCGGCTCAGCTTGTCAAAATCGGTTGTGAGCCGCCGCCTCGCCCGTCTTGAAGACGAGCTGGGACTGCAACTGCTGTCGCGCACGACCCGTGGTGCGGCGCTGACGGAAGCCGGCGCGACCTTCATGCACTATGCGTCCCGGGCCTGTGCCGAGATCGATCTGGCCCGGGAAGCGATCCATCCGTCGGGCGAGCTGTGCGGACGCTTGCGTATTGCCGCGCCGCTGTGCCTGGGCTCGACGCATTTCGCGCCGGTGATCGCCGACATGGCGCGGCGCCATCCACTGCTCAACATCCAGACCTGTTACAGCGACCAGGTCGTCGATCTCATCGGGGAAGGCTACGATTGCGCGATCCGGCTCGGCTACCTGCAAGACTCGAACCTGGTCGCGCGACGCATCGGCCCGATCTACAGGACGCTGGTGGCCAGCCCGGCCTACGTCGAGAAGCTTGGCTCCCCCGAGACACCGGAAGAACTGCACCACCACCAGGCCCTCATGCAGGGAACGGAAACCTGGCATCTCATGGATGGAGACACCATTGTCACAGTGCGCCCGCAAGGACGCTTCAAAGCCGACAATTGCTTCGCCCTGCTTGCTGCCACGCTAGCCGGACTGGGCATCGCCTGCCTTCCCACGGGCGTCGTGCGCGATCATCTGGATGCAGGGGTGCTGGTACCGGTCCTGCGCAGGCATCCCTTGTCGCCAGCCGGCGCCTACGTCGTGCGCCCGCCTGGCCAGCGCACGACCCAAAAGGTGCGCGTCCTGACCGACCTCCTCACCGACTATTTCGACAGGTCGCCACCCGTTTGAGACGCTTGCCGGTTCGGTGAACTCAGATTTGTTCGGGATCTTCAGCGCCGTCGATGCTGGAACGTTTTAGCCGGTAACTGAGTTGCGGTCTGGTGATGCCCAGCATCCGCGCGGCGCCGGACAGGTTGCCCTTGCAGCGTACGACTGCTTCGCGCAACACCATGTTCTCTATGTCTTCAAGCGACATTTGACTCTGGAGAATCTGGTCACACAGAGTGCTTTGACGTTCTTGCTCAGGGTTTTCAAGTGCCCCGGCCTTATCGACCGCAACGCGTCCCATCTCCGGAAGCACGAAATTCGGAAACAGGTCGCGGCTCTCGATCCAGTCGCCCTGTGCCGCCAGAATGACCCCGCGTTCGATCATGTTCCCAAGTTCTCGAACATTGCCAGGCCAGCCGTAGGCTACCAGCGCCTGCATTGCCTGGTCGGTCACGCCTGCAACGCGCTTTTCGTGCAGCGCGCAGAATTTGTCGACCATCATCGAAACCATCGACGGGATATCGCTGCGGCGCTCTCGCAACGGGGGGACGAGGATGGGGTAGACGCTCAAGCGATAGTACAAATCGGCGCGGAAGCGTCCAGCCTTGACGGCCTCGGGCAGGTCGACATTGGTGGCTGCGACGATACGCACATCCACTTTGCGCGGACGCTCGTCGCCGAGCCGCTCGATTTCACCTTCCTGCAGCGCGCGCAGCAGTTTCGCCTGCGAGGCAAGTGGCAGCTCGCCGAGTTCGTCGAGGAAGAGCGTCCCGCCGTCGGCACGTTCGAACTTGCCTGCGCGTGAACTGGTGGCGCCTGTAAAAGCGCCCCTCTCGACGCCGAACAGCTCCGCCTCGATCAGGTCGTGCGGAAGCGCGGCGCAATTGATCGTCACGAAAGCCTTGTCTGCGCGCCGGCTCCGGTGATGGATGGCGCGCGCGAAGCGTTCCTTGCCGACACCGGTTTCACCTGACAACAAAACTGTTACATTGGTTTCGGCAGCTTTCTCGACGAGGCGATAGGCCTGCCTGAAGCTTGGCGACTCGCCGACCATGTCCTCGAGGCTGCGATATGTCTTCAGGCTAGTGCGCAGCATGTCGACCTGAGATGACAGTTCAAGCAGTTGAGACACGATGGACTCAGGTTCGAAGTAGGGCATGAACTCTTGCGCGTCGGGCCATTCCTCGACAGGCTTGCCGACGATCCTGCATTCTTCGTCCGAACAGCCTATGCACTTCGTTTCCTTGAACAGGATGAAGCGTCCCATGAAGGCGGACGTATAGCCGGATGCGTAACCGATCAGGCTCCAGCATACGGCGTCCTGTTGCGGACCGAAGGAATTGACGTGGGCAGCCGCTTCCCACGAGTTACGCCAGATGAACTCTCCATGGAATTCGCCCTTGTCGACGTCCATATGGCCAAGCACGGGAATGACCTGTACGCCGCCCTCGAGCATGTGCATTTGCGGCCCCGTTGCAAACGCTTGCTCGATCGTCAGGTTTCCCCGAATCTTGCGCGCCAATTCAGCATCGCGCGTACCGGACGCAAATCCCATGCGCGTGAACATGCGCCGTGTGAAATCCTTACCGACTGAGTTGATCATTTCTTCGCGCAAGCCACCGAAGGAGGCTGCATGGAGCAACAGCATGCGGCTTTCAGACAACCAGATCGAGCCGTCGTCTGGTGAAAAGCGGATGAGCCGCCGCAGGTCCAGGTCTTCGGGAAATTCGATCATTTCACTGCTGCTCCCCATTCGATGGATTGAAATGAGAGAAGGTTACCTATACGGTCCGGCACGGTCATTGATCATTCGTGCTGTTTTCAGCACGATCCGATCATGGCGTCGCGGTCGCGGCATGCGACAGCACCGTATCGGCGATATCCAGCATCGCGCGCAGGCGGTCCATATGCCGCAAGTCGTGGTGGTAGCCCACCCAGATATCCCGGCTCGGGGGGTGCTCCGGCAGGTCGATGCGCTGCAAGCCAGACAGGGCATCGCCAAGCGGCCTTGGCAGCACTGCAATGCCCATGCCGCGCAGGCACATCTGTGCCTGGACGGCACGGCTCGTGCTCGTGAGGACCCGCCGCGACGAAGGAAACCTGTCGAGCAGCCAGGCGACATCGGGAAAATGGGACTGCGCAGTATTCATCAGAATCAGTCCCACCGAAGCCGGATCGGCCTGCAGTGCAGATGCGGTATCTGCCGAGCCATACAGGCCATATGGAATGCTCATCAGGCGGCGCTGGACGATGTCCGGTTCGCTGAAAGGGACGAGGCGAAACGCCACATCGGCCTCGCGCCGCGACAGATCGAGCAAGCGGTAGCTGGCGATGACTTCCGGCACGACGGCCGGATGGCGGCGCGTCAATTCGGCCAAGACTGGCGCCAGGACATAGCCTGCAAACCACTCTGCCGACGATATCCGCAAAATGCCTTCGAGGCGTTCGTGATTGCCCGCCAAACGTCTTTCCATGGCCAGCGCGGAATTTTCCATGGATTCCGCCAGCGCCAGCAGGCCGTCCCCGGCATCCGTGAGAACCAGTCCATCCCTGGTGCGGCGAAACAGCGCCTGCTCCGCTTCGTCCTCCAACGCCTTGATCCGGCGACCGACGGTCGGATGGCTCACGCCCAGCGTGCGGGCGGCTGCGCCGAACGATCCGCTGCGCACTACCGCCAGGAAGATCCGGATGTCGTTCCACTCCATGTCGTCGCTGCCCGTTCAAAAATGTACTTCGAATATACATGGATGGCAGTTCTCAAACAATATTGTAGGGGGCACCATGGTGGTTCAACCGTGCCGGCCCATTCCGGGCTGGCCTCATCCGGGATCGCAAGACATGAACAAGTTATCAGGCAAGGTCGCCATCGTGACGGGCGCGTCGAAAGGTATCGGCGCGGGCATCGCTCGCCGGCTCGCGGCCGATGGCGCGAAGGTCGTCGTCAATTACGCCTCGAGCAAGAGTGGGGCCGACAAGGTGGTCGCGGATATCGAAGCTGCTGGCGGGATCGCTGTGGCGGTGGGCGCGGACGTTACCAATAAGACGGAGGTCGAAGCGTTGGTCAGTGCGGCGATCGAGCATTTCGGGCGCCTGGACATCGTGGTGAACAACTCCGGCGTCTACCAGTTCGCCAGGATCGAAGAGAGTACCGAAGAACTCTATCGCAAGCAGTTCGACATCAACGTCCTGGGCCCGCTGCTGGTCACCGCCGCCGCCGCACCGTATCTGGGCGCGGGCGCCAGCATCATCAACATCAGTTCCAACGTCACGAGCGTTCTCCCGGCCGAGAGCGCCATCTACAGTGGCACGAAGGGCGCGATCGACACCATCACCGGTGTGCTCGCGCGCGAACTGGGTCCACGCGGCATCCGAGTCAATGCCGTCAATCCCGGCCTGGTCGACACCGAAGGCACCCACGCCGCAGGGGCAATCGGATCCGACTTCCAGGCTTGGAACGAGGAACGCACACCGCTCGGCCGCGTCGGCCAGGTGCAGGACATCGCGCCGATCGTTGCCTTTCTCGCGTCGAGCGATGCCGGCTGGGTGACGGGCGAGATTATCCTGGGTTCGGGGGGAATGCGCTGATGGAGGTCGGCATCATCGGGCTGGGCGCAATGGGCCGCGAAATTGCGCGCAATCTGGCTGCGGCCGGGCATGCGGTGAAGGCGTGGAATCGTTCTGGTCGGGACGTCGCGGGCGTGCTGATGGTGGAGACGCCGGCGCAGGCGCTGCAGGCGGACGTGGTATTGACGATGCTGTCCGATGATGCGGCGATCCGCCAAGTGTTATTGGACACCGGTGCCCTGTCGCAAGCGCGTGGAGGACTGGCGCGGTGGTGGAAGGAATTGGTCGGTAATGGCTGACTACACGATTAGATCGGCATAGTATTGGTCTGCTGAACCTCCGGCAGGAGGGCGGGCCTATGGGCTCCCCCGTCCGCAAGGACCTGCTACCGGCTTTGCTGCACGACGCGGCCGCCCAGCGGCTGCACCGGGCGCGCATTCATCTTGTAGAGCTTCCTGAACGCCGCCAGCTGCGCCAGCGAGACCTCGGCCGGCGTCTTCATCACCCGCCACAGGACGTCCTCGCTGCATGGCGGCGTGGTGAGCGAGCCGATGAACTGGTAGAACCCGCTCCCCGATGGCAGTAAGCCCGCCGGGTCGAAGGACGCGAGCTTGCCGGTGTCGCCCGCTTTCTGCGGCAGGTTGGCAAACAAGGGCTTGAGGGCCGCTTTCTCCTTGCCCTCCTTGAACAGCACGGCGATGACGGCCAAGTCACCCTGCGCGTCCTTGTGCACCAGGTGCGCCACCATGGGGTAGGGTTTGCCGTCGATCTGCTCTTCGCTCGGCGTGTAAAAATGGAACTGGGCCAGCGCATAGTCCCACACCGTCAATCGTCGCCGCACTCCCAGGCGGCAAGTTCACCTGCACCGAATGCCCAGTGTTGACCATTTCGGCGTTGGCGCTCTTGTAGGCAAAGGCAGTGGACTCGAGCGCTGCCTTGACCGCCTTGCCGGTATCGATGTTGATCGGTGACTGGTGCTTCCCGAATTTGCACTGCTTGTAGGCCGTGTCGAGCTCGGCCCAGTGTGTGGTGCCACTGGCGCCCTCGTAGCTCCATGGCCGATGCGGTTGCTGCGCATGCGCGCCGAGCGCCACGATACTGGCGGCCACGGCCGCCAAGATCTTCTTCATTGTCGTCCCCGGTAGCGGATCGCATGCTGGAACCACTGGCAAGCGTGCGCCCGGGCCGGGGACCTGTCTATTGGACGTTGGACCTTAAGCGGGGATCAGCTGGGTTCTCGTTCCGGCAAGGTGAACAGGTCGAATTATGTTTGTCAAATTCGACCAATTCAAATCAACGACTTACGCGCCCTGCCGGCGAAGCAATGTTTGTCAAATTGTTCTCTGCAGGAGACTACGCACTCGGCGGTTGAGCGAATAAAGTTTGTCAAATCGTGTATTACCATTATTGCCGAACAGCACAACTTTGACACTCAACGAGTGCGTGCAACCGGTTCTGCATCTGCGCGAATACACCTGAGGCGGCCCAGCATGCGAAGGCTTTATAGACAGCTTATAAAGGTGGGGACGTCGTAGGTAATACCTCGGCTAAGCCAACCTTGTCTCAGCGCTGCATACCCCTAGCAGCGCAGGTGTATAGCGCGGCCAGCGCCCGTTGGGTGACTCGAAAACGCCGCTGATTTCGGTAAGATTCGCATGGGCTGAACCTGGGCAGGGACGGGGAGATCGGCGGCGTCTCCCCTCTGGCTTCCGAAAATTGGAATTAATTAAAGCGCGGGCTCTACGACAATCCGTCCATACGGCGCTTGCCGGACATTCAGGAGACTAGTCATGACGCAGAAATCGACCGCTGGCAAAGCGCCGGCACCAAAAACTTCAGGTCCGAAACCGGCCGCACCGAAACCGAAAGGCCCGGTCGCTGGCGCGAAGGGCGGGCCTGCTCCTAAGCCAAAGAGCCAGCCCGCGGACAAAGCGACGACACATAACCGAGAAGTGCAGCTCAACGGCACCAGCGATAAATACTGGAAAGCTCGTGGACTCGACGGGCGCCCGCAGAACTGGGAAACGCAGCTCAAGGACGCCAGCGGAAAGAAATCATAACAGGCCGGGCATCCAGACCTCGGTGCCCGTTCGGCTGCCATTGAAATGGGCGTCGGCAAAGGCGCGTTGCCGGCCCCACCAATCCACGTAGAGGGCAGCGGCGCTCAAGACTACGGAGAGATTTTTTCCCTCTCGGCTTCCCAGCACGCACAGCCGGGTGATGACCACCATCGCCAACATGAGGGGAATTGGCTCACCAGGTCGACTGCGCTCGGAGTAGTCCTTGAACATCCGATCCCAGACGCCTTCGAAGTCGTCAAGAGTGAACCTCCTGCCCATGCGCCATTTCGAAAGGTCGCTCGGCAATACATCCATCCATTTTGCGGTGTCGTCGACAGATGGCGATTTCGACGGCCAGCGGCCCCGGTTCTTGAAGTAACGCATGCACGCGAGCATGTGCAACAGCCGCTTGGCTGGAAGACGCGCCTCACCTCTGCTGCGCGGGACGCCCTCCTTCCGTTTTACACGGTCTGGAAACAAGCCTAGGAACACGGGCGTTGGTGCGAACGTCGGCATGTAGCGGGCGCCGAATTCATGGTCGAGGGTGGCCAGCAGCTGCAGCTGCACGTGCACGAGCAGAGCCGCCAACGGAACAGTGACGTCGGACCACGCTGACGCGGCCGCTGCGCTGGCGCGAAGCGCTGCCGGATCGAGTTCGTGCTCTGGGTAGTTGAAGTGGTCGTCGCTCAGCCACTCGGTGTCGAATAGCAACCGGCCGAATCCCTTCAGGTCATCGGCCTTGCGCCGCTGGGCCAAGTTTTGAGACAGCTCGTCGATGTGCCGCGACAGCTCTAATGTAGCCGGGCATCCCTGATCGAAGCGCCAGTGCACGATATGGATCAGGGCTTCGCATACCCCAGTACTGGCGCCCATCTCTGCGATGTAGACGTCGAGTAGCGCCTCTGGCCATTCAAGTTCCTCGAGGTGCGTGCGCACCTGCTGTCTCATGCGCGTACGTAACGCCTCCTGGCGGCGGTCGTCCGGTTGCGCAGTACCGTCCAGCCAACTGCGAAACGCCCGTTCCGAAACTACGCCCGCTTGCGCGACGATCGCAGAGAGCTTCTTGCCATAGAAGCGCTCAATCACCGATACGAAATATGGCTCGAACATTGATGCCCTCGAAAGAAGCCGGAGGATAGCATGCGGCAGCCCTCACATAGCGCCGGTACTCCTTGCGGTCTGGCCGAGGGCTGTAGTGAACTCCCGATACATCACGTAATGATGAAATTCATCTCATCGATTGCTTGCGACATAGTAGAGAGCTGTTCGAGAAGGACGGGGTTGGTCGTGTATCGACGGGCCTCAGCGATATCGTCTGAGGGATCCTGACGTAGCCCCAGCATCCGACGGGCCATATCGCGAAATAACATTATGCTGATCTTTTTGATAGGGTATCCTCTAGGAAATGCGCACAAGGCGCATACGCAAGAAGTCGACGGGACAAGTCGAAGGAAACTCCGATTCTGCATTAGTTTCGTTTAGGCAGAACGAGATCAAATCGGGCTTGCGCCTAACTCTCGGCACCACCAAGAGATCCACGATGATGCGGGAAACACGCGTCACATTAGAACGAGAACATTCAGGGGCGACATGGCATCTTCACAGCGCGATTTTGAGAGGTTCGTGGTCTGGCTGCATCAGCCAGAAACTCAGGCCCACGCGGACGTTAGGCGTCTGGCCAACCTAACCTTGACGCGCTTCGACGAGATCGCGCAGACTTCACGCAACCGCAGCCAGCGGTCCATCTACTTGGTCGAGCAAGCTCGCAGAGCTTGGGTCGAGGCACCCGAAGGGCTACCGGATATCCAACCGGTCGCTGTCGAGGGATCCTGGCCCTGGCAACGTCTGCGGCACCTCACCTTAGGACCGTTTCGAGGCTTCCGCACGCCGGAGCCTTTCGATCTTCAAAAACGCATCATCCTTTTCTATGGTCCCAATGGAAGCGGCAAGACCAGCTTCTGCGAAGGCCTTGAATATGCCCTGCTTGGCTCAGTCGAAGAGGCCGACACCAAACGCATCGAGCCGCGCGTTTATCTCGCGAACGTCCATGCCGCCCGCTTCGCCGCGCCTGTTCTGCTGGCGACGAGTCATCAGAACCGAGAAATGCCTGTCGCCGCGAACATTGACACCTTCCGTTTCTGCTTCATCGAGAAAAATCGTATTGACGCATTCTCCCGCATCGCAGCCAGGCCACCCGCCCAGCGCACGGAGCTGATCGCCACCCTGTTTGGGATGGAGAACTTCAACGAATTCGTCGGCCACTTCAATGAGGCGATCGACGCACAGCTCGTGCTTGCTGCCACGAAGGAGCTCGCATTGACGGGCAAGCGCAACGCCTTGGCTGCGGATCGAACAACGGTGGATGGCGAAGCTCAAGCCTTGATCGACTTGGCCAACCAGGAAGCCGCCCTTGCGCTCACCCACTCGGAGGGCATGACCTATGAAGGCCTGAAAGCGATTCTCGGCTCGGCCGATGCGCCTGGACGCCTGCAGGAGCTCCAGGGCATCCTGAACGCGGTGCCTCCTGCTACTATTGGATTGACGCGCGCAGGGCTGCTGACCAGTTTCGAAGCGGCTCGCAAGAGCCAAGAGGACCACGCAGGCGTGGTCGCGAAACTCGAAGAGCGAAGCAATCAGGTTTCGTTCAGGGATCTCTACACCGCCGTCGTCGCTCTTCAACCTACCGAGGGAGACCATTGTCCGGCCTGCGACACGCCTCTCGCAGGCGACGGCCATGTCGCGACCAATCCCTACGAAAAGGCGGAGGCTGGCCTTGAGCAGTTGAAAGAGCTTGGAGAGCTCCAAGAGCAATGCAAAAGAATCCAAGCGGAACTGGCCACTGCATCGCGAGAGCTTCGCCAACACCTTGCTACGCTTGCGGCCTGCGTCGTCGCCAAGGAGGGTCAAGAAACCCACGTCGGCCAATATCTCGCAGGTCTGCCGGCGGCGCCTGTAGCGAATTGGTGGGATGAAGTCTACCCGACGCCAGCCGGCCAGGAGATCGCGGACACTGGCGAGGCCTCAACGCTCGATCAGATTTTGGCGACCGTCGACCTCGTCGTCGCCCAAGACGCCGCCTCGCTACTCGCCGCCCAGGAACGTCAACGCAACATTACGGAACGTGACGGCCTCAATGCCTTTGTCCTGCTGGTCCAAGCTCAGGACGCAAAGCGGACACTACATGTCGAATCCCTAGCGGCGGCGCGAGCCCGCATCGCAGCCTTCGATATCGACAACGCGGAGCTTATCGAAGAAGTCGCGCAGGAGGCCCGCCACATCGCGCGCGATACACCGATCAAGGCGGCATACGACAGCTTCCTCGCGCAGCTCAAAAGCTACCGCAACCAGCTTCCTGGGACACTGATGGCCGGCCTCAATGACGCGGCTATGAATCTCTACAACGAGTTCAATCGGAACGACCAGGATCGCGACAAGCTCGCGGCCCTCCACTTGCCAGTGACGGGCGATGGAAAGATCGAAATCTCCTTTCGCGGCAATCCAGCGGTCCGCGTGGACGCCCTGCGCGTCCTAAGCGAAGGGCACATTCGGTGCTTGGGCCTCGCCATCCTGCTCGCGAAAAGCCAAAGCATCCAAAGTCCGTTGATTGTATTCGATGACGTGATCAATGCGATCGACCACGATCATCGCGGCGGAATCCGGGAGACGATCTTTGAGAGCGATCATTTCGCTCAAACGCAGCTCGTCGTCACATGCCATAGCAACGAGTTCATCAAAGATATCCAGCAGCACCTGCTAGCTAACCGGCGCGAAGAATGCAAGGTCTACTTGTTCCGCAGCCCTGATGGCAACTATCAACCAAGGGTGAACAACGTCCTGAGCAGGAACTACATTGCGAAGGCGCGCGCGTCGAAAAACGAACTCGACGATCGGGAGGCCTTGGCGTCATCGCGGCAAGCTCTCGAAATGCTTGCAGAGAAGACTTGGAAATGGCTCGTCAGCCATGGCATCGGGCTGTTGAATTTGCAGCTTGCTGGCGTTGGCGCTGAGCCACAACTGCGTGGCCTATGCGAAGCTTTGCGCAATCGCCTCCACACGTTGCCAACCTTCGTCCACCCGAATAAGCCATTGCTCGTTGATGCGTATGGCCGCATCCTTGGCATCCCCGCCGACAATCTCGTGTGGAGCTACCTGAATAAAGGCACTCATGAAGAAGCAGACAGAGATGACTTCGATGGCGACCTAGTCGAGCAGGTAGTCCAAACGCTTGAAGCACTTGACGCCTTAGATCTGAGAAATGGCCGCTAACTTTGGAGCCATCCTTCGACGTTCCTGAAAGACGGCAATAAAAACCCGCCTCGAAGCTTGCCCAGCTCGGCCGCGTCTGCATTACTTAATGCACAGGCGCCTGAATCGCCACAGCTCTTCTAGACACTCGAGAGCCGCTGGAAATACTGCTTTTCATACTCGACCGGCGACAAGTCATTGCTGAAGCTGTGCCGGCGTTTTGGATTGTAGAACATCTCGATATAGTC
>Ga0265780_10008969_pt1 | contig 12078 bp, 13 predicted proteins | sample P1T30metagenome_FD_192432 | JGI IMG/M metagenome (GOLD analysis project Ga0265780, IMG submission 192432) | Plant litter microbial communities from East Loma Ridge, Irvine, California - P1 T30 | ecosystem: Environmental > Terrestrial > Plant litter > Unclassified | place: USA: California... | reverse complement strand
TTCTACAACTTGAGCTCAAGTCTACAGTCCGCGCAGATGCTGGTAATGCCAGATCTCGAAGAACCATTCCTGCCATTTACCGAAGGTCTCTTCGTGAATCCTTCACAGTCGAAGGCGGTCATCACGTCCCTCCTCACACAACTACCACGCATGTTCTCGGAAGTCAAACATCCGGAGCCTGCCCTGTTGCCAACACTGAACTCGGCCGTGGAAGCGCTCGCAGCAACTGGTGGAAAGATCGTGTGTTCATTAGCAGCGCTGCCAACTTGGGGGCCAGGCCGGCTGTTCTTGCGTGACGATGGCAATTTTCACAACACAGATGCTGAGAAGAAGCTGCTGAAAACCGAACATCCCGGCTTCATCAAGGTCGCCGAAAAGATGGTGCAAAGTGGGGTTGGTATCGACTTCTTAATGGCAGCGCCTAGCGGTGGGTATCTGGACATTGCAACCATCGGTAAGTGTTTCTGCAGAATAAGGTTCTCCTATGCTAATTCCGTTCAGGTCACGTCTCAGCAACAACGGGAGGGGAGGTGTTCTATTACCCTACCTTCCATTCACTGCGCGACACCCTGAAGCTGTCGAAAGAGATCAAGCATACAGTCACACGAGAGACTGGCTATCAGGCGCTAATGAAAGTTCGCTGTTCGACCGGTCTGCAAGTTTCTGGATACCATGGCAACTTTTACCACCATAGCTTCGGTGCGGATCTTGAATTTGGTGTCATAGATGCCGACAAAGCCGTTGGGGTGCTATTTAGCTACGATGGCAAGCTCGACCCTAAACTCGATGCTCATTTCCAGAGTGCGTTATTGTACACGACAGCGAATGGGGAGCGGAGAGTGCGATGCACAAATATCGTCGCAAGTGTCAGTCCCAACACGGGCGAATGCATGAAGTTTGTAGACCAGGATGCCGTGGTCAGCATTATTGCCAAGGAGGCTGCCGCACGAATGACAGAGAAGAATCTCAAGGACATCAGAGGCGCTCTGACCGAAAAGACGGTGGATATTCTCGCTGGGTACAGGAAGAACTTCACTGGAAACAGCCCTCCTGGCCAGCTCGTCCTGCCAGAAAACCTCAAAGAGTTTGGTATGTACATTCTCGGCTTGATCAAGTCTCGAGCCTTCAAGGGTGGCAAGGAGCCGCCAGACCGAAGAGTGCATGACATGCGCATGCTCAAGTCCATGGGCGCTTTGGAGATGTCCTTGTACTTGTATCCTCGAATCATATCGATACATGACCTGGATGAAAAAGATGGATATGCCAACGAGAAGGGTCATTTGGTCATGCCTCAAGGCGTCCGGGCGTCGTTCTCGAAAGTCGAAGAAGGCGGCGCATATATTGTCGACAACGGCCAGATCTGTCTCCTATGGCTCCATGCCCAAGTTTCGCCGAACCTGCTCGAGGACCTCTTTGGCCCGGGCTTCAACAGTCTAAAGGCACTGGATCCGTTCCTATCATCCTTACCTGTTCTCGAGACCCATCTCAACGCGCAAGTACGGAACATTTTACAATATCTCGAGGGCACTCGTGCCTCCAAGGCTCTCACAATCCAGCTAGCACGACAAGGCTTGGATGGCGCGGAGTACGAGTTTGCTCGGTTGTTATATGAAGACCGCAACAATGAGGCGCAGAGTTATGTCGATTGGCTGGTGCATGTTCACAGGCACATACAGCTAGAGGTAAAATGAGCCTCTGAGCTGACCGTGACTTTACTAACGACTCCACAGCTCGCGGGCCAGCGTAAGAAGGAGGACACAGGCGAATCGGTTGGATCGACATTTGTTGGCTTGCGGACGCCGTACTGGGGTTAGACGAGAGCGCTGAGCGTTTATATTGCATAGCGATGGGACCAGGTACATTTTTGAATCAAGCAACATAGCAAGGCCAGAGGGATGAAGACGATATCCATGAATGAACTTCCATACTTGTGTACGTGTGTTGCGCGTCGCTGTAATTGTCTACGGGCTGGGAGAGAGAGAAGTGCATGTCCACCATCAGGGCTTTCTTTTGCGAGCAAACAAGTCCTCACGAATAGGGCTGCGACTGCATATCCGATCCACACTCCCCGGTGGTTGGTGGAGGTACACGTGACGTGATCTCGGAACAACGCCCGGCCCGCGTTAGTGCTCGCTTAGAATTTCGCCCACTGGAACTCACGATTCTGCGATCCAGACCATCTCACTACTAACCTCACAACAGCAGTCAAGATGCCCTCCAGGTTCGTACACACGATGGATCTATCGCAACACGGATTGCTAATAGTCGTCGCACAGATTGTCAAAGACCCGCAAGCACCGCGGTCACGTTTCCGCCGGTCACGGACGTGTCGGAAAGCACGTTAGTAGTCCCATTGCTCGGTCGCAAAAGGACATTTATTGACGCCCGTACAGAGGAAGCATCCCGGTGGTCGTGGTATGGCCGGTGGTCAGCACCACCACAGGACCAACATTGACAAGTACCATCCTGGTTACTTCGGAAAGGTCGGAATGCGTTACTGTACGTACACACACGTCTTCGTTGTCGCAACCGCAGTCTAACACGGCGCAGTCCACAAGATGCAGAACGGTTTCTGGAAGCCCACCATCAACCTCGACAAGCTCTGGTCTCTGATCCCCGCCGAGAAGCGCGACGGCTACCTCGCCAAGAAGGGTGACAAGGCCCCCGTCCTCAACCTCCTCGACTTCGGCTACTCCAAGGTCCTCGGAAAGGGCCGCCTTCCCGACGTCCCCATCGTTGTCCGCGCCCGCTACGTCTCTGCCGAGGCCGAGAAGAAGATCAAGGAGGCTGGTGGTGTCGTCCAGCTCGTCGCATAAATGTCTGGAACGAAATGCATGACTACACGGCGTCTCGGAGGATTAGGATAAAAAGCTGCTATCATACCACTGGGATGGGCATTGGGGTCCGTGTTGCCGACAGGCGCACGTCGACTCTTGCAGCGCAGACTACGGGTCGCGGCTGTCAGCGTGGTGGCTGAGGGATAGTGTCTTCAATCGAATTCATCTATTCCTGAACAAACCTGTGTTGCCCGGGGCTTCCACAAGGGACCCACGCTCATCGCGAGTGTTCAGTGGCTTCGTGCTGCTGAGGGTACTTTTGTCACCTTCGAGTGATGTCGTGATGCTTGCTTGTGAAGCTAATCTGCCTCAGGTGTCCCTATTGATCTGCCAGCAATTTACCTCTTCGCGTGATCGTTCAGGTGTAGTTGAGTCGACGATGGCTTGCGGAGTCCAATCAGACTATCCGCTCCACCACCCTCAAGTCATCATAAAACTATTGTCACCACTGATTGCCATTTCATCAAAGGACTGCATTTCTTACGTCCACTCTGACGGTAAGTGCAATAACATTATCTTCACATAGTAACATCTCAATATCAAACTCTCCCTCTCACTACAAGGACACTGTCTCACTTAACCATCTCCCATACTACCAATCACGCTTCTCAAACCCTCCTCCCTCAAACGTCCCTCCAACTAGCACCCTCCACCTTCCCCGGACTAAACGGATGATCATCCTCTTTCTCTCTCTCCTCAATCCCATCCCCATCCCCTCCCTCCGAAATAGACTCCATGCCACTCGCCGCACTCCCCGCGCTCACAACATGTCTCAGCGAACTCCCCGCAGCAGGCTTGAGCGTCCCGCTCGAATCGACATAGCCCGCATGCCGCGATCGTCTGCGCGGCTTAGAGCGCCTTGTAGGCGCGCGCTCGACGTCGAGATGGGGATTAGCTGCCTGTGGGACGAAAGGCGGGACTTGGAGATTTGCAGGGGAGGCTGGTTGGGCAGCGTGAGGGTGAGGGGGCGCTGGTGGTCCGTCGAGGGTAGCGAGGAGATTCGGGACGGGGGAGATGGAAGGAGATGCAGGTCGATGTGGTGATGTGTTGGCTGGGGGAGATGTAATTATCCGCGGAGCTGGGAGGACTGGTGGAGAGCGGTGGGCAGGAGGAGCCAGTCGTGACGGCGCAGCAGGTCTAAATGGTGGAATGATCATTCCTTGCGTAAAGGTAGATGCTCCCACCTCCTCGCGCCTTTTGTGCTCTCTCTCGTCTCGTCGTCTATTATGCGCCCTGTCTTCCTCTCGGCGTCGTTGCTCTTCCTCGCATCTCCTCTGCGCTCTCTCCTCCTCGCATTTTCGCGCAGCTTCATCGTCGAGCTGCGCTAGTCTTCTTTGGATCTGTTCGGTGAGTGATAAGTCACTTGACGCTTCTTGAGGTGGAGGTGCGTGTCGTTCAACCTGTTCACGCGTCAAAAACCTCTCTCCCTGGTGAATGGAATCATGCATACCTCGTCACTGTCCGTAACAGGACGTTTCCCCTTCGGTTGCGGCCATGTGCCATATCTATCCCCCTCGACCTCGCGCATCAACTGACCGATGCGCTTCGCACCCCCCTCACCGAGCGGAAGGTCATCGAGCGTAGTATGACGCATGCGCTCTTCGAAACTTGCTGCATCGGAGATCCGAGGGCGCTGTGATGTCTTCTGGCGAGAGACGTCAGCCAGGGACGGTTTCGAGGTATTCGACGAGCGTGAAGGCAACGTCCTGCTATGGTGCTGAAGCGTTGGTAGACGTCTGTCAGCCGTACTAGATGACGATGTAGCCACCACATTTGTTGAGGACGCATTTGAAGCCTCATATTCTCTTTTGCGATGTGGGAGAATCGGCAGAGGTGTTGACGCTGTGTTTGAGCTTCCAGATCTTCGCCTGTGATGCGAGAGTACCGGTAATCTTCTCTCTGCAGCAGGAGTCTTACTCGCCATCTTCTCCTTAGCAGGAACACTCCTCTCCGTCTTCTCTACCGCAGGCGTACCACCCACCATCTTACCCCTCTCTTGCATCTCAAACTTAAGCACCTCTTTCCTGCCCCAAAGCAGTCTATTTGGCATTGGCACCGGCACAGTGGCCGGCGGCACACGACTCTCCCCAGGCCGGCGAAACAAGCCACTCAGCAGTGACGACTTCTCTTCTCTCTTCGCCTTGTCATGCGGGACGATGATGATAGGCCGTTCATCACCGTCTCGCACGACAGCTCTGTTCGATTCGCGTCCGTACGCGCCGTCTGTGGCTATATCCAGTGTCGCGATGGACATACCAGGCGTCGGGATGCGGCTTGGTGTGTCTCTCCCATATGCGCCATCTTCCGCCGTGTCGAATGTGGCCACCGACATGCCAGGCGTAGTCGCCCTTCTCTCCACATACTCGCCATCTTGCATCGTCCACACCACCGACAGGGGCGACACCACCCCCCTATCCCTCTTTTCCCGATTTCCCACCGTATCAAAAGTCGTCACACTCTCCGCCCTAAAACTGCCTCCCTCCTCTCCACTCCAACTCGTATCCTTCGCTAATCTGTCGAAATGACCAATCTTCCCCTGTACATCGCCTTCAAACGCCCTTCTTACATCGTTCTTCTTCCTTTCCCCCTCGGGCGTCGCCGGCGGCCAAGGCAGCGAACTCCCACTATACGTCGGCAGCGTATTCCAATAACCGCGTCTTTCTTGCACGGTGCGCAAACTATGAAATGGATGTGTACTTAGCAGCGACTCGGCGCTGACAAAGCCTATCCTCTATGAAATTATCAACATCATTACATTAGACGTTTTGTTTGAGCAGGTGTGGACTTACATCGAGCTTTTGAGCAAGTTCCCGCTCGGTCTTGGCTAGGATGCGTTTCCTTTCCTTGAGTGAATTCTGCGAGTAGTACTGGTATCGCTCGTATTTTCGCGGCGGTATGCTGACGCCACTGTCTATCCTGTGCTGCGTTCTGGCGCCTAGGGATGGTGGGGTCTGTGCCTGGCCTGTCATGCTGCGTTGGGGGAAGAAGGGGGACATCGTTGGAGTGTCGCGAGCGTGCACAATATGATTGAGAGAAAGTGAGTAAAAGGGCGTAAGAGCACGGTGCGGCCGCAGAGTTTTGATAGTTTTTGGTTCCTTTGGGTGCGTGCTTTATTCAAAACTTGGGAGACGATAGACGAACCGAACCGTACTTCACCATGGAATGGGGTCGAGCAAGTCCGTAGACACCCCGAAACAAGAAACAATCAAAACACGCACCATGAGTAGTAATGTATCGTATTCATAGGACTTTACGACGCGACTTCTTGAAGCGCGAGTTGCTCCCTCAGCACCTTCTCCGCAACATCAGGCTCAACGCTGCCCTCGGCGCTTCTTGCCATCATTTGGCCAACAAACCACTTGATCTTCTTGTCGTGCTTCTTCTCGACGATGTCCTTAACCATATCTGGCTTCTCTTCCAGTAGCACCTGAGCTAGCGTAACGTATTCCGCATCGGATAGTGGCTTCAGTACAAGGTCTTCGTCTTCAATAATCTGTTCCGGTGGTCGAGCATCGCCCTCGAATTTCATGAGAAGGATTTTCTTAGCGGACCGTGAGGTGATTTTCTTGCGTTGGAGTTGGGCAATGATGGAAGCGAGTTCGCCAGCGGGGACCCGTGATGGCTCAAAGTCGATATCTTTGAACAATGTTCCAAGCTCCATCAGGACCCTGAAAATCGTTAGCAACAAGCTAGAGCCTCCGGACAAGAAAACCTACCAGTTTCCAGTCACTCTACCAATGCTCGAGTGATCCTCCTCTGGGAGATGACTCTCCCGCAGCTGGGACACGATGTCGAAGAAGTAGTCCAAGCGATAGCCGTCATCGAGCGAAAGCAGTGTGCCGGCATCTTTCGTAGTGAGCCCGTACTCGGCGGTGAGGATGTTGATTATCGTGTCCGGCAGCTTGGGTAACGAAGTCCGAAGATGGTCGATGAGATCCTTGGGTTATGTAAGCAGAAGGTTCATGTGAGGGAAGGAGAGTACGTACATATCCAAGCACGACAGGCGCGATATCAGGGTCGGGCATATATCGGTAGTCGATCTCGCCCTCTTTGCCTCTCAGTCGCTTCGTCGTTTTGCTGCCGAGTGTCCAACCACGTGTCTCGCCCTCGACGGTCCCGCCGCCCTCGAGTAGATCGATCTGACGATCGCGTTCGGCGACAATGGCATCTTCGACAGCTTTCACACTGGCCAAGTTCTTGATTTCCGTCCGCTGGCCGAGACCAGTCACACCGTGGTACGAATGGCTATCGTCTGCCATCGGTGTGTTGCGCTCGCGGATAGAAACGTTCACGTCAGCACGCAGTCCGCCCATCTCCATGCCCGCCGTGCAGGCATTCACCGTCTTGAGTATGGCCTGTATCTTGCGCACGCACACTGCAGCAACCGTAGGATCGTGGATTTGAGGAAGGGTAATGATCTCTATTATGGGATGCGAAACGCGGTTGAAGTCGAGTAGGTGGGTCGCGGGAGGCTGCTGCACGGTTTTGGCTGTGTCTTGCTCCATCTGGACCTGCTTGATGCCGATGGTGATTGGGCACTCTGCCGGTGCAGAGCCAGGTGGGAAGTCGTGGGCGTCGAGTGTGATGTGGCCATCGCGGGCAAAGGGCTCGTAATACTGTGTGATCTGGTAGCCCGCGGGCTGGTCTTGGTAGAAGTAGTGTTTGCGGTCGAAGCTGCTCTTCCGCTGTATCGTGCAATTGAGGGCTAGGGCGCCGCGGAGCGCAGGTATGAGTGTTTCCTTCTGGAAGTGAGGTTGACTGCCAGGAAAGGCGACGTCAAAGAGAGACACATGGCTGTTTGGGGCATCGCTGACTGAAGTGGCAGCGCTGGAGAAGAGCTTCCGTGCCGTGTTGAGCTCGGCGTGTATCTCGATGCCGACAGTGAGCTCCCACTTGTCTAGGCGTGGATCAGGGTCCTTTACGGAGGATGCCGATGGATTGGATGCAGCGCGCTTCTCCTTCTTTTGTTGCTTGGCGGCATCTTTCAGGGCCTTGCGAAAGGGAGTGCCATCTTGCGATGCTGCGGCACTCTCCGTCTGCAGGCCTCGCGAAGAAGTCTTTGTAGGGGCACGGCTTTGGCTCAATTGAGCACCACGAGCCCGGCGCAAGCAGTTCCGGCATATATACGGTCTCCTGGATGCCACAACGAAGGCATTGCGCGTGCTGTTGGCGAACATGTTGTGAGGCATGACGACTGCAGTTGAATGCTCCCATGAGCTGCGGGTGGTCCAAGCTCACTTCCGAACCACGTCGATGCCACTGCCACTGCCACCATGCACCATCACGACCTCACACTTTGCCAATCTCTCGAAAAAGCGAAGCCGCCGCCACCGCCAGAACCTCTCGCGGTGTTTCGTCCAGGCTGGATTAATGCGATGAGTAGTGAAAGCTTGTCGCTGGGTTTCACTCATGCTTCTGGCCTCTCGCTATCGACTTGACCTTCACCACCAATAACTTCAGCACGATGGTGAACGTCGCGTGATCGTCTTTACTCTCTCCGCGACGAGTCTGAAGTCTCCTGAATCGATCGCGGTATCTCTCCCAGACTTCAGAATCCCTAGGCTTGTCTGTCGGTGACTTGAACTTGCCGGGCTGCACGTGGACTCCTGGCCAACGACTGAAGTCCGTTTCTGGTGGCAGACGAGTGGCCTCGGAAAACCGAATGCTGCCGCCCATCCAGGTCGATCCTCAGCCAAGCTTCGTTCTGCGTTGTTGTTTGCGGAGCTGAGTGGCTTCTCCTTGTCTCCTCTTGCGAGCCTGGTCAATTTCGAACAAGATTCTCTCAAGCCACGGATCACGCCGTAGTCGTCTAGGCCGTGTAATTGCACGTCGCGTGTGTAAACGTCGCGTGCCACGGACTCGGTAATAGAAATAGCCGCCCAAAGTGCCCATATGAGACAACCAGGTGGCTCGACAGCTGCTGTAAAGAGGTGCGAAGATGGAGTGCCGACCGGAAGGAAGTTACGGAGTAGGGATGATGTCGTCTGGTACCCCGTTCAGAACTTGCCCTTTGCAATTTTCTTTGCCAGAAGCTTCGTCTTGGTCAACAGCAATCTCGCTCCCAATCCTACGTCTCTCGTTAGTCCCCTTGCTTTCGCGCTCCGTTCCGTCCACCTCTGTTTGGCTTCTGATAGCTTCTTGTCGTGTGCCTCCTTGTTCGCCTGGATTTCTTCCGGTGACAGGGTCTTCGGCTCGAATGATCTGGCGTTCACGCCTCCTGCAGGATTGCCAATGACAGAAGAGGATGTGCCACCGGCGTCACCACCGGCGTCACCACCGCAGGTAGCGCTTGAGCTGACTCCGCCTGTTGATATACCGCCACAGCCTGCAGAGCTGGAGCCACAAGCTACGCTTGATGTTCCACCGAACGACATGTAAGCAGTCGCGAGTTGTAGGCGTCCGAGTGATGCTTAGGTGGCGCGTCTGAAAATGGACACGTGCAAGAGACCCCTCAGCTTCCTCTTCAAAGTCTCTCGTGTCTTCTTGTGTCGTTCCTTACGCGCTGCTCGCTTCTCCTGCAAACGTTGCTTCTGTTCTGGTGAGGGGCTCGAGTAGATCGTAGCGGTTCCTGATGCAGGAACGCCGGTGGGGATGAAACTGGAGCCTGAGCCTGCGCAACCTCCGCTTCCGCAAGACATGTAATTTGAGGAGTGCAATATGACGATGATGTCGGCGTTGTCGTTTCCTTGCTTTAGATGTGGATGCGGCAAGAGAAGAACCTCTTGAAACGGCGACGAAGCTTGTCACGTTTCCTTCCACCAAGTACGGTTTGTGCGCCGGTGCGGAGTCTGTCTTCGGTTCGGCGCTGTTGTCGTTCAAGTTTGCTCAGACCCATACGAGCTGTGCGTAGTCTCTCTGATGGAAGTAAGGACTGGTTGCGGTTCCGGGATCGGGATGGAAAAACAGTACTGCGTTCGACTGCTCTTGAATGCCTCTGGTGTGCTGACCGAATGGGACGGGAGGTTGTTAGCTGTCTTGATGGGTGAATGGAAGCCTGATGGTTGGCTGGGTATGGATGGACTCGAAGTCGGGCTTGCTGTTGCTGTGCAGGTGTAAGTCGACGGTGATAGTAAATGGGTTCACGAAGAGGCATGTACCAAGAGTGTGCTGAGTGCTAATTCAGTGTGGTCTGTGTTGTTTGTTGGAAAAGGGTACTGGAGTCAAGAATAATAGGCTGTTCGCTGGAGTGTTGATGCTTTGATGATGATGATGTTGTGTGTACAATGCAAGTGAAAGTGGACGGGAGAAGGGTAAGGACAGCGAGGTTTGTTTGCGCTAGGCGACGCCCAACAGTGTACTTGCTTGGTTTTGTGGCAGGAAGGGTCCAACGTCTCGTGGAGAAGGTACCAAAGGCTCAAACAAGGAAGTTAGGATATGAACATGCGACGCACAGACATGGAACGACAGTTCGACACAGGATTAAGTGCAATGATGAGATGATCAATTATCTACAAATCAATAACAAGCACGTGAAGAGAGCAAGTGAAAGGGTATTCTGCAGTATTAAACCAACAGCATAACATGATCGAAAACATGAAGCAAAAGAAATCCACGCCAGGCAACGAGAAAACTCATCTGCACATGGGGACTGAACGCGGCCGTGGATGTGAAAGTGAGAAGCTCAAAAGGACCTGATCATCCGCCTAGTAGACGAACTTACGGTCTCCCATGATATCCCACAGCTCCTCAACAATGGTCTTCTGTTCATCGCGCTTAGCGTGGCGAACAGCAAAGTAAAGACGGCCTTCGAGCGATGGATCCCAATCTCCAGGGTTGGCGGATGCAATGATACCGCCAGCCTCCTCGAGAATGCACCATCCAGCTGCCACGTCCCAAACCCACACTCCACCCTCCCAGAAACAATCAAGCATGCCTTGAGCAACGTAGCAGAAGTCTAGGGCGGCGGAGCCATTTGAGCGAACGGACTTACAGAAAGCACCATCCTCCTTCCTGTCTGTCAAGAGCTTCTTGTGAACATCGGTCCTCAACTCCCAGTTGGGACCATGGCGTTGATTGCCCCATTCCAATGCGACTAGGCAGGAGCGCAGAGAAGGCATGGGAGGTGGCACTGGCTGCAGTGGAAGCTTGAAGCGAGCGCCGGTGTGCATCTTGGTGAGAAACGCGCCGCGGTTCTTGATGGCAGTGTACATGTCGCCTCGGAAGGGATTGTAGACAATGCCGACCACAGGCTTCTTGTCGACAGTAAGGGCCAAAGACACCGCGGAGTTCGGCACTCCTTTGGAAAAGTTGAGCGTTCCGTCGATTGGGTCCACGACAAACGTCGGTCGGTTGGCGAGCTTCTGGCCATGCTTGAAGCTCTCCTCGCCCAGGAAGTCAAAAGTAGGGTATTCTTCTAAAACGCGCTTCTCCACCATGTCCTCGACCTGCTTGTCGTACAGGGTAACAAGATCGGAAGTATTGTTCTTTGTAGCTGCAGCGACTAAAAACTCGTGCTCAGCTTCCATCATGATCTTGCCTCCTGCTTTCGCGATGTCTATCAACAGATCATGCACGTTCTGCAAATCAGCCTCAGTCAAGTTGTGCTTGGCAAGCTTCATTGCAGAATCAGGAGTCGTTGATGGGGTGTTTGCAGGAGTAGGTAGTATCGATGTGTCATTATCGCCATTTTGGAGGATGCGATCCCGTGATGGGGCATCTCTGCTGGGTAGCTGTTGGGTTGTTGTGGACTGCATTTCTTCTGATGTGGAAGACATGTCTGTCTGTGTGTTTTGAGATGATGAGGGAATGCTGGGTTCGTGAAGGGTTGCTTTGCTTCGCGGTAGTGGTGATATTGGATGTGCTTGCGGCCGAGGGTGAGGTTGGCAAGTAAGAGATGAAAGGATATTATGCCTTTTGTTGACATTCGAAGTTGCAGATCGCTGTGAGTGAACATAAAAAGCCTTGTTCGGTGGCCGAGTCGCATTGCCTAGCCATGGTGGCCATGCGCTTTGTGCTGATCCGATCAGTGTTATCCTCGAGGTGAATTGGTGAGGAAATCTCGTTGATAACATTGTGGAAGTTCGAGAGTTTCAGGATGAGATACTCATGTGAAAGCGCCGGCAATGCACCTAGGCCGAGCTTGTCGCTGGTTTTTTGAGCTAGGGCGTAACCGAGCAACCGAAGAACCCTTCATCTAGTGAAGGGTATGCAGTAGTCGCACACAGACTAGTCAATTGAGTTTGGCAGTTGACTTTTGAGAAATACAATGCACACCACCACGCGTCTGGACTGCGAGCAAACT
>Ga0265780_10008968_pt1 | contig 12078 bp, 11 predicted proteins | sample P1T30metagenome_FD_192432 | JGI IMG/M metagenome (GOLD analysis project Ga0265780, IMG submission 192432) | Plant litter microbial communities from East Loma Ridge, Irvine, California - P1 T30 | ecosystem: Environmental > Terrestrial > Plant litter > Unclassified | place: USA: California... | reverse complement strand
CCTGTCTCCTGGCCCCGTGTTGTGGGAGTGATCAAGGAATGGCGCTCAATGATCAAAGTCCACGAACACAATGGCTACATCGGCGCACATCAACAGTCCTACGAAGAAGCATTCTGGAGAACCCTACTCAACGATTACATCAAAGATCCAAAAAATCAAGAAAATCAAGGCTACGGTGCCAGCATAGTCCAAGCTGGGTTTTGGCGACTAGACACTTCTGACATGGCTGGCATATCGGGGGACTGGTGGTATTGGGCCCAGTACATCTCGCCAGGGAGCAAGAAGAAGCATGATGAGACCGAGACTTCGGAGCGTGCCTTGGATCGTACGAGTATTAGGATGATCAACGATTCCTTCATTATGGCAACCGCTCTTCAAAGTTTCTTCGTGACAAAAGCTGGCCGTATGGGCATCGGTCCACCAAACATGTGCCCTGGAGATGCGATTGTCATAATGCTAGGTGGAAGCACGCCTTTCTGCATAAGAAACAACGGCGCTGATTCTGGCCAAAATTTAACACTTATCGGAGATGTGTATGTGCATGGCCTGATGGATGGAGAAGGAATTCCTAAGGATTGGCAGGAGAAGATCATACAAATCTCTCTGGCATAGGCAAGCTTGGCCGCATCCAGCTAGCGCGGCTTCCATACGCAATCCCAAAGACCGCAGATAGGAAGTGTCCAAGCTAGACGATTCTTTCGCGCAAGGAAAATCGCTTTAAGGTCGTTCGTGATCTCTAGCTTCCACCACTACCTTTCCTTACTACGGACTGTCTCACATGCACCAAGCAAGCTTCCTTCAGCATCCGAGCAGCGGCAATCCCCATGTCTGGAAGCACCGAAAACCGCGAGGAATGCTGTTAGCGCGAAGCCGCATGGTAGCGTATCTGTCATCTACCACTGTTGGCGTCGCTCTACGGAGCTCGAAGCGCGTCGATTTGAGCGGATAACTTCCGGCGCGTTTGAGCCGCGTTAGCAGCGCTCCATACGCTTCTCAACCATGCGGAAGAAGAAAACTGGTCGAGGCGCATCACGCGTTCACTTCCTCAGCGCATGTCGAGCGCAATGGCGCACGCCACACTGTGCGTGTAGAGGCTGTTTTCCTTTCATATCGACGCCCACAATCACACGAGCGCCGGACCCCCATATTTTCCCGCAACATTTTGTTCTCGTAGTCACATCGCTGACTATCTTTCACATGGTGTGAACGCCCAGAACGCTTGGATAGGACAAGGCGTGATAAGCATGCCGCTAGCTTAGCGACGTACCCAATAACGCTCCCCCAGACGCACCGGACCCCGGCGCAAACGAGGAAGCACTGATGATCCAGACGCACGGGGAGCCCGAACATGGGAGAGCACGCCATTTCGTGAGGATATGTGCTCAGGACGACGCGGGAAGTGAATGACTTAAAAAGGTCCCTGCTCGCTACTTGCTGCAAACGGATACTAAGGTGCCTTTTTTGTACGACATTGCCATATACCATACTTATCGCATGACCGGTTTCTTTGCCTAAGGCTGCGATCAACTTTCCAGGATGACGACTCTTTTTAACGATGAGAAGCTCGATAGAGCGGCGGATGTGGATGTCGAGGCGGTGGATTCCGATCAGGATAGCACAACGCAGGCGATCAAGACCCTTGTCCAGGAAGACCATGGCCACGATATCAAGCTGCGCACCATGTCCTGGCAACGCGCCGCATGGCTGCTTGCCGGAGACCAAGTATGTCTTGCCATCATGGCACAAAGCTGGTCATTATCGTACGTCCAAACAACCCATCACTTCGAGCAAAAGTCCACAACGCTAATAATCCCACAGCGTCCTCGGCTGGGTCCCCGGCATAATCACCATGCTCGTCGCCGGCGCCCTGTTCTACATCACCTCCCTGACGATGCACAAATTCATCATGAAACACCCCGAGATCCGCGACATCTGCGACTTCGGCTACCACATATTCGGCAAATCCAAGATCGCGTACGAATTCACCGCCGTCATGTTGCTGCTCAACAACATCATGCTCATTGGTTTCCACGTCCTGACGGGCGCCAAGGTGCTCAACACGCTGTCCGACCACTCGATGTGCACGGTGGCGTTTAGCGTAATCGTCACCGTCATGGGCGTGGTTATGAGTTTGCCCCGGACGCTGAATCATGTGTCTTTCATGAGCATGTTCAGCGCGGCATGTATGGGCATTTCCATTCTGCTGTTCCTCGTCTTCGCTGGGATCGAAGACAATCCGCTGTACGGCTACAATGGCGTTTTCCCCATGGCTGGACCGGTCAAGACTTATGCCTTCCCGCTCGAGGGAACGACATTCGTGGCTATCATGAATGCGGTGCTCAACATCACGTTTCTCTGGGTCCCGCAGATTTTGTTCCCGACGTTCATCTCGGAGATGGAGAGGCCACAGGATTTCCCCAAGGCGTTGGCGGTACTGGGTGGCATCTCAGCATTCCTCTTCATCATCCCGCCCGCGATTGGATTCCGGTATCTTGGACAGTATGCGACTGCTCCAGCGTTCGGCAGTCTGGGCCCGGTCGTTTACAAGAAGGCTTCGTTTGCATTCGTCATTGTTCCTACGCTGGTTATCGGAGTCATCTACGCCAATGTCAGTGCCAAGTTCGTATACAACCGCATCATGGGCAAGAGCAGACACGCGCACAGCAACACAGCCGTCGGATGGGGAGTGTGGATCGCTGTCATGGCTGTCATTTGGACTATTGGTTTCATCTTCGCTGAGGTCATTCCCTCGATGGGTGACTTTCTGTCGCTACTCGGTGCAGCTTTTGACTCATTCTTTGGCTTCATTTACTTTGCTGTTGCGTACTGGCAGCTGTACAAGGGCAGCTTGTTCCGTGGAGCTAGCAGGAGTGTGATGACGGTCATTCACATCTTTGTGATGTTTTGCGGCTTGTTCTTGCTTGGTCCCGGGCTGTACGCGGCTGTTGAAGCGATCATCGATGACTATGCTGGTGCGGTTAAGCCGGCGTTTAGTTGCGCGAACGTGGCGATATAGACGGTCACTGGTGTGATCAATATGTTTGAGCAGATTTCTTATTTCTCCCCATTACTACCTACCCTTGCACAATGCCGTGCCCATATAATGCTCAAATCGCCTAATCACTCTTTGAACGAAGATGAAGATAAGCACTCAGTTGGCTTCGCCGAAATCGGTGTGCCCAGTTTCCTCGGCATGCTTCACAGCGCCTCGCTCACCGGCGCCTTGCCACCCACATGTGTTGCATTTGATGTCAAATTTCTGAGTGTCGGTGAAGTAGTGCTGCTTCTTAAGCTCGCCACACAATTGTCGAGCCGCTTCCAGCATCACGTCGTCCTGTGTATCGAACAGCTTGATGTCATTCTCTGGATCGTAAGTTGACGACCCACTTGGAACAAAGGCGATGGTATCGTAGTGGATACCGGAGTAGACAAGGATGCAGCGCTTCTTCTTGCCTTCGTTGAAGCGGTCCACCCGCAGGTCCTGCACATTGATGCTGGCAATTTCAATGTCGAACTCCTGTGACAGAATGCTTAACTCGATGCCACCACCCCAAGAGTCTGAGTATGATATCCACTTGCAATAATCGTCTGGCGCCCGCTGCAGGACCGCCTCGTTGTACATATCTGGATCCCGTTGGATGGCTTGCGCCACAAGAGATCTTAGCTCTGTCATCGAGTCAAGTGTATCGGTAAGCACAGCGCTGCCAAGAGCCCGAAACATGCAGGAGTTGTCATCGGGCATGACCCGCAACACCATGGTACCGCCACGATCTGGCACATGGACCTCGGGAGTGTCTTTGAGCACAGAGGCTTGTTTCCGCTTCAGTGATAGGGGCGCAGACTGTGATTGTTGCGCCGCTTGAGCCTCTTCTTCCGCCTTCTTCTCGCTAGGATCTCCTGTTGCTATCGCAATGACGATAATTTGCGCGCCATTCAGCTTGAGATCGGTGTCTTTGAGTAGTGTCGACAGGCCATAAAGCGCGGGGTCAAGCGGCTGGGGCGGAAAGTTCCACTTGAGATCAAAGAGCGGTAGTCCCGTGGCATTAGAGATGGATGAAAGCAGGTCAGACACGGCGGCGTTGTCGTCGAGGGAGAGGGTGTGCTGGCCGTTGGGCGCGCGTAGTCGTATGCGGATGGGCATTGTAGTGGTGTTAGCCGCGATGCAGTCGATGAAAACGAGGGCGTTGCCGACGAAGTTGTTGATCGCGGGGGTGAGGGTGGTGGGGTTATGGCGTAAGGACGAGGAAGGGGCGGTGGAGAAAGCGAGGAAGCTGCGGCTAGACAGGGTGAGTTGTTAGATGAGGGGCTCACGTGTGAAGGCAAGTGCAGAAGCTGGATAGAGTGTGGTGCAAAGTTGTAGATTGGTTAGTCTATCGAAAGCATACAGGGGCGAGTGATGGCGTGAATAATGACTGGATTGACAGATCGTAGGTGAATGTTCCCGAAGCCTTGTGAGCGAATGCGGACTTCCGAGAGTTGCGGCAGGGATCGGCAGCACTATTCGCCGACCGCCGGCGCAGGGGCCAGTCGCGACTTCCAATTCACGACGCGACAGCTCCCGCATCGCGCCTTGGGCACTATCCGCATCACCATCCAGAAACCACCAACGACCCACCAGCAAGATGGCATCTGGACGTGCGACCAGCCAAACGCCGGTTCCGACTACCGAGACTGCTGAGTCGGCCGGCGCATCGTCCACCGTCTCTGCAGCAGAATGGGAGGGCATGTCGAGCTTACTGAAGAATGTCTACGACTACAGAGACGCAGAGTCAGTGCCGACGGTATCATGTGATGCTGTTATACACACTAACGTCCATGCAGTGGCTACGACCCCACCAAGCTCTTCCAGCGCAAGGTCAACAAACGCGCGGTGCCCGACTACTACGATATCATCAAAGAGCCCATGGCCTTGAGCACAATCAAGGCAAAAGTCGCGCAAAAGGAGTACAAAAGCACAGCGGGGTTTGTGCGCGATCTCGCACTCATTCCGCACAATGCGCAGGTCTACAACCGGAAGGATTCACAGGCATACGTCGATGCGCTCGACGTCAAGAAAGTCATCTTGCAAGAACTGCAGCGACTGGTGGACGATAAGGTCATCCCACAGTCCGTCGCAACGTTGCCATATCTGGGCGAGATTCCGGAGCAAGACCCATTGTTGCCAGAAGAGGAGGAAGAGGACGATGAGGAAGAAGATGAGGAGGAACTTGAAGTTGACGAAGAAGAGGACGACGAAGAGGAAGACGAGGGCAAGCGTAAGCGAAGACGAGGTGCACGGTCTACAGCAGCGATCAGCAAACGCGAGGGCAGGGAGAGAGCGAAGGCTGACGAGAAGGCCGATGACCCAGAGTCGAGGAAGAAGCGCGGACGACCGCCGCGTGTTGACACGCCAATGGAAGCCCGCATCAAGACGATCATGAAGGGCATTCGCAAGCCTAGGAATAAAGCGAACAAACTCATGGTCAGCGCGTTCGAACGTGTGCCGGACAAGGCCGTCATGCCCGAGTACCATGCGGAGATCAAGAATCCAATGGCCATGGACATCCTGAAGCGGAAGTTGAAGCGGAAGAAGTACAACTCTGTGGACCACTTCATGGTCGATGTCGAGCTCATGTTTGAAAATGCAAAGCAATACAACGAGGAGGAGAGCCAGATCTACCAAGACGCAGTCCATCTGCAGAAGGAGGCTCGGAAGATTGCCAAAGCTGAGAAAGAGAAGCCCGACACCGACTTCGTCATGGAGGAAGGCCGTATACCTATGCCCAACGGTATCCTACACAACGGCGAACTTTGGAAGGTTGGCGACTGGGTGCACATTCAGAACGCAAACGACCTCACGAAGCCTATCGTTGCTCAGATCTATCGTACGTGGCAAGATGCGGATGGCGGGAAGTGGGTGAACGCATGTTGGTACTACCGACCTGAGCAAACGGTGCATCGCTTCGACCGGCATTTTCTGGAGAACGAGGTAGTCAAAACAGGCCAGTATCGAGACCACCGTATAGACGAGGTTGTGGATCGATGTTTCGTCATGTTCGTGACGAGGTACAACAAGGGCCGGCCACGCGACTTCCCTCAGGACAAAGAGATCTACGTGTGCGAAGCGCGCTACAACGAGGAAAACCACAAGCTCAACAAGATCAAGACGTGGGCTAGTTGTTTACCCGATGAGGTGCGAGACAAGGACTACGTTATGGATCTATTCGATGCGCCACGGAAGCTGAAGAAGAACCCAAGTCCAATCGCGTACATGCTCAAAGATGACCAAAAGGAGGGCGACGACCTTCCCAAGCCAGAGTGGGGTGCTGAGAATGCACCTCCCAAGATTGGCGCCGTTCATCGAAGGCCTCGCGATCCCAAGGTAATGCTGTCTCTCTGTTATAGTAAGTCCAAAGCTAATCTCACCTCAGGACTCTCCACCACCAGAGCCCACGCCTCCTCCGCCACCAACACCTCCACCAGCGCCCGCGCTGCCCACGCCCACTCTGCCCACCGCTTCCTCACACGGGTTCGAATCATCTCGAAACTATCCCATTGCGCAGGCACCAGCAATCTCACCAATGCCTGCTCCTACACCTCAGCAACACCACGCGTCAGTAGCCTACACACCCTCGCATCAATCGCAGTATCTCTCTCACTCCCAATCACCTGCTCCGCACGCCCATCAGCAATCAGCTCAGGCGCCTGCGTACCAGGCCATCACGCCACATGTGCCCTTCACTCCACAACCTGCCGCATCTATGCAGTCATATCAGACCCCGCGTCCAGTGCCGGGGTACCAACAGCCATACGCTCAGCAACCACCCAGCGGCTACAAGGTCCCTCAAGCGGTCGAAGTGTATATTCTCAGCGACCACGCCAACCTTAGCATACCGCAAGAGGTTCGCGAGCAGTTCCAGCGCGACGAAAAAGGTCGCGTACTTTTCTTCACCGCACCGCCACTCAATGTCGAACAACCTCTTACGAAGAATAGCCGAGTCCTAGGCCATTCTGCCCGGTACCTCGCTGCCAAAGCTAAGAAAGACGCAATGAGAGCTGCAAAGCGGAAGGCGGGAGAGGCTGGTGCTACAGAACGCGAGCAGGTTTCGAAGAAAGCGAAGACAGACGAGGAAGAGAACTTCAAGCGTGCTGTATCTGAGCTTGGAACGAAGGCCCTAAAGGCTCTCGAGGACCAACTCGCCGCTGCTACAAAGGCGGAGCTCGAGACTTCTTTCAATGGCAGGACAAAAGAGGGTCTAGCCAAGGTTCTGGATCAGCTTACCGAGGCACAAAAACTTACCGTCCGGCAGAAGATGGAGCACGAGCTGCATGTTCTCGAGCGTGAGGAAGCGAAGAGGACGACCGTGACGGGTATGACTGCTAGGCTAGAGGAGAAGATTTGAGTAGCATTGATATCGGTTCAGTATCTGGCGTTTCTATCTTAGTGGTATCAATTGTTTTCATTTGGAACTGGGATTTTGGGCAGGCTATTTCAGGGCATCAATTCTTCTCCAATGAGCAGCGATACGGCTATCCAATTGGTTTGTCTCTTCTTCGGCTGACTCACTAGGCGTGGCATTCTGGCACTTCCAAATTCTGGAGATTGAGCCCTTGGTTTGAGGCGGTGGCTAGTAGTGACTGTGTCTTGCTACTGATCACCGCTCAATTGTTTTAGCCACTTGTTCTATAGGCGGTTTTATACTTTTTCTCTAGCAACATGTCCACACTCTGGCGTCTCGGTCCTAGTTCCATTCTTGATGTGGTTAGATGATCAGGGACCAGCGTACGGCCTTGGCATCTGCATCTTGGTTTTCGCAGGCTCCAGGCATTTACTCCCCTCTTCACCGCTTCTTATTCTGACCAGAGAGCTTTAAGTGTGGGGATGAAGACCGAAAAGCCATTTCGATTTCTTGATCTATCTGTGGGTATGTCGGTACGCTCTAATGTTCCTCTCAAGTAGCTCATGGTCGCTACAGAACTACGCAACCGCGTGTATGAGTTCGCCTTCGACAACGTTAGTGGATAGCGTATTCTGAGCTATATCGGTACTAACTCTAGCTGGAGCGAAGCCAATTGCCCCGTCTACTACGACGTTCAAGAATCGTTGCAGCACGACACCGATGAGCTCGGCTTCCTGCACCTCACTCAAGTTTGCCGGCAAACTCGCGCCGAGTACCGCCCAATGTATCTTTCCGGAAAGATCAGTGCCATGAGAATGGTCGGCGAACATCTTGTGTCCTACCTGGATGTGTTCTACCCAGGCTGGACCGATAGCAATTCACAAATTGACATGGTCGGCAATATCTTCATCACATACGTAGATGAGTTGATATTTAACAGCATCGACCTTCTACCACTGTCTCGCTTACTGGCCGCTGCACCCAACATGCACATTACTGTGATAGAAGATGAACAATACGAAGGGCAGTACATTCAAAGCTGGTTCCTGAATAGAAAGAAATGGGCCAGATACATCACTGGAATTGAAGAATTTGAGCTCCACGGTCCAGACTCGAAGAGCAGGCTCGGTCGTCATCGTAGCAATGTTCCTGAGGTCCATCTACTTTTCAAACCAGACTACAAGTTACCGTGGGCGGACTATGGGCATGATGATATCGTTATCGACTTCGAACTTGCGGAGGAGTTCCTTAACACAATCAATCTAGGCGACTTCGATGACGAAAATACGATAATATCAGTATGGCTGGGTGCGCAGAGTCGATCATGATCATGTAATATCAAGCGCTGGCAGTGGATGTGGGGACCTGAGACGCACTGGGGAGAAGAGGCTGGTTTTGATGTCAGCCCAGTATCGCCTTTGTAGACAATGTTGATGGGTGTTCGCACTGGGACCAAAAGTGGGGTGTATGGCAGTGAATGATATCTTGGAATCTCGATATGGTTAGATCCCTAAGCCGAAACAGATAAATTTAGCGTCTTCCGAGCAATGCGCACTCCTCTCTTCACCTGCATCCTAACTCCCAGTCACGCAGTCGTCATTTGCAGACACCGCGACCTTGCCATGGAGTCTGCAACGCCGTTCCGATTTCTTGATCTGTCCGCAGGTTTGTGAGCGCTGTGAACCACAATAACGAAGCTCATTGCTGCTACAGAATTGCGAAATCACGTGTACTCCTTTGCGTTTGAAAGCGGCTACGACCGCTTCAAAACCAGCAAAGGCAAGGTCCTTATTGGCGTGACGCAGAAAGCAACCATAGTCCTGAGGAATTCATCGACGACGACATCGGAAATGGGACGCACGACGATACACTAAGATCCCTTCACCTCACTCAAGTATGTCGACAAATTCGCTATGAATATCAGCCGATGTATTTGAGTTCGAGAAACCCCATTGGAGTGCCGTCTGACCGTCTCGTGCTTTTCTTGGACACTTTCTACCCTGGCTGGAACGACCCCGAAGTGGACAAAAGCAAGATGTCTGGAAATATTCGCATCATGAATCTAGTTATTTGGCACATGGAAGGCGCTTCGCTTTTACCGTTCATTCGCTTGTTAGCCGCGGCCCTAGGTTTGACCATCTCTATTCTCGATGTGGACTCAGGGCTATGGCAACATCAGCTGCAAGAGCTATTTAAGAACAGCTCCGCGTGGGCGGAATGGTTGCACGGTGTGGAAAGTGTGTCCTTTGTTTCCAAGTTGGATCAGAAAATCGGTGGACTCGGGTATATCAATGAGTTCCAGGTGTCTTTCAGGGCCGACTTCCAACTACCCTGGGTGAACTATGAGGGTGACGGAGATGGAGACATAACTATTGTCGAGGATCGCGCACGTGCCTTCTTCATGGGTCTTGGTTTCTTTGAGGAGCCTAGGTACGATATGGAATACTCGCTATGGGTCCGAACGCAGACTGAGATGGGCGAGGGGCACACAACCTGGCATTGTGTAATGGGGGAAAGCGGAGCAGACTAAGTGTGTAGTATTACAGGGAGCGTTCTCTCATCGGGACGAAAATATGACGGGTCCTTGCTGTTACCTAGGTAGTTCTCAACTACAGCGGAAAGTGAACAAGGGTCATGTATACAACAGCTTGAAGCTATACACAGCGTTGCCGGGATTCGGCTGCGACAGCAAGGTCTACTGTGATACATCTTACGATTTCTCGGGCTGAAGCCCACAAGTGTAACATGTAGCTTGGCAGAAGATACGGGCATATCCCAAGAGGATTAGAGACTAGTTGGTTCCAACATAAATTTCCTCTGAACTTTTATACACACGAAATTCTCGGATGTGCTCATTAGCGAATATGAAGCCAGCCATTCCATACAGGCAATCTGGGGACCGGGGTACTGTTCATGACGGCTGATGGAGCCTGCGCGTTCCTTGGAAGGGCTGTAACGCCCGGTAAGTCGAATGGTAAGCAAACGGAGTGCGCGAGCGTGAAGCTCTACATAGAAGCCCAACGACCAAAACCTGACGATTTCGTGCATAATTTCAGGCTATCAGATCAGCAAGACTTTGTCCAGATTTCCTTCTTGGATGCTAGTCCCTAATGTGGTTAGCCTCAAAAGAATTAGCGTTGCATGACTACATCATGAAGCCTGCACACGTCCTTCAAACTCTACCTCTATGGTTCATGCTCACGCCATGGATTTTGAGACTCACTTTCGTTTCCTTGATCTTTCTGCAGGTAAGGTGGCTTGCTAGCGGCATGATCCATCCTTGCTGACTGACTGGAAAGAATTGCGTAATCATGTCTACGCGTTCTGCCGACCAAGCCGCATCCGCTGCGATGCATCCGCATCTAAAAATGACAGCGTAGCATCAAGTCTTGGGGCAAATGATGTGACAGTAGAACTCGACTCGTTAGCCCAGAGCAACGACACCGATTCAAGCCGGCGTGCCGAAAGCGATGCTGGTTCAGATTGCAAAACAGCTGCTTTGGGTTTCTTGCACTTCACGCATGTATGTCGGAGAATACGTGCCGAATTTCGTCCAATATACCTGGCCGACACTACTGTGCTAATGGATAGCGCACGGCTTACTTCTTACCTCGACACCTTTTACCAGGGATGGGATGACAGTAACATCGACAAAATTGCCTGGGCTGGTAACATCAGAATTACTTCCTTCACATCATGGATCGATCATGGTGAAGACTTTTTACCGTACCTTCGCTTGTTATCGGAAGCTCCAGGAATGCGAATCAGTATGCCTAGAACCAACAATGAAATCGGAGAGCAGATCAGACGCCTTTTCAGATTCAGAAGGTCTTGGTCTGGCTGGACTACCGGTCAAATAGAGGAGGTGGCGCTTGTAGTCAAAGACGGCCACGTATATCACCCCGATATTCCGGAGTTTCAGGTGCTTTTCAGTAAGAAGTGTGTGCCGCACTGGGCTTACGATCAGGAAATTGGTCCTGGAACGATTGAAGTGAACAAGGAGGCTGCGACTGCGTTTTTAGAGAGTCTCGGTTTCCACGTGGAAGAAGACGGAATTTACTGGATTTGGGCAGGGTTTCAGAAGGAGACTAATCCAGTAGAAACGATTTGGTGGGCAATGATGGGGTACTGATTCTGAACTTTATAATGACCAGAGTAGCAACTAGGTTGTGCGGATGAAGTTAATTCTGAGACGAGGACATAATTGCCAGCAAGTGTTACACAGCGAATAAATATGTAAAGCATGCAATGCTTATACTAAGCTCCGTAACAGCCCCCCTCTTTTCTCGTAGTATCTCGGATAATTGAAACATAGTACCTAGGTAGTGTCTATAAATATTGACATGCTTGTCTCTTTGCAGAAGGTCGCGCTCTTAATGCGTGACCTGTTACTATCATTTCAACTTGTGGCCAAAATTATGCATGGTACCTGCGGCTAACATGTGGGCGCTATTGGCTTCGCTGTAAATTGAGCTTGTAACTGCCTCGCGACATGAACTATCAGAGAGGAATTCAGTCGAGCTGTTCGACTTTAAGGTTATTTAAGCTCTTCGAGGCATACTAATAAGCTATTAAGTCTATCCAGGCGGGTATGTAAGTTGATAGCTATTCTGTAATAGTAAGTTGAGGTGATACAGAACGCGCACGAATTATTGCATCACCTAGTGGGGACTGAAGTTTTGCTATTAGTCTCCGTATC
>Ga0265780_10008967_pt1 | contig 12081 bp, 6 predicted proteins | sample P1T30metagenome_FD_192432 | JGI IMG/M metagenome (GOLD analysis project Ga0265780, IMG submission 192432) | Plant litter microbial communities from East Loma Ridge, Irvine, California - P1 T30 | ecosystem: Environmental > Terrestrial > Plant litter > Unclassified | place: USA: California... | reverse complement strand
GCTGGATATCCGCCGTGATCTCGTAGGCGCGCAGGCGCGCCGCGTGGTCGTAGATCTGCGAGGTGATCATCAGCTCGTCCGGCTTGGTCTTCTCGATGAAGGCGCGCAGCTGGTGGGCCACCGTCACACGCGAGCCGATTGCCGAGCACGACAGCACGCTGTCGAGCATCATGCGCTCTGGCAGGTCGAGCGCTTCCAGGTAGCCGCTCACCGGCGGCTTGAGCTTGGTCGGGCGGCCGGTGCGCAGGTTCACGAACGCTTGCTGCATCGAGGTCGCCAGGAAGTGGGCTTCTTCATCGGTGTCCGCGGCGAACACGTTAAAGCCCAGCATGATGTAGGGCTTGTCGAGCTGCTCCGACGGACGGAAATTGCTGCGGTACATATCGATCGCCTGCATCATCATCTGCGGCGCGAAGTGCGAGGCAAACGCATACGGCAGGCCGAGGTGGGCCGCCAGCTGGGCGCCGAACAGGCTCGAACCGAGGATCCACACCGGCACGTCCAGCCCGGCGCCGGGCACGGCCTGCACCGGACGGCGGGTCGAGCCGGCGAAATAATCCATCAGCTCCACGACGTCTTGCGGGAACTCGTCGGCATCCGACGCCAGGTTGCGGCGCAGGGCGCGCGCCGTGGTGTGGTCGGAACCTGGCGCGCGGCCCAGGCCGAGGTCGATCCGGCCCGGATGCAGCGCCTCGAGCGTGCCGAATTGTTCGGCGATCACCAGCGGCGAATGGTTCGGCAGCATGATGCCGCCGGCGCCCACGCGAATGCGCGAGGTGCCGGCCGCCACGTGGCCGATCAGCACCGAGGTGGCGGCGCTGGCGATGCCTGGCATGCCGTGGTGTTCGGCTAGCCAGAAGCGGTTGTAACCCCAGCGTTCGCCGTGTTGTGCAAGGTCGAGCGAGCGCTGGAACGAGGTGGCCGCATCGCTGCCTTCAGCGATCGGCGAGAGGTCGAGTATCGAGAAAGGAATCATGGAGCCATGATACGCCGATGAAAAAAAGCGCGTGCGCCGCGACCCAAAAACGCGGCATCCGCCGCTTGGGTTAGTATTTCTTCATGATGCCCAGACACGTATTTCGCCTGCTTCCCGCCGTCATGCTGCTCGTCGGCTGTGTCCACCAGCCGATTGCCATGACTGTCGAACCCCAATTCAAGCCTGAACGTGTGGCCGCGATCGACCACGCCATCGATGCCGCGATCGCCGCCCGCACGTTGCCGGGCGCGGTGTACCACCTCGAACGCGGCGCCGCCAGTCATGAGCGCGGCTACGGCCGGCTCAGCTATGAAGAGGACGCCGCCGCCGTTACGCCCGCGACCGTCTTCGATGTGGCTTCGCTGAGCAAGGTGCTGGTGACGGCGCCCGCGGTGCTGATGCTGGCCGAGGAGGGCAGGATCGACCTCGAGGCGCCGCTCATACGCTATTTCCCCGAATGTGGCGGCGGGGGCAAGGAAGCGATCACGATCCGGCACTTGCTGACGCATGTGTCGGGCCTGAAGTCCGGCCTGCCGGCCACGCCGGCGTGGCAGGGGGAGACGGCGGCGCTGTCGCTGGCTTGTGCGCAAACGGTGACCCATCCGCCGGGCAGTTTCTTCCGCTACTCGGACATCAATTACATCCTGCTGGGTCTGCTGGTCGAGCGCACGGCGGGCGTGCCGCTCGACCGCTTCGCCCAGGAGCGCATCTTCGCACCGCTGGGCATGCGTGACACCGGCTACCGCCCACTGGAGCGCATGCCGGCGGGGCGCATCGCGCCGACCCAGCGCGGCGCCAGCGAGACGGCGCAACTGCCCACGGCCCATGGCGACCTGGCGCCGGGCGCGCCGCTGCAGGGCGTGGTGCACGATCCTACCGTGCGCCGTATGGGCGGTGTGGCTGGCTCGGCCGGCGTGTTCTCGACCGTGGGCGACGTCGCCCGCTTCGGCCGCATGCTGCTGGGCAATGGTGCGCTGGATGGTGTGCGGATACTGAAGCCGGAAAGCGTGCGCCTGCTGACGACGGTGCAGTCGCCGTCCGGCATCACAGCGCTGCGGGGAATGGGCATGGACATCGACTCGCCGTTTGCCAAACGTCCGCGGGGCGATGTCTATCCGATCGGCAGCTATGGCCATACCGGATTCACCGGCTGCATCCTGTGGGTCGATCCACAGTCACAAAGTTTATATGTCTTCCTGTCGAACCGGGTCTATCCGGACGACCGCAGCGTGGTGCTGCCCCTCTACACGCAGCTCGGCACGCTGTCTGCGCAAGCCGTACTGGGAGCTCTTCAGTAAGCGAAAGATAGGCTCAAGATAAATGAAATTAAAAGACGATGATGTATTTCCGCGCGGCTACCGTGCGCTCCCATCCGTAGATTGTCCGTAGACTGAACTTCTTGCTCGACGCAATCCCGCTACCAACCATGGCATCTGCGCCGGGTACCGCCCCTGACATATTGGTTACATTGAGGAGAACACCATGAAAATGAATCCGCTACTCAAAGGAATGCTCAGCGCTTCGGTTGCCGCGGCCATGTTCGGCGCCACTGCGGTCCATGCACAAACCAGCACCACCGGCACGTCGGCCACCGGCCAGTCGGGCCAGATCGGCACTACCGGCAGCACCGGCAGCCAGACCGGCAGCATGCGCGACCAGACCAGCGGCAGCTCGTCGACCGGCGCAACCGGCAGCATGCACAGCACCGACCCGCAACACAAGCGCGATAGCGACCGCCGCAGCAAAACCGGCACCAGCAGCGGCACGTCGGGCGCCACCGGCACGACCGGTACCTCGGGCATGACGGGCACGACCGGGACCACGGGTACGACCGGCACCACGGGTACGACGGGCGCCACCGGCACGACCAGCGGTTCGAGCGGTTCGCTGGGCACCGGCGCCAGCGGTTCCACCGGGACCATGGATGACACCGGCCGCACCGGCACCTCGACCGGCACCACCGGTACGACTGGCGCTACCGGCACCACCGGCGCTACCGGCACCACCGGTACGACCGGCACCACCGGCCGCGGCTACTGATCCAGCCGCTTGCGCTCCATGCAGTAACGGCGGCGTCCCCGGCCGCCATCCCGAACACCGGCTCGCGCCGGTGTTCGCATTTCTGCGTTCCGTTTCCGCTCGCTCAGCCAATGCCGCGCCGCGCGCCGCCGCGCCTGTCCTGCGGCGGCGGGGCGTCGCCGGGCGCCAGCGCGACCTTCGCCAACGGCGTCGGCGCCGGGCCATGCAGCACATTGCCTTCAAGATCGAAACGCGAAGCATGGCAGGGGCAGTCCCATGACTGCTCGGCGCCGTTCCAGTGCACCGCGCAGCCGAGGTGGGTGCATCTGGCCGACAGCGCATGCAGGCCTCCGTCGGGATCGCGATAGACCGCCACGCGGCGCAAGCCGTCGCGCAGCACCGCGCCTTCACCGGGCGGAATCGCCTGCACCGAATCGACTTCTCCACCGCGCAGCCAGTCGCCGTAGCGCGCCGCCACATTCGCCTGTGCGCTGGCGAATTCCCCGAGTCCGTGCACGGGCTTGCGCGCCGGGTCGTACAGCGCGCTCCAGGGATTCGGCCGCTCCATGATCAGGTCGGTCACCAGCATGGCGCCGATGGTGCAGTGAGTCATGCCGTTGCCGGAGTCGCCCGTGATCAGGTAGATGTTGTCGTCGTCCATCGGATTGCGGCCCAGGAAGGCCAGGCCGTCGTTCGGTTCCATCACCTCGCCCGACCAGCGCCAGGCCAGTTCGCGCGCCATCGGGAAACGCTCGCGGGCCCAGCGTTCCAGCTCGTCGTAGCGGTGGCCGGGATGCGCATCGAGGCCCGTCTTGTGGTCGGCCCCGCCCACCACTAGCACCTCGTCGCCGTCGATGCCGGACGCCAGCCGCACATAGTGATAGGGAGCGCCCAGGTCCCATAGCAGCAGGTGCGGCAGCGTGCCGTGCGGCAGGCGCAGGCCAATCACATAGCTGCGGTAGCCGGCCTGTTTGGTGTGCATCACGACGCGGTCGTTGAACGGCGTGTGCGTTGCCACCACCACGTCGCGGGCCCGGATCTCGCCATGGTCGAGGGACACGAGCTGGCGCCGATGGTCGCCGCGGATGCGGTGGGCGTGGCTGGCGCCATGGATGCGGCCGCCGCGGCGGATGAAGGCGCGCGCCAGGCCGTCGAGGTATTTGAGCGGATGAAACTGGGCCTGGCCCGGATAGCGTACGGCGGGGCCGGTCTCGACACCGAGGCCCGGCACGCCGGCGACCATCTCGGCCTGCACGCCGGCGCGCACCGCTGCGTCGCATTCACGTTCGAGCCGCGGCCCGTCGCCCGCATCCCGGGCCACCAGGTAACCGTCCAGGTGCTCGAGCTCGCAGGCGATGCCTTCGGTGCGCACGATGGATTCGACCATCTGCAGGGCATGGGCATAGCTGCCGGCGACCAGGCGCGCCTGGGCGCGGCCGAAGCGGCGCTCGATGCCGTGATACCACTCGTCGGGCGGGAAGAAATGGGCGGTGGTGCGGCCGGTCTCGCCGGCGCCGACGCCGAGCGCGTCGATGACGACCACGTCCTTGTCTTCGCATGCCAGCAGGTAGGCGGCGGTAAGGCCGGCGATGCCGGCGCCGATCACGCACACCTGGGCCTCCTGCGCGCCCACGAGCGGGGGGAAGACGGGCACCGTGGCGGTGTCCATCCAGAGCGAGGTCGAGCTGCCGTTCGTTGCGCCGCGCATGATCGGTCTCCAGGTAAACGCACCGATTCCTTCAATGGTGAAAACCAGTCTAGCGCGCCGACACGAAGGGGGGAGCACGGTGTGGCGTCGTTGCCGCATGACAGGGGATTTCTGAGGAGGACACGCGCATCGCGACTTTTATGGCTTGGTATCCACTTTTATTGCATCCAGGAATTAAAATGAAGCCGCTCGCCGTGCCAACGGAAACTCTGCTGCCTAGCGCCATGAAACTCTCCGAACTGATCGGGGCGCTGAGCTATGCGCTCGACATCACCGAGGGCCAGCCGGCGGGACATTGCGTGCGTTGTTGCTGGATTGGCATGCACATCGGCTGCACCGTCGGTCTCTCCGAGCAGCAGTTGTGGGAGCTGTCTTACGCACTGCTGCTGAAGGACCTCGGCTGCAGCAGCAACGCGGCTCGCATCTGCGAGCTCTATCTCACCGACGATCTGGATTTCAAGCGCGATTTCAAGACCATGGGCGACAGCCTGCCGCAGGTGCTCGGCTTCGTGCTCAAGCACACCGGGCTGAAGGCCGGGCTGGCGGAACGCTTTCGCAGCGTCATGACGATCCTGCGCGACGGCCCCGAGATCGCACAGGGCCTGATCGCCACGCGCTGCCAGCGTGGCGCGGACATCGCGCGCCTGCTGCGTTTCCCAGAAGCCGTGGCGCAAGGCATCTATTCGCTCGATGAACATTTCAACGGCAAGGGCAAGCCGGCCCAGCTCGCTGGCGAAGCCATCCCGGTCATTGCCCGCATCGCGCTGCTGGCCCAGGTGATCGATGTGTTCCATACCGCCGGCGGGCGCGCGGCGGCGCTGCGCGAAGCCGGCGCGCGGGCGGGCAGCTGGTTCGATCCGCGCCTGGTGGCGGCGTTCGAAACCTGCGCGCAAGACGATGCATTCTGGCAGATTCTGGCAGATCCTGGCCGGCCCCGAGATCGACCACGCCATCCTGGCGCTGGAACCTGCCGGCCACGAGGTCGCGCTCGACGAGGACTACCTGGACGATATCGCCGCTGCCTTCGGCCAGGTGGTCGATGCCAAGAGTCCCTATACCAGCGGCCACAGCACCAGGGTAGCGCTGTACACCGACCTGATCGGGGAAGCGCTCGGCCTGTCGCCGCAGCGCCGCCGCTGGCTCAAGCGTGGCGCGCTGCTGCACGACGTCGGCAAGCTCGGCGTCAGCGACAGCGTGCTCGACAAGGCGGGCTCGCTCGACCGCACCGAGTGGGACGCGGTGCGCCAGCATGCCGAGTTCACCGAGACCATCCTCGGCCGCATCGCGGCGTTCGCCGAACTGGCCGCGATCGCCGGCGCCCACCATGAGCGGCTCGATGGCGGCGGCTATCCGCGCGGCCTGGCGGCTGAAGAGATTCGCCTGGAAACCCGCATCATCACCACCGCGGATATTTTCGACGCCATCACCGCCGCGCGGCCCTACCGCGGCGCCATCCCGATTCCCCAGGCGCTCGAGATGATGGAAAAGACGGTCGGGACCGCGCTCGACCCGGCCTGCTTCGACGCGCTCAAGCGCGCCATGGCCAAGGCGCCGCTTTCCGTCGCCTGATCGTCCCTCACGCCATACTTCCCACCTGCTTGCCTTGCTCGCCCGCCCATCCGGGCAGGCACGGCTGCGCGCGTCTCCAGCCTGCCACATGCAGATGTCACGCCGATGAAGAATTGCAGATTGGATAGCAAGATTTGACAAAACTGGCCTGTCGGATGCCGCCAGAATGCATTTCATACTTAAGAGACGCCCGAACGTCCTGGAAGTCGCGACCGCAAGGGTGTGTAGAACAACCAACCTGGTTTTGGAGAGGCACATGAACGAGTTGATGGCACGGCAGTACCAGCGCACCGCGATCGCGGCGGCGGTGGCAGGGGTGGCGATGTCGATGGGACAGGCGCAAGCACAGGAGGCGCCCATCGCGGGGCCACAGACCGTGGTGGTCACCGGCGTGCGTGCCGCGCTCGAGCAGTCGCTGCGCCAGAAGCGCAACGCCGATGCCGTGGTCGAGGTCGTGACGGCCGAAGACATCGGCAAGATGCCCGACAAAAACGTGGCCGATGCGATCCAGCGCCTGCCGGGCGTGAACACGCAATCGTCCGCCGGCGGCGAGGGTGGCTTCGGTGAGAACGACCGCGTCAGCCTGCGCGGCACCAGCCCCAGCCTGCAGCAGACGTTGTTCAACGGCCACGCGATCAGCACCGGCGACTGGTTCGTGCTGAATCAGATCGGCGGCAACGTCGGCCGCTCCAGCAGTTTCTCGCTGCTGCCATCCGAGCTGGTGGGCTCGATCGTCGTCCAGAAAAGCCCCACCGCCGACCTGGTCGAAGGCGGCGTCTCGGGCGCCATCAACGTCATCACCCGCCGTCCGCTCGACTTCAAGCAGCAGCTGACGGTCGAAGGCTCGGTGCAGGCCAACTACAACGACCTGTCGGGCAAGACCGAACCCCATCTGTCGGGCCTGGTGAGCTGGAAGAACGCCAGCAACACGGCCGGCGTCCTGATCCAGGGCTTCTCCGAGAAGGCCAGCGTGCGCCGCGACGGCCAGGAAATCCTGGGCTATACCCCGATCAGCGCGACCAGCGCGGCGGCCATCGCCAATCCGGCGCTGGCCGGCGTGGTGGTGCCGACCTTTATCGGCGCCGCCCTGTTCGAGCAGACCAAGAAACGCGAAGGCGGCGCCTTCGACATCGAGGTGCGTCCGAACCGCGACCTGACCCTGGACCTGAACGGCTTCTATTCGAAACTGGAAGCGCCGCACCAGAACACCAACTCACTGGCGGCGCCGGCCAACTCGATCAACAGCCTGGGCCTGATCCCGATCAATCCGGTAGTGCGCAACGGCACCCTGGTGGGCGCCGGGTTCACCCGCAATGCGGGCGAGGTCGACAATATCTACCGTCCGGATGCCGGCGGCGAATCGTGGTATCTCGACTTCAACGGCAAGTGGCGCGTCAGCGAGCGCTTCAGCCTGTCGGGCAAGGTCGGAAAGACCCACGGCGTGGGCTGGGACCGCGACGACGTCTATTACCAGAACAACGTCGATGGCGGCATGGTCTATGCCTTGAACGGGCTGTCGCCGGCCTCGGTCAGCTACCCCGGCGGCAACACCGCGGTGCCCGGCTCGACCGCCTGGGCCGGCGGCGGCGAATCGCAGTCGGTGGACAAGGAAGAATACGCCCAGCTCGACGGCGAGCTGCGCCTCGATAATCCTACCTTCCAGTCGCTGCGCTTCGGCGCCCGCTGGACCGACCACAAGCGCACCGCCGAGCATCCGCTCGAAACCCGTCCCGGCCCGGTCGGCTTCACCAATCCGCAGCCGGCCTGGAGCGGCCAGATGTACCCGAGCGATTTCGGCAGCGACATCGGCGGCTACAGCGGGATCCCTTACTTCAAGTACGACGGCGCGGCGCTCGGCGCCTGGGGCGCGATCCCCGGCAACCGCCTGCTCGACTACGTGCTGCGCCATAACTGGATGAACGAATTCGAGGTGGCCGAGAAGACGGCGGCGCTGTACGGCATGGTCGACTTCGGCGGCGATGGCTGGAGCGGCAATATCGGCCTGCGCGCGATCGAGACGCGCCAGCGCACCGTGGTCAACCTGCCGGGCGGCCCGACGCCAATCACCGGCTCGGCCTTCGGTCCCTATACCCCAACCACCTTCGAGCGCACCTACCGCGACTACCTGCCGAGCGCCAACCTGAAGTACAACGTGACGCCCGACCTGACCCTGCGCACCGCGCTGGCCAAGACCATCGCGCGGCCCGACTACAGCGCGCTGGGCGGTTCGGTCTCGCTCAACGACGACGCGCTGAGCGGCAGTGGCGGCAACGTGAATCTCGATCCGGTGCGCTCGACCAACTTCGACATCGGCGCCGAGTGGTACTACGCGCCGAAGGCGCTGCTGTCGGCCGGCCTGTTCTACATGGACCTGCGCTCGATCGTGGCCCAGGGCACGGCGACCGGCAACTACTACAACAACAAGCGCGAGACCTTCACCGACTACCTGATCACGTCGCCCTACAACACCAGCGGCCGTAACCGCGGCGTGGAGCTGAGCTGGCAGCAGCCCTTCCTGGACAACTTCGGCATGCTGGTCAACTACACCTATGCCGACGGTGAGCTGGACGATGGCGGCGAGCTGCTCAACTCCTCGAAGAACACCTATAACGTGACCGGCTACTTCGAGAACGAGCGTTTCTCGGCGCGCCTGGCCTACAACTGGCGTTCCAAGTACAAGGCGGGCGTGGACCGCGGCGCCAGCCAGCACGTGGACGACATGCCGTCGCTGGCGGCCTCGGTCAACGTCAAGCTGACGGATAAACTGACGCTGACCTTCGATGCGCTGAACCTCACCAACGAGACCATCAAGATGTACGCCGAAAACGAGGACCGGCCGCGCGCCTTCTACTCGAACGGCCGTACCTTCTACCTCGGCCTGCGCGGCAAGCTGTAAGTCACCAAGGGGAGGCGCCGCGTGCGCCTCCCCAACCTGGAAACAATCCCATGACGTACCGACCAGACGGCGGCCCGGCGATCGCGATCGCCTGGGAATGCCTCTCCAACTTCACGCGCGACGACGCGTTCACGGCGCGGCTCACGCTGCGCAACGAAGGTCCCGAGGCGATCGCACCCGGCTGGACCCTGTGCTTCAACACCTGCCGCAAGATCCTGCCCGAGACCGTCAGCGCCGGTTTTCGCGCTACGCACCGGAACGGCGACCTGTTCAGCCTGGAGCTGCCCGACGGGGGCGAATGGCTGCCCGGTCACGAATACGAGATTGTCTACGAATCCCTGCACTGGGCGATCAGCATGACCGATGCGCCCCTGGGTTTCTATCTGCTGGATGCGGCGGGGAGGGCGTTCGACCTGGGCGATCCCGAGATCGCTCCCTTCGTGCTGCCCGAGCAGCGCCACCGCATGCGCGGCGACCTGCTGCCGACCGCCGATGCGGCCTGGCGTCATGCCCAGAACGAGGCGCTGTCGCTATTGGACAGCGAGGCCGTCGGCCGCATCACGCCGCGTCCGCGCATGGCGCGCTTCGACGCGCGCAGCTGTGTGCTCCGACGCTCGACACCTATCCACAGCGGCGCGGACCTCGACAACGAGTCTGCATTCCTGCGCTCGCTCCTGGCCACGCTGCCCGAGGCGGAAGGCGGCGCGTCCATCGCACTCGAGACCGATCCCGCGATGGAGCCGGAAGCCTACCTGCTGGAGATCGCGCCCGGCCGGGTCCTGGTGCGCGGCGCCGGCGCGCACGGCGTGTTCAACGGCCTGCAAAGCCTGGCCCAGCTCATGGCGCAAGACGGCATGCTGCCATGCGGGAAGGTCGTGGATACGCCGCGCTTCGCCTACCGCGGCATGATGCTCGACGTGGCGCGCCACTTTTCCAGCGTCGACACCGTGCTGCGCCTGCTCGACTGCATGGCGAGCTATAAGCTCAATCGCTTCCACTTTCACCTGACCGACGACGAGGGCTGGCGCCTGGCGATCGCCGCGCTGCCCGAGCTGACCGAGGTCGGCGCCCGGCGCGGCGTTCCCGCGCCGGACGAGCCGGCGTGCCTGCCGCCATCGTTCGGCTCCGGCGCCGACACCCGTTCTCCCGGCGGCAGCGGCTTTTATACCGCCGACGAATTCGTGGCCATCCTGCGTCACGCGCAGCGCCTGCACATCGAGGTGATCCCCGAATTCAATATGCCGGGCCACGCGCGCGCGGCGGTCGAGGCGATGCGGGTGCGCCATGCGCGCCTGAGCGCGGCGGGCGATGTCGCCGGCGCCGAAGAGTACCTGCTGAGCGATCCGGACGATGCCTCGGTCTACGAATCGGTGCAGCTGTGGATGGATAACGTCATGTGCATCGCGCTGCCTTCGGTCGAGCGCTTCATCGACACCGTGGTCGCCGAGGTCGCGGCGCTGTACCGGCAAGCCGGCGCGCCCTTGCGGGTGCTGCACACCGGCGGCGACGAGGTGCCGGTCGGCGCCTGGCTCGGCTCGCCCGCCTGCCAGGCGCGCATGCGCGCACACGGCTGGCTGGAGGCGCGCCAGTTGCGCGACGACTTCCAGGCGCGCTGCCGTGCGATCCTGGCGCGTCACGGCATCGCCTTCAGCGGCTGGGAAGAGACCGCGCTGACCTCGAACGGCGCAGGGCAGGGCGAAGACGTCTATGTCTGGAACAACGGCTGGGGCTCCGGCCAGGAAGACTGCGCCAACCGCCTGGCCAACGCCGGCCACGAAGTGGTGCTCTCCAGCGCCGCCAGCCTGTACTTCGACTTCGCCTACGCCAAGCATCCGCAGGAACCGGGCTATTACTGGGCCGGCTTCGTCGATACCCGTGAACCCTTCGGCATGGTTCCCCTCGATGCGCCACTGCTGCCTCAGCAGGACGCAATGGGCCGTGCGCCGACCCTTGCGCAGATTGCGGCGCTGGCCCCGCTCGACGCCGGCGGACGCCAACGCGTCAAGGGCCTGCAAGGGCAGCTGTGGGGCGAGAATGCCCGTTCGCGCGAGCGGGTCGAGTACCTGGCGCTGCCGCGCCTGATCGGCCTGGCCGAACGGGCCTGGAGCGCGGACCCGGGCTGGAAGCATCCCGATGAACTGGCCGGCGACTGGAACGAATTCGCCAACCGCCTCGGCCAGCGCGAGCTGCCGCGCCTGGACCGCCAGCCGCAGCCCTGGGCCTACCGCCTGCCGCCGCCCGGCGCAGTGGTCAAAGAGGGTCGGCTGCATGCGAATATCGCCCTGCCGGGCCTGGCCGTGCATTACACTCTGGATGGCAGCGCGCCCGGCGCGCACAGCCCGCGCTACACGGCGCCGGTGCCGCTCGCCGGCAGCCGCAGCGTGAAGCTGGCCAGTGTCGACACCCGTGGACGCGCCAGCCGCATCGTCACCCTGAACCTGGACTTGCCATGACCGCGATGAACGACGCTCCCGTCGCCAAGCTCGAACGCCGCCATCCGCTGTCCTGGGTCCCGACCCTGTACCTGGCCCAGGGCCTGCCGTTCTACGCGGTGGCGCTGGTGGCGGGCCAGATGCTCAAGAGCATGGGCGTGCCGAACGACCAGATCGCGCGCTGGACCGGCTTATTGGGCCTTGCCTGGGCCTTCAAGGCGCTGTGGAGCCCGTTCATGGAACTCGCCCCCAGCCGGCGCCTGGCGGTGGTGGCCTGCCAGCTGATCGGCGGCGCCTGCCTGGCGCTGGTGGCGCTGGCGCTGCAGCTGCCGATGTGGTTCGCCCTCTGCATTGCCTTGCTGGCGATCGTCTCGCTGGCCTCGAGCACCCACGACATCGTCGCCGACGGCATCTATATCGCCAGCCTCGATGCGCGCGAGCAGGCCGCCTATGCCGGCTGGCAGGGCGCCTTCTTCAATGC
>Ga0265780_10008966_pt1 | contig 12081 bp, 14 predicted proteins | sample P1T30metagenome_FD_192432 | JGI IMG/M metagenome (GOLD analysis project Ga0265780, IMG submission 192432) | Plant litter microbial communities from East Loma Ridge, Irvine, California - P1 T30 | ecosystem: Environmental > Terrestrial > Plant litter > Unclassified | place: USA: California... | reverse complement strand
CTTCGGCGGCGCGGCAGTTGGCTTTGGCGCGCTCGCATTCGGCTCGCCAGTAAGCTGAGCGGTCGAGGTGGCGGTAAGCCGAGCTGAGGGCGTTTTCGCGCCGGCCTTTGGCAGCGTGGCGGATGAGCAGGGCGATGTACTCTATAATATACTGGTCAGACAGGTGTTACATTTGAGAGTTGGGATGGATCGCGCGAGATTACCTCGCACTGTGAGATCGGCTGGCTTTGAGGAGACGACGGCGACGGCGAAAGCGATGGTGCGCTCACTCGGGAGTATGCGTTGCGCCATGGTAATGATGGGAATCTGATGGAGTTGTGAGATGTATTGAGATGGGGATAAATGAGGATTTGAGATGTGCAAGCATTTGAGGTAGGTGCCTGTGTCGCTCCTTCCATCTTTTGACGCATGTCCCGAAGAGGCGATATCTGACCTCGCTAGCCAACAACTCCACAAACAACATCTGAAGATGAGGATTCCATTTCGTATATTACAATGTACTAGAGCCATTGGTCCTAATTTGCTGAAGAATCAAACGCTCAGCTGAATTGATGTCAAAAGTTTTCTCCATCATGGCCTCCAAACGTTGACTCTTAACTGAAATCAAAGTCAAAGTCGTTCCCTCCATTCTGGCTCTGGCCTCCACCGCCCATATCGAAAGTCATGTCGAAAATGTCATCGAATGTGTTGTCGTGCTGCATGTTGTCGTTTTGCTCACCGCTTGCCGTACCGGCATTTTGTGATTGATCAGGCGGGTTTGTGGTCGGCTCAGCGCTGAAGAAGGAACTGAAGTCCGGCTCTGCGCCTGCCGTGTCGTTGGCATAATCTTGAAGGCCAGGCAAGAGAGCAGAGATGTTATCGTTGTCGTTTGATTTGTTAGCGTCGAGTCCATTCGTGAAGGATGCCATGTCGAATTCTGCATTGAGGTCCGCGCTCGTGCTGAAGTCTGGTTCCTCGCCATTGTCACCTCCTATGCCGCCGCCACTAGCAGTGTCATTGAAGAGTGAGTCGAGATCGCCAGTGTTGCTGAAGGTGCCGGTGTCTGGTGCTTTGTCCTCTGCCGACTGCTCGCCACTTGGTGGTCCTGCTGGGTTTGTGTTGAGCTCGAGTTTTGGTTCTGATGCTGGCGCCTCCGCAGAGACTGGGTTGCCATTTGCCACAGCTTGCTTTTTCGCAGCGGGTTCAAAAGAGGTGTCGTCTTCAAGCGATGGGCTGGATCTCTTCCTGGGCGATGTCGCAGGTTGAGGCCGGTCTCCTTTTGTAGTGTCGGGCTGTGGCTCGTTTGATGCAGTGGTGGCGGCCGGATCAGATTGAGTCTTATCTGGCTGAGCGTTTACTGAATGTGGTTCATCGATTGTGGTACTCGTAGCTGTAGGTACATTCGTAGTCTTAGATGCAGTTTCTGTGTCTGACTTGGTGCGGGCGACTGCAAGATCACGGCGCATGACCAATTTGGCAAATTGCTGTGCTTGTGAGTTTGTGGTCGGAGGCGAATGGAACCAACAAAACCTACCAACTTCTCGTCGAGAACATCGAGAGCTTGGTGGAAGCGATTGTTGGAGACTGGAAGCTGCTGTTTGAGGCGAGAGGCACGCGCGAGTGCCGCTTCCGGGGTAGACTGATTAGCGGCAGCAAAGAGTCTGCCGGTTTGTTCGAGCTGTGAGATGTTAGACGTGAAGACGATGAGTCCTGTATTATTTCAATGGCATACGATGAGATTGATCTCGCGTTGCAGCGCATCCAGTGCTTGCTGCGGCGAGTCCATGTTGAATAAATGTGTGTGTGTGAGTGTGTGGGGGTCGAAGGAGGTGGGTGAAAGTAAATGGTGTGTGTGTGTGTCTTGTCTAGGGCGAGGGCATGCAAATGGAGGCAGTCGACAGCACGAGGTAGTGGTAGATTTGTGAATGGAAAATAAGTGGAACAATGGTATATGGTAAGTGAGTTGTTGTTGTCAGAGACAGGGACAAGGCTTAGGCGCAACTCTACTCCAAGGGCTCTCTCACTAGGCCTGGTCGGCTTGGTTCCGTTAGCGGCGGCAGGCTCGGGCGGCTCCTACCCTCTCTTGGAGCAGCTCGTTGTCTTTCTTAGCTTCTCCCCTCTGAGATAGCAGCACCTCGACCTCTCGTCCTCGAACCCACCACCAACTGAAGATCGTCTCGTCTCTTTCTTCTTCCTTTTTGTGTTGTTTTCGTTTACGCGCACTCATAGCAACTTCCTCAAGCGTACGCCATATTCTTTTCCCCCCTGCATTGCTGTCATTGTCGTGCGGCCTCCTTCTCCTCAGCTGCTGCGACTAATTCCTTCGCACTGAACACCTCACCCACCTTACATCTCCCATCTCCCATCGTCACACTCACTCAACTCTTGACTTCGCTTCACTTTCTTACCATCTCTCGCATTTAGGTTGCTCTCTTTCAGGAAGTGCAAGTATCGCAGCCTGTTCGCTTCTATTTGTGCGTCTCAACCCAGCCCAATCCTCTCTCCTCCGCCCGCGAGTCGTCTAATCTTCTCTCAGTCAGCTCAGCTTTGCCGCGCTTTCACCTCCTCCTCACTTCTATCTCCACCTCTCTCTATCTCTCTCCTCACTCCAAGAGACCTCATCGTAATGGCCGACAACAACGGTTCCTCCCAGCCCTCTTTCTCCATGCCGCCCTCCATGGGTGGTATGTCTGGCCAGCCCGGCTATGAGAATGGCAACGGCCAGGGCATGTCTGGCCAGCCGCCGCTCGGTCTCAACATCCCGCAGAACAACAACCCTCTCCCCATGGACATGTCCGACCCCAACGGCCTCGACGGTCTTGGCTCTCCCATGAGCGCTGGCGGCACCATCAGGCGCGCCGCCCCGGAGCCCAACAAGAGAGCCCTTTACGTTGGTGGTCTGGACCCTAGGGTCACCGAGGAAGTCTTGAGACAGATCTTCGAGACCACTGGACACGTGCAGAACGTCAAGATCATCCCGGACAAGAACGTAAGTCGATCGCACAACTTCTGCCCACGTGCCATTGTCATGGCGCATGTGAAAGATTCCCTCACACCCACCTCTTCACCTGGGTGTAGCCTTGCTCACCACGCTTGACCACCACCAACATTGCAACATTCACCCACACAACATCATTCGGCACACTACTACTTTTCGCTCATTCGCTAACATCGCGCCTCCTCCAGTTCCAGTCCAAGGGTTACAACTACGGCTTCGTCGAGTACGACGACCCCGGTGCGGCTGAGCGCGCAATGCAGACCCTCAATGGCCGTCGCGTCCACCAGCAAGAGATCCGCGTCAACTGGGCCTACCAGTCCAACACTGTCACCAAGGAGGACACCTCGAACCACTTCCACATCTTCGTCGGCGACCTTAGCAACGAAGTCAACGATGAGGTTTTGCTCCAGGCCTTCTCCGCCTTTGGCACTGTCTCCGAAGCTCGTGTCATGTGGGACATGAAGACTGGTCGCTCCCGTGGCTACGGCTTTGTCGCTTTCCGTGACCGTGGTGATGCTGAGAAGGCTCTCTCCAACATGGACGGCGAGTGGCTTGGCTCGCGCGCCATCCGTTGCAACTGGGCCAACCAGAAGGGCCAGCCCTCGTACTCCCAGCAGCAGGCTATGACCCAGATGGGCATGACCCCGACCACTCCCTTCGGCCACCACAGCTTCCCTACCCAGGGTGCAAACTCCTACGAGATGGTCGTCCAGCAGACTCCTGCCTGGCAAACCACCTGCTACGTTGGCAACCTCACGCCTTACACCACTCAGAACGATCTCGTTCCTCTGTTCCAAAACTTTGGCTACGTTACCGAGACTCGCTTCCAGTCCGACCGTGGCTTCGCCTTCGTCAAGATGGACACACACGAGAATGCTGCAAACGCCATCTGCCAGCTTAACGGCTACCAGGTTAACGGCCGCCCGCTGAAGTGCAGCGTAAGTTGATTGTTGTACACATCCACATGGCTCGAATAACACTGACTCAAAATATAGTGGGGCAAGGACCGCCCTCCTACCGGCGCTGGTTTCGACCAGTCTGCTGGCGGCTTCCCTCAGTCTGCTGGTGGATTCCCGCAGTCCGGCTACCCGCAAACTCCGTCCTTCTTCCCGCAGTATGGCCAGGGCCCCAACCCGATGTCTCCTCAGCAGGGTATGTTGATTTGTAAACGATAATCTTCTGAACACCGCTGACCTCAGTCATAGCCACCACTCCTCTTGGTCAATTCGGTAACCAGCCACCGCCTGGCACTTGGCACGGCCAGACTCCCTCTGGTGTGCAGCCTGGTCTCGGAGGCTTCGGCATGACTCCTCAGAGTGCTGGCGGCTTTGGTGGTTCTCAGAGCGCCGGTGGATTCATGGGTCAGGCTCCTCAGGGTCAGCAGCTTTTCGGCCGCGGCGGATTCGGCGGCTACCAGGGTTAGAGCCCCTCTAACGACACAGATTCCGAGCACGACGGCAAATTTAACAAGGCCTGGGTGGATGGATCAGATGGCGGTCTTCGACGTCTCACCGACTGTTCGACGCTTGCCCGCTGAGAGGCCGCGATCCTCTGGACTCACTTCCGACAAGATCTCGATCTACCCACCATCCGGCACCTTACTCCTTCTTCCTTTGCTGAAACGCCCATTACGACGGGGTGGAAAAAGTGACTCCACTTCATGAACATCTCGACTACACTTCTCATCATCAAAAACTCTCTTCCCTCTTCTTTCTTTCACTGGATACCCCGGGTCAGAGAAATGCCACAAAAGCGAAGCGGGCTACCTGCAGCCATCATCATGCTTTGATTTCTGTATGTTTGCTTTCCCCATTCATGCCATTTCTCTTTCTCTGGGGATGTGGGAGGGAAGCTATCTTCACGGCGGCTTCGCTTTCCTCCTCCCCGAATGTTCGATATCTGAGACGGAGGTTCCATGGAGTCTGCATGCTAGTCAGATATTATTTTAGGATGTTCTTTTATCTTTATTTGCTGGCTGTAGTACCTATGAACAAATATAGAAACGTGTTGCTTCGATCCCCTGTCATGTCTGATTCCGAATGCCACCTGCGTTGCATACTTGCGTCGAATCCCATGTACAAGCTGGTCTTCAGGCATTCGGAGTGCCGGATGTATATGTCAAACATGATCTGTTGGGTGAGCTGGGTCATGTAACCTTTCCGAGCTCGCCGAGGTTGCATGTAGGATGCCCACACATAAATCGTCAAGCTTCTTGCTAAGAGATTTTCTGTGCAGACAGATTATTTAACCGCCATGCAACGTCGACACAAAGACCACCTCGTCCCCGGCCTGCAGTTCATACGCATCTTGGCCTTCGAGTTCCCAGTCGGCGTCGTTGATCAGGACTAGGATTCCGGGTCGTCTGAAGAATGGTTGGGTCAGCGGAAGTACATTCACGAATGATGAGGAGAGAAATCAAGAGAACGGATGCCCGAATAAGACTCAAGGAAATCACACTCTGCTCGAGAGATGAGATGGGAACAGATCGGTTGAAAAGACTCACACAGTACCCTCAAGCACAAACATGTCTTGGCGCGGGTCTTTCATCAGATTCTTGCACAACCAGTCGATCAAGAATCCGACATTGGCTGGTTGGTTTGTTGAGGGGTCTGTGGCAGGGAGGGCGATTTTGTGGGAGCGTTGTGAGGAAAAGAGGAGTTCGAGGCCGCCGCTGTAATCGATCGCATTTGGATGTTAGAATTGTGGGAGTGATTTCTTTTTTTTGCTATCGAAATGCTGGGAGGACGTACGTGAACTCGAGCTTGATGGGGATGGTGGAGGCCATTGCTTGAAATTGCGTCTTTCAATCGTTCGGTGTAATTTATAGTCGTCCTAAGATCAGATGCTTGTGTAGCTAGGTATTCACTTGAGATGCGGGCTCTTCCGCGGACTAGAGTGCGAGTGAATGTTCCGATCGGCCATGAAATTCGTCCAGTAGATACATCGACTTTAGTCACTAGACCTAGACACTCGCGATAAGATCCCGAGGTTCCCTTTATCGGGATATCATCATCATTCAGTTGGCAGTTCGGCTCGTCGCCGCTTGCCCTGCAACTCTGAGATCACTCCAAGCATTTGGATCATTCCCACAGGACAAGTCACGTCACAGGCTTGACGACAGGACCTTCACATGCCATCGATATCCCACCCGTCCAACGTCAGGCAAGAGACTCCCACCTCGCCCGACAGCCGTAAACGCAAGCGAACGCAGCAGAAGCAAGTCTCACCGGACAGACAGCAAAGGCAACATACTCTCCCTTCGGTACTTGCGGGTAAAGGAAGACAGCAAACCTCATCGCCGACCAACAAACGATCCAAGCAATCACCCTCACCTTCAAGAACAACACCTCTGCCCAGACAGCTGGGTACCAACGACATGTACAACTTCTCTTCCACCCGCCAGTCCAGCAATACCGCTATCGATCTCACCGCAAGCTCTCCGCCCACCACACCGCAGCCACGTCGAATCAATGGATTGTTGTCGAGACCTCAAGGTAGAGGCGGTGTCAATTCCGCCACCGGAGCAAAGAAATTAGTCGTCAAGAACCTCAAGACAAACACACAATGGGACAGCAAAGCATATTTGGAGAAGATCTGGGGACAGCTTGACGCTGCTCTGGCTTTGATCTTCAAGGACGTGCAAGACGGCTTCAGCAAGGAGGATCTGTACCGCGGCGTGGAGAATGTATGTCGGCAAGGCGGAGCGTCGACGCTGTACACCAGACTGGACAACCGGTGTAGACAACATGTGGAAATTGACATGAGAGATGTGCTGGTTCAAAGAGCCGGGACTGCCCACGTTGATGTTCTGTCTGCTGTAATGGCTGAATGGGCGCGATGGAAGGCACAGATGGTGGTCATCCGATCGATATACTTCTTCCTCGATCGATCCTACCTGTTGTCTTCCAGCAAGACGAACTTGACGGACCTCACGCCGAAGCTCTTCAGGGAGACCGTCTTCAACCACGGATCCCTCAAACCACACATCGTCGAAGGAGCCTGTGATCTAGTCGCCACGGAACGCAAGCAGCAGTCCGGTGCTGATCAGGACCTTTTCAAACGAGCTGTCGAGATGTTCCACGAGCTTACTGTATACACGGCCAGCTTTGAGCCTCGGTTCTTGGGCCACAGTCAGGAGTTCGTCGATCACTGGTCCACTGAGACAAGCAGTCAGAAAAGTGTGCCTGAATACGTGGCGCTTGCAGACGAATGCATCAAAAAGGAAATGGAGCGATGTGATGACTTTGCACTGTCTCCCAGCACACGGCGGGACTTGCTTTCACTCTTGGAACAACACATGATAGTGCGAAGGACAGCATATCTTACCGATGGAAAAGCTCTTTCGACTCTGCTCGAAGAGAACGCCACGGCGGATCTTACAGCTCTCTACTCTCTACTGGCTCGGAGGCGTCTTGGAAGCGAATTACGGCCTGCTTTCGAAGCTTGGATTGAACAGACAGGCACGAGCATTGTCTTTGCGAAAGATTCCGAAGATATGATCGTACACATTTTGTCTCTCAAGAGGCGACTCGACGCCCTCTGGAAAACTGCGTTCCAGCGTGATGAAGAGCTTGGGCGTTGCTTGAGAGAGAGTTTCGAGACGTTCATGAACAAGACGAAGAAGGGCGACTCAACGTGGGGCACGGACAACTCCAAGGTTGGCGAGATGATCGCCAAATATGTCGATCAGCTGCTGCGAGGAGGAGCCAAGGCGATTCCAGAGCTTCTCACAGCCAAGCGCAACTCGGTAACGGAAAGTGTCGCACTCCCCAACGCAGCCGAAGAAGACAATGCGGGAGACGAAGAAATGGACGAAGATGCCGAAGTCAACATTCAGCTCGACCAAGTCCTCGATCTGTTCCGCTTCGTCCACGGCAAAGCTGTCTTCGAGGCGTTCTACAAGAAAGACCTTGCCCGTCGTCTGCTCATGGGTCGCAGCGCGAGCGCAGACGCCGAGCGCAGCATGCTGAGTAGACTGAAGACCGAGTGTGGCAGCGGCTTCACGATGAACCTGGAGCAAATGTTCAAGGACGTCGAGCTTTCCCGCGAGGAAATGCAGTCGTACAAGCATCGACTCGAAGAACGCGACGGTTACACCAAGGGCAAGAACATCGAACTCAACGTCAACATTCTCAGCGCTGCTGCGTGGCCAACATATCCCGACATTCCCATCGTCATCCCTGCGAATGTCAAGAAGTCGATTGACGATTTCGAGTTGCACTACAAGAGCAAACACAGCGGCCGCAAGCTGGATTGGAAGCACGCGCTCGCGCACTGTCAGATGCGTGCTACTTTCGGCAAAGTGACGAAAGAGCTCGTCGTCTCAAGCTTCCAGGCGGTCGTGTTGCTGCTGTTCAACGCAGTAGCAGAGGGCGAACATCTAACCTACTCCCACATCCTGACTGAAACCGGTCTGCGTAAGTGACATCCCAAGACCATTCAACGTCCTCCACTCACAAACACAACCAACCAACTAACAACCCCACTCCCAGCCGAACCCGAAGTCAAACGCACCCTTCAATCCCTCGCCTGCGCCCGCCTGCGCCCTTTGACCAAACATCCAAAGGGCAAAGACATCTCCCCGACCGACACCTTCACCTTCAACCCAGACTTCACGCACCCGAAGTACCGCGTCAAAATCAACCAAGTGCAACTCAAAGAGACCAAGGAGGAGAACAAGGAGACGCACATGCGTGTCGCCGAGGACCGCAACTTCGAGGCCCAAGCGGCGATTGTGCGCATCATGAAGGGCCGGAAGACGATCGGGCACTCTGAGCTCGTGAGCGAGGTCATCAAGGCGACGATGAGCAGGGGCGTGCTCGGGGTGCCGGACATCAAGCGGAACATCGACCGGTTGATTGAGAAGGATTATATGGAGCGGGAGGAGGATGGGAGGTATGCTTATGTTGCGTAAGAAGAAGGAAGTGGATGATGAGTGTTTGGGAGATATTTGGGGGATGTGTGTGTGGTGGATTGGTGAAGTGGGCGGGTCTGCATACAGTATATGCATTTTCAGGCTCGCGTGGAGTTGTTGTTGGGTAACCTGGTACCTCCTGTAATTACAATTGATCATTGATACGTACATCTAGACCGGACTTCAACCCACAACCTTTCCCGCAGGCAGCTCCGACTTTACAATATTGCGTCGAATTGTCTTGCTTCCACTTCTTGTCGCTTCGAACTGTCTTGCTTCCACTTATTATCGCTTCGGTCCAAGAGCCAGAGGAGTAGTTCTGTCAACAATCACTTGACTCGCGCCTCAGCAACTATCTCGACATGACTATTCGATACCCATGGTGTCGCGTCGTGAACAGTGAGCATGTTTCCTCGCCTCCGTTCATGCTAGAGTTTGGCGGCTCTCATAGAGGTATCAGCGACTTTCCATATTGAAAACAGCTTCTCACTAGTGAAATACTGTCCTCCGTCTATGCTAGAATTTGTCGACTCATCTCGTAGAAGTATATACAATTACGATTTGAACCCACAATCTTACTCGCAGCTCCGGACCTACAACATTCTGTTGAAATATATCACTTCCAGTTTCGGTCCAAGAGTTCTGCCAAGTTCAATCACTTCACTCAGCACCTCAACAACTACCTCGACACCAATCTCGACACTCTTGGACACGCAATACTAACCCGCGGCGTCGCATCGTCCACAATTCCAGACTGGCATACCCACACTGGTATAACCGATCATGTCGATAAAGACTGCGAGCGCCGTACTCGAGGGAAGACTCGCTGAGCCTTCAAGAATCTCGGTCATGGTCGAGATCTCAATCCGAACGTCCAACTCCGGACTGCGACATTTCAGCACTTTACAACTTCTACTACCCACCTCACTTGAATACCCTTCCAGCGCCTCAAACATATACGCCACCCGATCGAATAACCAGCTTCAACAGGCCAATTGAGCTGACCCTAACCGTGGGTACCGCTTCGTCGAGCCCTCAGTCCAATGCTAAAAGTTTGTCGATTCTATCGTGGTGTATCAGCAACTTCCTAATGTCCAAGTCACCCTTATACCAGTGAGAGAGCGATCTTCGAATGCTGTTATCTCACTGGGTTGGTCTTTCGCGGGTGGTAGTATTGGCAGGTCTAGTACGCTATAAACAAGCTAGTGCTAGTGAGAGGGCGGTCACCGAATAACATCATCTCACTGGATCAGACTTTCTCAGGCGGTAGTATCGGTAGACCTAGTACGCCATGAACATGCTGGTGCCAGTGAGATTGTCCATTCGACAAAACTCTGGCATACGCGGAAGGGAGAAGTAAATTACAACTTGTCCATTCCGGTTCTCTTCGTTCACACTCTGACGTATTGATAAAAATATTATTCGAGACACAGGAATTGGTATTGCATTGAGCCTTCATTCCGTTGGTAATAGTTGAACCTATTTGAAGGTCCTCCAAAGCTCATAGGCAGGATTCCCTCCGACAGTTTCATCCGTAGATCAAGCCATCTGTAAGCCGTACCTTTCGTATTTTTCGCATCTAGTACCTCGGCGGGGCAGGAGGTGCGCCACCGTACGTCTGCTGGCCAGGGTAGCCAGGAGGGCCGCCCGGCGGCGGAGCGTAGCCGCCCTGCTGAGGTCTGCCAGGTGGTCCACCAGGAGGAGGCGCGTAGCCGCCCTGCTGCTGTTGACCATAACCCTGTGGAGGAGGGCCACCATAACCACCCTGCTGAGGAGGAGGACCGCCGTAGCCACCCTGTTGAGGAGGGCCGCCAAACCCACCCTGAGCGGCACTGCCCTGCTCGTCTTGAGTGTCGTACGACGGATCGATGGCACCAAGGATGAGCTTGAGGACCCAGAGATCGGGGGTAAGGTCAACGGGCGGGTTGGCACGAGCCATCTCGGCGGACTCGTTCTCGAAGTTGCTAGTCACATCGACCATTTTGCCGACTGATTCGGAGTTAGCGTACGTTCTGACGTGAGAAATGTGCGTTAACCGTTGGGCTACGCAGGTTGTACTTACCGGTGGGATCGTTGTCCAACTTGCCAAGGAACTCGGTAGCTAATGATGTGTTAGATTTTGACCGCTATAATGACTTTTAAAAGGGACTTACCTTTCTGATCGTTTCCAACCTGTGCGAACTGGAATGCGACGGCACCTGGACCAAGGTTCGACGTAGACTGCACAGCATAACGAATGGTGTCTTCGAGGGCGCCTGCGTTCTCGCCGGCGGGCTGACCGTCTGTGATACCGATCACCAGAACAGGCTTGCGCGGCTGGCGAAGCTTGGGCAAGACGATGCCGTCAATCACCTTTTGGCGCAGCTTGGTTCCGAATGGCGTGAGGCCCTTATACTTCCTGTTGGCCATGATCTGTGCAATCTGCTGCTCGGTGCGGACGCCCTCGAGCATTCGTGGATCTGAGCTGTCATCGTTCATGAAGCGAATCTCGATGCTAGAGTAAATGTTAGCTTGCTATTACTCTTGTCGATCACTCTGGTATCTGACTGCTTACCCGTCTTCGTCGAAGAGTGTCGCGGCGAACGCGACTCTTTGCATGATAAGCTCCAAGTCTTTGATGCGCTCGCCCTGCTCCTCAAAGGCCATGCTGCCGCTGTCGTCAATGTAGATGACAATGTCGTAGAGAGCGAGGCGGACAATATCCACCGCGATCTCACGAGGGATCCTCCACGCGGCGACCAACTTGTCTACGCTCTGCGCGGCGCGCTGGGCAGTCTGCTGGATGCGAGGGTCGCCGGGAGGGTAGAAGCTCTGAAGGTGCTTCTGCTGGATGGCCTCTTCGAGCTGCCTGACATATTGACCAATGTCTTGAGGGGCAGAAGGCGGCGGTGGGCCACCAGCGAACTGACCCTGCTGCTGCTGAGGTGGTCCGCCGTATTGCTGACCACCCGGGGGTCCCTGAGGCGGGTACTGCTGTTGCTGCTGGCCTGGTGGCGGCGGGCCGCCAGGGTAGGACTGGGGAGCTCCCTGTTAAGTTTTTTGTCAGCATTCTATTCAATCCGGATCCGCGCTAGTGTTGCAGTGCATGTGATGACGAACATAGCCGCCGTGGCCTTGCGGAGGGTATCCAGGACTCGAGTTGTATGGCGAAGGGCTGTATGGCGCAGGGCTGTAGGGCGCGGGACTGTAA
>Ga0265780_10008965_pt1 | contig 12082 bp, 10 predicted proteins | sample P1T30metagenome_FD_192432 | JGI IMG/M metagenome (GOLD analysis project Ga0265780, IMG submission 192432) | Plant litter microbial communities from East Loma Ridge, Irvine, California - P1 T30 | ecosystem: Environmental > Terrestrial > Plant litter > Unclassified | place: USA: California... | reverse complement strand
ATGGCCAAGTAGGCAATGCCGACCAATGATCCGAGCGTCATCGGGATGCAGAGCTCTCACCATGTCTACAGTGAGCGGGAAGGAGCGTGGTACATCCAAGTTGAAGGCGCGCCCCCTATCCGCGAGCGTAATGCCTCCATGATCGACCGACTGAACGACACGCGCGAACTCCGCCTTGAGCAACAGGAGCGTGCCACCCAGTTCCATCCTGACGACAATTACAGGACGCTGATCGACTCTCCCAAGGTAGTTTCCAACGATCTGCCTGGACCCGGTGGCGAGACTGCTACGCGGCTGGCGATGGGACCGGGGCATGTTGACTATCCGCTCTATCAGCAGGTGCGCGGCCATGTCACCGCGCTGGATGCCAAGCTGGGGCGAGAGTTTGATGAGACGAGCGAACGGATGACGTTGAGTCTTGTGGCGCTTGCCAAGGAGAACAGGCTGGAGCGGGCTGACCATGTGGTGCTGAGTGATGCCACCGGTGCCAGTGCTGCAGGCCAGCGGGTATTTGTTGTGCAGGGTGAGCTGAATGACCCTGCGCATCTGCGGGCTTCCATGGCGACTGACGTTGCTGTGCAGGCGCCTGCGGAGCAGTCACTGCGGCAATTGGCGAGTGTCAGCCAGGAGCAGCAGTTACAGGCTGCGGCGCAGAGCCAGCAAGTTGACCAGGATGTGGTTACGAGGGAAAGCCAGAGCCAGGCTATGCGGATGGGGTGAACCAGAGAAGGAGCATTGCTGCGCCATGCTATGTGGGATCCCGAACTTCCGTAAGTTGTCTGGCATCCGTCGGTAAGGCATTGAGTGCAGCCCGCCCCCCCTCCAAATTCTCTACCCCGACAGCAGCGGTCAGCAGATAGTCGTTCGACCATCCAAGTCTCGGCTCCTGAGACGCAGTGCACTCATAGTCTGAGGCGCGCACTACGGCGCGACGGAACAGGGTGAGTCTATGGATCGCTACTACGTCAATCGGAACGCTCAAGACAACGGAGACCATGAGGTCCACAAAGCTGACTGCTTCTGGCTGTCCTTGGTCAACTCCAAGCTCGATTTGGGACTCCACGCCGGATGTATGTCCGCCGTTGCAACAGCGCGCCAGTACTATTCCCGTGCCGATGGCTGCGCGCTCTGCTCTCCTGACTGCCACAAGCGATGAATCAAGGCCGCCCGCCCCGGAAATGCGGGGCGGGCACCTCCGCAAAGCCTGTTCCTACGATCGTATTGCCATTGAACCGATATTCCCGCTTCACCCACGGGACGAAATTGGACATACTGTCCCCTGAATTCCCGGAGCACCTGATGGACACGTACCAGCTGATCGACCTCTCCCTCCAGCGCTTCAGCCCGAAGGAGGTCGCCCAGGCCCTAGGAGTCACCCCCAAGACCGTGCGTCGCTGGCAGGCACGCGAGACCGAGCCAAAGCCTTACATAGCAGACGCCATCCGACAGCGGCTGCTTCCCTTCGGCGAGCCTCCTCGTGGTGAAGGCAAGTTCCGCTTTATTGATCTCTTTGCGGGAATTGGCGGCATCCGTACGGCCTTCGAGAAGCAGGGTGGACGCTGTGTCTTCACCAGCGAATGGGACCCGTACGCTAAGCAAACCTACAGGGCCAATTTTCACGACGGGGACGGTCATGTTTTCGCCGACGACATCACTCAGGTCCATGAAGACGATGTCCCAGATCACGACGTGCTTCTGGCTGGCTTCCCGTGTCAGCCCTTCTCCATTGCAGGCGTGTCCAAGAAGAACTCCTTGGGCCGCGCTCACGGCTTCGCAGATCTGACCCAAGGCACCCTCTTCTTCGACGTGGCCCGGATCATTGATCGGAAGCGACCTCGCGCTTTCATGTTGGAGAACGTCAAGAATCTCGTCAGCCATGACAAGGGCCGGACGTTCGACACGATCATCAAGGTGCTGCGGGAGGAGCTTGGGTACCACGTGCATTTCAAGGTGATCAACGGCAAGCACTTCGGTCCTCAGCATCGTGAGCGCATCATCATTGTTGGCTTCCGTGAGGATGTACCGTTCTCCTGGGATGACCTTGAGCTTCCCGAGCTCGCCGCGGCGCCGAAGATGGACTCGGTGCTCCACAGGCAGGACGGATCTGAGGTCGAAGCATCGCCTTACGTGGGGGGTGAAAAGGGCAAGGTTTTGGATAAGTACACGCTGTCGGACAAGCTATGGGAGTATCTGCAGAACTACGCCGCCAAGCACCGCGAAAAGGGCAATGGGTTTGGTTTCGGACTCGTGAATAATGAAAGCACCTGCCGAACTCTCTCCGCCCGCTACTACAAGGACGGTTCGGAGATCCTTATCTCGCAGGGCGCAAAGAAAAACCCTCGTCGACTGACGCCTCGTGAGTGCGCACGTCTGATGGGATTCGACGACAATTTCCGTATCCCAGTGTCTGACACCCGAGCCTACAAGCAGTTCGGCAACTCCGTAGTGGTACCCGTGATCGGTGAGGTTGCGCGAATCATGGTTCCTCACTTGATTGAGGAGAGCCCCTCTGAGCCAGTCAAAGCCGCCAAGAAGAAAGTAAAGGCCTGAGATTGGTTGACAATCTGACCCAAGAGCAGCGCTCCGCGCAGATGTCGCGAATTCGTGGCTCCAATACCAAACTGGAGGTCCTTGTGCGCAAAGGCCTGCATGCCAGGGGTTTACGATATCGGCTGGGCGGGACGGGATTGCCTGGCGGCCGGATATCGTGCTACCCAGGTATCGAACGGTTGTCTTCGTACATGGGTGCTTCTGGCACGGGCATGACTGCCCTCTGTACCGACTTCCGAAGACCCGACCGGAGTTCTGGGGTGAGAAGATCGGCAAGAATCGCGAACGCGACGGGCGGGTTGAGCAGCAACTTCGGAGTTCCGGGTGGCATGTTGTCGTTGTCTGGGAATGCTCGCTGCGCGGTGTTGCCCACGAACAGAAAGAGGGTTTTCTCGACGACTTGGCTTCGTCGATTCGCAATGTCGAGGTGTAGGGAGCAATGAGGATGGAACTGGGATTGGGCGAGACCGAGTCGACGCTGTGGTCACTGATAGATGAATTCACTCGACGTAGCGATAGGCTTTTTTTGAAGAAGCTCTCGCGGAATGACGCCTCATGGGCGGATGACGGCGGCGGCCATCAGTACGGATTCTACGTCCCACGCGACATAAGAGAGTCAGGCTTCTTTCCAGTACTTACTGCTCGGGAAGACAAACCTCATATTCTTGAGTCCCTCTGCCCATCCGTATGGCCCCAGACCGGAGAAATGAAGAACGATTCCCGCATCAAGTTCTTCAGCAACAAGCGCTCGGAGTGTCACTTCACACGAGTTCCCGCAGAACTGTTCAAGGGCCTCAGTCCTGCATCGTGGCTACTGGGCGGAAGGCTCTTGGAGGCCGAGGGAAACGCGCACCACTGGTTCATCGTGATTGATTCAGCGTCTCTCGAAGCGGAGTTGCTCGAGAGCCGTTTGAACATCCAAGCTGACTTCCATTTCGAACTCCTGGAGCCCGCAAGTCTAAAAAACGCGCTCAGGATCCAAGCTGACGAAGCCGCAGAGCTGATAGCGGAGATTGACTTCGCCCTTCGTAATGGAAGCATCGATAGTCTTCTTGCGCGGTACGGCAGCCTACCCAGCCCTGAAGAACTCGCGAAGCAGGCGCGCGCAAGCTTTCTGGCTTCGTCCGAGTACGAATCATTGAACCCATGGACGATCAGCAAGCCTGGCGACGCGATCATGCGCATCAGCCGCGACATCGAGTTCTCGATCTATCGCAAGCACGAGCTACGAATCCGAGCGATTGAGGTCGCGAAGATTCTGAGTACGCACAATAATGCGGCTACCGCAGCGGTACAAGGCTTCCCCTCATTGGACGCCGTATTTCTCTCCGCCAGCCAGCAACGGAAGAGCCGAGCGGGCAAGTCATTTGAGAGTCACTTGGCGACTCTTCTCCGAGCAGGTGGCGTCAAGTACGAAGCACAGGCAATACTGGGGCAGCGACGGCCTGATTTTGTGCTGCCCGACCAAGCTACGGTCGCGTTAGGTAGCGGAAGAAGCTATGACGACGCGGCTATCCTTTCGGCCAAGACTACTCTCAGGGAGCGGTGGAAGCAGCTGACACATGAGCGATTCAACTGTGCGATCTATCTTGCAACAGTCGATGATCGCGTGTCCAAAGAAGCTCTGACTGAGCTCCGGAAAGCGGAGATCACTCTTGTCGTGCCTGAATCTCTGAAGATGAGGACCGCAGAGTCATTCTATTCAGAAGATGCGAACGTCATATCCTTTCGAACCTTCTTTGACGTGGAGCTGCGAGAGAAGCGGCCCGCTCTCATCGTCGTCGACTGATAGCAGCCCTTAGCGTCAGGTCAAGAGCTGAGCTGCCGCGAGTTTGCTCGCCTGTTCGCGAAGCATTGCGTCACATATGTACCTCCCCCCACCTTTACAGCGCCTAAGCTGCATTCGTCTGCGCTGGCGTAGGCCGCAAACAACCCGGCCTGCCTCGGGGATCGCGCACCGATCCAACCTCTACCACCCTCCTCCCGATTGCAGTGAGGCTCGTGCCGCAACAAGATGGAGGAATCTTGCTCGCCATATCAGAAGGCTGTGTTCTGCAGTCGCGCAGATGACGATTCTGCAATCCGGGTTTGCTCATGACCATGTCCAACGCAAACGGGTGGAAAATCTCTCTGGTTACGCAACAGCTCGACTTGTAGAGCCGTGCTCGCCCATTGTCGATAATCTTCCTTCTTCACGGCGCAGATCCAGAACGCTAGAGCCAGGACTCGCCGCTGAGCTGCACCCTACCAGAATTTGGATTTAGCTCCTCAAATGGACGCGAACACCGCCAGCTCAGCGGACATATCTTTCACATGGGATCGATCCAGGCCGAGCCCAGCATCAACGGATACACTAAGGCCACGAGTCAGCCCCAGTGCCTTGACGCCCAAGCGCCGCCCCTGTATTCATGTCAAATATGATGCATGGCGAGCCATCTTTGCCAAGTGAATGTGGCTCCGACCCTTCGCTTCTCATCGGAGCGCTCGATAGGCCCTGAAAAATCCGCTACAACCAACCGAATCTTCAATACCGGGCTAATTAATGGAAACGTTCTCCTCCTTGGATGGCATTCTCACAAAGCTCCTTAAGCTTGGCGCGGAGCGGGTGTACTACAAGCAGCTTCGTGAAAATGACAACAGCAAGCAGCAGATCTATTTATGTGACCGGCCCAGCGCGATCCCCTTCCTCCAACAAGCATGGGTTATTGAGGACGATGCCGAGACACCGAAGCTCGACCTCGATTTATATTGGGTCAATCAAAATAGTGTAGACAAAGCTCCGAACGCAAAGCTTATTTACTACCCCGCTTACCCTGAAGTTCGCCTGTCGGGAGTACTCAAAGGCTGCAGGGCCGCGCCCAGCAAACTGATGCAACCCATTCCCGGGAGCGAGCGGACCGGAAGTGATGACCGAATACTATTCATTGGATCCGCGCCCGACAATAAGCTCTATTGCCATGTTTCTACAAATATCCGGATCAACGCACCATCCGCGTCAAATGACCCTCATGGCATCCTCCGGCAAATTTCGTTCAACGCGGATACCCAAGGTCCTTCTTTCAAGACTGATGAACAGGCCACCGCAGCCGATATGGCGCCAGCTGCTGACACGCCTGATCGCCTCCCATATTGGGCAGCTATTGCTTTCGTGGCCGAGTGCACGAGACTTCTGTCAACGGAGCTTATCGCTGATAACGTCGAGCCTAGTTCGCTGAGAGCTGCCGTCGCTGATGCTCTTAAAGCTTGTCGCCACCGCTCTACACAAGGTGGTCGGCCCACCGATCCTGTTGTAGTGACGGTGGATGACGCCTATTTCGACCCATACGACATTGACGCCTTGAAGACAATGCTCGCTGGTCTGTACAGCTCTACCTGGAGAACATACACCGACTTAGCTGATGATCCGGAAGTCGGGCCCGTGAGCTACAGATACTGGCTATGCATACATCTCGCATCGCAAGTTCTTGATTCAAGCTTTCCAGATAGTGCTGAGGGCGGGAAGACAGTACTGGACCATCTAGCCGCTGCCGAGTCTGCGGTCGCTAGCGAGCCTGAATTGGAGGCTGCAATATGGCCGAATCTGTATCATATTCGGAAGCTGTCTAGTCTTGAGGCATGGACCGATGAGTCGCCCGTGCCGCCGTCGGTTTTCGCTAAAGAAGCGCGCAGCGTAAATCCGACATCACTCAGATTCAGGCCGCGCGCCCGTATCATCAGAACGATCGGCGATAGACTAATCAGTGGTCCCGAGGCAGCGGTCATAGAGCTTGTAAAAAATAGTTACGATGCGGATGCCTCAGAAGTCAAGATCTGCTTCTTCCCTCGGAACGAAGTCGAACCGTCGCGCATTGTTTTTGAAGATAATGGACACGGGATGTCATTTAGCGATATTCAGCACAAATGGATGGAGCCGGCCACGAGTGACAAGGGAGACCGGTTGACCAGTCCGGCCGGCAGACGGCTGCTTGGGTCCAAAGGTATCGGAAGGTTTGCTTCCGCGCGATTAGGCAGACGGTTGGCACTGACGTCCACGAAGCGCATCGACGCAGGGAATCACAGCCCCTACGAAACCTCGACTATAGACGCCTTGGATTGGTCCGTTTTTGACCAAACTGAATACCTGGAGGACGTCTCTTTTGCAGCTAGCACAGGAAGAAGCAATGGACCTTCCGGGACAATTCTGCACGTGCTTGATCTTCGCGATGAATGGAACGAGAAATCACTCGAGAAACTGTATCTAGAGCTAAGGCGACTTCTTAGTCCACTGGACGATGATAGAGAGGCTTTCAAGATCATATTCGATCTCTCGGCATGCACTTTGAAGTCATGCGGCTTCGACGGCACATCCATTCTACGTCGCTCCTCTGGCATGGGAGACCAACGATTTGCGCAGGACAACTCATTCGAGGTTCGTCCCTTCCCAATTCTAGATGCATGCGACTACCTCGTCGACGGGATATTTGACGAATCGGGCGATTTTGAGGGCACGTTTACTATTAGGCGCGAGGGCCGCTCATCTGAACACGTCAAGCTATCAGTACCCGCGCAGGACAACGAGAGGCCTTGCGGAATAGTCCTCGTTAAACTCAGCGTATTCGATCGTGAAGCCGCATCGATCCGAAGCACGGCCGAGAAAGCCGGATTCGGTCATCTCGGCGTACGGGATGCGCGAAAATTGCTCGATGGAGTTGCAGGCGTTGCAATCTACCGCGATAATTTTCGTGTTAGACCGTACGGTGACGCTGAGAATGATTGGCTGACTTTGGACGCGAAGCGCGTGCAGAACCCTACGCAGAAGATCGGTCGAAACCAAATTGCTGGCGTGATCGTAATAGAAGGGGAGAGCTCATCCAACCTAATAGAGCGCAGTAGTCGAGAGGGGCTGGAAGAGAATGGAAGCTATAGAAGACTCCAATCTTTGGTCCTAAATCTTCTCGCTGAAGAGATAGAGCCACGTCGAAGGAACTACAGGATCGATAGCGGCCTGGAAAGGAGAAGGAACTCGGGAATTAGCGACGCCTTGAGCACCGCAAGTCTTGAGTGGGCTCAGAAGATCATTGAGCGCCTCCCACCCCAAGATCGCCCTGAAGCGCAGAAGATAGTAAATAGTGAGTCATCGAAGCTCACCTATCACTTACGGGACCTTGCTGAGCGCCAAGCGCAACTGGAAGCGCAGGCGACCTTGGGCTTGATCATTGGCGAGGTAATGCATCAGGGCAACACCCCCCTCACGTTTATAGAAAACGAAGTGGAGCGACTTATTAACTGGTGGCCCACTATATTTGAGGATACAGAGGATGCCGCGCTTGATCGAGAGGAAACTCCAAGGATGCTCAACGGCATGAATGCAAGCGCCATATCCCTTCGATCTTTGTTTGACGCGCTAAGCCCGCTGGCTGGCGCGAAGCGAGGCAATCCGAGCGAGTATTCGCTACTTAGCACTATTCAGGACATAATATTCCTCTTTCGCACGAGAGCAGATAGCCTAGACATAGAGTTCGAAGTCGATCGTGCGCTGGCCGGCATCAATGTAACAGGCTATCCCGCCGATATTGCAACTGCACTGACAAACCTCTTCGACAATGCAATATATTGGCTTTCGCATCACAATGTTGCGCGAGGTAAAATCTCGGTTTCATTAATTGAATCCGGTAGGAATGACGTCATCTCAATGACAGTCAAAGATAGCGGTCGTGGAGTTCCTCAAAGATACTTCTCGAGCATATTTGACGTTGGATTTTCAACCAAACCCAACGGTACCGGCCTAGGGTTAAGTATTGCTAGAGAAGCGATGTTTCGCAGTGGCGGGGACTTAACGATCACCGGCGAAGCGGGCAGATCTGAGTTCATTCTTACGCTCCCAAGCTCGGCTGCCTCTGCGCAATAACACTAAAGGATATTCAAAAAAGCCATGGAAAATTGCGAAATACTTATCGTTGAAGACAACGAGGACATGAGGAATAGCTGGACGCGGGATATTCGCGACTTCAATAGGGACAGCGCTCGCCCATTCAACTTCTCCGCGACCTTTGCGACGACCAAAAATGAGGCAATCTCAGTTATCGATCACCGCAGGTTCGATTGCGCTGTCGTTGATTTAAGGCTGCCACATGGGGATTCGCCCGAAGGTTCTGATCAGCCCCTCGGAAATGACGTTATCAAAGTCCTCTTGGAGTCAACAGGAATACCAACTTACGTTTATAGCGGATTCGACGCTGAAGCAAGTGAGTTAACTCGACTTTCTAACATACGTATAATTTCGAAGCAAGGCGGGGCGTCCAAGAGGATTTTGATTTCAATTGCAGCAGAAGCACCGTTGATGGAAGCGATGCGCCATACGCGAAGAATAATATTCCAAGAAACCTCCAAGCTGTTCAATCAATCCATTTGGTCACGCTGGGAAACCAAGTGGAGCGGGTTGGCGGATAAAACTTTAGTCTTCAATATTATCGCGAGACAAACAGCGGCGCACATTGCCGAGTCCCTCTCCAAAGCTCCTACAAAGCATCACCCCGAAGAGTTTTATATTGTCCCATCCCTTCACTCGGACCGCTTGGACACAGGCGATATTGTGAAGATCGGCAGCAAGGCCTATATCGTGCTGACTCCGAGATGTAATATGGCCAATCAGCTTCCCCGGAACTTCCTACTCGCTTCGCTGTCAGTTGTATCAGATTGGGCGCAGTGGAAGACAGACCTACTCGGAGCGAGTACAAAGAAGAGGGAGCGCGCGGAGAAAGAGATTCGAAACCACGCAAACCAAGGCCACGAGATTGGGTCTCATTTTCTTCCGCCACTAAATGGCGATGGTCCTTGGTTAGTCAATTTCAAGGAGGCACGTACAGTCAAGTCAGGGTTGGCTGACAGGTTAATCAGCATGCGTATCGCCACGGTAGCCCCCCAGTTCGTTCCGAATTTGGTTCAGCGATACTCGTCCTATCTAGGACGAATAGGTCAACCGGAGATCGGAGATACTGAACTAATTGATCTCTGTAAAATTTAGCCCAAGAATTATTCTGGCTTGAAGTTGATCGGGGGTGATCGATCTCAATTCTGTTGGCGCACCTAGGCAGCGTGTGCGCGGCACTCGATCGGTCAAAAAAAAGCGGCCCATAAGGGGCTGCTTTTGCCATCAGATTTGCGGCAAAATGAACTACCGCACATCCCTCTCCTCGCAATCAAAGCCCAACAGGGTTCGACTTCTACACATCAATCTTGCACTGCTTGATCGCACTGGCCACATCCTTGTCCGTCATCTTCACCCCCTTCGCCAGCGCCGCAATCGCAGCATGCGCGATGTCGTACCGGTCAACCTCGAGGAACCGGTGGAGGTTCGAACGTGCATCCGAACGACCAAACCATCCGTACCCAGCACGGTGTAGTGCCCCGGAATGGGCGCGCGGATCCGGTCCGCATACGCACGCACATAGTCTGTCGCCGCAATCACCGGGTACTGGCGTCCTTTCAGCAGCGCGGTCACGTAAGACTTGCGCTGTTGGACTTACGGGTGCTTGCGGTTGTAACGCTCCACGTCGAAACCATCACGACGCAGCTCGCTGAAGCTCGGGCAGCTCCCGATATCGGCGGTCGCGCCGAAGTCTTTGTCCAGCAGCTCGGCCGCGGCAATAGCTTCGCGCAGGACCCTGCCCGAACCCAGCAGCTGCAAGCGCAGCTCGTTCTTCTTCAGCTTGCCGGCGTCGGTCAGCAGGCGCCGCTACTCAATCTCGGGGGACGTAGCTCAAGGAGAAGTAACAGCCAAGCCGATCATTGAACCGGCAGCGCCCCACTCTCCGTCGCGGCGAACCAAGCAATGTAAGCCCCAGCATCATGGAACGAGGCCGACTCAACCTCTTTCAGCGGGATCACCTTAACCCAGTCCTGGACGTCGAAGTCGCGTCCGTTGAGCATGCCCTCGATCTGGGCTTCGAGCTCGTTGATCTCGTCCTTCAGGCCGCTCTCGTACTTGCGGACAGCCGCCATATGCTCCTCACTCATCGGACCTGCCTTGCGTAACGCGAATTGCGTAAACGTTCCGCGAAACAGCTCGAGTTTTTCCCTCAAGGAGTACACGCGCTGCGTGGCCACCCAAAGATCGATGATCGGGTACTCGGTGCGCTCGTCCCCCATCTTCAGGGTATCCTTGTCCCGATAGGCGGAGAAGGATGGCAGGATCTCCAGGCACGCGTCAGCCGAGTCGATATCCGGCGACACTTCAAAGATCCGGCCGCAGTAGATCTTGCGCGACTTCAGCGTCAGCATGACCAGCTTCTGCTGGTCTGCCGCTCTGCGAAGCAGCTGCGCCATTGGCGTTCCGTGCCGCTCGGTCAACGTGTCGTACACGCACTGGGCAGCAGACTTTGCCTTGCCCCCTGAACTGAGCAGATGGCTGGCATGCTTGCCACGAACCATGCGTACCGAAGCAAGGTTCAGCACGTAGGCCAGCAGCGCGGCTACGACAAGCGTCAGGAAAAGCTTGTTGGCATGCGGGACTGGCACTGCAGAAGCGAAGGCGTGTGCGAGCAGCATCGGCCAGCTGTCGGCTGGCAGGAGATGTTTCAGGACTGCCGCGGCCGGAAATACCAGTGCTGCCAACGCGATCCCGGAACCGGCCGACATGAAGAACAATCGCTGCCCTTCAGCGCGCCGGGTAAAGAACCGGAACGGGTGGAAGATGAAATTGAAGAGATAACCACTGGTGAGCAACGACATCAGTACGATCGCCGAGCCACCCGGTCCCATCGCGGTTTACTTCCTTACGGCAGAGAACCGACGCAGGTTTTCCAGCGACCGCGTCGCCTCACCCGCATCGATATACACCTTTGTCGGATCAACCTTCAGGGATCCATCAGGGCGCTGGATAGCCTGCCGGCCCCGCAGTTCCTTCGCGACCAGTTGCTCGAACTCTTCCAGAACGGCGTAAAACGCAGCGTCATGGTTCGGGTCGGACATGGTGAGTGTTCCTGTCATAAGGGCGAGTCTAGCCTTCCCAGGTCTCACCAACGGAGACGCGGAGCTCACTCCGCGCCTCCATCGGATGAATCAATCAAACTCCAACAGGGTTCGACTTCTCCACATCAATCTTGTACTGCTTGATCGCCCGGGCCACATCCTTGCCCGTCATCTTCCCTTCCTTCGCCAGCGCCGCAATAGCAGCATGCGCGATGTAGTACCTATCTACCTCGAAGAACCGACGCAGGTTAGCCCGCGTATCCGACCGCCCGAAGCCATCCGTACCCAGCACCGTGTAGTGCCCCGGGATGAACGCACGGATCTGGTCCGCATACGCCCGCACATAGTCGGTCGCTGCAATCACCGGGCCCTGGCGGCCTTCCAGCAGCTCGGTCACGTACGCCTTGCGCTGTTCGCCTTCCGGGTGCATGCGGTTGTAACGCTCGGCATCGAAACCATCGCGACGCAGTTCGTTGAAGCTCGGGCAGCTCCAGATATCGGCGGTCACGCAGAAGTCCTTGTCCAGCAGCTCGGCCGCGGCAATCGCTTCGCGCAGGATCGTGCCCGAACCCAGCAGCTGCAC
>Ga0265780_10008964_pt1 | contig 12083 bp, 13 predicted proteins | sample P1T30metagenome_FD_192432 | JGI IMG/M metagenome (GOLD analysis project Ga0265780, IMG submission 192432) | Plant litter microbial communities from East Loma Ridge, Irvine, California - P1 T30 | ecosystem: Environmental > Terrestrial > Plant litter > Unclassified | place: USA: California... | reverse complement strand
TACCTTATCTTTCTTCATTATCAAATAAATCACGTATTTATACAACTATATTGGTTGTATCATACAGTTTTTCTGTACAGTATGTGTACTTTGTACATGGATCATTTTCGTATACTTGGCTTCCCTATCGCAACATATTGGTTACCGACATGTCGGGCGAGGTTTAACCGAGGCATGGTTCATCATATCGATAATCTCGCAACTGGAGCTTTACCAGACCTCCCGCGATAAGGCGTAGCTTCGTCGCCCTGCTTGCCCCCCCCACCTCCTGTCCGTAGAGGCGTCTCAATCTTGGAGGAGTGACTGCATGCGCGTTCTCGTTACCGGCGCGGCCGGGTTTATCGGCTTCAACGTCAGCCGCCATCTGCTCGCACGGGGTGATACGGTGCTCGGCATCGACTGCCTCAACGACTATTACGACGTTACGCTGAAGCATGCGCGGTTGGCCGAGCTCGCCAAGCTTGGCGCCGGCTTCGCGTTCAAGCAGGTCGATTTCTCCGATCACGTCGCGCTCGAAGCCGCGCTCGACGGCGAACACTTCGACCGGATCGTCCATCTCGGCGCACAGGCCGGCGTGCGCTATTCGATCGAGAACCCGCGCGCCTATCTGCAGGCCAATCTCGCCGGGCATCTCAACATGATCGAGATCGCCCGGCATCGGAAGGTCGGGCATATGGTCTATGCCTCGTCCTCGTCGGTCTATGGCGGCAACGACACGCTGCCGTTCCGCGTCGAGGACCGCGTCGACCAGCCGCTGTCGCTCTATGCCGCCACCAAGAAGGCGGACGAGTTGATGAGCGAGACCTATGCGCATCTCTACCGGATCCCGCAGACCGGCCTGCGCTTCTTCACCGTCTATGGTCCCTGGGGTCGTCCGGACATGGCGATGTGGTTGTTCACCAAGGCGATCTTCGACGGCCAGCCGATCAACGTGTTCGGTGAAGGCAACATGCGGCGCGACTTCACCTATATCGACGATATCGTCGCTGGCATCGTTGCCTGCGTCGACAATCCGCCTGCCGACGATGGTACGGTGAAGGCCGGCGGCAGCATCAGCCCGCACCGGATCTACAATATCGGTAACAGCCAGTCGGAGGATCTCGGCCAGATGATCTCGCTGATCGAGCAGGCCTGCGGTCGCCCCGCCACGCGCAATCTGCTGCCGATGCAGCCAGGCGACGTGCGCGATACGTTTGCCGATATCAGCGCCATCCAGCGAGACCTGGGCTTCGAGCCGCGCACCACGATCGCCGAAGGCGTGCCACGGTTCGTGGCCTGGTATCGCGCCTATCACGGACTTTGACGATCGAGCGGATACCACGCGATCGCCATCAACCCTTTTCAATATGACAGGTCGATCGATTTTGGCCTGTTCTGGAAAATCGGGAACTAGTCGCGACAGTCGAAGTTTGAATATCGCAATATACTGGTATCGAATATCGCTGTGCTGCAAAGATTCTACGTGACAACGCAAACCGGTCCGGCTAAGCGGGCCACGATATTAGGTTCTCTGAATCCTAAAAGGGGATGAAGTCGTGAAGTTGAAGGTCCTTTATACGGCAGTGGCGGCGCTCTCGCTCGTCGCAGCGCCGACCATCGCGGCAGCGGCACCCGTTGCCACGCCGCTCACCCAGCCTGCAACCGAATCGGTTGATGGTGACAACGCACTTGCTGGTGGCGGCTTCCTGATTGCTGCGCTCGCAGTCGTCGCTGTCGGCCTCGGCATCTATGCCGTTGCCGACTCCGATGACTCGCCCAACAGCCCGTAAGCTGTTGGGTTTGGGATAAGAAAATGGCTCGGATGGTAACACATTCCGGGCCTTTTTCTTGTCTGCTGGCCTTGGACGCTCATTGATCGACCATGCCTTCGATCAAACTCAAAATCGCGGTGGCGGTGTTCTGCGGCTGGCTTGCAACCCAGTCATATGCACTGCCGGGCTTACAACTCCACCCGCCATATCTTGCGTCGACTCCTCGTGCAGCGCTTTCTGCCATACCCATATCGGCATTACCCGGTCGCGAAGACGATGCCCGCGTCGATCAGATCGCGGCCCGCCTCGCGGTGGCCGGGCGAATACGATGCGCAACACTCGAGCCATATCTTGGCTTAATTCTTCAACATCTTTCGCAATTCGAGCTGGCCGACCGTCCCGGCATGATCGCCAGACAGGCGCTGAACAAGGGCCCTGGCGTGATCGCGGTAGTTCCCGGCAGCCCATCGGCTGCAGCTGGAATCCATCCCGGCGACGTGCTGGTGGCCATCGACGGACGTTCCCTGCCCCCGGAAGCCGGACGTGCCATGGCATTCGACGTAACGCGCGCCCGCGCGCGCGCCGACGCCGTCCAAGATCTTCTCGCGAGCCATGCTACTCTCAGCTTCCCGATTTCGGTATTGCGTAACAACACCGTATTCGTCGTCGACGTGACACCCCAATCCGCTTGTCCGTCTCATGTCCACCTCGCGCGCTCGAACCAACGCAATGCCTATGCCGACGGACGCCATGTCTTACTAACGACTGGTCTTCTGTCGCGACTGGGCAATGATGACGAACTCGCGTTTATCATCGCCCATGAGATGGCGCATAATATTCTCCGTCATGCGACGGTCATGCGTGGCGGCGATGTAAAACACGGCATCGGACGCACGCTGGGTCGAAGCGGCCGGATCGTGCGGGAGACGGAACGCGCAGCCGACGCATTCGGTGGCGAACTGATGCTCGATGCTGACTTCGATCCCGTCAGGGGAGCCGCCATACTCAAGCGCCTCGGTGGAGGCGATCTTGGTGTCGATTTGTTTGCCGCACACGATTCCGCCGGCAAACGTATCGCCGCGATGCGCACTTTGGTCGACGCACGGCACGACCAATGAGTCCACGTAGCTTTTATCAGGTCCTCGGCGTGCCACGCAATGCGTCGTCCATCGAGATCCGTGCGGCCTTCGTGCGCCTCGTCAAACACCATCACCCGGATCATGCGCGCAATGCCGACGAGCTACCGGGGCGTTTGCGTGAAGTACAACTAGCCTATCGCTGCCTGTCCGACAGCAGCGCGCGCGTGGCGCATGACAAGGCCCTCGAGGAAAACGAACGCTTTCACTTCGCACGACAACGGCGCGTCCGTGATCGCCTTCAACGCTATGACGGACGCCATTCCTATCCGCAGCCTAATCAGGCCGATTCTCGAGGTCGCGCAAGGCGCAAGCTGCGCTGGCGCTTCCTGCTCGTAGCGATCGTGGGCGTGATCATCCTCGCACGCCTGGTTTGACTATTTCGCGCCAAAGCCGGTGAGCATGATCCCGATGGTACGCAGCGCGATCAGCAGGTCGAGCCACGACGAGAAGAACTTGATGTAGTAGAAATCATAGTGAAGCTTGACGTGGACGTCGTCGAGACCTGCGACATGGCCCTGGTTGACCTGTGCCCAACCGGTGATGCCCGGCCGAACGATATGGCGATAGGCGTAGAACGGCAGCTCACTCTCGTACCAGGCGGACAGCGGGACGGCCTCCGGGCGCGGGCCGATCCAGCTCATCTCACCGCGCAGAATGTTGACGATCTGCGGCAGCTCGTCGATCCGCGAGCGCCGCAGGAAACGGCCGATCCTGGTGATGCGATCATCGGCATCGCGCGTGATTGCCGAATGCCGCGCTGCGGCGTCGCTGGTCGTCGTCTCCTGCTCCACCACCATCGTACGGAACTTGATCATGTCGAACGGCACGCCGCGATAGCCCATCCGGCGCTGGCGGAACAGGATCGGCCCAGGCGAGCTTGCCCGCACCAGCAGCGCGACGACGATCAGCAACGGTAGCAGGATCGGCAGCAGTACGAAGCTTGCGACGATGTCGATCGTCCGCTTCACGCCACGATAGCCGAGCGCCGGCAGCAGCGAACCGAAGCTGTTTTCCGACAAATGCTCGATCTGGACACGCCCGGTCAGCGATTCCCGCAACTGCTTGGTGTGATAGACCGGGATTCCGGAGAGCGCCGCCTGGGCTAGCATACGCTCCCATTCGGGTGCGTGGTCCGACCGCAAATCCACCACGATCGAGGCATTAAGGTCGTCCGGAACGACAGGTTCGATCAGCTTGATCCAATCGACGTCAGGCGTATCATCGACGATGCCGGTTTTACCGACCGGCACATAGTACATGCGCTTGGGTGCAGCACGTTGATTGAAATAACCGAGCAGAAAAGTCATTCCTACCGACGCAATATAGCCGGCGAGTAACATCGAACCGCTATAACTTGCTCGCGACACCAGCAGCATTGCAGCAGCGAAACCAAACGTTGTCGAGAAGGCTGGCAAGATAAAACCGAATGCACGCGCGCCCGGATAGATCGTAACCCTGCGAAACACGAGCAATGCCACTACCGCGGCAATCAGGGATGTCAGCTGCGTGTTGACCGTGCTCGCCAGGTCCAGAGACAACGTACCGGCCACTATCAACGGGGAAATGAGCGGGACACAATACGCGGTTAATGCTACGAGAACGAGCGGCTTTAACAACCGGACCTCTGTATGGCTCGCTCGCGTCGATCTCCCCTGATCACCTTGTACTAACAAAAAGCCACCCCATACTCAGCCAGCGACCAACCATCTCTTTGTTAGAGCTGCGGCAAAGCCAGCGTACAGTCGAGCTGACAGGGCACTATGCCGGACAACGCGCAAGAGCAAGCAATTGAAATTTACAATAATCACAGCCCACCAAGTGTCATGCGGGCTGTCGGCGAGTGGGATCCGGATACGGCCCTTGTCGCTGAAATTAGGTCGAAAACGATGCTTTTATGGGACCGTCGCCATACTCGTGCTGCTTTCCTAACGTCCGATGACAACGGGATGCGATTTTGACGATCGTGGGTATTGTCGTCGACAGGAACCGGTCGGCGCAAACGTACCAAACGCCAACCCCTGGTACGGCCTGCTAGGACCGTACGATCCTGGTGTCGGCACGAGGAGAGCCTAGATATTCACATCCGGTCAGCCGTTTTTCGTCAAGACCAGGCGATCAGCCAACGTTGCAGGATAGCCTGGTTTATCTTTACTCGGCAATGGCGTTCAAAATCGCACGGCCATAAGTGGTCTTGCTAAAGCGCTCGCCAGCCGCGCGGGCCTGGTCGATCGTAATGAAGCCCTGCTGGTAGGCGATTTCCTCCAGGCAGGCGACTTGGATGCCCTGGCGGTGCTGGATGGTGCGGACGAATTCGCTGGCCTCCAGCAAGCTGTCGTGCGTGCCGGTGTCGAGCCAGGCATAACCACGGCCCATCTGTTCGACGAACAGGTCGCCAGCGTCCATGTAGAGACGGTTGAGATCGGTGATCTCGAGCTCGCCGCGCGGCGACGGCTTCAGGTCGCGGGCAAATTGCACGACGCGGTTGTCGTAGAAATACAGACCGGTAACCGCATGGTTGGACTTGGGCTTTGCCGGCTTTTCCTCGAGGCTGACCGCCTTGCCGCCTTCGCCGAACTCGACCACGCCGTAGCGCTCGGGATCCTCGACGCGGTACGAGAACACCGTGGCGCCGCCCTTGCGAGCGACCGCACTCGCCAGCAGATCGGTCAGGTGCGCGCCGAAGAAGATATTGTCGCCGAGCACCAGCGCGACATCGTCGTCGCCAATAAATTCCGCACCGATCGTGAAGGCCTGGGCGAGGCCCTCGGGGCGGGGCTGTTCGGCGTAGGAGATCGCCAGGCCGAACGCCGAGCCGTCCTCGAACAGACGACGGTAATTGTCGAGATATTCGGGGCTAGAAATGATCAGGATGTCGCGGATGCCGGCTAGCATCAGCACCGACAGCGGATAATAGATCATCGGCTTGTCGTAGACCGGTAGCAGCTGCTTGTTCACGGCGAGCGTCGCCGGATGGAGCCGCGTGCCCGAACCGCCTGCGAGAATGATGCCCTTCATTGGGAAATGTCCTTCTTGGGGGCCCCGAGCAGTTCGTCGAGGATATTGCCGAGCGCGGTCTGCCACGCCGGTGGATGGATGCCGTAGTCGCGGGTGATCGCGTCGTGACTGAGCAGCGAATTGGCGGGGCGCGTGGCGGGCGTCGGGTATTCGCTGGTCGCGATACCCTCGACTTCGGCGCTGGCCCCGCCCCGTGCGGCGCTCTGTACGAAGATTTCGCGCGCGAAGCCTGCCCAGGTGACCGCGCCTGTGTTACTGAAATGATAGGTGCCGGTGGGTGCAGCGGGATCCTCGACGAGGCGCATCGCGATTGTCGCGAGCGCGGCTGCGAGATCGGTCGCCGACGTCGGGCTGCCGTGCTGGTCGTCGACCACGCGCAAACTCGGATTGGTCGCGCCGACGCGGAGCATCGTCTTCACGAAGTTGCTGCCGTGTGCGCTGACCACCCAGGCGGTCCGGACGATCGCATGGCGTGCGCCCGAGGTGCGAACCGCGAGTTCGCCCCCAAGCTTCGATGCGCCGTACACGCCGAGCGGCGCGACCGGATCGTTGACGTCCCATGCACCATCACGGGCGCCGTCAAAGACATAGTCGGTCGAAACCTGGACGATCGGGATACCGGCCTTTGCGCAAGCCTCCGCGAACGCCGCGGGTGCCATCGCGTTGACCGCCCAGGCGGTGACGATGTCGCTCTCGGCCTTGTCGACCGCCGTATAGGCACCGGCCGAGATCACCGCAGCCCATGGCTTGGACGCGACCACGGTGGCGATCGCCGCGGTATCGCGGAGGTCGAGTTCGTCGATATCGATCGCGGTGACCGCCCAGCCGTTGGGCCAAGCATAACGCTTCAACTCGGTACCGAGCTGGCCGTTTCCACCGGTGACCAGGACCTGCTTCATACCGCCCGCCTGAGCGGCATCGCTCATACCGAAAGCCCCCGGCGCTGGTCGGCCTTGTGCTCGGCGACGATGGTTTCCCACCAACCCTGGTTGTTGAGATACCAGGTGACGGTCTTCTCGATGCCCGTCTCGAACGTCTCGGTCGGCTCCCAGCTGAGCTCGTCCTTGATCCGGGTCGCGTCGATCGCATAGCGCTTGTCGTGCCCGGGACGGTCGGCGACATAGGTGATCTGCGTCGCGTAGGACTGGCCGTCTGCGCGGGGGCGCAGCCGGTCGAGGATCGCGCAGACGGTCTTCACGACCTCGAGATTCTGCTTCTCGTTGTTGCCACCGACATTGTAGGTCCGGCCGGGCTCACCCTTTTCGAACACCGCATGCAGCGCACGGACGTGATCCTCGACGAACAGCCAGTCTCGGACCTGATCGCCCTTGCCGTAGACCGGTAGGTCGGCGCCGGCGAGCGCCTTGACGATCATCAGCGGGATCAGCTTCTCTGGGAAGTGATACGGCCCATAATTGTTCGAGCAGTTGGTGATCAGTACCGGCAGCCCGAAGGTGTGGCCCCACGCGCTGACGAGGTGGTCGGATCCCGCCTTCGATGCCGAATAGGGCGAGCGCGGATCGTAAGGCGTCTCCTCGGTGAACAACCCGGTCTCGCCGAGCGAGCCGTACACCTCGTCGGTCGAAATATGATGGAAGCGAAATGCCGCCTTCGCCTCGTCGTCGAGCCCGAGCCAATAGGCGCGCGCTTCGCTGAGCATCGTGAAGGTGCCGACGACGTTGGTCTGGACGAATGCGCCGGGGCCATCGATCGAACGGTCAACATGGCTTTCGGCGGCGAGGTGCGTGACGATCTCGGGCTTGAACTCGGCGATCGCCGCCTTGACGGCCTCCGCGTCACAGATGTCGCCCTGGACGAAGCGGTAGCGGTTCGAGTTCGCGACACGCTCGACCGTCGACAGCGTGCCGGCATAGGTCAGCTTGTCAAAGTTCAGGACCTCATGGTCGGTGTTCTCGATCAGGTGACGGACGAGTGCCGAACCGATGAAGCCGGCCCCGCCGGTGACGAAGATACGCATGGGGTCTGTCCTTCAGACGAGCGGGCCGAGCGGGCGGCCGTCATAGGGGAATGGGCTGTCGAAATCGGCGAGCAGCGGCTGAACTTGATCCTTTGCGCTCAGTTCGGGGACGGTGCCGGCTGGGATCGGCCAGTCAATGCCGATCGCGGGGTCATCCCAGCGGATACCGCCATCGGCATCGGGCGCATAGGTGTCGGAGCATTTGTACGTCACTTCGCAATCTGGCTCTAGCGTCACGAAGCCGTGCGCGAAGCCGGTCGGGATGAAGAGCTGATGCCCGTTCTCGGCGGACAGTTCGGCGCCGACCCACTGCCCATAGGTAGGCGAGCCCTTGCGGATATCGACCGCGACATCGAAGACCCGTCCGCGGATACAGCGCACCAGCTTGTCCTGCCCGCGCGGCGGTGCCTGGAAATGCAGCCCGCGCAAGGTGAAGACCGGGGCGGACAGCGAATGATTGTCCTGCACGAAGGTAGACGTGATACCGAGCTTGGCGAACGCCTCGACGTTGTAGGTCTCGGTAAACCAGCCACGGGTATCACCGTGACGCCTGGGGCGGATCAATTGGACGCAAGACATGACAGGCGACATAGCCTTGCACCGGATCAGGGGCAATCGGGCGAATGTGTTGAGTTGATAACGCGCCGCTCGCCTTCGATTGCTAGGCGACCCGCCGCACCCGCACCAGATATTGCATCACCATGAACCGACCCAGCATGCCCAGGCTCAGCGCATTCAGCAGGCCATTTTTCCTGCCGAGATAGCCCCCGACGGTCTCGAGCTTCAGCCCTGATTTCGTCATCATCTCGACCGCGGTGGCTTTGTGAACCACCCCAGATGCGTACGATCGAGCAGCCCTGCATCCTGCAGTTCATACCGACCGCGAAGAGCCAATGGCACGATCAGGCTATGATGATTGACGTTCGGGATGCTCGCCACGATGATCCCGTTGAGCGCCAAGCCCTTGTGAAGCTCCTCGACGGTCGACCATGGATCCCCTAGATGCTCGAGCACGTCTAAGCACAGGATCGTATCGAACGACCATGGTCTTCGAGAAGCGTGCGCAAGAAGATCGGGTCTTCGATTTCCGCTGACCGCGACGTCGACGCCGTCTGCAGTATCTCCAGCGACCTGATCCGCCACGACTACGAATGTGGCCCCATGCGCGGATTTCAGTGCAGTACCTTTTGCTCCGACACCACCACCGAGATCGAGAACGCGTCCAGCACAATCGGGAATTATATCAAACACATCACTACGAAAATGATTGTGACATTTATTTATAACTTCGACCACAATCGTTTTCCAAGCTTGATATAGAATCATCAACCAAGCCGGTATTTATCATTATTCACATTCGATTACGGATTAGATTACTTTCCTATCTAATCGTGAGCTTTGTGCTTTATGCTACTGCTTTCGGGGAATAATTATCGTATTTATTTAGAGCAAATCGCCATGCCTTCCATTGTCGCGAAAATTTCCGAACGAACCTTCGGCATCGCCGTAGGAAGGAAATACCGGGCAATCTCTACGAAAACCCGATCAGAGCATCGGACTTGCACCCGGGGCACCCGCAGGCCAGAGATGGCGTGATACCATGCCTTGCGCAGATCGACAGCACGGATCTGCCGTAGACCAACTGGCCAGCTCGAAGCGGCGCTTTCCGACCCGGTCGGTAGCAGACTGTCGTGATGACGGCTTTTAGAAGGGAACGACTATGCGGAATCGCACCGGTATCGATCGGCGACGGATGATGGGCAGCACTTTGCTGGCAATCGCGTCGACAGCATGCGGCCAGGCTGCGCGTTCGAGTGGCGCCGGAACCGTCCGCGCGTTCGGTGCGCGGGGTGACGGCGTCACTGACGACGCGCCGGCGATCCAGCGTGCCATCGATGCGGCCGCACAGGCCGGCGGAGGGGTGGTGACGCTTGACCCCGGCACCTATCTGTTGCGCTATCGTCCCTCCGACGACGGCGATGGCGGCAGCGCCTTGACGCTGCGCTCGGGCGTGACGCTCGAAGGGACCGATCGCGCACGGTGCATCCTGAAACTCGCCGACGCGCAGTTGGGCCCGGGCAGCTATGCGCGGATCATCGCCAGCAAGGGGGAGATCAGCCGTGCCGTGCTCCGCGGCTTCACGATCGATGGCAGCCGCCAGGGCCAGGGACAGTTCCGCGACGGGTTCGGCGGTGCCGCTGTGCTGCTAGGCTGGAAGGGACGCTGCCTCGACGTGACGGTCGAGAATCTGACCGTTCACGATGCCGTCGGCCAGGGCATCATGCTGCAGGGATCGATCGAGTCTGTATCGCGCAACCTGCGCATCGCCAACAACCTGGTCGAGCGGACCAGCTTCATCGGCATCCAATGCTCGCAGTTCGACGGCGTCGAGATTGTAGGCAACCGGATCAACGACTGCTACGACAATGCGATCGACGTGTATGGCGACGATACCGCCGGCCATTCCACGGTCGTCACGTCGCATCGCGCGACGATCACCGACAACCAGATCCGCGGATGCAGCATCGGCGTATTCCTGGAAACCGTCGCGGACTGCGTCGCCGCCCGTAACGTGATCGCCGACTGCCGGACCGCGGGCGTACGCGTCAATCGCATCCACGGCGAACCGCGCAACCTGACGATCGAGCGCAACACGATCAGCGGCACACCGATCGGCGTCGCGATGGGCGGGGATACGGGCGGCGTCGTCATCCGGGACAATGCCATTCGCGGTTTCACCAAGGCCGGTATAGAATTCAGCTACAACGTCAGCCGCGTGACAGCGACCGCGAACCGCTTCGTACCCGCCACCCGGACGACACCAATCGTGCTCGGCCAGCCGACCACGCTGGGTTCGACGCCCGAAGAGCAGCTCGCACATGTCAATATCCAAAACAATCGCGTCCCGCGCGGGCACGACCAGGAAAGCCTGTTCGTGAACCGGTACCGGCGCGTTGCCGATGTCCAGGTCGGCCAGTTCGTCCGCCAGTAGCATTCATCGCGGCAGGACCCGTGCCCCTGTCCCGCAGGGCCCGCTACCACTCGAAGACGCCTGTGCCACGCTGGTGATCGAAGCTGCATCAGGCTTCGTCTCGCGCGCGGCCTCATCAGGCCGGCGATCGGCATGGACCTGACCTGGATGGCGAAGCGCGCTTACCTTGCGATCCCGTCCTTGACGATGGTAGGCGGCCGAATGAAGTGGTTGATAGGACAGGCGTCTCGCCATCGTGCTTTGGCGGTGGGGCTCACGGCCCAGATCGTCCAATACGGATCCGCGTTGCTGCTGATCCCGTTCATGGTGACGCGGCTGTCCGCTCCGACGATCGGAATCTGGTATATTTTCGTGACCGTCCAGTCGCTTGCCATGGTGTGCGATTTCGGTTTCCAGCCCAGCTTCACGCGGGCCATCGCCCTCGCCTTGTCGGGCGCCAGGAAGCTCGAACGTACCGGGCTTGGCGAGGCCGTGCCGCAGGACGAGCAGCCAAACTATCGCCTGGCGGCCGAAGCCCTCGCTGCCGCGCATCGCTTCTATCGCCTGCTGGCACTCGGCGTAGTAGTGATCCTGATCATCTGCGGCCTGCCCTATATCACGATGCTGGCGCGCGAAGGCGGCATCCCTACCGGATCGGTCCAGACCGCCTGGTTGCTGTTGTGCGGCAGCATCGGACTGACGCTGTCGTTCCTCTGGATCAGTCCCCTGCTGATGGGGTCCGGTCGGGTCGAGCAGAACTATCTCTACATCATCGCCAACCGCTCGACCTTTTCGATCCTGGGGATCATCGTGCTGCTGTCGGGAGGTGGGCTGGTCGCTCTTGCGATGACGCTGATCGGAGCGCAGATCTTTGCCAGGCTGGTCGCGCAACGCTTCATGCGAGGAACGCTGGGCGATCACGACGCCCGCAATGCCGACCGCAATGCAGTGCGCGATGTGCTCAAGATCGTATCGCCCAACGCCGGTCGCATGGGTGCCGTCGCGATCAGCGGCTTTCTCATCACGCGCTTCAGCCTCTTCGTCATCTCGAGCGTCGCAGGCGTCGCGGTCGGTGGCACCTATGCGTTGTCGCTGCAGCTGTTGATGGCCCTGTGTGCAGCCGCACAGCTGCCGATGCAGGTGGCCATGCCGCGGCTGGTTGCGGCGCGCGTCGCACAGGACGGTGTCGAACTCCGCCGCATATTCGGTGGTGCGATGATGCTTTACGG
>Ga0265780_10008963_pt1 | contig 12083 bp, 20 predicted proteins | sample P1T30metagenome_FD_192432 | JGI IMG/M metagenome (GOLD analysis project Ga0265780, IMG submission 192432) | Plant litter microbial communities from East Loma Ridge, Irvine, California - P1 T30 | ecosystem: Environmental > Terrestrial > Plant litter > Unclassified | place: USA: California... | reverse complement strand
CGGACCGCAAAGTTACCATTCGCTTCATCTGTTGTACCGTTCCTGGTGCTATCCATGCAGGCAACAGTGAGAGAAGTGCCGAGGATGCGTAGAATGACATGTCGTACCTATGCTGACTCAGCGCGTGCTCTGTGAGTTATAAGCGAGCCTACTCACCAATACTTGGAATATCCTTCCACAAACTACCAAAGTCAGAAGGATGGGGGCATTCCTGATTTCCGCCTGCGACTCGAATGAATGGAATGCTGCCGTGAAGTTCAGAAGCCCATCACTCTCGTCCAATGCCACAAGACTCGCTATTGCGTTAAAAAGGAAGTGTACGGCGGTGGAAGCCATGCCGAACAAACTCACTGGCGCTATGTGCAAAACTGACTTGGAGATGATTGAGGCGCCTAGTGCGCAGCTGCTCAGTGGTGTTGATGATGATTTCCAAGATGCAAGGAGCGACGTGTTCGCGACAAAGTCGCTTTCCGGCGAGACTTCGGCGAGCAACAAGATGACAACCTTAATACAGTATCGGCAACATTGTCTTCGTGAATATGACCTCTTGGCGGATTGGTTCGATTTCCTGTTTGAATCTAGCTTCTATTTTGCTTCCTCTGGGTACTGTCCAGAGCCATCAAGAAAAGGAACTACCTACTCAGCTTTGGCCAATGATCACTCAGGTACAGTTGTTACCCATCTTTGATCAACGATACAAAACTGATCATTCATACGTGACGTCGACCGTCTGGCGCACTATGATAGCTGTCTCGGAGCCATCGCTAATCACAGAGCCCTTGCTACTAGCAGCACGAGCGTGAACCGTGTTCGAACCTCCGCTCATGTCACGGAGCTGGATGTTCTCTGTGGCCTCACGTGGTCTCGACACGGTATGCTGGGTCCTCGACGTAGCGCCGGTAGTGTTCCCATTGCGACTCATCGTGTAACTGCCTGTGGTTGTGCCTGCTTCCCACATAGATACACCCAGAAGGCCAGTCTTGGCGGCTTCCATAAATACGCGTAGGCACGGAATCGTCGCTGCGACCAGAGAGAAGGTCATCTCCGCTTGGGTGTAGTATTCTGTCGTAGCGCTGTCCAGAAGATATTATTCACTCATTACGGACTTGCGTAGGCTTTTGAGGCGTATGATGGCGCTGGGAATCAGTCTAAGTACAATGTCAGTGAGGGTAGCCTACATACAGAGGAACCTGCGAATGGAGCGAACGTACGGTAGACGTATGGTGAAGCCAGCCAAAACCCAGAACTTCATACCATGCCGCATTTGCAAGCCCCATACGAGCTTGAAAGGGAAAGCGACGATGACAAGGTCGGTCAACATGGCAAATATCTCGACCGCGACCCAACGGCGCAGCTATATTTGGGTGTCAGCCGCAAGATGTGGGAACGTTGTTTTGTGCGATATCGCTGACCGTGCTTTGACCAAGGATTGAAGATTGCGTCCACGGCTCCATCACTTGTTGACGAATACCAGTGACGAACATTGAGGTTATGCCTAGAGCGGCACATGTGTACACCAGAATGTCTGCGAAAGAACAAACAGATCGAAAGTTTACTCCAAAATAGAGCGAGAACGTAGAACATGTCTGCAGCGAACATCAACTAGCCACCATTAGTACACGGTGAAACTCAGACCGTTTAATGTCAATATCGACCAACTTTCTTCACCTGGAGAGCTGCTTCTTCGGCGACCAATTCTGACGCTGTACCTAGCCCATGTGATGCGGCACTGATAATGATCATCCACTGACCCAGAGCAAAGAGCTACGGATGTGGTCAGTACAGCTGTCGCATCTGTCATCGTCAGGGTACGAACTGAAGCCACAATCGCTGCACCGTCGTCAAGACCGAAGAGCCTTTGCCATGGCCACCTGATCAGAAGCCGGGTCACGAGGACAACTCCAGCAAAACAGAGGCACAATGCTGCGGTGACTGTGACCTTTGGTCCCTGATGTCTGGCGTCGACACGGGTTGGGTAGTGAATCTCCGGAAGACTTGTGGGTGTCACCATATTGTCGCGGCTGGCAGAGAAAACGAAAATTGACAGGTTCAAGAATTTGGCTTGGATAGAAGTCGGAGGGTCACGCAAATGCCGCCCTTATCACCTGAGTTCGTTCGCTCCTTGAGGATGGCAACAAGATTGATCTAAGCTCATTCTGCCATCGTGCTGTGCCTTACACTCACTGTGTGAGGGAACATCTCGCGAAAGACGTTCGTCGAGTCCCAAATGATTCGCTAAGCTTTCACTCGGTTAGTAGGTGTATATATTAATATAATGACGTTCCTCGTCTCGTCGAGAGAGCACTATGGCAGGTAATGAGATGGGCGTGCAATCCATGCAAAAGTCGGCTGAGATGTTGGGCTCGGCAATGCAACCGACCATGCTCCTCTAGAAGTTCACTTCTTTAGATTTTCCATGTTGAGCCAAATGGACAATCTCGCTGGCACCAGCACGTTTATGGCGTACTAGGCCTGCCGATACCAACGCCTGCGAGAGCCTGATCCAGTGAAATGATGCTATTCGGAGACCGCTCTCTTACTGGTATGAGGGTGACTTGGACATAAGGAAGTAGCTGATACCACCATAGGATGGCACGCATGAATCGACAAACTTTAGCATGAACTGAGGTGACAAGCGGACGCTGTATTCTGGACGTCTGAAGACAATTCACGCGTTTTCTGGGCCGCATGAAAGGGTACGCGCGGCGTGCCTGCGTCGATTGCATCAAGCAGAAGGCAGATTCTTGTCAAGCGAAGTGAAGAAATGAAACTGGAAGCGAAGTGATCGCTTAGACGCCGATTATAGCCTATGTAAGAAGGCAGGTTGATGTTGGTGGGTCCTGGGGTGATGCATGCGTGCGGCGCGAACAAGATTCCTGCTGAAATGCCAAGGAATCCTCCCGGCGGCTCCTCAAAGTGACTTAGTCCTCCTGCAACGCTAGATCTCCCACTCTCCCCCCCATATGACATGCCCAGTCGACACGAGCAACGTCTTCACCAATGCTATTGCTCCTCTCCCGCCGGACTGCGTGCAGTCGAAATGAGCCGATCTTACTAAGTCTGCCGAGCGGCCATGGCTCTGCAGACTGCAAGTCTGCGGCGTCCTTAGCATGTCCCTTACTGCTCACCAGTCTCGCCTCGAGCATTGGTTGTCTACTCATAACGATCTCTACCAGGTTACCAAAATATATTAGGCGAGGCCACCAAATCATTGAGTAGAAACGGCTATTTGCAGCGGCAACATGAGATGTGGGCATGTAGCCATGCTTCGTGCCTGCTGGGTCTTCCGTCTCGCATATCCTGAAATTCCTTGATAACTTCCCATGAGATCTGGTTTTCTTGCATCTCGTTCGACCAAGACTCGCCGCGAATCTGTACCTTGAACGAAACAAACATGACGGGAGACGGTACAATCGAGCTCCAACAGCCCTTGGGCCAAGCAGACGTTGCTTCGGGCACTTCAGATGTCGCCAAAGAGGAGTTCTCGCACCATCGCGGTAACGAGAACGACCAGGCCGACATGGCCAGGCTTGGAAAGAAACAGAGGCTGGATGTGAGTGGACATCGATTCGACTTTACTGTGTCGACAGCTAATCGGTCTTTGTAGCGTAACTTCCGCTCGCTCAGTGTCCTTGGTCTGACCTGTGTGCTCATGGCGACATGGGAAACTATGCTCATGTAAGAACTGTACTTATTGTCGAATGATAGGCCCACCGTACGTTGACAACGATTCAGTACTGCAGGCATTGGCATGATGAATGGCGGTAGAGCTGTACAACTTCCAAACATCATCTCCGTCAAAGCGCAAAATTAATCAATTGGCAGGGTTTCACGTATGTCTATATCGCGACGTGGATCTTGACTATGGTCACCACCGCTTCTATGGCAGAAATGGCATCCATGTAAGCCTCAGACGGCCTTTCTACATCATGGGAAGTACCACAAAGCTAATGATTTCCATAGGGCGCCAACTGCTGGTGGTCAATATCATTGGTACCTTACCCCGTGACATCTCTTGCAGTGCTGTCACTCACTTCCGTCAGGGTCTCGGAGTTCGCGCCGCCTAATATCCAGAATGTATTGAGCTATACTTCCGGGTGGTTGGCTGCATTAGGTACGAAACATATGTCTCGCATGAAGAAATGCGGGAGCTGACAGTCCATTGCCTGAACCAGGATGGCAAGCCTTCATAGCGACCACCTCCTTTGGAGCTGGATACACCACACTCATCTGCGCTTCCTTGACGATGGACTACCAGATTCAGGACTGGTACGCCATTGTGATCCGATGGTACTGAGACCATTCACCAACGCTCTGAATACGCAGGCATGTGACTCTAATGACCATAGCCATCGCACTACTGGCAAGCGTCTTCAACACATTCGCCGCACGAAGGCTGCCCATGTTTGAGGGAATGATCTTATACCTGCACATCATTCTCTGGTTCGGAGTGAGCAGTCCCATTCTTTTTTACGCTACTCGTTTGTACTGACCGAACCAGTTCCATATTCCGGTCTGGGTCCTTGCGCCCAAGGTATCAGCCGCCGAGGTATTTGGAAGGTTCGAAAATTGGGGAGGATGGCCGACTATGGGTGGAGCAGTGGTGCTTGGCCAGCTCGCCTCGTCCTCTGCCTTCGCTGGAGTTGACAGCGCCGCTCACATGGCAGAAGAGGTCTGTATCGCCGTGTGCGTTGATGAATTCCAGTGCTTACTCCTTGATAGGTCAGAGACGCCTCGCGTACTGTTCCTCGCATGATGATGCTGACTACTGTTCTCAACGGTGCGTTGGGTCTTGCGGCAGCGATCACAATGTGTTTCATCACCACGGACATTGACAGACAAATTCTGAACGGCGACCCAAATTACCCATATGTCGCGCTGCTTGCAGAGGCCCTGGATAGCGTGGGCGGCGCCGTAACGATTGCTTCCGGTGTCGTCGTCATTGCCATCAGTAAGTTAGCAGACATGCCGTTATACATGACTTGTGACTTACAAGGCTGACTCGGAAAAGGCATGACTATCAATGCGGTCGCGGCATCTTCTCGCCAAAGCTGGGCCTTCGCCCGTGACGGGTAAGTATTTCCACACTTGTCAGCACTCATCAAAGTGACAATTGCGCTGACTCGAGACAAAGCGGCCTTCCATTCTCCGACTGGTTCACACGCATCAGGGTGATAGACGGCGCCCCTCTTCCAGTCAACTCGATCATGGCCTCTTTGTGCATCTGCGTTATCATTGCACTGCTAAACCTGGTCGGTGACAGGGTCTTCAACTCCATCATCGGTCTCCTCACTGGAGCCCTTGGGCTGACTTACGCCTTGAGCATTGCCTGTGTTCTCTGGCGCCGCTGCTTCGGCGAGCCTCTGCCTCCCGCTCGCTGGTCGCTCGGCCGCTGGGGGATCCCATGCAACATCGTGGCTCTTCTTTACACCATAATGTCCACACTCATCAGCTTTTTCCCGATATTCTACGGAACGGGTCCTTCTGATATGAATTGGTCAGTGTTCGGTCAGTCGAACGATCTGCGAAATGTGAAGCTAACGATCTACCTTCTCTGCATACAGGTCCAGCGCAATCTTCGCTCTCATTCTCGTCCTGAGCGTGGTATACTACTTCGTCAGAGGCAGGAAGATCTATCGTGGCCCTGCTGAGCTTGTTAAGAAAAGTGAATAAACATTGCGACTCGTGTGGTTTCAGAGCGCCAGTCCCAACAGTGCCAGCAACCACACCTTTGTCCTGTCCTACGAGATCGATGTTCCCGAAAATCTCCACCTGAAAAACACTGCTGTCACGCTGGGTTCTTCTGGAACGGCGGAACTTTGCTTTACCGTACATAAATTAGGGTTCGAGATCTATCAAACGCGCCGCTCTGATTGCTGTTGGGAGACGAAGGAGTCCGCTCGATCCTAGATTACGAAGTCGTGACGTGTGTACTTTAAAAGGTGATACTCTGGAAATCACTCGAAGGATCCCGGTCATTTGGCATACTCCGATGCCACCGACCGACCTTCCACGTAAGCACAACCAACAGCCCTTCGACTTCCACTCGTTCCCATTCTTCAAGGACCCTCAGTCGTCGGTGCTCTAACGCGGCAATCCCCAGGACACTTCCCAGCCTTCGGCAGACCGCTCAAGTTCTGACGTTGATGGTCGATAGCATCGAGCGTGCTGTAAAGCTGGTCCGAAGCACTGGACGACGTCTTCGTCTGGCCGGACAAGATCTCTTTCGCAGAAACACCTTGCACCCCGTAGAAACTTTCGTTCTCGGCATTGGCTTCGCGGATGGCCATTGATTTGAGGTTCATCTCGGCCAGATGGCCTTTGCTCTTCACATAATAGAGAGTGACATCTCTCTTCCGGGGAATCTTGCTTTGCTGGCCGGCATAAGCATCGCTTTCTGGCATTGGGCCCGGTTCGACAGCGATGCCGTTTCCGAGCGTTCCCGTTGGGCTGGAGATGAGATCCATGCCGGTTTGATCGTTGATTACAATGACGATGTCTGCGACATCGACACCCGGGGGAAGAGCGTAGTCGACAACGATGGCGGAGGCGCCCGACCATTTCCCGTCTGGCAGTCGTGAAACGATCACGCCGCTTCCGCTAGCAGCAGGCGAGTGCAGTCCGGCACGAAGTACGTGCAGTACAGCGAGCCCGCGACATCCTCGGACGACCTGTGCGACGTTAGCGATGGATGGATGTGACGTTTTCGAGCCCTCGTCTCACCTCATGAGGGCACTTCCCCAAAGTCCTGTACGGCACAATGAAGCCATCGATGAAGAACGATCGCAGTATACCAGCTGCTTTGTCGGCTTCTTTCTCCAGGGTCGCAGGCCAAAGAGTTTCCGCTGCGACGCTCCGATCGAGGCTCAAGACTGGATCGCCGGATTTGATGGTTTTGATCAGGTTGAGAGCTTTGCCCATGAATTGAGGCATGGTCGTCTATAATCAATCGATGTTGCAGAAATTCCAATCGCAAGAGTGACTGCTGCAAGGGGATGGGAAAAAAACTCATTATTTGTATCCCATGCCTGTCCATTGCCAATTGTGGGGTCCGGTGATCTGGTCTAGCAGGGCTGTGTAATTGCGCTAGATCCTTCACTAACAACAGCTCCGCCACGATATGATACGGTGGTGATCTTCGCAAAGATAGAGCTAGATGTCAAGCACTCTTGGCAGATTGGCGACGATGCTTGGTCTTTCGTGGAAGCAGTGTGGCTATGCATGTTGCTTCGATTTGAAGTACTTATTGATGATGCCAGCATCGGCTGCTTTGTCGATCAATGGCATAAATACATATATAGAATAATTCAAGCGCGTGTTTGTTAATATGTCCTTGTAAATTTAACCTACACATTGGTTCAGCTAAACTCTTGAGTACATGAGGGAACATAATTAGCTTTCGGGAATTTAGCTGATACTAACGCAACTCGTGAATCGGGGGAAAGCTAACTCGGATCACAAAGCTTCTGATCATAACTGACAACTACACTCCCGGTGAAATCGTTCGTCATAAGCATCAACTCTCGTCAGGAAGAAAACAAGATCAGCATCTCCATCCACGTCGATTCCCTAGGCGCGATACCAAACCATCACGTCCGCCCGACTCACCAGGCTCCGTCGTCCACACCGTCGACGCGACCAATCCCTTGCTGGGTGGTAAACCATCCCGTCTCGCTCAGCGAAGAGATTCGACCCAGCAAAAGCTCCGTGGCGCGGTAGCTTGGTCCCGGCGCGTATCTATAAGGCGATCAAGCGATCAGTATACATATCATCCCGAAGACTTTCTCTTCCGTATAACATCGTCGGTGTTCAGGTGAAACTAAAATTCGTACCTTGGAAGCTCATGGCCAGCAAGGAGGACTTCATAGAACGTCAGACCGCGCTCGCGGCCCCAGGTGCCGATGGTGCCGGCTGTAGACGGGCGGACAGCGTCCTGGCTTTGCTCGATCGGGTAGGGTGAGTAGAACTGTGAGCAGTAAACCGAGCGTCAGAGTTCGATTTCAAATTACTCCAAATCATCATAAGATGTCTCTCAGTACGGACAACTCACCGGACTGTCTGGTGCTCGCTGGAATCCTTGCATGCCTTGCCAGGTTGTTTGCTGCAATATTAGCAGAGTGCCGACAGTCGGGATAAGCATATCGAGGCCTCCGCTCCCGATGATCACGTTGCCGGTGTACTCGATCATGCGGGTGAGTAGGTCAGTAGACGCGGGCGGTGGGCTGTAAGGGTCTCCGAGAAGGATGGAGCCGTCGGTGCGGTTGCGGAAAACTCCGCGGGTGCTACATCTTGTCCAGCTATCGGTGCTCGGTGGGACGTGGAGAGCTTCGCGAACGTCTGGTTGTGAGAACCATGTTGGTTTCTCGGTCGATCGGTCGACGTACGGGTTGTCCGAGCCGATGGGTGAGCTGGAAAAGTGTGAGCGGGTCAGGTCAAGTGATAGAGAACGCTGCGGAAAGCGATAGGCTTACGATGGCCACGGGCATGTGTCAGTGATGTGGTAGATGTTGAAGCACGGATTGACGAGCTGCGCAGCTTCTCTCAACGGCAACCAGATTGAGCAGCGCTCTTCGGTCAACTCGTCGTCCTGGAGAGCGAATTGAGTGAAAGGCGCCTTCGGTGGAGGATAGACCAATTGTTTGTTAATGTAGCTTGTGAAGCCGCAATCATCGGCCCGCGTATTGAGGTCGGTCAGATAGCTTTCGTTCAGCCCGAGGACATTGTTCCAATAAGTCGCGTAGGCAGGAAGCGGCATGACCATTTGGATGTTGCCGTCTCCAATGACTGCAGCATTGATGTGCACTCCCACAAGGTTGTAGTACCTCGTCTCTCCGGTGCTTATGAACTGATTGAGGACATGTCAGCAGTTATCACTAGAGGACTTCGACAAAATCCCAAACGAACCGCTCCGGCGATGTACGGAATGTACACGCCTGCGTAGCTCTCGCCGGTCAAGTACATCCTCCAATTTTCCATGCAAAAGAGTTCGACAAAATTCCGCCAGAACCCAATGAATTCGGTTGCGAGTTCATCTTCGGTTTCAATGTCCGGTTCACCTTGCGTGTAGCCGACGCCGAGCGGTTGGTCTATCCAAACCACGTTGGTGAGGTTGAGCCAGGTCAATGGGTTTGGCGCTGGCGAATCCATCCCTGGGGCCCAGTTGATCGGTCCCAGCTCTGTCAGCAAGCCTTCCATCGAGCTGCAGCCGGGTCCACCGTTTACTGCAATGGATTAGAGAGGTTTGACCAAGATACTAGCATGCTACTTGCGCCAAACCACGATCTCGTTTCTTGGCTCAGGGTCGTAACTTGGGAAGAACCAGAAGAAGAGCTTCCTTGTTTCATTTTTCTCACTGGTGATTGGGAGGAGACCCGCGTAGCTCTCGCCGACATCCCATGTAATATTGGGAAGAGTGCTGCCATTGACGGCAAAGGCTGTGCTAGTGTCAGTCAAGAATCACCGATACCCGTGTGCAAAACGTACGTGCGGTGGCCTGGTTGAAGAATTTGAGAGCGCGTTGTTGGAGCTCTGGATTCTCGAAATGACCCGAAGGAGAGATCTTCTCCATGCGAGGCCTGATCTCATCATTGCCGAACAGCGGACTTGCGTATATCCTTCCAAAGCCTAGAAAAGCACAAATCGTTGCTAGCAAACACATCTTGAAACGAGAAAGTGGCAGTTCACCAGGAAAGCACAAGACTGGAGGAATGCCGGTGGGGGCAGTACCAGAGATCTAGATATCATGTACCCATCCGAATGTTTGTGCGCTAGCACGGCTCCCGTCATGGACGAGATCTTGTTGTCCGATGGCAGATGTTCGTCGGCATGTTTGCTGCGGCACTTGCGAGTTGCGGCCCAGATAAATGGTACTGAGTACAAGAGCACTGCGTCGCGGTCAGGTGAGGAGGGGCGGGAATGTGATGAACCTTAGCGATTCTGCTTGTGTATATGATGTTGGAGTGTCGTTGAAGTGCTTTTGATGTTGAATCACTACCGTCGGACTGGCACACAGTGGCACCAGTGTCCTGTTAAGATAGCAGGCGCATGGCGTAGAACCGAGATCCAGGTTCCAACCGGTTAACGAGACACAGGAAGTTGGTGCGTCTGTTCCAGAAAAGCGCCAAAGCCGAGAAACAGCGGTCACCGCCCACGGAGTTGAGCCGGTCCTCCAGACAAGAGATCACAAAAGGCCGCCACTGACCAGGTGGCTGGGTTTCGTGGCATTGGGATTTGCGATTGTTGGGTATTCTCTGATACAATTATGCCCTTTGGTATGCAGTGCCTTGCCAATGTTTCAGCCGCATCGTCAGATGTAACATCCGCTGAGATCCCAGAAGGCTCTCGCAATGGGAACAGTAGGAATAATGCTGGCTTTTTACAATAAGTGTACGTACCATCCTGACGCCGTCCTGTCACGTCTCACCACTTCTGGGTATCCGCAGGGTTTCCATTGTAGGCAACTCACTTCGCAGCGTTCGCACCGGAACCGACAAAGCGTCTCATGCCCACGCTCTTTGCCTGCTTGCCCTTTTCCCGGGCCTGCATTGGGTGCTCTTTTTCCCACCTCTCGTCTTCCATGTACGCTTCGACGGCTGCATCGAGGCTCCATTCGGACTGCTGCATGTACAATGTTGCAACATCATACCTGGACGCAGGAGGAATACTTGTCAGCTTATCAGTCCTACATTTCATCCTTGTGCCGGTGTGAGAGCGTAGAAGAAGGCAAAGCTGACTTACTCGGCAACCTTGCAAGCCATCATCCACCGTCGCACTTTATTCTTCTTGATCTCCTCTTCCTCGCTTTCGAGTGGCCGTGGACTGAGGGAAACACCACCCTTGTAGTGTTCGCCCGGTATCAGGATGGTCTTCCTCGCTTGTACTAGATGATCCGAGTAGATGTTGTTTGTCTTCCTCAGCGCTTGAATAGGGACGTCATATGCCAGAGCAAGAGATCTCATGGAATCGTCTGGTGCAACAAAGTGTAGCACGTCTTCTGCTGGTGCAGCGCCGCCTTTTTCGTTTGCACTACCTGCATAACTTCCAGCTTGATAGGCCGGTAGAGCATCGTCGTCACTTGTGTTTTCAGGCGGTGCAACATTGGGCTCCAACGACGAATATGCTGGAGGATCGCGTAGGCCTTGTGGCAAAGACGAGGGCGCGGTGGTTATCTGGCAGTATGGACAGTAGGTCTCATATCGCTTGTTCTGGTTGAGGCAGCGAGCGCATATAGTGCGACTGCAGCAAGGAAGAGTACGGCCTGGAAAGAGAGGTTTCTCTGAGGGAGTGTGATAAGACTGGGCGCAGGTGGCACACGAGTCCGATGCCATCGTTGATGGTGGTGGTGTAATCGCTTGGTGGAGAAGTCTTTTTCTTGCGCAGGGCTCTTCGAGAAAGCAGAAACGTCTGGGACGTCGATTTGAATAGAAGTCTGGACCTACTGGAATTACATGAACCTCGCAGGCCTCACTATCACATGTGCAAGAGAGAGACGATCGGCCGCCCTTCAATGAAAGTGATGACGAAAGCAGGACGGTTCAGGGCTGATTCGCCACGCGCGCGGGAAGAAAGCGAAACAATGCGAGATGAAGGCGAGCTGCGCGGGCGTGCCGTTGAGCAGCGTGTGTGAAGGCCGAACTCCCGTTCCTCCTCCTACAACAACATCCTCGCCACTACCTCCCTCCCACCACCTACAACACCACTAATCGACATTGACCGATATACGCTCCTTAACAACGCCGATTTACAATTGCACTTGCCTGATTTCCGCCATCCGCCCGTTGCAGTCCCACAACAAACACTGCCTGTCTCCTGATCGCGTGCCCTCCGAGCGATACCGGATCTGAGCGGATTGATCGCACCACGCCCCATTGCGCCCACCGGCGCATTCATAACACCAATCGAACGACCCCGAACATAATTATCGCCATCCGCAGCAAAAATGGCCAACACAACGGCAGTCTATGGCTTGCCGCCACTTCCCGACTACACCCTGGAACCTCTGCCGCCTCTCATCCCATGGATCAACGACGCATACCTTTCGTTGGCTCTACCAATAGTCGCCTACTGGGTCGTGTCTATGATCT
>Ga0265780_10008962_pt1 | contig 12084 bp, 19 predicted proteins | sample P1T30metagenome_FD_192432 | JGI IMG/M metagenome (GOLD analysis project Ga0265780, IMG submission 192432) | Plant litter microbial communities from East Loma Ridge, Irvine, California - P1 T30 | ecosystem: Environmental > Terrestrial > Plant litter > Unclassified | place: USA: California... | reverse complement strand
GTCAGCATACTCCCTCATGGTAATCATCTACTCACCCGACTCCCGAGTCCGACAAGGAGACCCGCAGCTCCTACTCTAGCCCATGGAAGTCCAGCCCACATCTGCAACCCATCATCTACACCTAGATTGCCTAATGCTAACGCGACCACGGGGCCAAGAAGCATCCCCCCAATCATTGACCATCTCCATCGTGACTTGTCTCCCAGAATGGCTCCATCGACGATACCTGATATACCTAGTACCCGACCTGTTAGACTGAGGAGGGACGAGGTGGATAGATGGAGAAGATAACCCCCTATTAAGGTTTGGTATGGGGTGAACATGCTCGAGAAAGATAAAGTCAAGTGATAACCGGTTAAAGCCCCGAGATTGCCTCCACTACCCACTAGCCCAAATTGATGCTCGCTTGGTTGGGGCTCAAACTTGACGTGGCTGCGTCGTGAAGAGAGTGCGCAAGTATGGGGGATGTGAAGGCACGACGGTTAGGAAGTGATGAACCGGAGGAAGATTCGCTCACTGCGAATTCTGAAACGAGGCCCCCCCTTGAACGTTTTGAGTGCTACCCCTGGCTGTGAAAAACCCTTGATGGAAAAAGGCAAATAGGTGACTAGGAGCCACCTGCCGAGTGCATCTATGGAACATGAACCCACTTGTTGAGCGCGGTGTGTCACAACGTGTTGGTTGAGCGGATCCATGAGCTAACTTATGCACTGCCGCCTTCGCTGTGCTGTACAGATCAAGAACATGACTCATAGGAGGGCGATCTTGCACTAAAAGGCGCCGGTCACCTGTTGTCACCTTTCAGGGTAAAAGCAGGAATGAACGTCATACCAAGGGGTTGGAGCAGAGTAGAAAGAAGGGTTTAAAAGGTTAAAAGGATTTTACCCTGTGTTCCCCTTATCGTTGTTTTGTCCACTTCAAACTTGACTAGTTTCAACAACACGCTGCTATAGAGCATAGTGTAGACTACACTTTCAATCTACCTTTGTATACACCTATCTGTCTCTTTCTCTTATCATACACGCTCTCAATTGTACATCACCCTTCTAAAACGAGCAAGACTCAACATGGCCGAAGATAAGGTCAAAAAGCAGGACCATGCTGTATGTTCTTCGCAGACCCATCATGACGGAGCTGACGATGTAGCCTGCCCAATATCGAGGTCGCGACGACCATCATTATACACCAGACTACCTCGGCACCGCTGGACAGAGCCATATGAGGTAAGCCTCTCCATTCCAGTCGAGTTCCCAGTCACGTCGACGTCATCTGAGCGGAGCTGTGCTGCGGCACAGTGAGAAAAGTGGAAATCTAGGATCTGGGGTCTCGTGACTTCTATTCCAGAATCACTGCGCCATGGAAAGAAGGGGGCTGATTTTTTTTAGGGAACAGTCTGTCGACACGACTTACGAAAGAGATGATGGATATGACGTGGGTGATCACAGGCTACACGATGAAGGACCTGTACAGCCGTCTGGTACGTACCTACTACATTTCTAACTTTTATATTTTGTAAAATAACTAATCCAAAGCTGGATATCCATTTCCACACTCTGATAATACCGGACCTCAAACATACGTGACACCACCACCTCCCGCACCTACCACGGACCAGCATCGAGTCCACTACCCACCATCGCCCTACATGGTCCAAGAACAGACTTACGCGACAGTCCCATTGAACGACCATGCAACGTCGAGAGAACATCTCTCTCCTAATCCTGGATACGGCAATGATGTCCTTCCTCCCATGAACTCGGGCGCAAATACTCCTCAAGGTTCTACGAATTCAAAGAAAAGGTGGTCCTTCCTACCTACTTCGAGCAAGTCGGAGACTTTCGACCACAACAATGAGAAGCCTTCGTCCGGGACCAATACACCAAAAAGGCCAAGAGGCCCGCACAGAGTCGGAAGTTGGGATTTGTTGGGCGAAAGGGCGGAATGGGAAGAGTACAATCCAGCTCAGGCTAGCGTTACCAATCTGAAATTCGCGGAAGGAGATGTAGGGACAAACAAGGTCAGTGGTGATCGTACATCTTTTCCAGTGAGCTAATGGTCCAGATCAGTAAACTTTACTACTGGGCTTTGAACAAGAGTATCGTCTTCCGATGGGCTCTTTACATCATTCCCGTCACAGCATTACTGTGGATACCTGGTATTCTCGGTCTTACCGCTTTCCCGGACACTCATATCTGGGGCACGAAACTTGTAAGCGTCTTTCATTTTCAGTCGTAGCATATACTGATATACAGCTATGGTGGTCAATCTGGCTTACTGTTCTATGGTGCGGATTCTGGGCTTCTACAGCAGTTTTCATGATCCTCCCTCACTTTTGGCGAAACACTATCGGTTCCATCATCCCGTCGGCAAAGAAATACGAAGACGTAGTCAGGAACCTCGGTCGATACGGTAAACTTGTCGTATGGATGCTCGCAACCTGGATCGCATTCCAGCCTTTGGTCATTGGTCGTTACGAAGGTGATCAAAGTGCCGTCGCCCGAAACAACTTGACGACTATCGCCAACATCTTGTTCGCCTTATTTATCTGTACTATCGTTCTTACGGCGGAGAAACTGGTCGTTCAGCTTATCGCCTTCCAATTCCACCAGGACTCTTACGAGGATAGATTGAAGGAACAGAAATTCAATCTGAAGACTTTGGTCACGCTGTATATCAATTCGCACGATATTCCCGGTCGAAGCGATACGTACGTCGACTCTGCTTCGTCGAAGACCAAGGGCACCAAGTTGCCCAAGGTTGCTATTCGAAAAGCCTTGAAGGGTCTTCGATCAGCAGCGGCTACTACTACCACGTAAGCTGCCCGCTGTCGATCGTTCGAAGCTGACAAGTAGGGCTCTCGGAAACGTCGCATCTGAAATGGCGGGCCAGAGTGTCTTGCAAACTAACTCGCCCCAGAACAAGGTCACTGCCGCTCTCAACTCTGCCAACAAGTCCAAAGCTCTCGCACGAAGAATCTACTATTCCTACCGACAGCCAGGTGTTGATCACATCAAGTTGATTGATGTTGCCAGATTGTAAGTGTTTATCTCTAGGTTTGGTTCTAGCTGAACGTCAGTTTCCCTGATCTCGAGACTGCTCAAATGGCTTTCGAAGTCCTCGACAAGGATGGTAATGGAGATGCTACACGAGACGAGATCGAAGCAGCCATCCTCGGCATTCACCGAGAGAGGCTTAGTCTCGAGGCTTCTATGCGTGATCTAGATGGAGCCGTCAGGAGGCTAGACGACATTTTCATGGGTATCGTATTTGTCATTGCCCTCTTGATTCTCGCTGCTGCTATCGTAAGTCTTTCACTACTGATGGTGAGATGAGCTAAGACCAGACCACCAAAATCACCGCCTTGGTCACTTCTGCCGGAACTTTCATCCTCGGTCTCGCTTGGCTTATTGGACCTACCATGCAGGAGATCTTACTTGCTTGTATCTTCTTATTCGTCAAGCACCCATACGATGTCGGAGATAGGGTCGATATCGATACCAAATCATATACTGTTGCCAAGATGGCTCTATTGTCGACCAACTTTAAGCGCACAGACGGGAAATTCGTTTGGATTGGACATAACATCCTTGCCACCAAGGTTATTGAGAACAGTGCGTATCCTCCTTTCCCAAAGTGGGTCAGACTAATACCCAGTCCGTCGATCTGGCGCTACCTCTGAATCTTTCTCGTACGTCCCAACCTATGGTACAAAGAATATATGCTGATCATCAGGTTCGAAGTCGCATTCGACACCTCTTTCGAATCGCTTCAAACACTCCGAGGCCGAATGCTTGCTTTCTGTAAAGCAAATGCTAGGGATTTCCAACCCGTTTTCGATGTTGTCGTCGACGATATCCCAGGCCAAAGCAAGATGGTCTTGTCTGCTGATATTCGGTACAAATCCAATTGGCAACAAGGAGCATTGAAGGTTCAGAGGAGAAACAAGTGGATCTGTGCACTGAAACTTACGTGAGTCACAATGCGTCATCGGATGGCGGAATGGGGCTGATGGTAGTCTTGCCGATCTCAAGATTTGGGGACCTGCGGGAGCTGGAGACCCTGCACCTGCCCCTGCTGATCCTGTCAAATATACTCGTACGTCGTCCATCGCTTTTAAAGTGGTCCGCGAACTAATTGGCAGTTGTCCCATACGAGGAAGTCGTCGCTGCTCAAGAGACTGCTGCTACTGCACCATCTCAGAGCCCACCCCCAACATTCGCTGCTGCTACAACCGCCAACGGATTGATGGATAGTCGAAACGTCGTCACAGATACTGCTCAGGGTACGTCTTCTTTTCGCTGTGTTGTATCATTCCTGACAAACAGATATTTGGGGCGAATCCGACGAAATGCAGAATTCCGTCACAATGTCGAGACCGGGCACACCAGGAATCATGACCCCGATCGACCTCCCTGGTCACTCCGCCAGGGGAACACTACGAGATGATGGTCCACAAGTACCCATCTCAGTTCCCAATGGAGGAGTACGCGCCCGGTATCCTCGAGCACCTGTTCCGGGGGAGAATATCGAAATGACTTCTGCTCCTGTCAATAGGCGTGGACAGTTTTAAGAGGCTCAACTAGAATAGATGTCGCATTACATTATCTACTGTATCTAGTCGCTGGTCGATCAAGATACGGTAGTTCACGAATTACAATCATTAAAAATCATGCATATGCCCTGTACGACCGCAATTATCAATTAACTTCCGAGTTAACCGGAACACAAGTGCACGTAAATATCTGACCGTTGATCTGTCATCACCTTCGTACATTGTCCGTATCCTATACCCTCTCCCTGTCCACCTACCACAATACCTCCTTGCACCTGTGATAGCCCCTATCACTATCGACTGTCACCTGTACCACATCTATTCGCCAACGGGTGATGCCCAAGAACTTCAAGCCTTCGTTCAAGAATTATGTCGCGACTTCTAGTTCGGTAGGCTTGAACCAAGAAGTAGGGCACGATCATGATCATCGGAATGAAGAGGAAGGCCTGGGTGTAAACGAACGCTTGGCTAGATCTAGGGCGGAGGCTGCGAGAGGTAGCGGGTCAAGAAGAGTGGATTGGAATGTTGATGCGTCTTGTATGCCACTACGGGCTGCTTGGCCCGATTACGATGCCATCAATATCAATACTGCCTTGATTCAACCACGTCGCCGAGCAGCTGGTCCCTCTGCTCCTCCTTCATGGCGGACCCCTCCGAAAGCAGTCGTACTGAACGCGGAGCCGATATCGGATCAGGTGGTTACTAGGGATGATCTAATCAACGCTACTGCCCTTTTTGGAACTGAGAGGACTCATGCATCGCCAGTCCAAGGTGTACACCCATTATCTCATTATATCTATCGATCTGTCATTCCATACCTCGATTGTCCTGATGTATACTGGACCGAAGAGGATGGGACTACAACCACATATGGGCAATTCTATCGCAATGATGTTCGAGGATATGACGAAAAGTTCAAAATCGGAATATTAGAGAACCACTCTTCGCACCCAACTCCTCGCCTATCCGATAGATCAGTCAAAGCTATTCTATCTCCTCCTGATACAACCCACCACCCGGCCGCGAAGAGTGCAACTGAGGAAGATGATTGGGACACAGGACCTTTGACAGAGAGGATTCATCATCTTGGAATCACCCTTCATCCAGATCCTTACCGGCTACTGCGATCAATCAACCCACTGCTCACTGTCGCCTTGACTTCTCTCAATCTTGCTTATTCGACGATCCCCCAGGTCGAGAAGCTGGTCGAGGCGCTTCCTAGGGGATTGAAGGAATTGAGCGTGGTCGGAGTCAGGTGCACAAGTGAGGGGGAATTCACTCGGATGTTGGGATTGTTAGGGAAACGCCTGACACTCTTGAACGTAGGTCCTTCATTCTTCAACCATCTCGATTGTGTCGCGAAATCGCTCTCGGGCGAGGGCCGACGGGTTATAGGCAAGACTTGGTGATTCGAAGCTGATATCAGACACTCGACCTGTCTCATTCGAAATACATGTCCTACAACGCTCTCGCACCCCTGCTTCATCCTCCCGAACGTCAGCTACCGTCCCTCCGCCGACTCGGTCTAAGATCCGTAGACGTTTCAGCCACTGCATCACTGGAAATAGACGAGAAAGCCTGGGACGGTGGTACGATCGCAAGACTACAGAGGAGCCGCTGGATGAAGGAGATCATGTTGGGTAGGACTAGATATATTGATGTCATTTGGGAGTAAGTCAGTCGTGGCTTGTATTAGTATGCTGTTCCTTGCTGGATAATTCATTTGTAGCGATATCTTGTACACCGCCTGATGCAACAGAATTGTATGTTACACACTGTATAGTATGTGCGTCGGGGAGTCGGAAGTCTAGCCGGGTAGTAGCGTGATGGTCCAATTTCAGATTGTTGATTCAGCTTTTCATCTTCTCACTGACTTCCTAATCGCTTTTGGTCCGATCTGGACAGGCGTGCCCCAGCATCCCGACTGGAGTATGTCATACCTGTGAGCGAACATACTGCAGGGGGTTAGAGCCGAGACAAGAGAAGAAGGACAAAGGATCCCATCTCCAATCTAACCCCCTAACTCTCCTTTGTTCCTTCAGAAGATCTCACCTCCCACCTCATGCGCAGTATAACTGACACTCGTCACCTCCTCTGTCTCTTCTCGTATACACTTACTGAAACAATACCTTGAAGTTGGTCAACCTTTGTGCTCATCCGTCTTGACCGGATCGGAACGGATAATATACCTTCAACCTCTGTGGGGTTGGATCTTCTGACGACGCCAAGTGTATCTCTACTTCAAACACGACTCAAGCGGCAATTTTTCGCTCCGTGAACCTGGTAGGACAACATGCCTTGTGAAGGTAAGTCACACCCAGTGAGTAGCCTGACGGTAGTAACGCCAATTCCATTCGTGGAGCAACAACTCCCTTACAATCCTAAATTCATTCGTGAACCTGATATCCCTGGACCTGGAAATGGTGGATCGATGGGTATGGGAGGGAGTAGTGTATATGGTCCAGGACCTGTTGCTGCTGCTGCTAGTGTCTTGATACCTCCTTCTCCAGGTGGTCAAGCTGGTATAGCCTTTTTCTGCACTGATTATGTTGGAATCCTGAACGCTGATTCATAGGACCACATAATGCGATTCCCGCACTTCCCGAGGCTGGATATACCGCTCCTGGTATTCGAGCTACTTCACTTGGTCTGGAATTGGGTGCGCCATCAGCAAGATCCGAATACTCTGGTCAAGGCGCTCATGTTTATGGAGCATCAAGACCGCAATACACATACGATGCTTTCAACCAACAAGCTCCTTACGCCTCTTCGTCTTATACACAACAACAAGCTCCTTCCTCTTATGACCAACAAGCAGGTTATGCACCTACTTCATCCTCTTATTCGACCTTTCCTGCTCCGAGAAGGGCTAGTGCTCTAGCCCCACCTATTGGAGAATCAACTATCGCTCCTGGATCTCATCGACACGCTCCAATCGATCCGAGACATCATACTCATGACGAACGTCACAAACACAGGAATCGACATACTCCATCGTTGTCTGTTGATGACTGGGAATCAGGGTCTGATGCATCCTACTACGCTCGACCTAATCGACCCAAGGGCACTAGAAGTCATTCAGGATCAAGTATATCTGAACTCACCACAAACTCAAAGGTGGTACATCATCACCATCACCACCATCATCATCATACGCCGAAAGGATCTCCGGGTTTACATGGTCATTCCCCCTCTTCCCCCTCTCCTCTTGCCAGAGACAGAGGTTTAGGAGAAGGTGAGAGTCATAGGGGCAGATCACCACTTTCACCTAGATCGCAGAATCTGCATGCTGAGCAGAAAGGAAGGAAGATTTCTGACCTTGGGGCGGAAAGTAGCCCATCACTCTACAAACCTATTACTGGCCCTCTTGCCACCGAGAACGAGAGGGACTTGAGAACATTACATGAAGGCCAAGAGAAGAGGTACAGGCATCACTCGGCTTCTTTCGATCCCGCCCATACCCATAAATCCCGATCTCCATCCCAGCATGGACAGGGACAGAGGTATGCCAGTGATGATGAAGGAAGACGTTCCCACCGTGGTCGAGAGACCCGACCGAAGTATGATCGAGAACATTCATCTAATAGGGGACATGGAAAACCCAAACATCGAGCTGAAGCTTATCCAGACGAACACGACGACGAGAATGATCATAATCGAAGCCGAGAATCACATAAAAACCACAGACCAAGATCACACTCTCACGTCCCTCCCCCACTTCCTTTTCGTGGACACTCGCCCTCGCAGAGTCTGCAGGTACCTCATCAAATGCCCGACATTGGTGATTTGTCATTATCGGGACGGGAGCCCAGGCCAAGGGCTAGATCAATGCAATATGCTCCTTCTCCAGGTTCACTCGCTGGATATGGAGGAGGGGGATTAGCTCCGCCAGGTGGGTATATTCCGTCCCCAGGATCTCTAGCTGGTTATGGAGGTGGAGGGCTGGCTCCTCCTTCCATGTCTGAAGGCATTGGCATGAGAGGCATGGGTGGAGGCATGGGTGGAGGCATGGAAGGCGATATAGGAGGATATGATGACGGAAGAAGTGTTGCAGGGAGTGCGATGACTTTTATGGATGGAGCTAATCGAGGTGGTATGACTAGTCAGTATGGGTTACCAAAGTACCCTCATCAGGCTAAACCGGATCCGCGAAGGTGAGTCCTTCTCTAAAGCTGCAATTGCTGGTTACGACAGTAAGCTTATTAGTAGATTCATGGTACAAAGGGGTAAGGCCGATGTGTATCTGGATTAGTGTTTGAACCGACTGTGTATATTGTAATGCTTCGCTTCATGTCAGATATGTTTGTTGTGTAGTCTTAGAACCTCTTGTATGGAATCAAGAAATCGGATGAAATGAGAAGTGATACATATCATTGTTGTCGAAATTGCAACAGCCACAAAATAGTATACCGAGGCCGGGAACTACTCCTCATCACTCTCATCCTCAGCAGTCTGGAGCCACTACTCGTCAGCTTGTATATGAATAGAAAACAGGGTGGGACATACAGCAACGAAAGCCTCGGCGCTCTTCCTAACCTTCTTTGAAACATCCTTTTCGACGTATTTCTTGCTGACATGAGTACCCCATTGAATAGCGAGTTCTTCATCAATAATGTCGGCTTGGTAGAGTACCATCAATGCCTTCGACGTAGCTCCGGCAGCTAGGACCTCTTCAGAGTTGGGGCAGTTTCCGAGGAGTCGCTCAATACCGCCAAGTAACGATTTCTTGTGTTTTTCACCAGTGCACAACTGGTTGTTAGTCATTCGCTAGAAGAAGCGAGAGCGAGAACTTACTGGTTCGAGTAGGGATACTCTCTTTTCCATCTCCGGACCGACGTTCTCTGGGGTGAAGAGGTGTTCACCGATTTCGAGTAGAGCCTTGTGTTTACCGGTCAAACCTAGTTCTTGGATTTGAGCATTGATTTCATTATCGGTAGCATCCTTGTGTTCCTCCAACCAAGCTCCCAATACGGCGTAAGGTGAATCACCTCCATCCTCATCATCATCGTCGACTTGAGTAGATTCGAGTTTCTTGGACAATTCCTCAACGGCATCAGGTTGGTCCAAAATCGGATCACCCATCCTTCCGAGTGCAGCATCGATATCGGTTCCTGAGGTTGGTACACCCATATCAGGTGCTTCTGGAGATCCATCTCCTTCGTCTGCATCATAGACCATAGGTCCACCGGCGTTGGCTTGCGCAGTCATCCCCTTTCCACCTTTTCCTTTCTTTGGTGGAGGGTTCTTGAGGATGTAGGTAGTCAATTTATGTCGCATATCGATATTGGTTTGTCTTCCACATGCTTTACAGTCTTTGTGGATTACTTCATTTCGACCTTTTCCAGAGAATACGAATTCGGTTTCAGGGTTATCGCAAGCTCCACAGAGGACGTATTTGACGATAAACGAGTCGAGCAGTTCGAGGAGTCGTTCTTGGGTATGGGCCCCGTTGACGATGTATCGATCATCAGCCATTGAAGTCTGTGCTCCAAGCTCGCAACCGAAGAATTTGGTTGGGTCTATCATCAGCACCGCCACGCTTTTGAGGGGAATATACTCACAGGTAGGAGGCCTAGCGAGAGCTCGAGAGACATCTTCGACATTAGGTAGAACAGTCTTGATTCCATTCCCTCGACCTTCGATCTTGGTGATCATGACAGGCATTTTGTACCTCTATACATAAGCTCCTTATATTTTCCAGGACTAATGGGCTCACGTAGAACTTGTCGGGATTGCTTCGGATAACATTGACGGTCGCCATTTTGATTGATTATGTTAATGTTAGGTCTATCATCAGCTTAATCCATTAAGAATGAGAGGCAGGCTTACTACTAGAAGATAGTCTGATGTATTTGATTCTTTGAGATGGAATTCCGATGACTTTGGGTAGAAGGCGGCATGAACTCGCTGGATGACTGTTGGAGGAAAGCGTTGGTCAAAGCATGCGGATATCGATAGTAAATGGGGACAGAGAAGAACAGATCAGCGAAGTCGATACTTGGAATATAGAGGAGACATACCTGATTTGTTATTTCGATCTGAATAACCTGTATTACCAGGAAAAGGGGATTGTGAAAGGTGTATAAAAGCTAGAGACGTGATCTTGGGAATATGAGCTCGTTGGCTCTATAGTCGGTATAGGTAGTAATGAGAACTAGTACTGAGTGTGATGGCGGAGTTTAATGTATAGTCGGCGGTGAAAAGAGAATGAGGTGTCTTTAGAGTATGTGCTAAGCGGATAGACCCGAAAAGGTAAAGGGTCCTAAACGCTAAAGGGGTTTGAATAGTCACTTTAGTTTGATTCCGATCATAGAACGTGCATTTGTTGGCATCAAATGGTTGCTGGTGTGGTGTGGCATTGAGTGTCATGTGTGCGACGTATCAGGGACGCAGTGCATGCATGACAGTCGATGGACACAAGGGGTTCATGTTCTCCGAAATCTCTTTCTTACTCTACTAATGTTCATCGTGCCCGAGATATCGCAACTCGACAGGCGAGCATGCACTGAATCCCGCGACATAGCTAGCTATCTTGGACCTCCGGCCCTGTGGTGTGTCCGGCGCCGAGCAGAGCTGCGCTGTTCTGCATGCATGTAAGATACGGCCAGACCTACTCGTGTCCAGCACCTAGCAGCTACCAGAACTTAGTTTCCCACGCTACTTAGATTCTAGTGGAAGGTTCCAGAGCACGCGGCAAAATGGAAATTAATCCACAGATACCCACCCACTTTCCTTTCTCTCACTACATTAATCGTGTATCAGCGAACCCTTTCATTACCTGTACACCAAACTTGTGAGTTAGCTGCTAGGTTTGTGGATGTGTGCTGATCCTGTAGAAATAATCAAAAATGTCCACTGCTGCTGCTGGAAACACTGAGACCTTCGGCTTCCAGGTATGTGCACTTCCTTTCTTGAGATTTACCCCACCTTCCTATTCCTCGAGATATCTCATCCCGGATGACCTCCTCCTTCGCGATGCTCGATAAACCACAGAACTAACAATCAGGCCGAGATCTCCCAACTTCTCGATCTTATCATCAACACTTTCTACTCCAACAAGGAGATTTTCCTTCGAGAATTAATCTCCAACTCTTCCGATGCTCTCGACAAGATCCGATACCAGGCCTTGACCGATTCATCGGCTCTGGACACTGAGAAGGAGTTGTTTGTCAGGATCACCCCAAACAAGGAGGAGGGTACTTTGACTATCCGAGATACCGGTGTTGGTATGACCAAGGCCGATTTGGTTAACAACCTCGGTACGATTGCCAAGTCTGGTACCAAGGCATTCATGGAGGCTTTGTCTTCCGGTGCTGATATTTCCATGATTGGTAAGCTGTCCTAATCCTATATGGAGGATGAGCTAACAGAAAGGTCAATTCGGTGTTGGTTTCTACTCTTCCTACCTCGTTGCCGAGAAGGTTCAGGTCACCACCAAGCACAACGACGACGAACAGTACATCTGGGAGTCTGCCGCCGGTGGAACCTTCACCATCACTGAGGACACTGAGGGTCCCCGTCTCGGTCGAGGT
>Ga0265780_10008960_pt1 | contig 12085 bp, 13 predicted proteins | sample P1T30metagenome_FD_192432 | JGI IMG/M metagenome (GOLD analysis project Ga0265780, IMG submission 192432) | Plant litter microbial communities from East Loma Ridge, Irvine, California - P1 T30 | ecosystem: Environmental > Terrestrial > Plant litter > Unclassified | place: USA: California... | reverse complement strand
CAGTTGCTTGGCCACCACCCGCGTGGCGTCGCCCACGGTAGGAAGCTTGCCGCAAAGCGTTCCAGCATGTCCCTGTTCGTGCTGTATTTCGGCCTCCGGACGCGTCACGAAGATCTGCGCCATCATACCGTCTGCTTCGGCCAGCGATATCGCGGCCTGATTGATGAGATCTTCAACGGCGACAAGCTGGCCGAGGATTTCTCGCTGTACCTGCACAATCCCTGCGTCACCGATGCGTCGCTGGCGCCGGCCGGGTGCAGCAGCCTGTACGTGCTGGCACCGGTTCCGCACCTTGGCAACGCTGACATCGATTGGGACGTGGAGGGGCCGCGCTACCGCGAGCGGATCTTCGACTATCTGGAGAAACACTACATACCCGGCCTGCGCGAAGACCTGGTGACCAGCCGCTTCGTGACACCCTTTGATTTCCGCGACACGCTCAACGCGCACCATGGCTCGGCGTTCTCGCTGGAACCGGTGCTCACCCAGAGCGCCTGGTTCCGTCCGCACAACCGCGACAGCACCCTGGCCAATCTCTATCTGGTCGGGGCGGGCACGCATCCCGGCGCTGGGGTGCCCGGCGTGGTGGCATCGGCCAAGGCGACCGCGGGCCTGATGCTGCAGGAGGCGGGGCGATGACCGATGCGCTCGAACGCCAGGCGCGGGTGACCATCAGCCGGGGTTCGAAGAGTTTTGCCATTGCATCACGGGTGTTCGATGCACGCACGCGGCGCGGGGCGACCCTGTTGTACACCTGGTGCCGCCACTGCGACGACGTCGTGGACGGGCAGGTCCTCGGCCATCGCGACGTCCCGGCGTCGGCTTCGGATACCGGCGCGGCGCTGGCCGAACTACGCCGTTGCACTGCGCTGGCCTACCAGCAGCCCCTCCTGCAGGACCCACCGTTTGCCGCCCTGCAGGAAGTGGTTCGTACGTTTGCGATTCCGGCCCGGCATGCGCAGGCACATCTGGACGGCTTTGCAATGGATGTGGCGGGACGCGAGTACCGCACCTTCGACGACACCCTGGAGTACTGCTATCACGTTGCCGGCGTGGTGGGCATCATGATGTGCCACATCATGGGGCCGACCGACCCTGCCGTGCTTGACCGCGCCGCCGACCTGGGACTGGCGTTCCAGCTGAGCAACATCGCGCGCGACGTGGTGGAGGATGCCCAGGCCGGGCGTTGCTACCTGCCCGTCGACTGGCTGGAACAGGCGGGATTGAACCCGCGCAACCACGCCGATCAGGCGCACCGGCAGGCGCTGGCGGGCGTCGTGGCGCGTTTGCTGGAATCGGCCGAGACCTACTACGCTTCCGCGCTGAAGGGGCTGCCCGCCCTGCCTGCGCGCTCTGCCTGGGCCGTGGCCACCGCGCACGGCATCTACCGCGAAATCGGCCTGCACGTGCGCGCCCTCGGGCCTGCGGCTTGGGACCACCGGGTATCCACCTCGACCCGCGACAAGCTCCGGCTGCTGCTACGAGGCGCATACCAGGCGCGCGCTTCGCGCGGTGACGGGGTCGCTGCCGCGCAGGGCAGGCCGGCGACTCTCTGGCAGCGGCCCGGGCGCGCATGATGGCCGCAGCATCGCACCGGCACGCCTGCCTGGGATCACGACCGCGGTTCGCGTGTCCTGCCCACGCGGCCGCCGTGCAGGCGCTGCAGCTCGCGCTTCAACCGGTCCACCGGCGGCGCCCACAGGAATCCGAACGACACGCAGCCCTCGCGGCCCTGCACCGCATGGTGCATCCGGTGGGCCTGGTAGAGCCGTTTGAGGTAGCCGCGGCGCGGCGCATTGCGGAACAGCCAGCGCCGATGCACCAGGCCATCATGGGCGATGAAATAAAGCATCCCGTACCCGGTCATGCCTGCGCCGACCCATTCCAGCGGATGCCAGCCGCGCGTGCCGAGGTAGATCAGCACGATGGCGATCGCGGCGAACACGACCGCGTACAGGTCATTTCGCTCGAAGCGTCCCGTGCGTGGCTCATGGTGCGACCTGTGCCAGCCCCAGCCCCAGCCATGCATGACATGCCGGTGGACGAGGGCGGAGAACACCTCCATTCCCGCGAGAGTGGAGAGAAACACCAGCGTATTGACCAGAGGACTCACGGTAGGCAGGCGGCAACGGGACAGAGAGGCCACTCTAGCAAACGCCCATGCGAGGCCAGTGAGGGAAGTGCAGCGCCCTGATGAACAGGCCCGATTCCACCGCCGGCCACGAGTATCCAGGACGCGCTGATGCCTGGCTGCGCGCCTGTTTCGCACAACGCACCACCGCCACCGCCGCACTGCTGGCGGTCCACCTGCTGTGGCTGCTCGGCGCCGGGCGCCCCTGGGGATGTAGCGGCGGAGACACCTTCGCCTGGCAGCCCGGATCCGGCATTGCGCACAATTCGCAGCATCTGGCGGACTGGTATGCCCTGCTGCATGGCGGCTTCGGCATCGGGCTGGCCTGGGCGCTGCGCACGCTGAGGCCGCGCTGGCAACGGCAGGACGCCTGGCTGGTCGCGTTGGCCTGCAGCACGGTGTGGGAGGTCGTGGAAAACACGCCCTTCGTCATCTCGCTGCTGGACAACACGACCAACATGGCGCCGGATTACAGCGGGGACAGCGTCGTCAACTCGCTTGCCGATACCGGGTGGGTCCTGCTGGGCTTCTGGTTGGCCTGGCGTATGCCGGGGCGATGGGCACTGGCCGTGATCGTGCTGCTGGAACTGACGGTGTCGCTGGCCATCGCGGACGGGTGGGTACTCACCGCATTTCGCCTGCTCGCCGGCCTGCTCGGGCGCGGCGCGTTGGCGCTGGTCGGCTGAGGCGCCGCGTTCAACGCCCGGGCTGCTGCGCTGCCCCTTTCTTGTCCACATGCTTGCCAGGTTCCTGCGGCGTATCCGGATTGCCGTTGCGCGACAGCCAGATGCACGATGGCCCCACCATCGCCAGGATGCCGATCGCCACGATCAACAGGAGCTTGGTACTCTTTTTCATGCCACTACCTGCGTCCAGACTGTGCTTAGAGAATAGGCAGGGCAGCGTCAGTCTGGTGTGTTCGCCGCATGCCCGGCGCGGACGCCGGATGGCGCCCGCCCGGCCATGCAACCTTACTTCGGCATCAGTACGGTATCGATCACGTGGACCACGCCGTTTGACTGCATCACGTCAGCGGTGCTGACCGACGCCTTGCCCCCCTTGTTGTCCACGATCCAGAGCTTGCCCTGGTGCAGCTTGAAGGTTAGCGGCTCCCCTTGCACGGTGGCCAGCGTGGCGGCCCCGCCTTGCCGGGTAGCGGCCGCGGTCAATTCGGCGGCGGTGTGTTTGCCGGGGATGACGTGGTACGTCAGGATTTTCGACAGGGCGGCCTTGTTTTCGGGTTTGACCAGCGTATCCACGGTGCCGGCCGGGAGCTTGTTGAAGGCGGCGTTGGTGGGAGCGAACACGGTGAACGGGCCCGGGCCGCTGAGGGTTTCCACCAGGCCGGCAGCCTTCACCGCCGCAACCAGTGTGGTGTGGTCCTTCGACGCGCTGGCGTTCTCGACAATGGTCCTGGTCGGCTCCATCGGTGCGCCGCCGACCATCGGCGGATCGGCGGCAAAGGCGGGCGCTGCGATGGACCCGAGAACGACAAGGCCGGTAGCGAGGGCGAGCTTCCTGATAGTGGCTTGCACGGTGCGTCTCCTGTTCTTCCCTCGGATGAGGGGGTACTTCAGATACGCGGCAGACAGCGCGCTGGATGCAGTAGCGTGCAACTTTCTTTCTCCCGCACGCGCCGACCTCCCGCCACGGTCATGCTGCGACGCAGCGTACCGGTTCGGATCCACGGCCCACGGTCTACGCCGCACAAGGGGTGTCCTGCGCATGGGGAGCTTCGCCGTTGACAGCGTTGTCAATCCGGACATAGAAACGTCCCTGCGTTGCCGCCTGCGCGCCCCGTCCTGATTCGAAAGGAATTCGCCGATCATGAAGTCTCTGAAGCCCCTGTTGCTGTGCGCCGCCTTGGCACTGGCGTGCAGCAGCGTCGCCCATGCTGCCACGCCCGCCGGCCAGATCCATCCGTCGCAGTGGCCGCAGCCGAGCTGGCCGCTGCCCGCCGACGCGGCCATCGAACGCCGCATCGACGACCTGATGGCGAAGATGAGCGTGGAAGAAAAGGTTGGCCAGATCGTGCAGGCCGACATCGGCAGCATCACCCCGGCAGAGGTCAGGAAGTATCGCCTCGGCTCGGTCCTGGCCGGCGGCGGGTCCGATCCGGGTGGGCGTTACAACGCCAAGCCGGCCGAATGGTTGGCGCTGGCCGATGCTTACTGGGAAGCATCGATGGACACCAGCGGCGGCGGCCATGCGATCCCGATCATCTGGGGAATCGATGCGATGCACGGACAGAGCAACGTGGTCGGTGCCACGTTGTTCCCGCACAACATCGGCCTGGGCGCGACGCGCAACCCGGACCTGCTGCGCGAGATCGCCCGCATCACCGCCGCCGAAACCCGCACCACCGGCATGGAGTGGACCTTCGCACCCACCGTTGCCGTACCCCAGGATGACCGCTGGGGCCGCGCCTACGAGGGCTATTCCGAGGATCCGGCGCTGGTCGCCAGTTATGCCGGCGTGTTCGTCGAGGGGCTGCAGGGCAAGGCCGGCGCGGCCGACTTCCTCGACGACCACCACGTGATGACCACGGTCAAGCACTTCCTGGGCGACGGCGGCACCACCAACGGCAAGGACCAGGGCGATACCACCGTCACCGAAGCGCAGCTGCGTGACATCCACGCCGCTGGCTACGTGCCGGCCATCGCGGCCGGCGCACAGTCGGTGATGGCCTCGTTCAACAGCTTCCACGGCGAGAAGATGCACGGCCACAAGCCGCTGATGACCGATGTGCTGAAAGGCCAGATGAACTTCGGCGGCTTCGTGGTCGGCGACTGGAACGGACACGGGCAGGTGAAGGGCTGCACCAATACCGACTGCGCGCAGACGTATATCGCCGGCATGGACATGGCGATGGCGCCGGATACCTGGAAGGGGCTGTACGAAAGCACCGTCAAGCACGTCAAGGAGGGGGCCTTGCCGATGGCAAGGCTCGACGATGCGGTGCGCCGGATCCTGCGGGCCAAGATGCGCATGGGGCTGTTCGAAAAGCCCAAGCCATCCGCGCGTGCACTGGGTGGCAAGTTCGAACTGCTCGGCTCGCCGCAACATCGCGCCGTGGCGCGGCAGGCCGTGCGAGAGTCGCTGGTGCTGCTGAAGAACCAGGGCGGACTGCTGCCGCTGTCGCCGAAGCAGCGCGTGCTGGTCGCAGGTGATGGTGCCGACAGCATGACCAAGCAGACCGGCGGCTGGACACTGACCTGGCAGGGGGACGGCACCAGGCGCGAGGATTTCCCCAACGCCGATACCCTCTGGGATGGGCTGAAGGCCCAGGTGCAGGCGGCCGGTGGCAACGCCGAGCTGGCCCTGGGCGGCGCGTACAGAAACAAGCCCGACGTGGCCATCGTGGTGTTTGGCGAGGACCCGTATGCCGAGTTCCAGGGCGACCTGCCGGACCTGATGTTCAAGGGCGGCCGCTCGGGTGACCTGGAGCTGATCCGCAAGCTGAAAGCCGACGGGATTCCGGTCGTCGCGGTCTTCATCAGCGGGCGTCCGCTGTGGCTGAACCGCGAGATCAATGCCGCCGACGCCTTCGTTGCCGCATGGCTGCCGGGATCGGAAGGCGCAGGCGTGGCCGATGTGCTGCTGGCTGGGCCCGATGGCAAGCCCCAGCATGATTTCAGCGGCAAGCTCAGTTTCTCGTGGCCGCGCCGTGCCGACCAGTACGCCAACAACGTAGGCCAGCCGGGCTATGACCCGCAGTTCGCGTTCGGCTACGGGCTTACCTATGCAGACAAGGGCGACCTGCAGCTGCTTCCGGAGGAGCCGGGCATCGACCCCACCGCCTCGCGCACCAGCACCTGGTTCGACCGTGGCGTGGCTGCGACCGGGCTCACGCTGCGCCTGACCGGCGCCGATGGGGAGGCGATGGATATCGTGCATCCCAATGCCACCACGGCGGACGGCTCGGTCGCCATGACCGCGATTAACACGGAGGTGCAGGAAGGCGGGCGCCAGTTCAATTTCGCCGGGAACGGATTGATCGAACTGCGGGCCAATGCACCGCTGGACCTTGACCGCGAAACCAATGGCGACGTTTTCGTGATTGCAACACTGCGGGTCGATACGCTGCCTGCCGGTGCCCGGGTGAGTTACCTCGCGACGAGCGGGAAGACCACGCGCGGGGAAGTTTCGATCAGCAAGGCGCTGACGGCGGCCAAGGTAGGCGAGTGGACCCGCGTGGGCGTGCCGCTGCGCTGCGTGCGCGGTGCCGGCGTGGACATGAAGCAGGTCGATATCCCGATGGCCCTGCAGGCCGGCAAGGGCGTGCGCCTGTCGTTGGCAAAGGTTGCCATCGGAACGGATTACGACCAGAAGGTGACCTGCGCCAAGTAAGCGCATGTCCAGGTGATCGCCGACCAGAGGTCGGCGTCAACCCGGGAAGACAGACGGACCCTGCAGCGCCGAGCGATGCTCGGCGGCGCGTGCACGCTCAGGGGTTGCTGCGCTTCGCGCATCGGGTGATCAGCGCCGCGCTGCCCACCGCGATCGCATCTTCGACCGCGCCGGTGGGCTTCTGGCCATAACGTGCGATCGCGCGCATGCGCAGGTTGAAGGTGAGGTAGGCCATGCCGACCGCAGTACCCGCGCCCAGCACCGCGCCCAGCCCGCGCTGGCTGCGTGGGGCAAGCGCGGCACCGGCCAGCATCCCGGTAGCCACGCGCGCGACCATCCCGGCGGGCACGATCCGGTCCGGTGCGGTTTTCATCTTGTCGCCGAGCAGTTCACCACCGGCCAACGCCAGCATGCCTGCCGAGGCCAGCGGGTTGCACAACAGCCGCGGCGCACCGTTGTCGGCAGGCAGGGTGCCGGTGCGCGCGGCGTTGGTCACTGCCGCCAGCGGCGTCATCGCACGCATCCCGGCGACCGCGCCCATCAGTATCGAATGGATCAATGCCATGACGGCCTCCTTCAGGGACGGGGCGGCTTTTCGTAGTCGTCGGGGGTAGCGGTGTGTTCGGATTCCGGCATGTCCTTGTCCTTCCACCGCGCATCCTCGTTGCGCAGTTTGTCGGGCGTGTGCGCCTTTTCCTGGTCATCCACGTCGCCGGTCGGGTTCAACGGTAGCTTGCTCATCGGGGTCTCCGTGCAGCGTGCCTGCGTGCCGGGGACTGGCAGCATGGACGTGCAGGCGGACGATGCACGCCCGCAGGTGAGTGCGGTGTCGCCGAGGTTGCACGTGCCCACCACATCGCGGTCACCAGCGGGTTACGGCACGGCAGTTATCACTGGGCCACCATAGCGTGAGGATCCCTCGATGCGTGCACTGACCTATCACGGCAGCAAAGACGTCCGCATGGACACCGTTCCCGACCCGGCCCTCGCCGCGCCCGATGACATCATCCTGCGCGTGACCGCCACCGCCATCTGCGGATCCGACCTGCACCTCTACCATGGAAAAATCCCCGACCTGCACGCCGGCGACGTGCTCGGCCACGAGTTCATGGGGATCGTGGAAGAGGTCGGCAGCGGTGTCACCGCGCTGCAGCCGGGAGACCGGGTGGTGGTGCCGTTCGTCGTGGCCTGCGGGGAGTGCTTCCATTGCCGGTTGGCCGAGCATGCGGCCTGCGAAACGACCAATACCGGCAAGGGCGCTGCGCTGAACCGGAAGGGCATACGACCGCCCGCGGCACTGTTCGGCTACAGCCATCTGTACGGCGGGGTATCCGGCGGCCAGGCTGAATACGTGCGGGTGCCCAAAGCCAACGTGGGTCCGCTGCGGGTGCCCGACGCATTGCCCGATGAACAGGTGCTGTTCCTGTCCGATATCCTGCCGACCGGATACCAGGCGGCGATCAACGCCGGGGTGAAGCCCGGTTCGACGGTGGCGATCTTCGGTGCCGGGCCGGTCGGCCTGATGGCGGCTGCGTGTTGCCGGCTGCTTGGTGCGGAAACCATCTTCATGGTGGACCATCTGGCCTATCGCCTGGCCTTTGCCGCGCAGACCTATGGGGTCACGCCGGTGAACTTCGCCCAGATCGAAGATCCCGCTGAATACATCATCACCCAGACCAACGGACGCGGCGTGGATGCGTCGATCGAGGCAGTGGGGTTCGAAGCGGAGGGGAGCGCGCTGGAGACCGCGCTGACCACGCTGAAGGTGGAGGGCAGCAGCGGTGTGGCGATACGCCAGTGCATCGCCGCCACGCGTCGCTGCGGCACGGTGAGCATTCCAGGCGTCTACGCCGGCTTCCTGCACGGATTCCTGCTCGGCGATGCGTTCGACAAGGGGCTCACGTTCAAGATGGGCCAGACCCACGTACAGGGGCTGATGCCGGAACTGCTCGATCTTATCGGCGAGGGGGCGCTGGACCCGGGCGTGATCATCACCCACCGCCTGCCCTTGGAAGATGCCGTGCGGGGGTACGAGCTGTTTGACCGAAAGGAAGAAGACTGCCGCAAAGTGATCCTGGTGCCGTGACATGCAGGGACACGCTACGGTCATAGCCCGCAGCAGGCAGGCACCGTCTCCACCGGAGCCGCCGCGATGAGCGCCGGGCTGACGGACCTGCTGGGCTGGGCGGCGACGGCGGTGCTGATTGCCACCCTGGCGCGGCAGATCTACAAGCAGCACACGGCCGACTCGGTGGAAGCGGTCTCCACCTGGTTGTTCGTCGGCCAGATGACCGCCTCGGTGCTGTTCATCGCCTACAGCGCGCTGGTCGGCTCGACGGTATTCGTGGTCACCAACACCCTGATCCTGGCCACGGCGGTCACCGGGCAGGTGCTGGCCATGCGCCGGCGCAGGCGTCGCTGATATTTTGACGCCGTCTTGGCGCGATCTGCGGAAACTTCAGCATCATCGTGGCAGAGGAGAGGGGTCATGGCCCAGAAAAGCAGGATCGCACCGGCGCCGAAGGTGCGCAGGATCGAAGTCATGCCGTTGGACGAAGGCGAAGCAGTGGCGGTGATCGAACTCGAATCGGAGCCTCCGGCGCATTGGCTGGAGGCGTTGCAGCGCGAGATGCGCTTCACCGAAGGGCTGGAGTCCTCGGCGGCGAAGGTGGACGGCTGCCATGTCTACCTGCTCGGGCTGGAGCCAGGCCTTGGCAGGGCCACGCGGCATGTCGGCCGCCTGCTGGCCACGGTCCCGGCCGCGGCCCGCTGAGCCGCGATCGTCAGGGGGCGGGGCGCTCGCGGCGGCGCCGTTCGTACAGCTTCAGGTCCGCGCGGTTGATGGTATCGGCGACGGTCTCTGCGGCGCGGCTGATGGCGCACCCGGCAGAGAACCGGATCGGCGCCTGGCAGGCGTGTTCAGCGTAGCTGGCTTCCAGTGCCTGCAGTCGTTCCAGGTTCGCGCCGGGGACGAACACCAGGAACTCGTCGCCACCGAGGCGGACCACGACTTCGCCCGGCTGCAGCCGGGCCGAAAGAAACTCGACGAAGGCGATCAGGACCGCGTCGCCCTCTGCGTGGCCAAGCTGATCATTGACCTCCTTGAAGTGGTCCAGGTCAAACACCAGGCAGCCCCACGCGCTCAGCTGGTCGTGCGCCAGTTCGCCCAGGTAACGCCGGTTGAAGCAGCGGGTGAGCGGATCCCGGATCGCCAGCTCCTGCAGCTGGATCTCCTGTAGGTGCTGGGTGGTGATGTCCTGCGCGTGGCCCAGCACGTAGGGAGGATCGGCTTCGTTGTCGAGCACGTTGTGGTACATCCAGAAGCGCCGTGAACCGTCTTCCGCCACCAGCTCCATCACGCCGGAATCGCTCTGGTTCTCGACGATCCGGGCCAGGTAGCCCTGCAGCTGGGCGCGCTTTTCCAGCGGGATGATCGCTGCAAGGGAATGACCGATGACCTCCGCCTCCGGCCGTCCCAGCGACAACGACGCGGCTGGGTTCAGCGAGGTCACAACACCTTCCAGCGTGTGCGTGCAGATCAGGCCCATGCTGTGCTGGAACAGACGGCGGTAGCGTGCTTCGCTCTGCCCCAGCGCCTCCAGCGCGGCACGTTGGGCCGTGACGTCCTGGATCGCACCGATCAGGCGCGTACCCGCCTCGTCCGTGATGCGGCGCCCCACGATGTGCAGCCACGCTTCGCGGTTGTCCTTCGGCCTGGTCTTCAGGGTCAGGTCGATCGGCGAGCCGGTCGCAGCACAGGCGTCCATCGCCTCTTCAAGCTGCCGGGCGTGTTCATCCAGATAGAACGCCAGCGCGTGACGCAGCGAAGGAGCATCGCCTTCCTGCACGCCGTGCAGCACATGAGTTTCGCGGGTCCAGGCCAGTTCGCCCGTTGCGAGGGAGAGCTCCCAGCCGCCCACTTTTGCAGCGGTGTTGGTCTGTTCGAGGAACGCCTGGCTGCGCTGCAGCCGGGCATGCAGGCTGACCGCTTCCTCCATCCGCGTCAGCAGCATGGCGCGCTGTTCCATGCCGCGTGCGGCGGCCTCGGCCAGTCCGCTCAGGGCCTCGCGCTGGTTCGGCCTGAGCCGTCCCGGCTCCGGGCTCAGCAGGCACAGCGTGCCCACCCGGCTGCCAGCACCGGCCTGGATCGGTACACCCACGTAATGCCGCACGTTCGGCGCGCCGACGACCAGCGGATTACCCGCAAACCGCGGATCCCGCGTCGCGTCTTCGATCTCGAACACGCCGTCAGCGTCGATCGCCCACGTGCAGAACGAGATGTCGCGGGGTGTCTGGCGCGTCCCGGCCAGGCCCACCTGCGACTTGAACCATTGGCGATCGCCGTCCACCAGCGAGATCAGCGCGATCGGCATGCCAGCCATCGCACAGGCCGCACGCGTGAGCGCGTCGAAGAACGGCTCCGGGTCGGAGTCCAGGATGCGCAGCGAATCCAGGACCGACTGGCGAACGTCCTCTGTCATCGGACACCTCCAGAAGTGGATCAGCGCGGCGCGCGGTGCGCCGCAGGCACAGTGTAGTAGCCGCCGACGTCGACCCCGGTGAACGACCTGCGCCGACGTCGGCTGCGCAGCCATCGCTGCATGCGACGCGCTGTGGGATCGCTCAACGCCGATCCCCGGGCGCCTGCGCACGGGCAGCCCAACGTCGGCACCGATGGTATTCATACACCCCCGGCACCACGCTCAGCAGCAACCCCGGCACCAGCGCGAACGTCCACGTTGCCAGCGGGGCAGGGGACACCGCGAAGGCGGCTGCGGTGGGGACATGATGCGGGGACAACAGCGGAAGGCCGATCGCCCCCAGTGCGATCCATGGCGCAAGATCCAGGATGCTGTGCACGTGCTGCTCGAGGGGAATGATGTCGCGGGTGGGATAGGCGATGCGGGTATCCCAGTAACCCGTCAGCGCATGCAGGCAGGTCATTGCCAGCAGGACGAACCACAGCGCAGGCGTGTCGGCGAACAGCAGCCACAATACGGTAGCGGTACCGAGCAGGGCGATCTGCAGCAGATGCAGCGAGGACTCCCGAAGCCCGGAGGTGGCCTCGATGTGGCTGCGCCGGTGCAGCAGGAAGTCCGATGCTCCGGCGACCAGCCAGACCAGGTACAGCGCATGCCATACGGTCACGCGAGCGGTGTCCGCTGGTGGCGCAAGCACTGCCGCGAGCGCGCCGCAAGCGGTGCCGATCGTCACGATAGTGTCCATGAGCCGAGTGGCCTCCCGGATAGGGTTCGGAGTGCCGACTCTAACGTGGTGCGCTGCAGACCCGCGTGGCGACGACGTGAGGGAAATGAGGGTGCTGGTTGATGCACCGGTGACGCTGCCGCTACGTGTTTCATGACCGGAGCGGACGATAGTGGCCGCACCCCCCCTTTGATGGATGGAGACGCCACCATGGATCACGAACCGCAGTTCCGCACAGCCACCCCGCGCGTGGTCCGCGTGGAGCTGGCTGACCTCTACGTTGGCGGCAACACCGCTGCCGTGGAGCTCGATGGCCACCCCTGCGACGCATGGGCGCAGGCACTGGCCGACTGCCTGGTGCACGACCACACGCTTCCGGGAGTGACAGCGGAGGTCGAT
>Ga0265780_10008959_pt1 | contig 12085 bp, 10 predicted proteins | sample P1T30metagenome_FD_192432 | JGI IMG/M metagenome (GOLD analysis project Ga0265780, IMG submission 192432) | Plant litter microbial communities from East Loma Ridge, Irvine, California - P1 T30 | ecosystem: Environmental > Terrestrial > Plant litter > Unclassified | place: USA: California... | reverse complement strand
GAGGCGCGTGAGACCCGCATGGACCGCCTCTTCCCCGAGACCGACCTGCTGCTGTTCGGCCACAGTCACATCCCCTGGGACACCACCACGCCCGCCGGGCTGCGCCTGCTCAACCCCGGCTCACCGACGGACCGCCGCCGCCAGCCGCACGCGACGTATCTGACGCTGACGCTCGACGCGGGCGCGATCCGCGACGTCGCGCTGCACGAGCTGCCGGTCAAGGGGGCGGGGATCCTGCCCCACCCCCGCATGTCGACCTGAGGCGCGGACCGGAGGGCGGTGCGGGCCCGGCGACCCCCGGGGCCGGGCCTGCCCACCCCCGGGCCCGGGCCGCTCAGCTCGCGGGGGTCTCCGTCGGCGCCGGGGTGGTCGACTCGGCCGGCTCGGCGGGGGCGTCCGACTCGGCCGGAGCGGGAGTCGGCGTCGCGGTGCTGCTGTCGGCGTAGCTGTTGCCGGCCGCGGTCACGACGAAGTTGCGGAACTCCTCGTTGGTGAAGGGCAGGCTCGGGTCGTAGCGCTGACCGTTCACGAGCACGAGGGGCGTTCCGGCGAGGGCCTCGACCGTGCTGTTCGGGATGGGGCCGTCGATCGCCCGCTGCGTGGCGGCGGTGACCCACGAGCCGAACTCCTCGTCGTCGATGCAGGTCGCGATGCGCGCGGGGTCGACCACGCCGTCGATGCCGCTCGCGATGTCCGACAGGGCCGCGTCGTCGAGGCCGCGGGTGCCCTCTTCGGGCTGCTGCTCGAACAGGGCGGTGTTGAAGTCGAAGAACGAGTTCGGCGAGTAGTTCGCGACGCAGGCCGCGGCGTTGGCGGCCCGGTTCGAGTACCGGGTGCCGACGGACTGGTTCGTGAGGATGGCCACCGGGTGGTACTCGACCGTCGCCGCACCCGAGTCGACCAGACCGGCGATGTACTCGTTGTTGGCGGCCTCGAACTGGCCGCAGATGGGGCAGAGGTAGTCGAGGTAGACGACGATGTCGACGGTGTCGCTCGCGGCCGTGGTGGCGGAGGGCACCGGCTCGTCGTCGGCCGCCAGAGCCGGCGTCGTGTCGGCCACGAAGTCCTGACCGATGCGGATGCCGTCGCTGGCCATGTTCGCGGGGCCGGGGCCGGCCGGACGGATGCTGTTCGTGATCACGACGACGACGATCACGACGACCGCCACGAGGGCGAGGGCGATGCCTCCCTGCAGCAGGACGCGACCGGTCCGCTGGCGGCGCTTCTGCTTCTTGCGGGCCGCCTGCGCCTTCTGGCGGGCGGCGGCGCGACGCTGGTTCTTCGTGAGGGTCTTGTCGTCCGAGGCGTTGTCAGTCATGGAACGGGTCTCTCCGATGCGCCACGGCTCGTCGCCGTCGCGTCGTAAGGGGTGTGGGGAGGGGCTGCGGCTGCAGCGCCCGAGGGTCACGGGCCGGTCGGGGGGTGTCCGAGCCGCCGTGATGAAGACGATACCGTCCCCGACCCGGACGAGGGATGAGACCGTCTCGGTTCGGTGCCATACTGTCGGGTGGTGGTCATCGCGGACCTCTTGGTCTGATCACCATCCATTCACGAAGGATCGTCCGGCACGTACCTGCCGGTGAAGGAGAAACATCATGGCGTCAGTCACGTTCAGCAAGGCCACCCGCCTCTACCCCGGCTCGACCCGCGCAGCGGTCGACGCCATCGACCTCGAGGTCGCGGACGGCGAGTTCCTCGTCCTGGTCGGCCCCTCGGGTTGCGGCAAGTCGACGACCCTCCGCATGCTCGCCGGCCTCGAAGAGGTCAACAGCGGCGACATCTTCATCGGCGACCGCAACGTCACCGACGTCCCGCCGAAGGACCGCGACATCGCGATGGTGTTCCAGAACTACGCGCTCTACCCGCACATGACCGTGGCCGAGAACATGGGCTTCGCGCTCAAGATCGCCGGCGTCGGCAAGGAAGAGCGCGCGACCCGCGTCCTCGAGGCCGCCAAGCTGCTCGACCTCGAGCCCTACCTGGCCCGCAAGCCCAAGGCCCTCTCGGGTGGTCAGCGTCAGCGCGTCGCCATGGGCCGCGCCATCGTGCGTCAGCCCCAGGTGTTCCTGATGGACGAGCCCCTCTCGAACCTCGACGCCAAGCTCCGCGTCCAGACCCGCACCCAGATCGCCTCGCTGCAGCGCCGTCTCGGCGTCACCACGGTCTACGTCACCCACGATCAGACCGAGGCCCTGACCATGGGCGACCGCATCGCGGTCCTGAAGGACGGCATCCTGCAGCAGGTCGGCACCCCCCGCGACCTGTACGAGAAGCCGCAGAACGTCTTCGTCGCCGGCTTCATCGGCTCGCCCGCCATGAACCTGCTGCCCGCCGACGTCGTCGACGGCGGCATCCAGTTCGGCACCGCCGTCACCTCGGTCGACCGCGACACCGTCGGCCAGGCGACCGGCAAGAGCGTCACCGTGGGCGTCCGCCCCGAAGACGTCGTCGTCAACACGACCGGCGAGGGCCTCGCCGTCACGGTCGACGTCGTCGAGGAGCTCGGCGCCGACGGCTACCTCTACGGTCACACCGAGGTCAACGGTCAGCGCGTCGACATCGTCGTGCGCGTCGACGGCCGCAACCACCCCAAGCTGGGCGACACGATCCACATCACCCCGCAGGCGCACCACGTGCACGTCTTCGACACCGAGAGCGGCGAGCGCCTCGGCGACAAGGCCGTCATCAGCGCGTAGCAGCACACCTCATCGGCCCGACGGGTCATCTGGGCGGACCGCCCCGGTGACCCGTCGGGCCGATCCCGTACCGCCCCGAGAGACACGAGACGATGCCCGACTCCCTCAACATCACCTCCGCCACGGTCGACCCGGCCCTGCTCGACCTGCCGTGGGACCTCCCCCTCGACGTGTGGCCCGACGACGCCATCGCGACGCTGCCGAAGGGCATCTCGCGGCACCTGGTGCGATTCGCCCACCTCAGCGGCTACGTCATCGCCATCAAGGAGACCTCGGGCGAGATGGCCCGCGGCGAGTACGAGATGCTCCGCACGCTGCAGCGGATGGACATCCCCTGCGTCGACCCCCTGGCGGTCATCACGAACCGCCACGACGAGGACGGCTCGCCGCTCGACCCCGTGCTCGTCACCCGGCACCTGAAGTTCTCGCTGCCCTACCGCGCGCTGTACTCGCAGACCCTCCGCCCCGACACCGCCAAGCGGCTCGTCGACGCGCTCGCGCTGCTGCTCGTGCGCCTGCACATCATCGGCTTCTACTGGGGCGACGTGTCGCTCTCGAACACGCTCTTCCGGCGCGACGCGGGCGCCTTCGCCGCGTACCTCGTCGACGCCGAGACGGGCAAGCTCTACCCGGGCGGCCTCTCGAACGGGCAGCGCGAGAACGACCTCGAGGTCGCCCGGGTCAACATCGCCGGCGAGCTGCTCGACCTCGAGGCGGGCGGGCGACTCGACGACAACCTCGACGCCGTCGACGTGAGCAACGGCATCGTCGCCAAGTACCGCAGCCTCTGGACGGAGCTCACCGGCAGCGAGACCTTCTCGAGCTCGGAGCGCTGGCGCATCAACGACCGCGTCGAGCGCCTCAACGACCTCGGCTTCGACATCGAGGAGCTCGCGATCAAGACCGCCGAGGGCGGCACCCAGGTGAAGATCCAGCCCAAGGTCGTCGACGCCGGCCACCACTCGCGTCGCCTGCTGCGCCTCACCGGTCTCGACGTCGAAGAGAACCAGGCGCGTCGTCTGCTCAACGACCTCGACGCCTACCGCCTGCGCAGCGGCGGCAACGACAACGATGAGGAGATGGTGGCTCACGAGTGGGCCGCCCGGGTGTTCGAGCCCGTCGTCCGGTCCATCCCCCGAGAGCTGCGCGGTCGCCTCGAGCCGGCCGAGGTCTTCCATCAGCTGCTCGAGCACCGCTGGTACCGCTCGCAGCAGGAGAACCGCGACGTGCCCATCGCCGAGGCGCTCACCTCGTACATCAACGACGTGCTGCGGCACCGCCGAGACGAGCAGATGGTCATCGAGCCGCCGACCGGGTCGATCTCGCTGCCCGAGGCCGACCTCCTCGAGGCCGACGAGGACGACTGGCGCACGAAGGTCTGACGTCCGGTCCGTGACCGGGGGGACGCAGGAGGCGCGGGTCGGCGGCATGCCGCCCCGCGCCTCCTGCGTCGGGGTTACTTCTTGCGCTCGGCGCGCAGCTTCGAGATCTCGTAGAGCGTGACGGACGCGGCGATGCCCGCGTTCAGCGACTCGACGGCACCCGTGATCGGCACGGAGACGATCGCGTCGCAGGTCTCGGCGACGATGCGCGAGAGGCCCTTGCCCTCGCTGCCGACCACGACGACGATCGGGCGGTCGGCCAGCTCGAGACCCGGCAGCATGACGTCGCCGCCGCCGTCGAGACCGACGACGAACACGCCCTGCTCTTTGAACGACTTGAGGGTCTGCGTCAGGTTCGACGCCATCGCGACGGGGATGCGCGCCGCGGCACCGGCGGAGGTCTTCCAGGCCGAGGCCGTCAGACCCACCGAGCGACGCTGCGGGATGATGACGCCCTGCCCGCCGAACGCGGCGACCGAACGGATGATCGCCCCGAGGTTGCGGGGGTCCGTGATGCCGTCGAGCGCGACGAAGAGCGGCTTCTGCTGGCGCTTGACCGACAGCTCGAGGAGGTCCATGGGGTGCGCGTACTCGTACGGCGGGACCTTGAGCGCGACGCCCTGGTGCACCGAGTCGGCGCCGGTCAGACGGTCGAGCTCGGGGCGCATGACCTCGAGCACCGGGAGCCCGCGGCGCGTGGCGAGCTGCAGGATCTCCTTCGTGCGGTCGTCCATCTCGATGCGCGCCGCGATGTAGAGCGTCGACGCGGGGATGCGCGTGCGGAGGGCCTCGAGCACCGAGTTGCGCCCGGTGACCATCTCGTGGTCGTCCGCCGACTTCGGCCGGCGGCGCTGCGCGTCGGCCGCTCCGCCGCGACCGGCGATGGGCGAGCCGGCGCGGGGGCCGTTGCTGCTGCGGCCGCGGGCGCTCTCGAGGCGCTCGCGCGCGATCTTGGCCTTGCCCGCGGGGTGGTACGGGCGGTCCTCCGCCGCGGGCGTGGGCTTCTTGCCCTCGAGAGCCTGACGCCCCTGCCCGCCGCTGCCGACCTGCTTGCCCTTGCTGCCCTGTCGCACGGCACTGTTGCCGGGACGGCCCTTGCGTGCTCCGCTGGTGTTCTTCACTGTTCGAGGCTCCAATGCGACCCGCTGGGGGTGTCTTCGATGGTGATCCCGGCACCCGAGAGGGTGCTGCGGATCTGGTCGGCCCGTGCGAAGTCGCGATCGGCCCGGGCGTGCTGGCGTTCGGCCAAGAGTACGTCGATCACGGCGCCGAGCGCGCGGTGCGCCGCGCCCTCGTCGTCGTCGCGCCACTCGGGGGCGAGCGGATCGATGCCGAGGACGGCGACCATGGCGGCCACGTGCTGCCATTCGCGGGCCGCCGTGTCGAGGTCGTCGTCGTCGAGTGCGCTGTTGCCCGCGCGGACCGCGTCGTGCAGCACGGCGATCGCCTGGGGGACGTTCAGGTCGTCGTCCATCGCGGTCGCGAAGTCGTCGGGCACCACGCGGGACCCGACCGCGGCGAACCGCGTGCCGACGAGTCGGCGCTCGGCGCGCGACAGGAAGGTCTCGACGCGCTCGAGGGCCGCGTCGGCCTCGACGAGGGCGCCGTCGTGGTAGTCGATCGTCGACCGGTAGTGGGCCGCGCTGAGGAAGTACCGGACGACGACCGGACGCGCCTTCTCGAGGAACTCCGCCGCGAAGATCGAGTTGCCGAGCGACTTCGACATCTTCTGCCCGTCGACGTTGACGAGGCCGTTGTGCAGCCAGTGCCGGGCGAAGCCGTCGCCGGCGGCGGTCGACTGCGCGAGCTCGTTCTCGTGGTGGGGGAACCTGAGGTCGAGACCGCCGCCGTGGATGTCGAAGTCCGTGCCGAGGTAGCGCCGCGACATCGCGGAGCACTCGATGTGCCAGCCGGGTCGCCCGTCGCCCCACGGCGACGACCAGGCGGCCGAGGCGGGCTCGTCGGTCTTGGCGCCCTTCCAGAGGGCGAAGTCGCGCGGGTCGCGCTTGCCGCGCGGGTCGGCGTCGGCGGCGGGGGCCATGTCGGCGGCGTCCTGACGGGTGAGGACCCCGTAGGTCGGCCAGCTCGCCGTGTCGAAGTACACGTCGCCCGAGTCGTCGGCGGCGGCGTAGGCGTGCCCGCGCTCGATCAGCGTCTCGACCAGCTGCTGCATCTCGGTGATGCTCGCGGTCGCCCGGGGCTCGTACGTCGGGGCGAGGATGCCGAGCGCCTGGTACCCCGCGGTGAACTCGAGCTCGTAGCGGTAGGCCCGAGCCCACCACTGCTCGTCCGTGCCGGCGGCCAGCGCCAGGATCTTGTCGTCGATGTCGGTGACGTTGCGGACGAGCGTGACGTCGAGACCGCGGTAGGTGAACCAGCGGCGCCACAGGTCGTAGACGAGCGCCGACCGCAGGTGGCCGATGTGAGGCGACGACTGCACCGTGGGGCCGCAGACGTAGAGCCCGACGCGGCCGGGTACGAGCGGTTCGAAGTCGACGAGCGCCTGGGCGCGGGAGTCGTAGAGGCGGATCGTCACGGGATCAGCCTATTCAGTGGTTCCGACGACGGCCACCAGAGCGGTGGCGATCGCCGTGACGCCCTCGCCGCGCCCGGTGAACCCGAGCCCGTCGGTGGTGGTGGCCGAGACGCTGACGGGTGCTCCGACGACCTCGATCAGCCGCGCCTCCATCTCGAGGCGCCGACGGGCGAGCCGCGGTCGGTTGCCGACGACCTGCACCGCCGCCGAGACGACGTCGAACCCGGCCCCGGTGAGCCGCTCGAGGGTCGCGGTGAGGAAGACCTCTCCGCTCGCCCCGGCGAAGCGGGGGTCGTCGGTGCCGAACATCGAGCCGATGTCCCCGAGGCCCGCGGCCGACAGCAGCGCGTCGACCAGGGCGTGCGCGACGGCGTCGCCGTCGCTGTGCCCCGCGAGACCCGGCTCGCCCTCGAACGAGAGCAGACCCAGATGGAGGGGCTGCTCCGCGTCGAAGGCGTGGACGTCGATGCCGAGACCGCTCCGCAGCCGGTGCGCGGCGTCGCCGGGACCGCCGCCCGCTCGGAGCGACGACGACGACGCGCCCTCGCCGCGAGCGATCGTCTCGGCGCGACGGAGATCCCACGGGGTGGTGATCTTGAAGGCGACCGGGTCGCCCTCGACGACGACGACCCGATGACCGCTCGCGGCGAAGAGCGCGGCGTCGTCGGTGTGCTCGGCGCGGGCCGCGGCGTAGGCGGCGTCGAGAGCGGCGCGGGGGAACCCCTGCGGCGTCTGCATGGCGACCAGCTCGGCGCGGTCGACGGTCTCGACGACCTCGCCCGCCGCTCCCACGCGCTTGATCGTGTCGCTCACGGGCAGACCCGGCACGACCCCGTGGCCGGTGCTCTCGACGGTCGAGGCGACGAGGTCGAACTGGGCGGTCGGAGTGAACGGCCGGGCGCAGTCGTGCACCAGCACGGTCGCCACCGACGGCGCCACCGCGGCGAGGCCGGCGGCGACGGAGCCCTGACGGGTCGATCCGCCGACGACGACGGAGGCGTAGCCCGAGGCCGCCCCGGCCACCGACTCGACGAGGGCGCGCGACTCGGCCACCAGCGCGGACGGCACGACGACGACGACCTGGACGGGGTCGGCCGACGCGAAGAGGGACTCGAGCGAGCGCTCGAGGATGCTCCGGCCCGCGACCTCGACGAAGGCCTTGGGCGCCCCCTGGGCCAGGCGGGTGCCGCTGCCCGCGGCGACGACCACGACGGCCCGGACGACGTCGGCGAGGAGATCGTCGGGCTGGGTGTCCGCCACAGCCCTCCGATGCGGGTCGACAGGGGTCTCATCGGCCTCGAGATGCATGGATCGGGCTCCGTTCTGCGGCTCACAAGATAGCATGGGGGCCGCTCGGTAAGGGCTCCCTTACCCGCCGGCCCGCCCTCGAATGGATAGGCTGTAGAGACCTTTTGCTCTGACTGGATCCTGGAGGACACCCGTGCGAGACGGATCTGTGCTGAACCTTCGATCGGCGCTCGCCCGTCGCACCGTGGCGGCCACCGCCGTCGGCGTGGGCGTCGTCCTCGTCGCCGCCGGCTGCAACTTCATCAGCCCCCAGGCGACCCTCAAGCAGTACGACGCCAGCGACGGCACGAGCGTCAACGTCGGCGACATCGCCGTGCGGAACGCCATCGCCCTGACGGAGGACGGCACCGAGGCCAGCCTCAGCATGGTCATCCTGAACACGGGCGGCGACTCGGTCGACGTCTCGTTCCAGTACCCGACCGAGGCCGGTCAGCAGACCGAGACCGTCACGGTCGAGGGCGACTCCGAGGTGCGTCGCGGCACGACCGAGGGCGACGACCAGCTCCTGATGTCCGACCTCGACGTCACCATCGGCCAGCTCCTGCCCGTCTACGTCCAGTACGGCGACGAGACCGGCAAGACGCTGCAGGTCCCCGTCCTGAACGGCGACCTGCCCGAGTACTCGACCCTGCTCCCCTCCCCCGCCACCAGCGACGAGCCGGGCACCGACTCGACCCCGCTGCCGCAGTCGACCACCCTGCCCGAGGGGAACGACCGTCAGACCAACGAGGGCACGACGCAGGAGGGCGCCACGCCGGAGCCCTCGCCCGCCTCGTAAGACCGTCAGCACGAGAGGCCCGGCCCGCATCTGCGGTGCCGGGCCTCTCGTCGTCTCGCCGCGCCGCGCCTCCTCGGCACCGCGTCCGCCGAAGCACCGCGTGCGCCGAAGCACCGCGTGCGCGGAAGCACCGCGTGCCCGACGGCAGGAGGCGCGGGTCAGGCCTCGATGCGGTAGCCCAGTCCGCGGACGGTCACGAGCGCCTTCGGCTCGGACGGCACGGCCTCGATCTTCGAGCGGATCCGCTTGATGTGCACGTCGAGCGTCTTCGTGTCGCCGAAGTAGTCGGCGCCCCACACCCGGTCGATCAGCTGGCCTCGCGTCAGCACGCGCCCGGCGTTGCGCATCAGCAGCTCGAGCAGCTCGAACTCCTTCAGCGGCATCGCGATGTCCTCGCCGCGCACCGTCACGACGTGGCGCTCGACGTCCATCCGGATGTCTCCCGCCTCGAGCATCGAGTCCGACAGATCGTCGGTGTCGACGCGTCGACGGAGCACCGCGCGGATGCGCGCCAGCAGCTCGCGGGTCGAGTACGGCTTCGTCACGTAGTCGTCGGCGCCGAGCTCGAGCCCGACGACGATGTCGACCTCGCTGTCCTTCGCGGTCAGCATGACGATGGGCACCTGCGACCTGCTGCGGATCACGCGGCAGACCTCGGTGCCCGGGATGCCCGGGAGCATGAGGTCGAGCAGCACCAGGTCGGCGCCGTTCTTCTCGAAGGCGGCGACGGCGGCGGGGCCGTCCTCCGCCACCGTCGTGCGGTAGCCCTCGCGCTCGAGGATGAACGCGAGCGGCTCGCTCAGCGACTCCTCGTCTTCGACGATCAGGATGTGGGTCGTCATCGTGCCTCGATGTCTTGTCGTGTGGTGCTGCCGTGTCGGGTCGTGACCGGCAGGGGGACGGAACGGGTGTCGGGGGCGGTGCGCGCCTCCGGCAGTCGGAGGGTGAAGGTGCTGCCCTTGCCGACCTGCGACCAGACGCGCACGTCTCCGCCGTGATTCTGGATCACGTGCTTGACGATCGCGAGCCCCAGGCCGGTGCCGCCGGTGCGCCGCGAACGGGCGGGGTCGACGCGGTAGAAGCGCTCGAAGACGCGGTCGAGCTCGTCGTCGGGGATGCCGTAGCCCTGGTCGGTGACGGCGACCTCGACGGTGCCCGAGTCGTCGACGGTGGCGCCGATTCCGACGCGCGACCCGTCGGGCGAGTAGTTGATCGCGTTCGCGATGAGGTTGTCGACCGCCGTGACGAGCATCTGCTCGTCGCCCAGCACCATCGCGTGTCGACCGCCGCGGGCGACGAGCGTGATGCCCCGCGCGTCGGCGACGACCCGGTTGCGGTCGACCGCCGAGTCGACCACGTGACGCACGTCGATGGGCTCGCTCGACTCGAGGGCGTCGGTGGCCTGCAGACGCGAGAGCTCGATGATGTCCTGGGTGAGCCGCCCGAGACGGCCGGCCTCGCGGGTGAGGCTCTTGGCGAAGTGGCGCACCTGATCGGGGTCGGACGACGCCGACTCGAGGGCCTCGGCGAGCAGCCCGACCGCGCCGATCGGCGTCTTCAGCTCGTGGCTGATGTTGGCCACGAAGTCGCGGCGCATGTCGTCGAGGCGGCGCCCCTCGCTGCGGTCCTCCGCCAGGACGAGCATGAAGCGTCCGCCGAGGGGGGCCACCCGCACGCCGAGCACGAACGTGGCGTCGCTGCCGGGGAGGCGCGCGAGGGTGAGCTCGTCGGCCTGCGGTTCGCCCTCGCGGCGGGCCGTCGCGACGAGGTCCTCGATCTCGTGGTGCACGAGATGCTGCTGCGCCGAGACCAGTCCGAGCTGCAGAGCCCGGGGCGAGGCCTTCAGCACGTTGCCGGACGGGTCGACCACGACGCCGGCGGATTCGAGCGCGTCGAGCACCGCGTCGATGCCGTCGGGCAGCGACACCTCGACCAGCCGGGCCACCTTCACCGATCGCGCGTGCGCCGCCACGACGACGATGACGATCGCGGCACCCGCCACGGCCCCGAAGGCCAGCGACACGGGCACCAACCAGGCGGAGTCCATGCCATCACGATAGTGACCCGGGAGGGGCATGATGAACGGGAGGGGCTGCGACGGCCTGTACTTTGGTCACTGTTCAGGTCACCGGCACCGGTCGTTAACCTTCACCCATGAGGCTGGACTGGACTGTGCGGGCGACTGTGCCCCCGCTGCCGGGCGTCCACGCCCCCGCGAAGCTACGAGAGGGTCGACAACGACATGCGCGAGGTATTCCAGCAGGAGCTGCAAGAGGTCCAGGAGCGCCTGGTCGAGATCTCCGGCCTCGTCGCCGTCTCGATCAGGAACGCGACGACGGCCTTCAACGAGTCGAACGTCTCGCTGGCCGAGCAGGTCATCGCCGATGACGACGCCATCGACGAGCGCGCCATCGCCCTCGACGAGCTGGCCATCGACATCCTGGCCCGCCAGAACCCGGTCGCCCGCGACCTGCGCATCGTGGTGAGCGCCCTGCGCATCAGCGCGTCGCTCGAGCGCATGGGCGACATGGCCGAGCACATCGCTCAGCTGGCCCGCTACCGGTTCCCCGAGAAGGTCGTGCCGAAGTCGCTTCGCCCGACCTTCAAGGAGCTGGGCGAGCTCGACGTCGCCATCGCCGAGAAGCTCACCCAGCTGCTGACGACGGAGGACGTCCGCCTGGCGGAGGAGATCCGCAACGACGACGACCGCATCGACGAGCTGCACCTCAGCGTCTTCGACAAGGTGCTCGGCGAGACCTGGAAGGGCGCGGCCGTCGACACCGTCGACTCGACCCTCGCCTCGCGCTACCACGAGCGCTTCGCCGACCACGCCGTCTCGATCGCCAAGAAGGTCCAGTACCTGGCGACCGGCGACTGGGTCGCGTCCGAGGTCTGAGACCGGGCGACTCCGAAGGAGGCGCGGTTCCCGTCCGACGGGCACCGCGCCTCCGTCGTCTCCTCCGCGGTCGGCACGAGCGGGTCGCGGGTCCGTGAAGTGCGAGAGGATGGCGGGATGGCTTCAGTCGCGATCCTCGTCAACGGTCTGCCCGGGTCGGGCAAGACCACCCTCTCGGCCACGCTCGCGGGAGTGCTCGGCTGCCCGCTCCTCGCCCACGACCCCGTCACGGAGGCGCTGGTCGACCTCGCCGGCCCGATGGTCGCCCCCGAGGCGGTCGGCCGCATCGCCCACGAGACCGTCTGGTCGATGGCGGCCGAGGTCGAGGCGGGCGTCGTGGTCGACTCGTTCTGGGATCGCCCTCACGATCTGGAGGGCGCCCGCGCCGGGGTCGCCCGGGCCGGGTCCCCGCGCACCGTCGAGGTCTGGTGCGACGTCGACCCCGAGGTCGCGCTGCAGCGGAGCGTCGACCGGATCGCCGGCGGGGGT
>Ga0265780_10008957_pt1 | contig 12086 bp, 11 predicted proteins | sample P1T30metagenome_FD_192432 | JGI IMG/M metagenome (GOLD analysis project Ga0265780, IMG submission 192432) | Plant litter microbial communities from East Loma Ridge, Irvine, California - P1 T30 | ecosystem: Environmental > Terrestrial > Plant litter > Unclassified | place: USA: California... | reverse complement strand
CTTAGCTTGTTTAACAATCATGATTTTGCTTGTATGGTTATTTTCAGACAAGATATTGATGGTTCTTGGAAATGCTTATAATGGATTAGATGTACAGTTAACTTATTTGTTTATAGGGACAGCAATAGGCCTATTAGCAGGAATCAATTATAGTATGTTTACATCTCGTGGATGGATAATGAATCCAGTATTTTCTATAAGTATAAATCTTTTGTCTTTAGGTGTTTGTGCATATTTCATAGATATATCTACATTAGATGGTGCAATTATATATGGTGTTGCAAATAGTTTAATACAATTAGTTGTAAATACTGGATTTTTCATTTATAGCGTTGTTAATAAAACTAAATAATGAATATTTTTTATAGAATTTTATGGAAGCTTGAACGTAATCTTGAAAGAGGTAAGCTAAACATCCAAAAAGCGCAATTCAAGTATTGTGGGGTAGATGTAAAAATAGAAAACTCTTGCAATATATTAGGGGCAAATGGCTTCTCTATAGGCGACAATTCATCACTATCTTGTAATACAACTGTATTCGCAACCTTTGGTGTTACTATTGGCAAAAACTGTTTAATTTCCAGTAATTGCGGAATTTCCTCCTATAACCATATCACAAATTCTTTAGACAGGATGAGTGACACGGATCTGGATGTGAATTATAGTAAGCCTGTAATTGTTAAAGATAATGTGTGGGTAGGTATGAATACATGTATTTTACCTGGAGTGACAATCGGTAATAATGCTATTATAGGATCTGGAAGTGTGGTAACAAAAAATGTTCCAGAAAATCAGATATGGGCTGGAAATCCTGCGAAATTTTTAAAAATGATTAATTTTGATAAATGATAGTGATAGTAAATGCAACAAAAATTTGATGAAATGATATCAATAGTAATACCTACGTATAATAGACCAGAGTTATTAGCTAAATGTTTAGATAGCCTTTTGTATAGAATTCAGGGGCTAAGCGAAGTGGATTATGAAGTAATTATTTCAGATGACAGTCCAAATGAGTTAACTAAAAATTTTATACAGAATGAATATCCTTTGTTTAAGTTTAATGCCGGACCAAGGCGGGGACCTGCTGCCAATAGAAATTTTGGTGCCTCAAAAGCAACAGGAAGATGGATTATGTTTATCGATGATGATTGTATCCCCGACCATAATATTGTAAAAAATTACTTGGAAGCTATCGCCGAAAATCCGACAATCCAGGTGTTTGAAGGATGCATAATGGCCGATAGACCTAAAAGACATTTTTTAGAAGAATCTCCTATTAATATAACCGGCGGATATTTGTGGTCATGTAATTTTTTGATTAATAGGGATATATTTATTAGCGAATTAAAGGGATTTGATGAGAATTTTCCATTTGCCGCTATGGAAGATGTTGATGTTGATTTTAGATTAAAGGAAGCAGGTCACAAAATTATCTTTGTGTCTAATGCTATTGTTATCCATCCATGGCGTTTACAGCCCGATATGGCAAATATGGTTATGAAGAGAATAGAATCTGAAAAATATTTCTTAAAAAAACACCCTAAATTTTTAGTTAAAGACACAGCTTGGACTAAGTTCAAAATAAAAATAAAGTTTTGTCATCGGCTATTTATAGAAATAATAAAATTTAAAGGACGCGGATTAATAACATACCTTAAAGTTCAAAGAATAATTAATGATTATAAAAATAATAGAGGTCGAGAGGGTCTTTTATAACAACAATCAATGTTTTTATTGAATATAAGAATTACATAAAATTCATGAATAGTATTTTTTTTTTACTTTTTAAAGTTCCCTATAAAATAAAATCGCGACTTCATAAGATAATGCTTAAGTTGAGTGGTGTGAAAATTGGAAATAATACATTTACATCTAATTTAAAGATTTTAGACGCTAAAAGGATAAATATTGGAAATTTTACAATTATAGAAGATGATACATTTATTAGAAATTGGAGCCATAATTCTGACATAAAGATAGGCAACAATGTCTTTATTGGAAGGGGGTGTGAATTTAATATCGGGTCAAAATTTATCATAGGCGATTACTGTGCTATAGCGTCGGGCTGTATGTTTATTGACAATAATCACGGCACTAAAATTGGGCTTACAATTGGCGCACAGCCAGGTATTGTTAAAAGCATTACGCTTAAGGGTGATATTTGGCTGGGAGCAAACGTGGTAGTACTACTCGGTGTAACAATTGGTGAGGGTTCGGTTGTAGCGGCAGGGTCAGTTGTTACAAAATCAATTCCTGATTTTGAAATTTGGGGCGGGGTACCGGCCAAGAAAATAAAAGATAGGATATAATTCTATTTTCAGGTACAAGCTAATATTATGTAATAATTCACAGTACTATAATAATATGAAAATTCTGGTTTTAAGTAATTGTCAATTAGTTGATTCTCAAGGGTCTGGGTATGTAATTGTTAATACAACGAAGTGTCTTGAGCGGTTAGGTCACGATGTTGATGCTATATCGCCTGACACTCTTACGATTATGCCGAAATTAAAGAGAACAGCAAATCTTTACCGTATGGCACTTGGTATGGCGTTGTGGGTGTTAAAGAACAGAGCTGAAATAAAAAAGTATAATTTGATATTTTTATATGGAGGGGAAGGTTTTCTTTCGGTATATCTATTAAAAAAGGTTCTTAAAATTGATGTACCAGTTGTTTTACATTCAAATGGTTTAGAACATCATGTTAAAGCAAAATTGGAGGAATATAAAGATTACTTAATAAACGTGAGGAAAAAATGGTACCATTTTGATTTTGAGTCGTTATTTAAATATACCTACAATCATGTAGATGCAATTCTTACAGTTTCAAAATATGATGCTGATTATGCAATTAAATCTCTTGGAATTGATAGTAATAAAGTTTTTTTTATTGAACCTGCATTACCCGAGGTTTTTTTTAATAATGATATATCTATTATAAGAAAAAAAATTATAACATTTTGCGGATCTTGGACATGTAGGAAAGGTATTGATGCAATGATTGTAGCACTACCCGCTATACTGAGAAAATATCCGCTGTATACTTTTAGGATAATCGGTGCAGGAAATTCCTTTAACGCTGGCGATATATTTCCTTTAGATGTTTTACAGAATATCGAAGTAATTCCTTTTGTTGACAAAAAGGCAGAATTAATGAATTTATATATGGAAACATCTATATTTATACACCCTTCAGTTTGTGAGAGCTTTGGCTTAACAGTTGCTGAGGCGATGCATTGCGGTTGCGCCGTGATAACCGGTGCAACCGGTATAGCTGCTGATATAGTAAATAATAGAGAGGCCATAGTTTTAAATCAACCCAATGCAGAAAATCTGTTTGAAAGTTTAGAACAACTGATAATAGACCCAAATTTGTTTGAAGAGTTATCGAATGGGGGAGTAAAGAGGACAGAAAAGTTAAGGTGGGTTTATTTTGAAGAAAACCTAAAAGTATTTCTTAATGAATTTTATATTTAGAAAACAATAAATACATTATGGCATTATAATTCTATGGATAAATTTGTACAAAAATCTTTTTTCGTATTGCGTTTTAGATATTTAAATTCAATAGCAGTATCTTTCAGAAATTTTTTTTTAAAGGCTGCAGGCATGCAAATAAAAAAAGGTACATCTATACCAAGAGTATATACAACCTGGCCTCACCAGGTTGCTATTGGTAATAACTGCGTTTTAGAACATGATATTTATTTTCATTACGATGGGCCATGGCAACCCGGACCATCTATACTAATTGGTAATAACGTTTTTATAGGATTTGGATGTGAGTTTAATATATCCGGAAAAATTTCAATTGGCGATAATTGCCTCATTGCTTCTGGTAGTAAATTTATAGATCATAATCATAGCACATCATTAAACCAGTTAATGCGCAATCAAATATCTAAGAAAGGAGAAATTTTTATAGGTAATGATGTTTGGATAGGTGTGAACGTTATCGTCCTTAAAGATGTAATTATAGGTAACGGTGCTATTATTGCAGCAGGATCAATGTTAAATAAATCGGTTGCTGCAAACGAAATTTGGGGAGGTATACCTGCTAAAAAAATTGGAGAAAGAAAATAGTATGATTGTAAAACTTAAAGTATATACAGATATGTCACTGCTGGAAAAAGGATTTCCGGTAGAAATGCTTATACCTTACATCGGTTTATTTAATAATGAAGACGAACCGGGGGCAGTTATGTACGGAAGGTTTGATCGTTATATTACAGTCGGCAAAGAAATTATAGAGCTTACAACCCAGGATGAGGCAGACGTGTACTTATTACCTATACGTTACGACTTATTAAGTGAAGATGCAAAAACCAACTACATAAGTTATTTTTATAACGATGCGTTATCCCGAAATAGAAAGGTTATTACGTTTGCAGGTCATGATATTGCTAATATAAAGGTGCCTTATACTAACGCTATAGTTTTTAATAGTGCATGCAGTAAGTCTATTCAACCTGACAACGTTTTTTCTTATCCGCATTTTTTCGAAGATTTTCAGGAAAAACAATATGTGGAATTTAATATTAAGAAAAAAACTGATACCGATACAATTGGGTTTTGTGGCTTTGCCCCTCCTATAAATGCAGTGGGTAAAGAAAAGTTTGTGGGGTTTGCAAAATTGATTGCCAATTATTTAGGTGTCATTCAGCGTTTTCCCGGAAAGGTTTCTCATTCTTACAGGGCACGTGCGATCATTGGGCTGAACAAATCAAAAAAGATAAAGCAAAATTTTGTTTTGAAAAAGAATTTTGCCTTTGGCTCGCAAGGACAGCTTAACTCGGGAAACACCACCGAAACAAACAACGACTTTAGGAAAAACTTTATCCAGAATATAGTTAACAGCGATTATATCCTTTGTGTAAGGGGAATAGGTAATAACTCGGTACGATTTTTCGAAACGCTATGCTGTGGACGCATTCCTATTTTTGTGAATACAGATAGTACTTTACCATTTGATGAGATTATCAATTGGAAATAGTTCTGCATATGGATTGAAGAAAGAGATATTGACAAAATTGATGAAATTGTATCTGATTTTCACAAAAATATTTCGGAAGAAGATTTTATTGCTATACAATACAAGGTACGGAAAGTATGGGAAGATTATTTAACTCCGGTAGGTTTCTTTAGTAACCTATATAAGTTAATTTATGAAAATCATATATATAATTCATTATAGTTGCATAAAACTGTGTGATGTTATTTTATATAATCCATAGAATTAAGAATCATAACATTTAATTTAATTTTTTTAAAGAAATAATATGTCGGATAACAACATTTTGAAACGAGTGTTTAAAATAAGGAATCTTAATATCAGCACCATACTTTTGAATGTAAAGTCAATTATTAATCCTGAAGGTAACGCTGTATTTCGTAAATCTAATATTAAAGTATTATCTGTAGATGAGACAATTGAGAAGATTAGAGAAAAAAAGCTAAGTATAGCGAGATTTGGCGATGGTGAAATAGCAATTATGACTAAAGACCAAGGCGTTGGCTTTCAGGATAAAAATGATCGTTTAGCCGACAGATTGTATGATGTTTTCATGTCATCGATTCCTTCACTTTTAGTTGGTCTGCCCGATCAAATTGTGAATATCAACAATTCCGTACGGCGAACCCGAAAATTCTGGATTGGTTTCCTGTTAAAGCACGAAGAGTTTTTACTTAAAAATCTAAAGAAAGGCACAGTCTACGGGAGTGCTAACATAAGTCGTTTTTATATGGATTTTAAAGATAAAAATATAGCTGCTGATTCCCGATTTAAAAATCTTAAAAAAATATGGGAGTCAAATGATGTACTAATTGTTGAAGGGGAATTTACCCGATCTGGGATTGGAAATGATTTGTATGATAACGCTAAAAGTATTCAGAGAATAATTTGCCCAGCACGTAATGCTTTTGATATTTATGATGAGATTTTTAGCAATGTTAAATTGTATGGTAAAGATAAATTAATTTTGCTTGCATTAGGGCCGACAGCTACCGTCCTAGCGCATGATTTAGCGGTTGCATCTTTTTGGGCATTTGATTTGGGGCACCTTGATGTAGAATATATGTGGATGCTTAACAAAGCGCAATGGAAAACTGAAATTAAAGGAAGATTCGTTAATGAGGTAGCTAACAGTTATATTGAGGAACTTGATGCAGCAATGCTTAATGTATACAACAGTCAAATTATTAAAAAGATTTTAAAGTAATGCGCATTCTTTTTATATGTGGTAGTTTAAATCCGGGACATGACGGCGTAGGTGATTATTCACGTAGTCTTGCTTATACCTTTATTAAGCATGGTTATCAGGCGGAAATACTGGCAATAAATGAACGCCAACTAGCGCGTGAAACTATAAATTTTGTTCAGCAAGAAGGGGGTTTGAATATTAATACCTACCGGCTTTCGTCGTTATTTACTTGGAAGCAGCGACAAGAATTAGCCAATGAAATAATATTTCGATATAATCCGCACTTTATTAGTCTTCAGGTAGTTCCTTTTTCTTTTGATTCAAAAGGTCTTCCTTTTTTTCTCCCCAACTGGCTTAGAGGGCTTAAAAAGGCATCTGGTGCATGGCATATAATGTTCCATGAACTTTGGGTCGCAGATTCTAAAGCAAATTCGTTTAAGGAGTATATAATTAGAGAATTACAAAGGTTTATTATAAAAAAATTACTTAATGCAATAGGTACAGATAAAGTTAGCACGAGTAATGAATATTATAAGTATATGTTAAAAAAAATAGGATATGAGGCAGTATTAATGCCTATCTTTAGTAACCTGCCTAAAGGCACATTGACAGGTCATCCATCTATTACGAACCGTGCTGATACAATAGTAGGTGTTTTTTTTGGATCTTTTTTAAGCGATGATCGTATTGTCGAAAAAATTGACCAACTTTCAAAAACCATAAGGCTACAGATGAATAAAAAATTGATTATATTTCAAATTGGTAAGAAAACTAACGAAATTCATAATTTTTTAGAACAATCTAATAAATTGGAAAATGTGGAGGCCTCGTCACTAGGATTTATGAGCGCGGACGCTGCTGCAAATATCATGGCTAGCGCAGATATTGGACTGTCTAATTACTATCCGGAACTTATTCAGAAAAGCGGTAGTATAGCATCTATGCTGTATAATGGACTGCCGGTAATACTACTTAGCAAGAATGTGAAACCTGTGGATATACCTGTTCCTGAGATAATACAATTAGAAAATATTGGAGACATTAATAAATTTATTAAAATTGATAAAAATTTTGACTGGAAATATTCGGTGGATAATGCATTTCAAGTGATGATGGAGAAGTTTATGCGAAAATTTTAAGTTTGTCAAATTGACTCCTATAATAATATGCTTAGCAGTGATTAATGAAGATTTTATCATGTGAAGCTAATGAATAGCGTCGTGTTTTAATTAAAATGCAAATCGTAATAGCAATAAGGAAACGATTATATTTATTGCAGAAATAAAATACACATGAAAATATTATTTTTATCATACAAATTTTTTCCTGACGTTGGTGGAATAGAAGTCAACTCGGAGTTGTTGGCTAATTATTTCCATCATTTTGGTGCAGAAGTTTGTGTAGTCACTACTTCAGATACAGATAATAACCACAATAAGAAATTTTTATATAATGTAATTCGTAATCCTAATAAAATAGCGCTTGTAAAATTATATTTATGGGCAGATACCGTTTTTGAAAATAATCCGGTTTTAAATCTTTCATGGCCTCTCACTTTTATCAAAAAGCCCCACTGCATTGCTTTAAATACTTGGGTGAGTCGTATAGATGGAAGCGTTGCAACCCGAGACAAAATAAAATTACAGTGGCTGAAAAAAGCAGATGCTGTCATAGCTGTTAGTGAGAAAGTGCGCGAACTAACTTTTAAAGATGCTATCGTTATAGGTAATCCTTACCGAGATGACTTATTCGTTACACTTAATGAAGACAGAAAAAAAGATTTTGTTTTTCTAGGTAGATTAGTATCTGATAAAGGAGTTGATATGGCCATTGATCTTTTGAAAAAGTTGCATAGTGATGGTTTATTTAATAATTACAAGTTTTCGTTGACAATAATTGGTGACGGTCCTGAAAAAAGCAAACTTGAAAAACGTTGTTCAGATTATAATTTAGAAAATCACGTAAACTTTACAGGAACACTGCGTGGAACCGCATTAGTAAAAAGCCTAAATGAACACAAATATTTGCTGGCACCATCCCGTTGGAGAGAACCTTTTGGAAATATAGCTCTAGAAGGCATTGCCGCGGGTTGCTTGCCCATAGTAGCAGATGGAGGCGGGCTACCTGACGCAATTGGTAATGCGGGGTTGGTTTTTGAGCGTAACAATATAGATTCATTGTATAGTAAAGTAGCAGCGCTTCTAAACAATCCCAGTTTAGAAAAGGATCTTCGAAAACGTTTTGAAGAACACTTATATAGGTTTCGTCCGGATTTTATTGCAAAACAATATTATAACATACTTAAAGCTATATCTATCAAAAATGATAAATAAAATATTAATATCACATCCCACAGGTAATGCAAATTTAAGATACTTAGCTAAGGCAATGGCCGAAGCTCATATACTTTCCAGTTTTTATACTTGTATCGCTATTTTTAAAGGCAGCTTTTTATCTAAATTATGTATAGGACCCTTAAAGATGTTTTTAAAAAGGTCTTTTCCGCAAGAATTGCGCACTTACACACATACAAAACCAGGTAAAGAAATAGGCCGTTTGCTCGCGGTAAAGTTTGGTGATAAAGAATCGATCAAACATGAAGAGGGTAAATTTAGTATAGACAGCATATACAAAGATTTAGATAATTATATTGCAGGAAAACTGTCCAAAGAATCGGGCGTGTATGCCTATGAGGACGGTGCACTAAAAAGTTTTAACAGAGCTAAACATTTAAATATTAAATGTTTGTATGATCTCCCCATAGGTTACTGGAGATATATGAGACAATTATTAGAAACAGAGATAAAAAATAGGCCAGACTGGGCTGGCACATTAACTGGTTTCAATGATTCTGTAGAGAAACTAAAACGTAAGGATGATGAAATAGCCTTAGCTGATGCAATATTTGTTGCTAGTAGTTTTACTAAAAAATCATTAGAATTATATCCAGGTAAGTTAGCTCCTATTTATTTAATTCCGTATGGATTTCCACCTGTATTTAATGAAAGAACTTATGAACAAATAGAAAACAGAAAAATTAAATTACTATTCGTTGGCAGTTTGTCGCAACGCAAAGGGCTTGCAAACATTTTAGAGGCTGCTGATGTGTTAAGTGACTACATTGAGCTTACAATTATAGGGCGTAAGGTAACAGATACCTGTTTGCCACTAGATGCAGGATTGAAAAAGTGGAATTGGATCCCTTCATTAGGGCATGATGAAATATTATTGTCAATGAGAAATCACGATATATTTGTTTTTCCATCACTTTTTGAAGGATTTGGTTTAGTGATAACAGAAGCAATGTCACAGGGTACTCCGGTTATAACAACCGATAGAACATGTGCGCCTGATTTTATAAACGATGACGAAAATGGTTGGATTGTTAATGCGGGTAATACACAACATCTTATAGAAAAGCTTAAAATGATAATTGCAGATCCATCACGTATACAAAAGGCTGGTATGGCAGCAATGCTCACTGCGGTACAACGACCTATGGATGTGTATGGAGAAGAAATGGTAAAGGCATTAAATAATTTTATTAATGCAGATAATTGATGTCAGATCATAGAATATTTAACCAAGTAAGAATAGGTATTTGGATCTACTTTTATTTATTGATTTTTGAAGGGGCTTTAAGAAAATGGGTTCTTCCCGGTTTAGCGCAGCCCTTACTTATTATACGCGACCCATTAGGGTTGTGGATAATTTTTAGAGTTATACAATATAATCTATGGAAACCTAACAAATCTGTTGTTATTATTTGGGTTGTCAGTGCCTTATCATTTATTACGGCTTTACTGGTGGGACATGGCAGTGTTGTAGTAGCACTGTATGGTTTGCGTATTACACTTATACATTTTCCAATAATGTTTATAGTAGGAAGCATTTTTGATAAAAAAGATGTTGTACAAATGGGAAAAGCGATATTGTGGATTAATATAATTATGACTCTATTAGTAGCCGTACAGTTTTATAGCCCTCAATCGGCATGGGTTAATCGTGGTATTGGTGGCGATGAAGCTGGCAGTGGCTTTGGTGGTGCCGCAGGATTTTTAAGGGTACCGGGCACCTTTTCATTTACCAATGGATTGTCTCTTTTTTACGGATTTGCTACGTCATATATATTTTATTTTTGGCTTAATCCTAGAGAAGAAGTGTCAAGAACTGTTTTAATAATTTCTACCCTAGCTTTATTAGCTGCTATACCTTTAAGTATTAGCCGGTCAGTACTGTTTCAAGTTATATTGTCTGTGACTTTCATGGTTTTAATATCAAGTAAAAATCCTAAAGTTATTAAATCTTTAATTGGGGGTGCTATTGGTATAACATTAATGTCTGTGATTTTAAGTTTTTTTACTTTTTTTCAAACATCAGTTATGGTTTTTACAACACGCTTTGATAATGCCAGTAAAGTTGAGGGTGGTATAGAAGGAACAATTTTTGATCGTTTTTTAGGTGGTTCTTATAGTGCTCTGGTCAATGATGATGCCACTTTTTTTGGATTGGGGCTGGGAATGGGCACCAACGCCGGTTCACAACTGTTAACCGGAGGAAAAACCTTCTTAATATCCGAAGGTGAATGGGGCAGGTTAATTGGTGAAATGGGTTTTGTGTTAGGAATGATAATGATAATTATAAGAATGAATATTGTGGCTACAATGTTTATAAAGAGCTGGAAGGTTATAAATAAAGGAAATACTTTGCCTTGGATGCTTCTAAGTTTTGGCGCGATAACACTTCTGCAGGGCCAGTGGGCACAGCCTACAGCTTTAGGCTTTTCGACATTAATTGGAGGTTTAATTATTGCAGCATTTAATAACCGTAAAGAAATCAAGATGTAATTATATACATCCCATATTTAAAGTTTTCATTTTTAATATTATTATATAGATGAAGATAATTTTGTTTTCACATCCGTTATTCTTAGAACATCAAAGCATGCCACGTTATGCTAATTGGCTTGCTAACGGCATGAAAGCGAGAGGTCATGAAGTATCTATAATTTATCCCGATGCTGTTACTTACAAGTGGAAAATATTTCGAAAATTTAAAAAGTGGCTCGGCTATATAGATCAGTACATTTTATTTCCTGTAAATGTAAAGTCTAAGATAAAGCAGATGCCAAACGATACTCTTTTTGTTTTTAGCGATCACGCTTTAGGCCCTTGGGTACCCATGGTTGCCAAGAGAAAACACATTGTTCATTGCCATGATTTTTTAGCTCAAAAATCTGCTATGGGACAAATTCCGCAAAATCCTACAGGTACGTTTGGTAAAATATACCAGCAGTATATAAGAAATGGTTTCAGGCAGGCAAAAAATTTTATATCAATATCGCACAAAACTCAAACCGACCTTCATGAATTTTTAGGAGATGATAAACCAAATATTTCTAAGGTTGTCTACAATGGCTTAAATCAAAAATTTGATTTACAAAACATTGACGAATGTAGACAAGAGGTTGGTTCTTTTATAAATACAAATTTATCATCTGGTTACTTTTTACATGTTGGGGGAAACCTATGGTATAAAAACCGTAAAGGTGTATTGCTTATATATGATGCGTGGCGCAAACTCAATCCCTTAAGCCAAGTAAAGTTGTTAATGCTGGGTGCTGCTCCGGAAGACGATTTGCTTAGCACATACAACAACTGTACTTTTAAAAATGATATACATTTTGTTTTAGGAGCTAATGATGATTTGCTTAAAAAGGCTTATTGTGGCTCGATAATGCTGCTTTTCCCATCGATAGCTGAAGGTTTTGGCTGGCCAATTGCCGAAGCTATGGCTAGTGGCTGCCCTGTTTTAACTACTGATGCGGTACCTATGAGTGAAGTTGCCGGTACAGCGGCCTTGCTTATTGAGCAAAGACCACAC
>Ga0265780_10008956_pt1 | contig 12088 bp, 9 predicted proteins | sample P1T30metagenome_FD_192432 | JGI IMG/M metagenome (GOLD analysis project Ga0265780, IMG submission 192432) | Plant litter microbial communities from East Loma Ridge, Irvine, California - P1 T30 | ecosystem: Environmental > Terrestrial > Plant litter > Unclassified | place: USA: California... | reverse complement strand
CCTGCCCTGCCCAGAACTGGCTGAGCACCGGATTAACCCTGGCTTTTATGCTTAGCGAATTTACTCCGGCTTTTGTTTTTACAAGAATAGCGCCGTTGGTAAGATCGCCATATTCTGCAGATGGCACACCGCGTATTACTTCCACAGATTCTATGTTATCGGCATTGATCTGCCTCAGATCGGTGCCGCTGCCTGCGCTCGTAGAGAAATTTGCATTTGCCCCGGCGCTTGCCGGATTAAGTGCCTGGAGATTGGCATTATTCGATACAGGCGAGCCATTGATCATTACGGCTGTTCCAAGGCTACCCATGTTACTGGCATTTAATTGCCTTATGGCGGCTTTGTTTACATTGGAGAAATCGGGATTACCGGCCAGTGCACCAGGCAATAATTGTAATATATCGTTCAAACTTGTTGCCTGAAGATGTTCTATGGCTTTCTGTGAAATAATAGATGCTGTGGCACCTCCCGACTTGCCTTCGGCTGCCACTACCAATACTTCCTTCAGCGTCAGCACATTCTCGTTCATGCTGAAATTCAGCGTATTTACCTGGTCTTTTTCAAGGTTTACCTCCCGCTCCTGCGACACCATAGTAAGGAATCGCGCTCTGACTACTATACTCCCGGACAAAAGTTCAGTGAAGCTGTAATTACCGCGGGCATCGGTTACAGTGGCTACTCCCAGCTGAGCAATGCTCATCGTAACACCGGCTATGGGTTTCCCCGTTTTGCTTTCGGTAACCGTTCCTTTTACGGCGTATCCGCTCATTGTTGTTTTAGAAGATACTGCTGCTGCCTTAACAGGAACCTCTGCAGCAGCAGGAAGATTCTGAGACTCTGCGTCAGTTACCACCTGTTTCAGCGGAGTTTCCTTAACGAGTGTAAAATAACCTTTGCCGATACTGTTACAGGCGATGCCGGTGCCCTCCAGTATCTTCCGGAGTGCTTCTTCCGCACTGCCGGTTTTTACTGCGGAAACATCGTATTTTACCTGGATATTGGCTACCAGATTATGTTCATATGCCAGTTTTATGCCGCGGGTTTCACTAAATAGTTTAAGCGCGCTGCTTAATGTTATTGTATTCTGAGAAAACGATGTTTGAACACCTACTAATAAATAAAACAAAAAAAAGCCAATTTTCTTCATTATTAATTGGCTGATAAGGTTACCGTATCGGCCTCCCGGCTGATCCGGGTTTGGGTAATACTGCTTAATATAAGCAAGGCCCTCTGTTCGTCATTCAATGGCAATGCTCCATCCAGTTGTTTATTCAGGATATTACCTGTTGCTGTTTTGATCTTAATACCATAGTTATCTTCCAGTATGCCGATTACGTCAGCGACTGTACTCTTTTCCATCAGCAATACATTATTTTGCCATTGCCTTTTTATGGTATTGACAGACCTGCTCTTAAGCAGGACATGCCTGTCGGCTGCATAAACCGCGCTCTCTCCGGGTTTCAGCAATAACTTCTTCTGCGGAGTGCTGATCTTTACGGAACCGGACTCCAGGTTGACTACATATTTCCCTCTTCTGTCGGTAACGCTGAATACGGTGCCGAGAACTTCGACATCGACCGAATTCGCCAGGTGTACAACAAACCTTTCTTTGCCCGCAATATTCTGTGGGTCTTTATTGAGATGTTTTACCCGGAAGTTTGCCTCTCCTTTGACCCATACCTCGCGCAAGGCAACTGAATTAAACTTTTTATTATAACTTATCTCTGAATTTGCTCCAAGCTGTACCTCAGAACTATCGGGTAAAAGCAATGAGCGGCTCTGCCCGTTGCCTGTACTTAACAGGATGGTTGCCGGCTGATTATACTGCCATAAGATAAGCCCGGCGCTTAACACTGCAATGAGTATAGCTGCATATTTAAAATAGGTACTGTAAGTGAACTTTGAGCTTTTTTCTGCGGGTACTGCTTCCTCCCCTATCTCCTCTTTTATCCGGTCCCATACGATCTGCTGCCGGTCGGCGGTATGAGACTGACGCTGCCGAAGCTGCCTGACCATTAGCCTTGCCTCCGTAATAAGCTCTTTTTTTTCGGGATGATCCTGCATGAACTTTTCCCAATACTGTTCAGCCTGTTTATCGCTGCCATCGCCAAGTGCCCATTTTTTAAAATAGGAATTCATGAGCAGGTCGTAAAGCTGGTAACGGGAAGGGTCTGTATTTTTTTGTGCCATGTTCAATACTGTACTTACTATACAGTATGATTGGTCGGTTTTATCCCATGTGAAAAAAAAATATTCAGAAGTTTGCAAATGGCTTTTTTTGCCTGATCTGTTTCAAGAGAAAAGAGAATCCTTCCAGAATCTCTTCGTCTGAGTTTATGGCCTGATTTTTAGGATTTCAAAAGTATAACCGCCCAACGGTTTTGCAGTACGCCTGATATTATGTATTAAGTTATATTAATGAAATCTAACCTCGTAGAGTAAGTCCTTTTGAAGACATTGCTGTACTTTTGCTGCCGCTTTAAATACTATCAAATGGCTTATGAGGTTTTGCGAATGACTATTGATAAAATTATCGACCAGTTTGGACAGCTGTCTGAAAAGTCGAAAATTTCGTTAAAAGCGATTATAAAGGAAGTAACTTTTCCAAAAGGGCATATCCTGATCAAAGCGGAGAAGATAGAACGCAATATATATTTTATTAAAAAGGGTATGGTGCGTGCTTATTCTGATAAGGTAAACGGACAGGTAACTTTCTGGTTCGGGAAGGAAGGAGATATGGTTGTATCCATGAGAAGTTATGTAGCAAATGAGCAGGGTTATGAAAATATTGAACTTCTGGAAGACTGCGAACTTTATGAATTAAAGACCAGCGACCTGCAGGCACTTTTTGAAATTGATATATATGTTGCCAACTGGGGAAGAAAACTGATTGAAAAGGAGCTTTTAAAAACAGAGGAAAGACTTATTTCTATGCAATTTAAAACAGCGATGGAACGTTATGATGAACTTACTCAAGCACATCCACATCTTCTAAGGCGTGTACAACTGGGCTATATCGCATCATATTTAGGGATTAGCCAGGTAAGCCTGAGCCGGATAAGAGCCAGCTTTCGCTGATCATTTCATTTTTTAACATTTGTAAAAAATTATGTAGTTCAGATTTCTGTTTTTTGCAGCAGGAAAAAATGATATGAACTGGATATATGTTATAGTAGGCGGGCTATTTGAAGTTATGTTCACCTTCTGCCTGGGTAAGGTAAAAGAAGCAAACGGGACTGCCGCCTACTGGTGGTTTTCATGTTTTTTAATCTCTCTCTTTATGAGTATGACCTTGCTTATCAAGGCTACACAAACGCTGCCTATCGGTACTGCATATGCGGTGTGGACAGGCATTGGCGCCGTGGGTACAGTAGCTATGGGCATCATTGTTTTTCATGAGCCTGTAACTTTTCTAAGGCTGCTGTTCATGACGACACTGATCGGGTCGATCATCGGTTTAAAAGTAGCATCACACTAGGACCTTTTAAAATTCAGGGCAGCCTTACAAAGATACGCCTGATTTTCTTCGCTGGCTGATGCATTGTCCTGCCTAAAACCATTTCGTGTTAAGTCAAAGGGCGGGGGAACATGTTCAATCTCTGATCAGAATACGATTGTTGAAATAAACTTCAGATTGTAGATATTTCCCACACCTGAATTTCCTGAATAAAGCCATACTCCAACAACAAAAAGGCAGTTTAAAGCAGGATCCCGTTTAATTCTATATATGGCACTACTTTAGCGTAACCAATTCCGAGTTTAGAAAGTATAAGTAAGAACTTCAGAGTACTGTGTAAAGTTTGTATTGGTCCCGGCTGCACAGCTAAGTTCTACCAGGCACAACACCACTTCGCACCACCGGAATCATAGTTAACCGGATGCTTAATGAAGCTTGTACATTCATCTTATTGTATAAACAGCTTAAATGCATTAATTGTTTAAAATGAAAAAAAATCTATTTTTTGGAATTATCCTCGGATGTTTAACCGTTGTATGGGGTTGTAAAAAACAAAGTGATGAAGGGTTGATGATTGACGGAGCCGATCTTAACACTGAAAAAATGGCTCTTGCTACACCGACTACCGTGACCGCAGGAATGAACAACTATGAGTCTTACTACAAATCTGCGAAGGACGGCAAAATTCACGGATATATCATTTCAATACCCAAAGATTACGATCCAGCTACAGCCGCCAAATATCCATTGCTCGTTTATCTTCATGGGGCAGGCGAACAGCCAGGTTCTTCCTCTTATAATATCAGCAAGTTAAAGTCAATAGGTGTTCCGCTGGAAATATTTGGAAGAAAAAGAAGCTTTCCTGCTATAATAGTAGCCATTCAGACTGCTCAGACCGACTGGGAACATAATCCTGTTGTTATTAAAGACTTTATAGACATCCTCACAGGAGTTTCGCCATTACCAAATCAAAGTGGTGGCGCTGTTGGATTAGAGGCTTATAAGATCGATGTGAACAGGATTCACCTGAGCGGGGTTTCAATGGGAGGATACGGCGTTTATAACACAGCATCCACTTTTCCTGATTTTTTTGCCTCTATTTCGGTATTTGCAGGATTCCCTGGTTCTCAGGCAGCTACATCTAAAATAAAGATCCCAACTTATATCAGGCACAACACAGGAGATTATGTTGTTACCGTCAATAATGCTTACAATGCACAAAAGTGGATCAATGCGGCAAATCCTGCCGAGCCTGTTAACTTCAGCACCGGAAGCTCTACAAAACACGATTGCTGGAGCGCGGAGTATTCAAAAACAGATGATAACAACGTATTCAACTGGCACTGGCGCAGATCAAGAACAGGCATAATACCACCGACTCCGCTGACAATTATGAGCCTGGCTCCGGTAACAAACTCTTTTATATCTACGTCAGCAGATCAGACTCTTACTCTTATGTTTAATAATGATATAAGAAAAAGTGCCGGAACCTTCACGATCAAAAACGTTACATCAAACAGATCCAGGGTTGTAGATATAAGTTCGGCAACGATAACAGTCAGCGGCAACAAGGCAATCTTTTCAGATTTACGCCTTAGTGAAAATTGCATATATTCTTTCGAAGTCTCCAAGGGTGCTTTCACAGATCTATCGGGTGTAAATGCCTGCCCGGGTGTGCTGGGAGAAAGTACATGGAAACTTAATGTCGGAACTGTTGCATCTGCTCCCCTGCCGCTTCAAATTACAAGTTTTACGCCTGCAACAAATGGTATTGTTAAGGCGACAACAGCAGGTACCCTCACGCTCGTGTTCAGCGAGGATGTGAAAAAAGGCAGCGGAACTATTCTTACAAAAAATCTTACTGCAGGCAGATCAAATGCGATAGACGTTAGCTCATCTACTATAACTGTGAGCGGGAATAAGGTTACTATTTATCCCGTAAAACTTTACGACAATAGTGCCTACGCTTTCCAGATTTCGCAGGGAGCTTTCACTGATTTAGATGGGAAACCATTTTCAGGGATAGCTGACGATACGACCTGGACGTTTAGGGTTAGCTTATAATTCGGATGATATACCAGAAAGAGGTTGTGCTATTATAAATAGAAACAGCCTCTTTTTTATTTCTATCTAATTTATGCGGCAGCAGTAGTTGAAATAAGATTACTCTGCTTTTAAGATAGAATATACTCTTATTTTACTACCGCCTTTGTTTCATTATTCAGGGCAACGGTATATCCGTTCAGTACCTCAGTCAATTTATCTCCCATGATAAAAATATCATCCAGAGTTTGAATCTCATTCCTTACAAACTTCTTGTTGTCGTCAGGGATATCTATAAACTTTTTCTTCCCATTGAAATAAAACCTGCAGATGGGTTTCCGGTTATTATCGTCGAATAATATAGCGCAATAAGACAGGGCGTCTCTTAAATGAATCCGCTGAGGATCAATCTTCTGCCTGAGGATCGATTTAACAATAAGATATCCTTCAATCTCTTCCTGCGTCGTTTCAATTCCGTTTTCCTGTTTTCCTTCCTGCTCTTCCTCCTGTACATCGGTAAGAGGCTCCGTTTTAGCGATTTCTGTTTTAAGGGCCGATTTAAGCCGGTCATTGATCAGATCGCTTACGATCAGGTTAAAAGCTTTTTTGGTAATGGCCGTGAACTGATCGAGCACCTTCTGTGTAACAGAAGAAGGGTAAGCCTTTCTTGCAAAAAAACGCACGAATTCCTCAGAGGGATTAGTGAGCTCATTGGCTAACAATGCCCGCACTTCATTGAGGAACTTAAGTTCGCTTGCAGCGTTCGAGATGTTTTCAATATCAAAATAACTTTTATGAAATTTCTTAAGTTCGGCAATTTCATTATCCCTGATCTCTTTAATATTAAACTCGAAGAAGGGCTTTTCGTCCATCTTATTAGGAGTTACCAGGTCGGTATAAAAACGGAAATTAATACCGTTGGTGAGAAGCCCGAACTTAGCTTCGGTAGTGTGAAAATAGCGGAACAGCTGCGAATTATGCGGATCGAGATTTTCACTGTAATGTTTACATTCGATAAGCAGCACCGGCTTGCCCTCGCGCATGATAGCGTAATCCACCTTCTCCCCTTTTTTGATCCCGATATCGGCAACAAACTCAGGATTCACCTCAAAAGGGTTAAATACGTCATAGCCGAGAAGCTGGATAAAGGGCATAATAAGAGCATTTTTGGTTGCTTCCTCGGTTTGAATCTGAGGGCATAGCTGTTCGACCCTGCCTGCAAACTGCAGTATTAAATCTCTAAAATCCATAGTTACGATTGGGATGGTGAGTGTTTTATTCTTTAATTTTATGATAAGTCTTTATTCATTCAACACTCAAAACTATGCAGGCATAAGGTATTATTTTTACGGGTTCCCGTAAGGGTCAGGAATAAACAGAGCAGGACAGAATAAGGCCATATAGTATCTAACAAAAACAGCCTTTATATAAGGCTGGTTGCAGACCGGAGTCTGGTCTGGATTTTATCCGGGAAGATTAAGTTAACCTTTATTTCGCTGCAAGACTGTCTTCATACGTCGGCCCGTACATACCGGGTACTTTATTTCCTGTGGCGCGCAGGTAAACGATCATCTCTCCTCGATGGTGATAAATATGGTTGAAAAGAAAACCACGGGCTACAGCTCCTCTAGGCATCGGGCCAAGCACGGTACGCTCTCCTACTTTCATGGTCCACTGAACCTGTAAACTCTCTTCGGTCACTGATTTCAGCGCCGCCCTGGCCAGCTCAACGTTTTTCTCGAATAGCTCAAGAGTAGCTCTAACGTCTCCCGGTTCGCCGCGCCTGAGATGATCGGCTGCCATATCATATACATCTTTGGTGAGTGTTCCTACATACCAGTAGTATATTGTGGCGATATGCTGTGCGAGCTCTCCCATTGTCCACGAAACCGGAGAGGGCTTGTAAGCAAGATCCTTTTCGGGCACAGCCTGTAGTAATTTTCTTGTGCTGTTTACCTCCTGTTCGAATTCGGCGATTAAAGATTGTAATATCATAAAGCGTTATTTCACAAATACATATCTTTTTAACAAATTTTATTTCAATGGGTTTAAGGAAAATCCACAAAATCAGACTTTTATCATCCAAAACCTGTCTGCCCTGGCAATAACACGATGGGGTGCCTGAGCCCTACGGCATCCGACACAACAAACGCGTTGTTTTATGGTACACGCGAATCAATTCACGGATTTTGACCAAGGTCAATGTTTTTAAAAATTATTTACGCCAACTTTGAGACTGTAATTCATGGCAATGACGGCGGTGCTCGCAAATCTGATACGACAGAAAACGATGCTTGGCGAAGAACAGATCGCCGGGGTGCTTACCTGTTTCAAACCCCTGACAGTAAAAAAGAATGAGCTTTTACTCGATCAGGGAGCTGTGGCAGACAGGCTGTTTTTCATCTCAAAAGGCTGTCTACGTTTATATTACAGCAACGAAGACCGCAGTATATCGACCAGATTTATGGCATTTGAAAACACATTTTTAACATCAATCGTCAGTTTTATTTCCAGGGAGCCAGCTCCTGAATATATACAGACAGTAGAAACTTCTGAATTGCTGGTTATCTCTTATCACGATTTTTTCCGTTTGAGAGAGGATATACCGGCCTGGGATAAAATGTACATTTATATCCTGGAGTACGGTTTAACGGTGATTACGTCAAAACTCAGCAGCCTGCTTACTCAAAATGCGGCTGAACGTTACCGCAGCTTGCTCAAGAACAACCCTGAGCTTACTCAAAGATTGTCTAACGCAAATCTTGCAGCGTATCTGAATATCTCGCCCGAAACGCTCAGCAGACTAAAGTCGCAGATATAGTGAAGTACAAAGTGGATTAAACGTATGACTGTACTGAGTTATACTGTACTAATTAAATCTTAAGATATAAACGAAAGTTCCAATATGAGAAGTGATGAAGTAAAAAAAGGATATCAAAGAACACCGCACAGGTCATTATTCAGAGCTACCGGATTAAAGGATGAAGATTTCGAAAAACCATTCATTGGTGTGGCGAATTCTTTTGTAGAGATTATCCCGGGGCACTTTTTCCTTAATAAAGTAGCCGACATTATAAAAGACGAGATAAGAGCAAACGGATGCGTTCCTTTCGAATTTAATACAATTGGCGTTGATGATGGAATTGCTATGGGTCATGATGGCATGCTTTATTCCCTGCCAAGCAGGGAACTTATTGCCAATTCTATAGAAACTGTAATGAATGCGCACAAACTTGACGCCATGATAGCCATACCCAACTGCGACAAGATTGTTCCGGGGATGATAATGGGCGCGCTCAGGGTAAATGTGCCGACAATCTTTGTAAGTGGCGGGCCGATGTCAAAAGGGCACAAAAAAGATGGGACGCCAATCGATCTGGCTTCTGCATTCGAAGCTGTGGGGAAATATGAAGCTGGAAAAATCAATGATGAGGAACTGCGGGATATTGAATGTAATGCCTGCCCGAGCGGAGGAAGCTGTGCCGGTATGTTTACAGCCAATTCGATGAATACATTAATGGAGGCTATGGGAATTGCGCTGCCTGGAAACGGGACAATCCTTGCTCAAACTCCCGAACGGGAAGATCTCTACAGAAAGGCTGCCCGCAGAATTTGTGAGATAGCAAAAGATAATGCTGCCCGTGAAAAATTTAAGTTAAAAAATATATTTAATGAGAATGCTGTAAAAAATGCATTTGCTGTCGATATGGCAATGGGAGGAAGCACTAATACCGTTTTACACATGCTTGCCATCGCACATGAGGCAGATGTTAACTTCCAGCTGAAAGACATAAATAAGATCTCCAAAAGCGTTTCTCATATTACTAAAATTTCTCCGAGCCTGACTACCGTTCATATGGAAGATATTAACATGGCCGGCGGCGTAAACGCCGTTATGAAGGAGATGACCAAGAGAGGCAACGAGGTGCTGGCAGATAATCTGACGATCAGCGGAGAAACGCTGTTCGAAAAAATTGCTGATGCAGAGATTAAGGATGAAACTATAATCCACACTATAGATAATCCATACAGTGATGTCGGCGGCCTTGCAATCCTCTACGGGAACCTGGCAGAAGAAGGGGCCGTTATAAAAACAGCCGGAATTACGGGGGCCAGGGCTTTTATGGGTAAGGCTGTATGTTTTGACGGCCAGCCTGAAGCCATAGCCGGTATCCTTATGGGGAAAGTAAAGGCAGACGATGTAGTGGTAATCAGGTATGAAGGGCCGAAGGGCGGCCCGGGCATGCAGGAGATGTTAACTCCTACAAGTCTGATTATGGGCATGGGGCTTGGGAGTTCTGTGGCACTGATAACTGACGGAAGGTTCAGCGGTGCAACAAGAGGTGCATCCATCGGTCACGTTTCGCCGGAAGCTGCCGAAGGCGGTATGATCGGGCTGCTGAAAGATGGAGACCTTATTCATATCGACGTTGATAATTACATTTTATCAGCCGACCTGAGTGATGAAGAGATTGCCATAAGAAAGGCTGAATTTGTGCCGGTGAAAAAAGTTTTACAATCAAAGTGGCTTAGCCAGTACCGGGTACTGGTAACCAATGCAAGTAACGGAGCTGTTTTGAAAACTGATTTATAATCAGGGCCGGAATATAGAATATTTATAATCGCGCAACGGGTGTCCGGATAAATACCGGCACTCCGTTTTCTTCAGACACATCTATTTTCCTGTTACAGGAGCGGGAGCTTTACTGATGCCCGGCACACCGTCTTCCACAGGATGTTCAGCTGTAAAGTTTACGCCAAGAAGCGAAGCCATAGTACGGGCCAGCTGTTTCTGATAAAGCTGCATATCTCCGGCTATTTCTCCACGGCCTGTTATACCCGGCGCCAATACAGCGAACCAGGTTTGATCTGAACCTTCCACTTTCGATCCATGACTGGTCCAGCCCTCCCCGGTTCCGCGACCATGATCGACGGTAATCATCAATGCCGTTTTATCGCGGTATTGAGAATTTGACTGTACATAGGTCCAGATCTCCTTAAGCCAGGCATCTAACTGATGCGCAGCATCCAGGTAAGACCTGTACTTGCCAGAATGAGCCCATTCGTCCGTTTCGCCATAAGCGATATATAAAACACGCGGATCTTTTTTCTTCAGGTATTCCATTGCCGCATAGTGTGTAAACACATCGAGACATTCTCCCTGGTTCCAGGGTTTATAACTGTCGGCAAGCATTCTGTTCCTCATAATATCTTCGGCAGAAGGATGTTCACCCCCGGCCTTATCAAAAGCCGACACTACAGGAAAACCTGCCGCTTTCTCATTCAGAATACGATCGAATGCGTTCCAGGCACCGAATGCAGCTATTTTCCCTTTGAAATCGGCCTGTTTCTGAAGGAATCCGAGAAGGCTTGTATTTGGATTTTCAGGATAATCATTTGAATTCACCTTCAGATCGACATATCCCGTAAGCAACTCGCTATATCCCGGATATGAAAACCAGTAAGGATTTGCATTATTAACCTTTGTTCCCTTACCGCGATTTCCATACAAACGGCCATTTTGAGCAAACTCACTCCAGAGGAAGGGAAATATACGCTTTCTGCTTTCTTCAGCATTAACAGCGTGGTAGTTTTGATAAATAAGCAGGCTGTCGTTTTCATTAAATCGTTTATCACCGGCAAGCGAAGTATCTACTCCCCCGAACACCTCCTGCCATCTCAGGCCATCGGCAGTAATCAGGATCAGGTTTTTAATCTTGTCCTGAGCATATAAGCTGCCTGAACATATAGTCATTAAAAAAGCAATAAGAAGTTTTCGTACGGCCATAGCAATTAAATTCTGGATTATTAAGTTCGATTTAATGTTTTTACAAAACCTGGAGTTATACTAATAAATCAGGACAAGCTTAACAAAAATAGGTTAGCTAATTCTAAACAAATAGTGAATTTTAATAAAATACTACAAGAGTATACCTGCTGGTTTTTAATTGGGTTCAAATGTTCTTTTGAAGCTAAGCTTTTAGTATCTTTCAGTGTACTTTGCCAAACCCTGATTATTTATTCTCAAAAGCAAGAACAATACTAATACAAACGGCATTACTATCTCCCTGGCTGCGCAGGCAAACAGTTTACTGTAAACACTTTTAACCCTATTAGTAACGTTGAACAAGAATATACCAGAACTATGAAAGCAATTATCATCGGCGCTACAGGAGCCACGGGCAAGGATCTTGCAAATAACCTCGTGCAGGACCCTGCCTATACAGAGATCGTACTATTTGTGCGCCGGCCCGGCAGGTCAGCTCATCCCAAATTGGTTGAGATCCTGACTGATTTTGACAAGCTGGAAGAAGTGGCCGGATCCATACAAGGAGATATATGGTTTTCCTGCCTGGGAACCACACTGAAAGCTGCCGGCTCCAAAGACAAACAAAGGCATATTGATTATGAGATTCCCCTGAAATTTGTTGAGATCGCCAAAAGAAACGGAGTTCCCGCAGGGGTATTATTATCTGCTTATGGAGCATCTGCAACAAGCAGTATGTTCTATTCTAAAATAAAAGGAGAGCTGGAAGAGGCTATTGCAAAACTCTCTTTCAGTAAGCTCATCATTTTTAAGCCGGGAAT
>Ga0265780_10008953_pt1 | contig 12095 bp, 12 predicted proteins | sample P1T30metagenome_FD_192432 | JGI IMG/M metagenome (GOLD analysis project Ga0265780, IMG submission 192432) | Plant litter microbial communities from East Loma Ridge, Irvine, California - P1 T30 | ecosystem: Environmental > Terrestrial > Plant litter > Unclassified | place: USA: California... | reverse complement strand
ATCGTCCTCGCGCCTCAGATTATGGAGATCTTCTCCCGGATCTAGAGACAATACTTCTCAGACACCCGATGATGGTAGCCCCAAGTATAACTTCGCCGTTTCAGAATGAGCCAACAGAGCAACCTCCTACAACGAGGTTCGAAACCGTCATGCTTGAAACATACAGTCATGCCAGCTGCATATTCGTCACAGATAAGGGCTACGTTGGTTTACGCCATTGGCTCAACCGTCCGGATCTCAGGAAACAACCATTTTTCCTTGCGGGGTTGTTTGGCATTAATCTTCCATTCTTCTTGGAACCGGTGGGAGAGGGACAGTACAAGATCGACGGCATAGTCCACGTCGCAGATCACAAACTTGGCGATGAGAACATCGAGGCTCTGGGGCCAGATGGGAATTGGAGGGACTTGGTCAAGGAGGGAAAATTGGAGATGTTCACAATCGTTTGAAAGTCAAAATAAATAACAAGCCCGTCACAAATCTATTACTCTTCGATGCAATGAGGAGCTGGCATTGCACAAGCTCATGAATTCCTAAGACAAGTTCCTCCATCGCGTGCAATCACTGCAATTACGCCGTCTATGAAACACGGGGTGCAGACACTTTCAGGTGCTCATGTGCTTAAACAGTGGAAGTTGCCACCATAGGATTTCCATCTTCGAAATGCTGTAACATCGAAAGCCCTTGTAGGATGGCGACTGGAAACCCAATAACATCCATAGTCCCTGTAGGATACCAAAGTCTGTTTAGATTTCTTTCATGGCCACCTGTTTTATTGGCACCTGTAGGACATTGAAAAATCCGGTAACATCGCAGACACCTGCAAGCTGTGGATATCGACAAATCCCCCGGTTAACAAAGGACTTTGTAGGATGTCGACTCTACTTGGGAATTTTTGGTGGCGTTTGGAAGATATCAACACATCCTAGTCTCGCGAACATCAGCAAGATACAGATATCAGATAATACTGGAATTGCGTGGGTACTTGTAAGGCACCAGCAGCGAGCCGCGTACATTGGAACCGATCAAAGGTAAAAAAAAAAGCCACAAGAATGCTTATGTAAAACCCCTTTTAGATATTTTTCCATGGCCAAAAGAAGCACGACACCCGCGTTGCTAATTTACCAAATCCTGAAATCACTATTATATCACATCTACCTGGATAATTTACAGCTCGTCATGACCCCCCTCAACACCCTTCTGCACCTCGACCCCACACACCGCGGGCGTGCCCACCTCCATGCGATACACACACTTCTCCTCCTCGACAATCTTCCAGATCTCGTCCTTCTCGGCACACGCCAGCACCACCAGGGTGCTGCGATTCGGGCCGTTCCAGCAATGTTGGCCGTTCTCGTATTTCAGCGCTATGCGCTCCCCTGAGCCGAGACCCTTGCCGTCGGCCGGAAGTTCCTCGTCGACGGTGACGGAGCTGATGGACACGAAATTGCCCATGCCCGTGTGGCCGCCGCCTTTCTTGGACTTCTGGGTCGTGCGCGAGAGGAAGCAGTGCTCGTATGTGTATTCGCCGCTGTCTTTCTCGATGCATGTGTCTTTGAGGGCGCGGAAGATGGAGTCTGGGCCGTAATCTTTGCTCAAGTCTTCTTCGTGGCGGGTGACTTCGGCTTTGTCGTTGTTGAGCTCAGTCTTGGCGGATTCGAGTTGGGATTTCGCGTCGGTGACGAGCTTCGATTCGGTGTGTTCGGTGGAGGAGCTAGGGTCGGCGAGAATGCCGTTCTCGATGAGGATGATGCGCAGGTCCCGGAGCTTGGAGTCGACCCAGTCGCGCATTGGGGCGGGGAGGTATTCTTCGAATTTGTAGACTAGCGCAGGGTGTTAGCCAAGCAATGACTGGGTAGGATTATGGTGGTAAGACTTACGGACGTCAATGTCAGACTCCTCGGTGGTCTCAAAGTCCTCCCACTTGATGGCACTTTCAGAGTCGGGCTTCAGGATCTCGTCTAGGTCGCGGTCGAGAGCTTCGTTGGGCCCTGGGCGGTCTTGCGCAGCGTAGTCCTCCCATGCCTTTACGGCACGTTTGACACCTTCGTCGTTGAAGTTGGGGTTGTATTCCTCCTTGAAGGTCTTGAGCATAGCCTCGAGCTCGTCCACCCTCGACTTCGCCGCATCGCGCTCAGTCCTCAATCGTCCGACATTGGTGGTAAGCTCCTCGATTCTACTCTTGGCGAGACTCGACAGCACAGTGATCTTTCCGCCCTTGCCGGCACCCTTGACGACCTTGCCCTTCTCTGCTCGCTCAATCTCCACCAAGCTCTTCTCGAGTCCTTCGACTTTCAGTGTCTGTGCCTCGACCTGGGTCTTGAGGGTGGTGATGCGGTCTTCGACTTCCTTGCGCAGTCGAGCGGCTTCGGCGATGAGGTCCTTCCGCCGTTGTCTCGCGGCATTTAAGCTCTTCTGGCGAATCTCGTCCTGCTTCCTCCACTCCTTGCCAATATTCCCACACTGATCGTCGCACTTGACACCGCCAACACCATCGTATTCGTCGCTTCCATCACAGCATAATTCGTAATCGCATACGCCGTCGTTGACGTTGGTAAAGGGAACGTAGCTCGGTATGTGGCCTTTGTTCTTGCAGTAAAAGCCTGGCAGAGCAAGACTCTCATTTACGGTGCCCGCCTTTCCCATGCCAGGCTGTGGTGGGGAGAGCGGGGAGATGTAGGAGCAGGCTGCGGTGCCGGGTTCGTCTGAGCCATCGGGGCAGTCGCAGTAGTCGTCATTTACTTGTGCAATTGGGACTGTGATACTGGGATTCGAAATGCACATGAACATCTCGGCATTTTTATAGTATTTTGCAACTGGACATGTCGTCAGCCTCCGTATCTTTACCTGACTGGCAGCTCGCGAAGCTATGGTGGGTGCAACTTACACTCCGGGCTCACGCCCCGCGGCCGTGTCGGCTCCGAGGCGGCATTTGCGGTGCCAACGAGCAGGGGAAGGAGTAGAGCAAGCGATGAGACGTGTTGTCTCCCCATTTTGATTTGTGATGAGGAGAATTGAAGCTTGAGACGTCTTGATCGAACGTGTCGCCGAGACCCTGGAATCGCGGGCCAATCACATGCTGACCGGGCTTGGCATCTGAGGTACCTTCAACTGCGCCTCCCAGTCCTCGATCACCAACCCCATCACAAGAAGCTTTACTACATGCACGTCGTCCAGAAAGCTAGAAACGCATCTATGTGGTCGAAAGTTTCAACTCGATCAGATCATGAGCAACATTCCAGTTGACTGGAGCTCTCGAGGCGACGGAGATCACATGACAACACCTTGTATGGGCCCCGGGGGCGTCCACTCAAAAGCCTGGCTGGCTCGACGCGTTCATGGCACTCTATTTTCCGATGGAGCCGTTGCTCATCTCTGTTACCAAAATAATACAATGACTCCAAAATGAGCCTGTCTTCAGCGCATGTTCAAACCGGCTGCACTTAGCAAAAAGGCAACATTGAGTACCTGCGTATGCGTCAAATCACAACTATCATAGTGGCCATGGCCGCAGGTTTCCGAATGCAGCTATGAAAATGCGGGCTTCTGGCGGCGGCTGAATTGCGCAGTCGCGACAAACGCTCAGGATGCCTCCTCATTGCTCACATTCGAATGGCCGGGACGGCAAACATGCATGAGCGTGTCCGATTGTACTGCATTGGCCGCCCTCATCGTTTGCATTTGGCAACGTAACACGGCCTGCAGATGAAGCACTTTGATTTGCATCCATTGTTTTCTCCAAACTTCTCATACGCTCTCTTTACATCACATTCTGCCACATCTTCTTTCATCATCCTACACCATGGCTTACGAACTCGAAGACGAGATTGATTGGAGTGACAGTCCATTGGGACCGCCTTCTCCAGAAGCACCCCGTGCTGCAGAAAATCCCATTGCAACGCTGCCTGCGGTAGAGAAACCCAACGACGATCATGGCTTGTTCGTACCTGAGAACACTGACCACTATGAGCTTCCTCCTGGCTCACCCATTCCTTTCAGTACGCACACACCTGTGGAACCGAGGAAGGTGTTCGCTCACATGTCATAGCATACGAGATCAACAACACCCAGCAGCACATACCTTCTCGTGCACAGCGGGCTCGCATCGGCATCCATCTTAACCGCCGCGAACCCTCTAAAGAAGACTACATGAACTTTGCACTCTACCAAGCCAACCAAAAGGCCTACGAAGCGACACTCTTCAAGAACTTCGTTGCACATGCCTTGCATCCAGATCGTTTTTCGGAGATGTCTACGAGCGAGCCTGAGATGTGCGCAGATTTCGCCCCGTACATGCAGTCTGTAGTCCGAAATGTGAATGATATCGCGGACAAGATGGTTTGGAACGCACACGCCCGTGTCGTCCATTTGCTAGCGAACGATGGTAAAGATAGTTCTCCGTTCTTGGACCTGCGTCAGATCAACCAGCACATGTTCTCCGACTTCCGCCATGACAATCCAGTGTTTGTCGTGAGCAGAATGAACGAATCATGGCACCGTGCTTTCTCCGACCCTGCTATGGTTCGAATGTCGACCAAGCAGTACCCAATCGGTCTCAACAGCTCTCCGCTCGAGGAAATCGATGAGACTGCGAACAGATTGTTCAGCGATGCCGCCTTCATCAGTGCCCTTCCTTCTGGACGTGGTACCAATCCGGTGAGGAAAAACAAGGGCAAAGGTCGTGGGTTGCCAGGAGCGATTGCACGAGAGCAGCCACAGGTCTTGTCGCGCGGGAACTGGCTCGCATTTCCACAACCGGAGGCACTCTTTGCGTCTCCGAGCCCTCCAACATTGCCCAAAAGCTATCGGGACATTTCACCAGATGTGGATGTGCTTCGGATCAGCGATGAGCCACGAATCATTCAAGATCTGCGCGATATTGATGACTACAATAATAGTCAGTTCTATGAACGATTGTCAAGCTCCGCGAGGGCTCAGAATGACTCTACAGCTTCCACAACACGGCTGGAAGACTTGTTCGATCGCTATGGAGAAGATGCACTGAACAGCGATCATGTCTGTACTCCCGCAAGCAGCGAAGACGACTTGGTCAAAAAGGTACCTTCATGGCGCATGCGGCTGATGGATGATCACAAGTGGCGACTGACTGAGCGGTGGGGTGACCCGCAACAGACGATTCGAAGAGTCCTGCCTGGTATCAGGCGAGTGATCGAAAACGCTTTCGAGAGAGGTTTCCAACCCGCAAGTGATGATTTTGAGAGCAAGATTAGAGTCATCGAAGCCCGCGAGCAGCAACAAATTGCGCCATCTCCACTGATCACATCAAATCACGCCCAGCAACAGATACACGAAAGTGCATCAGCAGCATCGAGTTTCCCCTCGCAGAAGAAAGCTTCGATCGCAGCAAAGGTGAACGAGCAGCGCACAGATACTCCGAGGAAGCGACAGAAGACGAGCACAACTGCCCCACGCAGTGCAAAGAAGACGAAAACTCGAAAGAAGCAGAGTAAATCCGGATCAAAGCAACATAAAGTGCAGAATCCAATCAAGCAACTGTCAGAATCTGAAGGACTCTCATCGCCTCATTCCAATGGATCTTCAACATTTGCTGCGCATGACACGATACCTACCACCGCATATCTTGAGCCAAAATCACTGGACGAGAAACCCGCCTGGCTTTGCGGTATCAAGCATGCCATGGGATATTACTACAATGCTGGAGACCGTACGAGTTGCCCAGGATGCTTTACCAACATCAAGGACAACAAGAAGAATAAACGTATGAAGTTCTATCTGCCTCCATCTACGCACTCTTTTCGGCCAGCACCCGAAATGGTTTACACCCCGAGCAAGCCAGGCAAGAAACCTCGACGGTCCAGGACACGATCACACAACGGAATCGCCAAGGACGCTTACTGGGCAGCTATCAATGCTGGCGCAACTGCGCAAGAGGCACGGGAGGCAGGTGTAGCAGCTGTAGAAGCACATCTGAGACCACCACCTCCGAAAGAACCAACGCCGGAGCCGACTCCAGAGCCAGAGCCAGACCTTGGACCACATCCCAGCGGGTCGAAGACGATGGAACATGGTCAAGACATTCCACAATGTGCATACTCCGAGAAACAAGACAGACATGAAGAGTATGCTTGGCGATGCGATATCAATCATGCTCTTGGTCGATACTATATGGCTGGCGACAAGCGCACATGTCCAGGCTGCGGCTCAAATAGGCATGGAGCTGGTAAGCAATCTGACATGGACTTCTACATGCCTCTCGGCGTAGTGGTCAGACAAGAAGCTCCAGAGCTGAGTCAGTGGAAGCCTCGCAAGCCATACAAGTCGCGCAATCCGCGCTCTAAAACAAAAGACAAAACAACCCAAGTGAGCCACAACCAAATCTGCTCGAAGAAGTACCACGAGGCTGTTGATGCTGGCCACGAACACGAGGAGGCGAAGAAGATTGCGATTGAGGCACTGGAAGCTGAGCTAGACGCCAAGCAAGAGGCAAAGGAGAGGCAAGAACAGAGTGAAAGCTCGGAAGACGAGGGAGAAACTAGCACTCCGGGCAGCGAGGCCAACAGCAGCAGGAAAGACTCCGCCAACACCAGTGAAAGGGGTCACTCTGCACATCGGCGAAAAGAGTGCACGGCATCTTCAGTTCCTCAGAAGAGAAGTGCAGAGGAGATGAGCGAAAGCGATTCGGAAGAGGACGAAGACGACGAGGCATTCGAAGCAGCGATGTACGAAGCTATGGATCAGAATCTGGTCGAGTATGCGGCATCTGACGATGACGACGAAACTTCAGGATCGGACAATGAGTAAGACCTGCGGACTGATCCCTTCACTGTAGTCTTTAATGCGGAATTTGTTGGTAGGAATATACAGCTTGGGTTTCCTTTCAGTCTTTTTGCCTGCGGTTAAGGCATGTTGCGACGGGTATGTTATACTATCGAAGCTGGTAGTCAGGTTTCACCCACGTCTTCAGCGGCGGTAAAAGTATCGGCAATCGAGAAATGCGACATCTCCATTTTTTGCGCTTTCCAGATCGACGACGAGGCCAAAGAGAAATGTGTATCGTGGCTTTGATCGCTCATGTGATTGGTTGCAGGTGTCGCGTGTGCATCACGCAACTGCTGCACAAAACCACCTCGTCCCTTCTCCTGGAGCGACGGCTAGCTACGAGTCACGTAAACATGCGACTTCACGTACAAGACCATCATTCTAGCTCCTACTCCACTCCTAGCAAAAGTTATCTTTAGACCTTACCTCTTACACTGACGCATGCTAAACCAGACGTCAAGAGCTCACTACCTACGTTCAGCGAAGTCTCTTCCTCTTAAATGTCACTAGACATGACAGAAGTTGGGTCCGGTGGTCGGTCTGCAACTCGACTTGTGCATTACACCATGGTCGACGGGGGCTCAGAGGACAATATTTCCTCGCCCTTGCTTGTCAATGAATTTGATCTCCTCATTTCAGACCCCGGTTTCGAAGCAGATACCAGCGACGCCGAGGGTAATATGGCTACAGCCCGAAAATCACAGCCTACTGCGAGGAAACGGCATGTGATCAGGAGATCAGTGAGCGACAAAGTCACTGAACGAGTGGCTCGGAGCTCACCAATGCCTCCAGCCCCATCGACCAGAGAGGCACACGACAAACACTCTGAACCAAGACAACGAAGTCATGTATCCCCTCGCGCTCCACGTCCGACAGTTCCTCGAGCATTGAGCAGTTCCAGAGTCGAGACCCAGTCCAGATATCATGATCCTGCCATCACAGCTGCAGACCTTCAGCGCGAGCTCGTTGCCAGAACCAAGCAGGCTGACGAACATCGGTCCAAGTCTCGGCGGGTCCAACTTGCAAGGTCAACAAGCGCTCGTTCGAATGAGTCCAGCACCGAGAATTCAGCACCGACCTTTCGATGGTATGCTCAGTCTCGATCCAGTCCCGACTCCGACAAGTCTGAACACCTCTCTTCGTCCAAGCCGCACAGTCCCGACGTGCCACTCAAGCCGTGTCTGAAGACGAAGGCAAGAAGCACTACAACAACACCACCTGGCGAGCTTCAGAAATTGGCGGATGACGACGCTAGTGACAGAACCTTGCGTCGTGTGAAGACAGTGGACTTTGAGGAGGCCAAGAAGCCACTACTCGCCTTACCAGTTCCACGAAAAGCACCAAAGAAGATAGTGCATGGTTCGGCAAGTACATTGAAAACTCCGCCGCTCAGAGGGCCAAGTTCAGCAAAAAGTATGTCCATGGCACCATCTTTCCCAAACATGCTCAGCACGGCAAAGGGCAATCTCGCAGACCCGGCAACTACGCACGCCGACGTCCATGTCATAGCCATTGCGCCATCGGGGAATGTGAATGATGCTACCAACAAGGCAAATAGCGACCCAGCAACGCCGACGATGCAATATGTCGAGTCGAACAGTGGCTGCTACGAGGTGATCTGGGACGACGTACCAAAAGAGCAAAGCGACCAAGCCAGACGTCGTAGCTCTGTAGCAAATCATTCGTTGCAACTAGCCAACCCTGCAGCTGCTCGAGGACTACAACGCGTCAACTCTAAACTTGCAGACTGGTCTGGCAGCTGGAATGCTCCATCCGAAACATTCAAGCCTACCATCGTCGTCTTTCCCGATCATAACATTCGACTGCCACAATTCGAATGCGCTGTTGAGGATGATGACGACCTGCTCGCTCCTGTTCCGCCAAACAGTCACAGAACCAGTGCTGTGCCGTCGCGCGCTCCTTCACGGCCATCTAGTGCTCCGCTAACCCGGGTCCCATCGGGAGAACAAATTGCGTTGGTCGATACTCTGCAAGAAGTCCTGCCAATTAGAAAGCAAGGCTGGGTCGTGCCATTGGAAGAAGCACTCTCGATCCCGGACCCTGATCTGCAATCTACACGTCTACTCAACGCGAAGTCTAGATTGAGAGCAATCCCAACGATCCGTAAACTCTCCAACATCGATGAAGCAGATCTCAAGTTCCGCGGCCATCGCGATTCAGTTACGCTGGCGCATACGCGTTTCTTGCGCACAGGAGGAGTCTCGCCGGAGCTGTTCGCACACAGGGACTCGGTATCGATGGCGAGGAAGAGGATGCACGCGAGGAATCATGCTGTGTCTGCTGCACTTGACATCCCAGGATCGAAGCCAACCGGTAATACATCGCCGCTGGCCATTTCGCTTGATGACACGGTTCTGGACATGCCGTTGGTGAAGCAGCATGCAGCTCAAGCGCTGAGGTCGCAGAAGTCGGCGTCTATGCTCGTGCCGCAACCATCGCAGGCTCATAGGCATATTCGAATCGTGGAGTAAGGCTCATTTTGTGATGCGCTTCGGGCGTGATAGGCGTTGTGGTTGTTAGTGAGCAGGTGAAATGGTTGCATGGCAAGGTCAAGATCTGGAAACGGCTAAAATTTGACTGGTGGTCGAACGAAGCTTATAAGGACCGATTCTTCTACTGCTTATTACATGTGATGATCAGGACTAGGTGTCGTGTGGTCAAGCTTGCTACGACCTCGGGATGGTCGGGGAATCGGCAGGTTTACAGCCGCCGACGGGACATTCATCTCTCATCCTCACCCACTCCTCGCCTAAGTCTCAAATTAATTGCTCTTTATGAGATTTCCACAAATACCACCATCTTAAGATCTATTCGCGCTAGGCTGTCGTGAATGCAAGGCTGATCTGTCCCACCAGCGTTCTGTCGCGATCACATGAAGGCCCGTCCGTTTCGCGACACCACATAACGATATAAGCTTCGCGTGTCAACAGCGCTCACACTAGAACACACTGTCGCATCAGTAATTCATCGCGCGTCAATGATTCCATCTTATCGCAACCATGATCATAGCAAGAAGTCGGACCCCAAGCTTGACCCAGAATGTCTAACACTTGGCGTCGCAGGCCATGTTTGATCAGACACCCAAGGAGTTACCACATCACCCTACGCGATGTTATACTTCTCTCCCAGACTAACTCAATCATTAACACATCACTCAATGCCAGTATCACTACCATTCCGGTCCACACACGACGTCTCCCAGCTCGAACTCGGTGAAGCCACCACGATGAAAGACGACCTTCGCTACAACGCACTACGCAACTCCGATGCGCGGTCCGAATCGAGTAATACAGAAGTAGAGGACTGGGACACGGAAGAAGTCGATATCAAGTCATCACGGAGAAGGACGTTATGGAAGAAAGTAAAGGCATGGAAGTGGCTTCTCGATACTGGCTTGCTCCTAGTTATTGTTGGACTGCTCGTAGAAAAACGATGGCGACACTCCAGCAAAATCCCCGCCTTCCAACTCGTAGGCGACATCACCGGCTTCGCACCAGAGTTTTCGCAGCAAATCGTCACATTCAAGCCGGACCCGGTGTTCGCGCCAGAAAACGCGAGCGAGTTCTGGAGCCGCGAGACGCAGCACGCGTGGCTGGACATTGTGCCTGGTAAGGCCCAACCTACTCCATCGAGTGATCAAGCACTAACTATCAAACAGAGGGTTTAGGCTACGTCAACGTCTCCAACCCCTCGCAGTACAACAATCTCCCCCACCCGATCCATGACTACCCCAACCATACCGTCTTCACCACCAGCGTAACCCACCAACTGCACTGCCTCTACACTATCGTCGAAGCATACAATATCCTCAAGATACAAACCGAGTCCACGTCGCCTCCAGCACATACCATAAAAATGCCCTGGCACATCAACCACTGCTTCGAGTACATGCGGCAGGCGATTATGTGCGCGGGCGATGTGGCGTTGGAAGGCGCGGCGACGACGTTTCCAGCGGGCGAGGGTGGGGAGGATAGGGGCGGGAGCGATGGGTGGGATGCGAGGCATGTTTGTAGGGATTATGGGCAGGTTAAGGAGTATCTTGAGAGTAAAACTATGAACCATTGGAAGTGGATTAGTTCGGAGTAGGATATGTAGTGTAGCATGTGTGCAAATGATGTAAGAGTTTGCGCACAATTATAATTTGAAGTGAACGAACAATTTGCTCTCTTTACTCAGTTTCCATGGCGGAGTGATAGTCTGATCTTCACTCCTATTCAGAATCTGAGACATGTTGAGAATTGCAATTGACCAATGTCGGGTTGGATGTTACAATGCAACGCTCATGCCTCTGTCACATGCTCAAAATGCTTCGTCGTCAACTGAGTCAATTTGCCAACATACAAGCCTCGACACGCGTACAGACTGCTTGCCTCGGCACCGAGTACGACGGTCATCTTCATATCCTTTCTTCATTCTACCTTAAGACCAGCTCCGCAACATGCTTGCCTATCCACAAGCGCCAGTCTTCAGTCACATGGCATCTGCGGACCGCAGCGTTTGGAGGATTCGTCGGATTTAAATACTAACCCACCTAATCGGAGTTGAATACTAATCCAGTTCTGGGTGTTACGCCAGTTGTGCTATGAGTTGTTTGAGGTTGTCGGAAAATAAAGAGCGGGTGCGCTTTCATGCGATGCAAGTCAAGTTTATTACCTCGAACGCCAGTCAGCGACCAAGTGCACGATTCAACAGAGACTTGAAGTCGGAAAGAGTCACACCGCGGATCACAGGGGAAAGGGTTGTTACGTTGCAACGAAGGACAGCCTGCACAAGCTCCGCTTTTGTATAGATCCACCGACTCTTTAGACGAGCGAATACATTGCGTTGAGTATATGAACCGTTCGGCACTCTCACCTAGACTTCGACACAAGTCGAACATACGCCTCAAAGTAAGACATCGGAGATTTTTTAATTTAAATTCTTGCGATCGGTGCAGAGCAAGAACGGCTGCGATTAGCGAAAGAGGCTGAAAGGTGCAGGGCGAAATCCTTCGCTGACGTACAATTGGTGGCGACCTGCATATACACACTTCTGCAACTGCAAGCACTGTCGAACTTGGATCCACCACGTGGAGCATCGTGTTTGCCATCCCAAACCTGCTAGTGCAGACCCTTTGTCACAAGCGCGACGTCACCGACTGCGACGGCAAAAGTTACCTACATACCTCGACCTTTCCGTCAACAACTGTCTTAGCGGCTTCACTCACACATTCGCAATACCATGGCGCACTCACCTCTCATTTTCGTGGCTGCGGGCGCACTGATGTCATGGTT